>Ga0179593_1556742_pt1 | contig 21321 bp, 30 predicted proteins | sample CZODoug2_1_08_16_FD_185931 | JGI IMG/M metagenome (GOLD analysis project Ga0179593, IMG submission 185931) | Vadose zone soil fungal communities from Angelo Coast Range Reserve, California, USA - CZODoug2_1_08_16fungal (PacBio error correction) | ecosystem: Environmental > Terrestrial > Soil >...
AAAAAACGTTTCGGGACCCGGAAATCAAAGCGCGAAACAAAAACGAAGAACGTGAAACGCGAAAACCCCCCATATGCCCGCTGGGGAAAGGTCGAGGACTATTGAAAAAAAAGGGACTTACTATCGCATTTAATAATGCTTATGGGTGCATCGCGCCAACCCCCCCCCCCCCAAAACCCTGGCTAAGGCTGAGGGAAAAGGAATTCAGGGCAAAAGGGGAGAAAATCGGGGAGGGATGTTGAGAATGGAAAGCAAGAAAGTCGGGCAAACGCGCCCGCAAATCCAATGACCAAAAAAGCGCGCCTAAGCGACATGGGGGGGGGGGGAAAGGGGTGTTTTGGAGATGGAACCCGCCACAAAAGAGATTCAGCGTGGCGCGTATTGAAAAAACGGGGGAAAATCAGAAGTTGGAAGCGAGCCCCTGAGCACTCCTCTAGGGGAGGTTGAATAACCAAAAAGGGCCAAAAAAACAAGAAGGAACGTCGGCCAGGAAAAAAAAAAAAAAAAAGCACTGAGCCTAGCCCGTCCGATCGGACCTGATCTGGGGGGACGGGGGACTTCCGGTACAGGTAAATATTGGCCCAAAATGGGAGGATTATTGAAACCAGAAAGAAAAGTCGATCAGACTGACAATCTCACATGAATTCAAAGAAAAAGTTGGGGAGTCAAAGAGCTGGTTGATAGGAAAAGGAGTGAAAGGGGATCCCGGTGAGAAGGGTCCGTGAATTCGCCAAAGGAACAAAGAGTTTGGGGGAGGTCGAGGGGCAGAGGCGGCCGGAGAATGCTGAGGGGATGAACGGGAAGGCCAAGGTATCGCTCTGCATAAGAAACATTTTGCGCGGGGTAGGTTCAAGGGGGGTGGAGAGGAGGCCATGTCCAAAGATACTGACTTCTTATTGTGGCACCATTTAAGGACGTGACGTCCCAGGATTAGGGGGGCTCCTTGGGGTCTTACAAGAAGGGAGCCCGAAACTTTCAGAAAAGCGGACATTGGGGAAAAAAGGTCGGTGCTGGGGGAAGAGAGGAAAGGTGGGGGGTCGGACTGAAACATCGGGGGATCGTCCAGAGAAAGGAGAAACAAATATTTATGAAGTTCCTGAACGAAAGCCCCGGCTCAAGCCACGGCGAACAAAAAAACCTCCCAGGCGGCTCTTTTGGGAAAAGGGATGAATGATGGATGTGGGGCCTCTCCCCTCTTAGTTTCGAACGATGGGAAGGCCATGCGGATAAGGAAAAAAATTAGCTTTCCATCGAAAGGCCTTCAATGATTTCTAGGAAGCCGAAAGAGAACTCCATGAAAAGGACTCACCAACCTCCGAGGGTCCAAGAAAAAGACGCGGTTTTCTTTTGGCCATCCCGCCCAAAAAAAAAACTGGTGGCTTTGAAAAAAATATGGGGGGTTTTTAGGGTAACGGTTGGGCATATCCCAAGGAGAAAGACGGGCCGTTGGAAAAGGGGGCTGAAGACGGAAACCAGGGAAGAATGCTTTTGGCCCTTTGGGAGGCGCAGGGGTCTAGGGGAGTTGCACTAAAAAAAAGAAAAAAAAAAAGAAAAGAAAGTCCAAAAAAAGGAACGAGCAGAACAAACTGTTAAAAACATTGACCGGTAGGACAACCAGTTTTTGGTTCCCCTGGTGGGAACGAGGCGGAAAATTGGACAAGACATCGGGGGGCGAGCTGACACTCAGGAAATCAAGATACGAAGTGTTCCGAGCGGATCAAAATCCACGAAAGGAATGGGGTAGAAAAAGGGGCTGATGGTTCTCTTAAAATCGTCGCGGAGTCCTCCGAAGGGGCCAAAGGAGAATAACCGGACCGTAAAGAGAGCAGGGATAGGGCCCGAAGGGAAGTAACTGCACAAAGTAAAATTAAAAACAGAAGAGGTAACAAAAAAGGAGTATGAAAAATGCCATGTGAAAAGATACCCTGAAAAAGACTCAGGGAAAAAAAAAAACGGTTTGAAGGGGCCTTGGAAAAGGAAGAGGGGGGCAAGAAAAAAAAAAAAAACTGCGAAAGAAGGAAAGAGGGGAGAAATAAAGACCAAAAAAGGCCCAAAAAAAAATAGGAAACTTGGAACCGGGGAGGGAAAAAAACAGTCAAAGGTCGCGTGTCTTGGACAAGGGGAACCCCGCCGCGGGGGATAGAAAAAAGCGGACGAAAGGGTCGCCATTTGGTGCCCAATGAGAAGTGGAACAACCCGGGACCATCAGGGGCAAGTCCCAGACTAGGGTCCGAAGAAGAGGACCAAGATGAGTGATAACGACGTTGGGGGGGGGACCAAGTTGGGAGAAAGAAAGACAAAGAGAGGGAGGGAATGTCCTGAGAACCGAAAAATGACAAACTACTGGGTGGGAAGCCAAAGGGGAGGCACGAAAGGGTCCCCACACAGATAAAAGGGAGCCAAGGAAGGCTGGGGGATAGCAAAAAAAACCTATACGGCCAGAAGTGAAGGACTTCACTGGAAAAAAAGGAAAGAAACAAAAAAAAGTGGGGAACGACAGCAGATAACGAAGCTGTCAGGATGGTCGCGATCAAACCTTAGGGGGAGACGTGGGAGGGGTGGGGGGAAAAGAAAAAAAATAAGAAGGGAAAAAGCCTCAGGGGAGCAGAGTTTGGCAAACGTCCGAAAGAAAATCCCCCGAAAAAGGCAGACGAGGGCCCAAAAGGAAAAAAAAAAAACCCAGCAAGGTCCTCGGTCGCCGGCTTTGGCGCAGGAAAGAGACCTCAAAAAAAATAGGGTTCAGCGATTGGGAAAGCCCCGGTTAGGGTAAGGGGGGTCTTCATATCAAAAGGCAAAGAAAGGGGACGGGAAAACAATCAAAGACACTTTGAAACAATGCATGGACTAAAAAAGGTGAGGGAAAAAAAAAAAAAAGAATATAAAAAGGGAAACCAACTTTCGGGCCTGTTTCAGAAATCAGGGAGGGGGGTCGATTGAAGATAGGGGGGGGAAAGGGGGGCGAAAAGAACGAAACATCAAAGGAAGGTTACGGGGGGTCAATGGGGTAAAATCCCAAACCAAAAAAGCCAAGGAAAACTCGGAGAGAAGGCAGGGGTGTGGGGGAGGAAGACTCTACAAAGAATCCACAAAAAACAAATAGTAAAAAAGGGTGAAACAAAAAGCATTCTTATCAATAAAGAAAGAAAAGGAAAAACGACATGGGGGGACTAAACATGGCGGTGCCTGTGGTGGAAAGGGCTTATTGAAATGTAAAGACGACCCCAAAAAAAGAAAATTTGGAAAAAAAGCGCCGAACTGGGGAACTGCCTCGCCAAAAGAACATTGATATCCGGTCTCAGCAAGCCCTGACAAGAAGGCGACAGGGGGGGGGGGGGTGCAACCGTAAGGTCGCAGGAAACATGTTAGGGGCAAGTGAGAAGCCTCGGACCGCAAAGGGGAAAAAGGGAGAAAGCCGGTGTGAATGGGGAAAACAAAACAAAACGGAAAAATGCAAGGGCATTAATGGGGAAAGAAAAGAACAAACGGATGGAGGATTGGGAAAAAGAAAAAAGGGATGAGTAAACATTGTCAGACTTTGGAAAGGAGACGTTGGGGGTCAGAGGTGGGGGACAATACATGCAAAGGTGCTAGCCGGATTGGAAAGATCCAATTCGAAGGCTCAGAAATAAGGGAAAGAACAAGTAACCAGAAAGAAGGGCAACGAGAGGATCAAGGGGGGTTTGAGGAAAAAAAAAAGGGAAGTCCACGGGGAGAGTTAGGAAGGGAGGGAAAACGACATGGGGTGGGACCCTTGAATACATCAATAAGCCCTCAAAAAAGTCACAATTCGGAAGAGGGGGGGGAAAGGAATAATCGGGTGGGTAACGACTGGGGAGGGTACATACAATGGAGGCCCCCGGAGGAATCCGAAAAATCCAAAAATTTAAACCAGGTTAGGGGGGATGGTAACCGTTAAGAAAAAGAGAAAAATTCCAATGCTAGTTTCTGGCGTATTGGAAATCAAACCTCTTTTAATCGAAAGCTAAAAAAAAAAGGGGGGAGTAAACAAGAGGTAAACGTGGAATTTTGGGAAGAACTATTTCGTTTTTAACGCCTTGTCGGTAGAGGAATTTGACCAGGGGAAAAGGGGGGGGTTGCAAAAAAAAAAAAAAAAAAAGAGGGTTTAAACTAGAAGAATCCCGAAAATCAAACGGAAAAATATTGGTTATTGTGAGACTCTTGGCCAGCCTACGGGTCACAAAATACGGCGGAGAAAGGGGGATGGGGGTTGACGACGACCATTTCGGGGCCGGGGTAGGGGGTCAGGGGTCGCTTCTTTCCCCCCCCGATACCCTGAAAGTTTGGGAAAGCCCCGGAAAAGGGGGAAAAAAAAAAACTGGGAGCTCCAAGGGGGCACTGACGGACCTGGGGAAGAGGCCCCTTAATCCAAATGAACCCCTTCTGTATCTGCCCTGCGCAAGGTGAAAGGTACTAAAGGGAAACACAAAGAGACGAGGGAGCCATGCAGAAACACAACGCCTAATTTAGGTCCAACGATATACACCCAAAAAAAAGAAGGAGGTCATAAGGGGTGTGGAGACGGAGTGGTTGATCCGGTAGAAAAAAAGATCACGGACATTCGAAGCCCTGTCGGAAGGGGGAAGAACGGTGCAAAAACAAAACTGAGAAAAGAAAAAATTTGCAGGGGGCCTGAAAGAGAATCGAAGTAAAGGCATTTTGCACTTAGTCATTTTGTTCAAGGAAAACTACAAAAAAAAAGGGGGGGAAAGGACACCACAGACAAGGGAGATCAGGGAGGGCCCAAGGGAAGAAGCCTACTTTTGATGGCAGGGGGACGGCACGGGGGGAAGGTTGGCGTAAGTTTTCTAGGGAACGGAAGAAGGAGAACAAGTGGCCCCACATTAGCAGTGCCCTTGTTCCAGGAAAACCTTTTAAGCGTAGGTAAGGGGGGGAATTGGAAAGAAAAAAAAAAAAAAAAAAAAAAAAAGTCCAAAAAAAAGGACAGAAGAGGTCCACGGAAGGCACGGGAAATCGGGAAAAGGGTCCGGGGCATTGAGGGACATCTCCGAAAGAAGAAATCATCAAAGTGGGATGACAAGGAGGGGTACCAAGGCACTAATGACAACATCTCGCCGAATGACCGAACAAAAAAAAAAAAAAAAGGCGGCAAATCGGGGAACAGAAAAGGCCGCCATTCCATGGGACGAAGTTCGTGTGGTAGCGGGCCGATCACCTCGAAGATAAAGGCATGTGAGGGTAAGGAAATAAAAAAAATGGATTAAACCCAGGGGAAAAGGGACTACTTTAGGACCCGCGCTCAGGTGAAGGGGGGTTCTTGAAAAGGGCTAGTGAAGAAGATCACGTGGGACACTGGAGCAAAAAACAAAAGCATTCGGCATGCCCGCGGGGGTCTTGGGGGGGAAAGACCTTAAGGGTCTAAAAAAAAAGAAAAAACAAACCGTCGGGGGTCAAAAGCCAAGGCGATGGAAACAGAGGGGTGTGAAAATGAGGGAGCAAAAAAGAGGTGATGGGCAGCATTCGACGGGGTTACCCAAAGAGAAGTCCTGCAGCAGGAATACCTGCAAAGCAACTACTTTGTTCTCAAGGGGGAAAACATGGGTCCAAACGAGAGGATTGAAGAAAATCTGGGAGCGCCCCAACTAAACTCGAAGCCGCGACACCTCTCAGAGAGACGCGGGCAACGGTCCGAGTTTTCAAAGGAAGAATAGAGGGTAATGCCTGCCGAGGGAAAGAGAACCAGAAGGGAATGAAGGATCTTCCGGTCTTTCGGGGTATGAGGGGGGAGACCAAGCCGAACAAACGGGGATTGGAAAAGGGGCGAAAAAAGGATTGGAACAAGCGAAACAGGAAAAGTCCGGAAAAACGTCAAAAAAAAAACAATGCGACCAAGATCAAGTATCATGCCTTTCGCAGAGAACACCCGCCAATGGGAAAGACATGTTCAGGAGCAAAGCTTAAAAAGCCGGGAAGGGGCAAAGCAAGAAATTGAGCCCCGCCCTGAGCCGGATGACACTGGCCCCTTCGCTATTCACCCAAAAAAAAGAAAAAAAACACAAAAAAACAAAAAAAAACCGAAGTGAACACCGAGGGGGGGGGGGGGAGGTCACGGCACCATCTTGCGACACCGAAGGGAATGGTAATCAAATCGGGGAACCGGTAAAGGGAAACCAGGGCTCTGCTAAACAAGGTTGCCTGAGGTAAACACATTCGTAGCGCCGGACAGGAGGAGGGCTCTACACGCAAAAAAGGGGAAATGTGGGGAACGCGGGGCCCCCAAGATTCGGCCGGCCATAAAAAAGCAAGTATCTAGGCCGGGAAGCACGTGCCTCAGAAGTCAAGCTTTTAAAAAGAAGGGGGGTTGCGAACCAGGATGGGACTGCCAAGGGGGCCATCTTCCATCACTCCACCGGGGTCCACTGGGGGGGAAGGGGGGGCAATCCAGTGGACCGAAAGTCTATTGGGGAGATTTAGCCAAACCCAAAAAAAAAAAAAAAAAAAAAACCAACAAAACCTTCTTGACAAGAAAAAGAAAAACCCCCGTGTGAATACGCCTCAGATATCTGGAGGTAACGAGAAATGAGAGGAAGAAGGCAATGAGGCAAATACAGGCGGGAAAAGAAATTCACACTCTTGGGACATGTTGAAGGGGGAGAAAACTTAATTAAAAGGGGGGGACCTCTCAAATCTCTAAAATCAAGAAATATTAGGAAAAAGGGAATACTTAAAAGGAGGTGCGTCAAAGAAAAAAAACAATTTTTGCCAGGGGTTTACTCGGGGGAAAGTTTTGCAATTTTTCCGGGGAGAAAAAACACCGGAGGGGGGGGGACCTTGACAAAGAGGATAGAAAAAAAAGAGATAAAACACAAAAAGGAGAGGCAAAAGAGAAATATGGAAAAACCTCGTCCGATGGACGAGTTTCTGGGGGGGAGGGGAAATGCTCCAAAGAAAGACGCAGGGGAGAAAAAAAAAAAAGTTGCGAACGTTCCGGCAGGACCCATGCAGGTTGGGGGGGAGAAATTTTGAGAGGGGGGACCTTGGGTTGGACCTCAAAGGGAAGGATCGAAAAAAGGGGAGAACAGGGACTTGCTGCAAGGAAACCCATCCCTGGGCCTGAAGAAGTCGGAAAGAGGGGGGAATTAGAAAACTCCGGGAAAGAAAAAAAAAGAAGCGAGGGAGGGGCCGAGGATGCCCGCAAAAGCATCATTCGGCTCTGAGCCAGGGAGGAAGCCGGGGAAAAATAAAAAAAAACCCGGTGTCGTTAGTCGAGGGGGTTTTGCGACAAATATTCCGCCAAGGGAAAAAAAAAGAAGCAGGAGGTTTGCCGAAAGATTTGGGGGACGGCAGAAAAGAAAACGGCTTTTGCTGGGCCGCGCGAGAAGAGACAAGGAAGGGATCCCAAAGGGAAGGACCGAAAAACAAATCGGACCGCTGAACGTCATCAGTGCACGAGGAAACTCGGTCCCCAAAAGAGCTAGGGGGGGACATCGAGGAAAAAGGGGGAAGGAACGAGCTTTTGCAATTGAATAGAGGGCGGTGGAGGGGAGGGAAAGAAAAAGGAGGTCAGAAGAAAAAGGACCAGACCCCGAGCTAAATGGAGCGGAAAAAAGAAAAGTTTGGGGAGGGGCACGATGGGGTGATATCGAAATTGCAGTCCGTGATAGATTTTTCCGTGAAAAAAAAACAGAGGATCCAAAAAAACGGTAACGGACGGGGGGGGGGTGGTAAAAGCGAGCCGTTGTCACCAGGAAACTAAAAAGGGGAGGGGGGGAGGAAAAAGTAAGGAAAAGTAAAAGTATTTCGATACGAAAAAAAAATTCCAGGAATCATGAAAGTTTGGGTCAAGGAAGGAAAAGTGGGGGGAGGGCTAAAATTGTCCAATGTGCGTCTACTTGGATATTTGGGAGAGTAAAGGAGAGGTGAAGAGAGTCGGGGAAGCTTCAACTCGCGGCGGATCGGAGGGAGGGTTCAAAAGCGTAGTGGGTGAAAAGAACCCTCTACAATGAGAAAGCGGAGGTGTGCCGGAAACTGAAGAAAAGTATGGCGGCCTAAAGAAAAATATCAAGGAATCACGAGGTGGACGCCATACCAGGAAGGGGAAAGGAATCCGACGATTTGTGTGGGGCCCGCGTTATTTGCTGCCTGACCCGGTGTGGGACGGCAGTTAGACACTCCTGAGACAGAGCTGGGTAAGAGGGTAGTGTTGGGGGGGGGGACTGACGAGCTTGGTAGTGCGGTGGCTGTGGAGAATATAACGCGTGGTGGCCGAGACAAGGGGGTGGGAGTGGGGCCTGGTGAAAGGACCGTAGGATGGTGGGGAGAGTTGGGGGTGGGGACTTGTAGCGGGAAAAGAAAGTCGTGCCATGGGGGATACGCATATGGAGGACCGGGGCTTGGGAGGGACCCGAGAAGGGGCTGGCCGTATAGGGGGAGGAAGGGAGAAGACGGTGGGAGACTGGGGGTGTGTAAACTGTTCGGCCGGGGGGCTTGATGGGGAAGAGGGGGTGGGCGTGGGAGTCCTGCACGGACAAAAGGTGAACGGGTTGTGGCGGCATGGTGGGAAGGATGCCGAAAATCCAGTGGCGGAGGGATCCGGGGTTTCGGAAAGGGTGCGGGTGGCACTGACTCTAGCCGCCAGAGAAAGAAAGGTTAGACCCGCGAATCCAAACTGAGCATTTTGTAGGAGACGCTTCGGGTGGCGCGCCACAATCAGCTCGGACCAGAAAGGGGAGGTTGGAGAATCAATCTTCCATGCTGCAGGGAATGCTTAAGGAAAAGGGGAAGAGAGAGAGAAAAATATGAGGGGGGCCAAGCCGGACAGGGCCCATTCAGTTCACCACCTCCTTTAAGAAAGACAAGAATTTAAAAAAACCGAGAGGTTGGGCATTAAGGGATATCCAGTTTTAGACGTTGCTTTGAAGTGGAGCCAGTGAGAGGGGAAAGCCCAAAGGGATGGGAAGAAAGGCTTGGGGGAGAGAGAAAAGGGGCACAAAAGTGGCCTTGCAAAGAAAAAAAAAGGAAGACCCCGATCGGGGAAGAGGTAGGAAAGGCCAAAGAGAATCAGGTCAGGGGGGGGGGACCGACCAAGCCCCACGAACGGGTCATGAGAGGTTCAAATGCGGAAGAGGCTTCAGAAAAAAAAAAAAAAAAAAGAGACAAAACGAAAAAGGGAACGGAATTGGGGATATCACCGACCGACGAGAAAAAAACCGAAGTGTGTTGGGAAAGGGGGGGCTGAAAAAAGGGGTCTCAGAAAAGAAAAAAAAGGGAATGGTTCAAATCGGACGAGGGGGTTGAAAGGGTATTAAGGAAGGAACAAGGATAAAAACTGGGAGATGGGGGCCCAGAAAGAACTGATTCCCAGTGCCGGGCCGTAAAAAGGTTCAAGGAAAAAAAGGAGGCCTCCAGGGGGAGATGAACCGGCAAAAAAAGAGACTGATCTCCTTAAACGGTTTTGGCCCCAAGGGGAAAGTTAAAGGAAGGGTTGCAAAGAAAAAAATGAAAAAAAAAAATCCTGCGCGTACAGGCGGCCCGCGATGAAAACCGGCCTGAAAAAGGGAAACCGGAAAACAAGTTTCGCTTGGGGGGCTTTGGAAGGGGCCTAAAAGAAAACCAGGAACCCTAAAGCTCGGAGAAGGGGAGAACAAACCTTTTGCCATGCGCGTTAATGGTGAGAATTTGGGGAAAAAAAGGCTAAAGAGCAAGGGGTCAAAAGGGGGGAAGGAAAAGTATAACATCTGCCACCCCTTGGGGGGAGAAGGCCCCTGGTGAAAAGGGGAGAAACACAACCAGGCTCGGGGGAGGGGGGGACAAATAGACCTTGAACCTCCGAAGGACCTTCAAAGAAGGATCCAGGGGGAAAAAGGGCGAAGGGTAAAAGGGGGGGGAAATGAGGGGTGTGTTGCAGGGAGAGGGGGGAAAACGAGAGCGTGGAAGAGAGGCGCAGGAGGGGGAGAGTGGGAGGTCGGAAATTTGTGGCGTTGTTGAGGGGGGAGGGGTGGAAAGACAAAAAAAGCAAGAACGAAGGTGGGCCCTGAAAAAGGTTGTGAGGGGCGAAAAAAAAAAAGTCCTTCGCCCTGGGAGATATTCCTGGAAAAAAAACCACCTAACTTTTTTCTTTTTACGTCCCAAAAAAAACTCTACGAGATTAAAAAGGGTTGGAAAAAATAAAAAGAAGCAAATGAAAGGCTGATCTAGTCACAAAACTACTTTGGAAACCTCAGTTAGGCGTAAATCGGGGGGGGGGGGAAAGACTTGCAAATTAAAAAAGGACCTGAACCCCAAGTACCCAATGCGGGGTTGAGAAGGGATAACAGTAACTGGAAGTATCAAGGTGAAGTGCGCACTCCAACCTGGAGGAACATCAAGGGAAAGGGGGTGAAAACGGCCAAACGAATAGTATTAAAAAAAGGAAAAAAAAATTTCCCCGGGAGGGTTTTGGGGGTGCTGGGGTAAGGGAGTTTGGGGATGAGGAACCCGCTGCTTCCCTTGTCGGGGGAGGGCAAGAAAAAAAAGAAGGAAGGGGATATAGATCCCATCACCAAGCAAAAGGGACCCAGAACGGAAAGGGTTGGCTGACAAAAGGTTGCACCATGTATGGGGGAAAAAATCACAAAAGGGAATTCCTGAAAGTGAAAAAAAACAGCATGATTAGAGAAACTTGGAAAACGGGAAGGCGAAAACATGAAATACCCTTAACATGAAAAGGGGGGCCAAAGAGGGTTTTGAGTATTTGATGGAAATCACGGAACCCAAACTGGAAATGTGGTAAAACAGCTACGGGGGGGAAAAAGTAAATCTGGACAGGGAGCAAGCAAAAAAATTTGGAAAAAAAGGGAAGGGGAACCCAAAAAAAAGAGAAGTGAAGTGGGGGGGGAAACGGAGTCGCGAAAGGGTGGGGCCGCAAACCTGACTCCGCGCAGCTGCTTCCGAACCCGGGCACCGCGGAGATCGAATAACCAGACTTCCGTGGAGGCCCAAAAACGACCTTCAAGGGGGGGCAGGCAATTAAAAAAAGAAAATCTAAAAAACGGGGGAAAAGAGAGAGATGAAACATTTTTCACACTGAAAAAAGGGAGGGGCCTGTGTGGGGGGGCCTCAAAAGGTTGGGGGCCAGCATCCGGCGATCAACGAGTGGAGAAAATTCAGGAAAGGAAAAAAGAAGCCGGTAAGGTCACAGGTCAGAAAAAAAGAACAACGGGGTAGAAAAAAAAAAAAGGATCACACTGGATGGCCCCAAAAAAAAAAGGAAATCTTATAAGAAAAAGTCGGGGGAAAAAAGCGGAAATTAAGGGGGGGTGAAAAATCAATCCGCCGCTTAAAAACATACAGAAAGGGGAAAATCCAGGCATGGTAAAAAGTAAAGCTCTGGGGGAAAAGTTTGAGGAGGAAGGGTTGGTTTCACGACATATTTGTAGGGAAAAGACATGGGAAGGGGAAAGATAGGAGAAAGACCGGCTCAGATATGAGGGGTTTGTGGAAGAAAAGACTAACCGCTGGCCTTTCTTGGTCTCTGGGAAATACCCCGCGATCCATCCCTAACTTCCCATAAAATAAAGAGGGGGGACAATAAGAAGGGGGGTCGAAAAAAGTTAGGTTGACTTGGTACTCGTACTTTTCGTAGTTTAAATTGAGGTCCAGGAGGGTGAAAAAAGAAATGAGAACTATAAAACCGTACCTACGGTTCGGAAAATCAAAGCGAAACCACGAGGTGAGTGGTTTGGGTTGGGGAAAAAAATTGCCCATCCAAAACCCTACTGACCTAAGTAGAACGCTGGGGGAAAAGTTGAAAACAGGGACATAAGAGGGGGAGGGGTAGCAACTTGTCTCTTCCGGGGCTTTCCACACGAAAACCTCTACTCGAGAGGGGAGAGGGTCCTGCAAACAGCCAGGGACACCTTGACGAACGGCAGGACCAATAGGCCAAGAAGAATTATTGAAGAATAACGCCCAGGGGACATGCAACGGGAGGGGAATCAAAAAAGACACGGGAAAGGAAAAAAAAAAACCCAGCCACCTAATACACTATCAGGAATAAACGAGGAAAAGAAAACCAAAGAAGTATCTGACGATAGCAACCACCTCAGAATTTTTTGGAACGGGCATCCAAAGGGGAAATGGGGGAAAACTGAAGTTCCCTTTTTCACCTATTAACTTCAAACGGGGTGACGACCCTAGAACGGGAAATGGGGGTCGGGTGACAAAAGAAAAACTCCCTCATAAAAGTGGGCCCAATGTGGTGTACCAAAAACGGTAAAAGGCAGAGCAGTGAGTACGCCATTTTTTGGGGCCAACAGGCCGAAAGAAGCGCACGGAGGAGGGACCCAGAAAAAGCCGTTACAAGGGCTACAGAGGGCGGGTCGGGCAAAAAGCCACGGCAAGTCCAAACGAAGGGGCACCCGGGACAGTGGGGGGGTTTGGGGTGTGGAGGGCCTACTTCAGGGGTCCTGAGGGATTTTGAGAAAAGGGGAAAATGGGGGGAAGAGCGGGGGGGAAAAAAAAAACCGGTAATAATGGAATTTGCCCTTGTTTGAAGGGCAAAAAGGGGTAAAAGAGGAAGTGGGTCCCTTCACACGAGCCGGGGGGGGGAAATTAAACGCTCAGGCAAGGGTTTCCTTCCCCTCAAAACAAAAGGACCGCTTTCGGGGCATTACGGCTATAAAAACGGCCAAAAAAAAAGGAATGGGAGGGACCTTGGCAAAGAAATAGAATGACTCCAATCTCGGCTGAAAGATGAACCATAAGACTCACAAAGAGGGGGGTTCTCGGAGGGTCGGAAAGACAAGCCGCGAAGGGGGAGGGGAAAGTAGTTTAGTTGATCGTACGATGACAGCCTCTCCCAGGGGTGTTGTGAAAAAGTATCAGGGGGGGATTGGGGAAAGGGATCAAAAAAGTAAAGCACGACCGGAGACGTTGGGAACACCTGCGCCTCCTACCCAGTCGGATACAGTAAAAAAAAAGTGCCTTGAGGGAGGGAGGACCCTAAGGGCAGGGTAAAAAACCACATCTTGCATGAAATCTTTTGGGGCTTGGGGGGGTCCCGCAGAATACAAAGGGCAAAAGGGGGGGTAATAAGAAAAAAGTAAGGGCATATTCGGGGGTCAAAAAGCCAAGGAGAGTTGACTTGACTGACAACAAGAGACTTATGGGTATGGTATTTTATTTTGTCGAGAGTCCAATGGCTGTCCCGGAAAGCCAGGCAGCAAAGGAGTGGGGGGGGAGAAAGGACCGTGTAGGAACTGTCTCCTTTCTTGTGTATCAGAAGTTTGACAGGAGCGAAAACCATCGAATTCGAAAAGGAGCGCGGCGTCGTCTGGGGGTTTTTTTTTGGGTTGTATTAAAGAAAAGAGCCGGTGTGCATCCGGAGGAAAAGGAAAGACGGCTCGTCTGTTTCGGTTGGACGCAAAAAAGGGAAAGGGGGGAAACAAACGAACGTGGAAAAAATACAATATAGGCAAGACGTTACGGGGAACCCCTCGCAAAAAAAGAAATAAGCCTGAACCTGGGGAAGGAGGAGCAACGAAGTGGCGACCCAGTATTCATTATCTTGAAGGGCACGTTTCGAAGGGACACCCTGGGGAATGAAAAAAAGAAAAAGCAGAGGAGTAAACGACTAAGAGGCCTTCCGTAATAACTGCCTGGGTACTCAACCCGAAAGACAGAACTGAAAAGGAAGCGAGAAAAAAAATAAAATCTCGGCTTTCCCCTAGGTGAGGAAGGGAAAACTGAAACACTTCCAGGTTAAACGACAGCACAGCATCGGGATCTACCGCAACAAAAAAATGGTAAGCCATTCGAAGCCGGCAAAAGTTGTGGAAGAAAGCGAAAGGGGGTAGGCGAGAACAATAACGCACTTAGTCAAAAAAGTGGGAAATACGAGACCCGATTGACGTCGGGGGGGAAGGGGGAGGGGGGGGAATCTGTAGTCACGTGTCCCACCCAAAAACTTCTATCCCCTCAATTGTCCATATGGGTGGGGTAGGTATTCACAGAAAATTAGAGGCGGCAAAAAATCGGAATGGGAAACATGAGACAACCGCGCACAACTCCAAATCTTTTTTGACGGGGGTGAGAAGGGTAGAAAACCTTAAAGGGGGGGACACAAAGGGGAAAGAAAGAGCGTTAGAACGGTATGCGCTGCCCGAAGATCTTTCGCATAAGGGACTTCACAGCCATCGAAAAAAGACCAGGGGTGTCGCGGGGAGGGGACGAAAAAAATCCAGCAGAGGGAAGAAAAGGGGAGGTGTGAAAGGGCGTTAAACAGTTGGCGTGGGGAATCGGGAAGAAGAAACGAACGAAAATGGTTTTCCAGAAAGATGTTTGGGAAAAAAACTCACGGAGCCCAAAAAAAGGTGAGCAGGAAAAAACCTCGGCCGTCCAGAACGGACGATGGCATCGAATAAGGGGCCTCACACAAACAAAAAGGGGAATTAAAAGGAAAAGAAGAGATTAGTACCCCGAGGGGATAACGAGGCCTGGCGGGAGACCAAACCTAGGAGGGCTAACCAACAACTTTTCTAAAGTTTCACTCCTTACCCAATCGTCTGTGGTCCGTTTTAACCGAGGGGGAGCAAAGAAAAAAAAAAAAACAAAACGAAAGATAGAAAGACTGCTAGTGAAAATCCGCGGAAATTTGGCTAAGAGCTGGGGACGCGTCATGAAAAAAAACGCAACAAAAAACGCGTTCGTGAGTCTATGGAGGGAAGAGGAAATGAAGAACAGATCAGGAAATACAACGGGCCAGGAAAAAGGATTAGGGGAAAGGGAAAAAAAAGGTTGTTGCGACAAAATGATCCCGCCGCGATCATATTTGGAAAGGGGAGTGGGGGAGGAAGACAAAAGTTGGGGACCGGCAAAGAGGCCGCTACTAAAGCCAGAAACCTAGAGGGAGGGGAAATACAATCTTGCCCAGAGGGATCGAAGGAAGCAAAGTTGCACGACCGATCAAAGGAAGAAAGATTTTGGACCGGCCTGGAATCAGGGAACGATCTGGGCAATGGAAAAGTTAAAGGGGGGGGCAGAAAAGAACGATCCAGGAGACGGATCGCCGCACATGTCCGCCTAAGCCAATCGAACCGGTTTGCGGTGATTCGGGGGTCGATGTCCATTTACGGTGTGAGAATGAAGTGGGGGGGTCCGTGAACCTACGACCAAAGGGGAAAGCCAAATTGGGGTTGTTGGAGGGAAATCGCGGGGAAAACCTTTTTTTGTCATCAAGATCAGAGGACCGGAATGAAGGAAAAAGGGTACAGGGTCAAATCTCTAAACAGCCAGGGTTTTGTAACGCATGAAGTCAAGGGGACGAAAAGAAGAAGTGGAAGCAACAAAGGGGTAACGCATGGGGAGCGGAACTTCAAGGGGGGGCTAGGGGAGCGGGAGAACTCTGAAGCGAAAAGAAAAGGTGGCGCCACGCCATGAAAATCTGGGGACAATGTCACGGGTGCGCGGTTTAACGCAAAAAGAAGCGGGAAAAACGAGACAAGAAAAAAGACGGGGGGGCAAAAACGATAAAAAGAAGCGGCCAAAACACCAAAGTTCCGATGATTCGTCAAAGGTAACAAGCAGTGCGTGCGAAAGCTTGACGCCCGCGGCCGTTCCACTTTTGGTGCCGAAACACCAGCCGGCCGGGCCCCGCCGGCCCAAAAAAAATCCGGGAAAAGCTGAGAGGGCGCGCGCGGCAAGGGCTCAATAAACGGAAAGCTCGGTGGAAGACAGGGGATTGGGAAAAAAAAAAATCCATGCTGAGGTCTAGGAAGAAATTCCTCGTTCCGGAAATAAAAGAATCCGACAAGGGAAGAACAAATCCCTTGGCCGCCCCAATTCGATGTTTCCACCACTTGTAATCAGCCCAATCGGATTTGGGGGGTTAAAAAAAAAGATATGGTTTGGGGGGGGGTTTCAACTTAAAAATCTGGCATATACAGGGGAGAAAGTACAAGTGTTGGGGGAGACTTAAGAAATGGAACACAATCCCAAAAGCAAAAACATGCAAGAAAAAACTTTGGGTGCCGGTTTTGGTCGATAGGGAAAGCACCCAAAAAAAGGCCAAAGGATCGAAAGATTCGGCGCGGCCAGAAAACTCGCCAGGTCGAAAAAGGGAATGAGGGGGGGGGAACTACAGGGCCAAACGAAAAGGGCAATTATCGTGGGAGCTAGGCTTCCAGAGGGGACCCCGCAAGAAGGGGGAGAAACTGGAAAAAGAGCGGAAAAAAAAAAGGGGGCAAAAAAGGGACACACTATTCAAAGAAAAACAAAAAAACAACAAGAAAGGGGCCCCCCGGGTTTTTATGAGGGAGGGGGGTAACTTTCCACAATCGCCGGCATGTGAGGTCCTAAAAATGGGCATAAGAGACCAGTCCGAAATTACCCCGGATAGAATAAAACAACGGAAGTATGGACCAGAAAGAAGGAACCAGGGGCAGGGGAAAACACAGCTCACTCCGCGGGAAAAGGGAGTATGACCCAGCAGTACAACCTGAAAAAAGGGACGGGGGGGGGGGCCTTAACAAGGGGGAAGACAGGGGGCAAAGCCGCCTCCTTGCAAATCCCCTGGCGCGTCAAGCCCGCAGAACGGGCCCGGTGAAGGAAAAAGGGGAAAGATGAAAAAAGTTGAAATTGGGGGGGGGGAAAAAAGAGACCCTAAACCTTCAGGAGCCTCGGGGGAAGGGGTTATGAATAGCCTCCCTTTTGGGGGGAAGCTTCGCAAGGGGAGAAAAAAAGAAGGTTGAAAGGCCAAATGAGGGGGGGACGAGTTCATGAAAGGGGGGGAAAATCTTCCCCACGCCTTAGTTTAGCCGACATTTTTTGGACAATACACGTGAAAAAGGTCCCTTTAGGTGGGGGACCTTTGAATCAGAGTACACGGAAATCATGGGCGGAAGGATAAAGAAGGGAAAAGGACACCATTTATGACCCTTTCACACATCGGGGTGGGAGGGAAGTGTGAAGAGTAGGCGTGTGGGATAAGTGCCATGAAACGATAGGCAAAGGAAGAGGGGGGGGGGAGGTTGGGGGAAAAAAATTCACTCAAAAAAAAAACGTTCGCAGCAGATAAAAAGAAGTTGCACGGGGAATGGGATGGGGGGAGCGGCAAAAGGAAGGGATGGAGGTTTCGTAAAACAGAGGCCGTGTACAAGGGGGGGGAGTTTTGGGACGGCCACACGAAAAAGGATGAAATGGAAGGGGGGAACGAAGTAAAACCGAAAGGGAAAGGCTAGTCAAACAGGTTGGTCCCAATTCCCGAGGGGTCAACCTCGGGGGGGGGAAAAAATGCAAACTGCAAAACCAATCGGGAAGCCTTGTGATGGGAGACCAGGGTTAACTTGGGCGGAAAGGTCGAGCCAGTCTGTCAAACTCACTGGAATTTGGAAGGGGCCAATCGACCACCCCGGGGGAAAAGCAAAATGTTGACACAGAACCGTACAGGTAACGTAGTGGGTTGTAGTAACAAAGGGCAAGGGATTCGCATTGAAACTAAATGACTCGCCTTTCATTTAGGAATACAGCCCGACCAAAGCTAAGGGATGAAGGGGGGGGGGGCTAGTGGGCCCAAGACAAAAAGCAAAAAAGGGGACATCGAGCATCTTTTGGGTCGCCAGACTGAGAGTTGCAAGTGTAAAAAAACCCCAGGACAAAAAAACCTCCCAGAAAAAAAAATGATAAATAAGCTGTTGGGCAACAATACGGGGGGCAAGTCAAAAATTTCGGGAGATGGGGGGAGTCTTGGCGGATGTGATTGGTAAACCCTACGGAAAGACCCAAAAGGTGTAAAAAAAACAGCCGCTTCAAGGGTTCTCAAGTTCTGAATCGCAAGGGACGACGCCCAGGGGTACGAGATCACCGCCGGGTTGTGAAAGGGAAAGGTCCCGAGGTTTTATTGCAGGAAGTGTTCAGACATAGGGGGGGGGGGAAAAAACCAGACCGGAGGTGATCGAATAACCTAAAATTTTCAAGGTGATGGACACCAACGGACATGAAGTGGGGACAAGGGCTGAACTAATGGGGTCGCTTGTCATCTCGAGGAAACACAAAAAAAGAGGAAGAAAAAAAAAAAAAGGAGGAACAACGACTGCACAATGCAAAAGAACGTTTGGTGAAAAAAAACCATCAAAGGAAGTGTTATGACGATCCTCGCGACAAAGAGGAGAATCAAGAAAAGGGGAAAAGGAACGGGGAACCGTGGAAACCAAGGTCCGACCGAGTAGTTGCTCGACGGATCAATGGGGACGTTGGACTCACCCTGCAAAGAAAAGTCTTAAAATCTGACGAAGGCTTGGGACAAATTTCGCAGTTGTGGGGGGTCCGTATGAAACATCAATCCGCCGCGAACAAGAAAGAAAAGCCCATGCAGAAAACCCCCAAAAAAAAGCTTGTGGGGGTATGAAAGAAAAAGTGCGGGTTTGTTGTGAAAAACGAGAATCTTTGGAGGGAATACAGTGGCTTGAACTAGAAGAGAGCCCAAAATAACGGGGATCGATGTGAAAGGGAATGGGGGGGGGGGGGGAATCAGGTCAAGAAAATTTGCATGGATCGCACCGACAAACATCTGTAAAGGAATCGACAGGATTTACGGGAAAAGAAGGGGGAACGGGAAAAAATGAATACAGGGGGGTGGGGGAAACGCAAGGTCGTCTGATGAATTGAAATTCCAAAAGTAATGGTTTCCGACCCGGCGTGAAGGGGGACTAGCCCGAAAAAAAAAACATCAAGAAAAGGAATGGTGGGAAACTTTCCGTGCAAAAGGGAACCCCACACACGGCGACGAGAACGCTGAAGTTTTGAAAAAAAACTAGCTCCGAAAAAGCCATCGGGCGTGACCGCAAGGTAGGGGATAGGGGGAGGTCCACCCATGGTCACTGCCTTTGTTACGAAGCCGGGAAAAGACAGATCTCAAAGGGGCCCCAATGAAAAAAAACACTTAAGGTGATCTTGCGGAAAGGGGGTCCGGAGGGGGAACGAAGCAAAAAAAAAAAGTCAAAAGACGAAATACGGATCGAAAAAGATACAAAAAAAGAGTTCAAAAATAAAAACAAGCCCTCAAGGGGGGGGAGACTGTCACCATAGCAGAAACGTGGGGGGGAGAAAGAGGAGGGGGACTGAATTCATTTATAAAAAGAACCTTCTCATAAGTGTTCGGCGGTTGAATTCAAAAGGTGCCAAAGTCGTAAGACACGAAAGAGTGCAGAAGGGATGAAGGGAAGGAACAAAACCCAGAAGGACAAGGGCGGCGCATTTTTGAAACACAAAGAAAAAGAACAACAAAAGGTAAGAGGTATTGATTTCTCTAAATCCTGAGAGAGATTACGCCTTTGATCTCTTCCCCTTTGCCAAATGGAGAAAAAAACGCCTTTTCTGTTTTTTCAAACCTTTCAGAGGTGGCAGGGGTTGGGGAAATGGGGTTAAGGGGGAATGAAACATTCCTTGGGGGGGTCTTCGGGAATTGGTCTGACTGGTCGTCCGCAGAGGTGACGGTTTAAAAAGGGGGGTTGGGAAAAAAAAAAACGGGGGACATTTCACGGTACATATAGTCTTGGGGTTAGGTGTCATTGAAACTTCCATGGTGATACGAAGAGGAACCGAGGCTGGTTGAAAAAAAGGTGGGAATGGTCGGTCATTGGGTCTGAATATTGAACGAGAGATCGGGGGGGAGTAGACGGGAATACCGCATAACGATGACCCAGGAAAATGTCTCATGACGAGAACCATCATCACAACTCGGGGGCGTAGGGGGAAGCAGAGGGGGGAAAAACCCCAAGCAAGAAAAAAAAGCCGATGACCGTTCAGGGGGAGACGTTCCTAGTAATCTAAATCATAAACCCGATAGAAATTGGTCGTGACTTGACCAATATCAAAAATGGCGGCAGGAGAATTTTGAAGGAAGATCTAGTCGTGCAGACCCTCTTTTGCGGGGGCAATACCTCTAACAAGAACTACAAAGGCCCCAACCAATTGCGAAGGCCCAACGGGGGGGGGGGGGGGGGTCCAACCCTTAAGAGAGTCTGAACCCGGGAAAAAAAACCAACCCATCGTGGTGTAAAAAGCCAAGAAGGATTCGGGGGGACAAAAGGGGGGAAAAATGTGAAGGGGAAAGAGGTGGAATATTTTATATTGCAAGGCCATTCGGCTTCCAGTAATCCTGGCAATGGAAATTGAAAGCCGCTTTGGGGCTGACGAAAAAGAAACAAGAGGGAAAAATCGTAGGGGAGAAGCGTCTTGAGAAGCGTCGCCAAAGTACCTCGGAGCCCGTAATTCGACAAGAGAAAAGAAGAGGGACGCGAAGACACGAGGGAAATGGGGGGTAAACGGGGAGGGGTCCGGGGGCTCTGGACGAGCCCCAGAATGGGAAAATGACGTGCCTCGTTCTGTGAGGTTTCCGCAAATTGAGGGAGGGGGGGCCAGAAAAAGGGTAAACAAAAGGGCCGTTAGAAAAAAGAGAATGGATCGAATAAGACGAATGACCCCTAAGAGTCGACGTCCGAGAATGCGACACATAGCAGGGGCGGGGGGACCGGGGACCAGTTAGGAAAAAAAAGGGAAACAGCGGGATGGGGGAAAATAAAAAAAAATTTGCTGAAGAGCCGTTTGGCTCCGGAAGATAGGCCCTTGCGCAAGAAGAGGAAAAGACCTGGCCGGGGCAGGGGATTGAAATTCCGTCAAAACGGGCGAAGGTGGGGAGAAGTTCCCCAAAAACCATCCCTTCTCACCAGACCTGGAAGAACCTGAGAGGGGGAATCAAAAGACGAGTTAGCGAAATGGGAGGTGGGAAGTCCCGCTTCGACATCGGTCTGGGGTCCGCCACTAAACGCGAAGTCCCCATGGAACAGAAAAAAAGAACGGACAGGAATCAAAGTGCCTATTCGCGGAAGCTGGGCATCGGTCGGTCACCTTGGGCTGGAAGTCGTCCCTCGTGGGGAGGGGGGGATAGATGAGAGATCAGGGGGGAACAGAGAGAGGGGACACTTTCTGGTCAACAATTTTCCGCGAACGCCATGACTATTTTTGAGGGGGAGAGTGTCCCAACAAGACTGAAAACCTGAAAAATAAAACAGCCGGAGAGCAAAAAAGGATTGTACTGAGGGAACGCCCGACCAGGAACTGGCGGCATCCTTTGACGTCAACTAAATCTATACCGCGGGGGGAATTTGAAGAATGCGACGAAAAGGGCCGGGGGTAAAGAGCAGAATCAGAAATGCTATATCGTAACAGTTGCCTTTAGTAAACGGTTCATACCTCGACAATTGGGGGGAAAAGAAAAGAGGGGGGGGGGAAAAGAAAACGGAGGGAGGGTCGGCAAGATGATCCTGGGGGAAACTCCAAAGTCAGTCATCGAAAGAGGGTTCAGGG
>Ga0179593_1485623_pt1 | contig 21319 bp, 26 predicted proteins | sample CZODoug2_1_08_16_FD_185931 | JGI IMG/M metagenome (GOLD analysis project Ga0179593, IMG submission 185931) | Vadose zone soil fungal communities from Angelo Coast Range Reserve, California, USA - CZODoug2_1_08_16fungal (PacBio error correction) | ecosystem: Environmental > Terrestrial > Soil >...
TTGCGATCCACGTCCAAAGTCGAGGAAACGGCCTTTTTGGATCTATACCAAAACCGTGAAGGAGGAAAAATGATGACGCGAGGCGGCCAGCACGGCCAGAAGGGAGAATCGATGTTGGATGTTTGAAGTCAAACAAAAAAGTTTGGTAGGAAAAATGCAAGAATTGGGAGCGGCTTTGAGGAATTATAAATAGATTTCTACCGAAAAAGCCGTCGTTTGACAGGTGTCTGTGAAAGGAAAGAAACGAAAAAAAAGGAGGAGAGGGAAATCGAGGCAGCAGGGAACAAATTTGTGTTGCAAAGCAATAACTACTGCCGGTAGATTACTCCAAACCCCCAGCTCGTTGAAGATTCCAGTACAATTTTACTCAGAAATACGACAAGGGGGAGGCTCAAGCTGCAGGGGACTCAGTCACTCCGCGTCCTAAGCACAACTCGGTCCCAATATTACCCGAAAAAGAGCAGGGACCGAAAAAGAACACAGCCAAAAACTATAGAAACTGAAAAACAGGGAAAGCACCGGTGCCGTAGTGGGAAATGTCTCACTGCAGGGTCATGAATATCGCAGCTACTAAAAAAAGGACTGTTTGAGCGGGAGAAAACTCTAGGCGCAGGGGAAAGTCGGTGTCGCAAGGGAGAAAAAACTCCCGCCCGCTGGCCGATTGTTATCAAGAGAAGGGCGATGTGAAAAAAGAGAGCGCCCTCGAATTGGCAATATCTTTTTTCTTCGACAGCAACGGGAACTTCGGGTGGATGCGGGGTGAAGTAGGCGCCGAAAGGGAAAGCGCTTTTGCGGCAAGAAAAAACTTGAAGTTGTAGGTTCGGGGAGGGGGGGAAATAGAAATGCAGGAAAAAAAGAGGAAAGCGGAGGGTTTTGGTGTACGTGGAAAGAAATTGTCGTAGCCCTCGATTATTGAATGACAATACCAAAGCTGCTGCAATAATGATGGAGTAAGAGGAGGTAGGGGGGGGGTGGGGGGGAAGAGGAAGTGGGGGGGGGAGATAGAGAAAGGGTAAGAGGGTTGGAAAGGGGGGGGGGTAAGGGGGGGGAAGGGGGTGGGAGGGGGAAATGCAGTAACCATAAAAAGTCTTTCGCAGACGCGATTGACTCGGAAAACCAAAAAAATAATTCAGGAGGGGACCCTAAAAAGAGGGGGGGTGGGGCCGCTGAAAAAGCAAGGAATGGGTTGTGTTCCGTAGAAGATTTCCGCAGGGGTTTGGGAATTTTTAGAAAAAAATCCCAGAAACATATCAACACCGAAAGGGAAAAATGAGGATTAAGTTTTAGATCGGCGATGGGATGGACGGACGGAACTCGCCCCGCACCGGCTTTAAGTTAGTGGACCAAAAGTCGGAAAGCGAAAAGGGCGGACGAAACTTTAGTTCAAAAAAGGCTGGCGAAGCTGTTGGGCCCTTCATATTCCGGCCGTCGCGGAGGGAACCGTATGGAAGAATTAAAGAAAGAGCGAAAAAGCATTGTCTCCATAGGGGCTTAGGGCGGAAACCGTAGCAAGAGCATTCCGAACCAGGCCGTATATGGTAGAAATTTGCTTTCAGCCAACCTCAAACAAAAAAAGAAGAAGGCTGACATTAAAGAGGTGGTAAAGGAAGGTGTTAGGGGGAGACCATCCGCACCATGGTGTCTTTGCGGCAGCTTGCATTAAAAGACAGGGCCGTGTTTTAGTATTGCAGGGGAAACCAGGGAAAAAAAAGGAAGAGAAGCGAGGAGAAAATCTCTCCGAGAGGGCCATACGGAATAGGGCATGCGAATCAATCGGGAATGAAGTGGAGTTCGCGGGGAGAAAATATAGGCACAGGATTTTCGCCAATGATTCTAAGGGAACCACGTCACCACTTGAGGGCTTAGGGAAAGGATTCCTGAAGACGGGAGAAACAGGCATTTTCGGAAGAAAAGGCTAAAAAACTTTTTTGTGCCACACGCTGGAAAACTTTCCAGTAGGGTTAGTGGAAGAAAGAGAGCAGGTAGAGCAAGATCAAGCCCAGGGGAAATAATTAAACTCCTTATTCGAAGCAGCTGCAAACATTAATAAAGTGGGAAAAAAACGGGCATGGCGTTGAATTCTAATAGAGATGATTGGGAAAATCGCGCGCAACCTTACAGGGAGGGGAGAGCCTCAAACCACTTAAGCGGGATAGTGTTTTGGGCGAAACCTGGAGTCATGTTTGAACCTGAAAAAAAAAACGCGGGGCAAAAGAGACGATCTTATGAGTCAGAAGTGACGATCAGAAGAATATCAAATTGGCTTTCGAAAGTCTAAGCAAAGAGATTAGTCAAAAAATCACGACGAAGGTCCCCATCCCAGGCAGGGGGAAAACATCTTGAAGAGCAAGCCGAAGTATGCGTCCCGGAAAAGAAGATTCGGTACGGAAGCAAACAACGGCAGCGTCGCGCTCTGGGAATCGCTCCAGAAATCTAAGAGGTGAGATCCGGCCATCAGGGAGAAGCAGAAAACGTAATGTCAACGGGTCGCAAATCTTGGGAATGCCGTAAAGGGCCAGGCTCATAGGTCAGCATGGGTATAAAACCGGAGGGGAGAGGGGAGCAAAAACATCTCAACCCGAGGGAAGAGCCGAGAAAAGAAGAAAACTAAATATGACGAAAGTTGGCGCCGTATCGATGCCGAGCGCAAAGAGCGGAACAGGGGTCGGCGGGATTAAAGCGAGGGAAAACGAGTGGGAAACCACGGATTTTCTAAAGAGTCGCGGCAAAATGATTTTTTAGGGGGTTGCTTTGATAATCAATGAGGAAAAGAGAAGCCACGCGCCATCCAGGCCGGAACGCGAAAGTGTTGGGATTTCGATTCAGTCTCACCGAAAGAAGGCGCGGGTTCGCACTGCTCTAGCTCGAAGAAAGAGACTGTTGAGCAGGAAAAACGCTGCAAAACGGGACTCGACGCTGAGCCCAGGGTGTTTCAAAAGAGACGAAAAAGGAATCAATCGGAAGGACAGGCGTCCGTTCGGGGGATTGGGGGGGGGGGGGGTGATGAAAGCTCAAAAGAAGCCGGCCGGTATGATAGGGAAAACAACTCCGACTCTACCTGCGCTAGGACGGAAGTCGAAATCGTGAAATAAAATGTTGCTCGGATGCCCAAAGAAGCTTAAAAAGGACAACACCTCAACATGAAGGTGATCGGACTGGCGCTTTGGAAAAAAAACTGTCAGAGTGACAGCAACCGTGACCCGCCGTCCGCTGGGAAGTCTTTCGAGATAAGAGCGCTTCTGGAAAAAAGAAACAGGGTTTGATCGGGAAGGATGCACCGTACGCAGTCGTAGGAAGGGACTTGCGAAAAGGAAACCGGCTCTCCCAAATTATAAATGAAAGAAAATCACACAGGACTCCTATGGGGAATATAACTTTCACCCAGACCTAAGAAGGGAAAAAAAATCCGCCCTAGCTATCACCGAACTTGCTTCGCTCGAGTCGCGGACAGAAACTTCCGAAGAAAAGGCGTGGCAAAAGAGGGCAGTCACGCGGGACGATCACAGACATTGATAGGGAGAGTCATTACCACCGGGAACTATTAGAAAACGGGGAGCAGGGCACCCAATCGCTGCAGAGATGGGGAGTGAAGATAACATGCCCGGGCGTCGGAAAGCCATGCGTTGGACGATACTAGAAAGGAAGAGGAGGCGAAAAAAAAAAGATCAGGAGAAGGAGAACGAGGTGCGTCGTGAAGCAGCCTTGAAAATCGATTGACGGAGATGCCGGAGTCTTCCATAACCGAGGGGGGCCAGAGGGGGTGGGACCTCAAGGAAAAGGAGTCAGAAATCAGTGTTTGCCGAGGGGGACCGAGGTTAAGAGGCGCCGTCTTGCAATCACTAGACAATATGAGGCCCAAAGGCATGCTGCCTCAATACAGGAACTTTCCGATGCCATTAAGCAAAATCAAGCGCAAAGCCGGAAGGTCGGCTGTCAGAAGGCTGAGAGTTAAAGTGTATGAGAAATTCCCGGGCTTGACGCGCGGAGTTGTTAGACGGGCAGGGGAAAGCAACGCGATTTTTTCACTTCTCAAATAAGCCAGAGTTCCTAAGAAGGTCTGGACAGGAGGTGAAAAAAAGAAAGCTCAAGGCAGAAGGGTAAAAAGTGATGCTCGGAGGTCAAAGGGTCTTCTGGGCAAACTTGCCGGCCTGAAGGGAGGAACCAACCGACTGGTGAAAGGTCGAAGAAAAAAGGGTCGCATGGAGAACAGCGTCCCACGAAGCAATATAAAAAAAGAAAAATTTTGAGATCTTATTCCGAGGGACCGGCTCCGGTGTGGGCCGCGTGCCAAGGCCATTCAAAAGAAGATAAAGAAAAGGAAAGGCGAATGTTTACGCTGCAATAAAACAACCAATAAACTTTGATGAGCCATAAACACTGCCGAAATGGATGATAAAAGAGTTCGGCGAGAACCCGACTATGCTCTTTAGAGGAAGTAAGGGACGAGCGTTTGTAAGGCAAACCGTAAAAATCTACGGCACTGAGCAGATAATGAGAATGGAGAATGTCGGAGCGGGGGGGATTACGAAGTTACGGCCCCCTAGTAGACTCAACTGGCAATCGACGACTTTTTTTTTTTTTGGTCCCTCGACCCATTCCGGGCATCCAACAGATCAAAAAGAAGGGAAGAGAATTCAGACGAAAGTCGCCCTACAGCTTAACAGATTCCTAAAAAAATGGTCACCGGCAAGCCGGAGCGAGTAATCGCCACTAACATAAAAGATGTAATCGAAATGTCGCCCCCACTCGAAGCAAAAAAACAGGTTAAGGAAGTTTTGGGGGAAGTCTGGGATTTGATGAGCTGAAAACCAAAACCAGGAAAACGCGACGAGAAAAAAGAGAAAAAGGGATCAAACAAAAGGGGAGGAGCTGTCCCCAACCAAAAACAACCAGGAAGACGTCGCAGGGGACCGACAGGTAAAGTCTCAGACAGGTTTGGGGGGGGGGGGGACAGGAGAAAAAAGAGGATTGACGCTGATAATACTTTCATTATATCAGGAAAAGAATCATTGGTGGGTTAGGCACTCAGCAGGAAGAAACGGGCTACGAAAAGGGTTCCCACAACTTTGAAAAAACTCGCAAAAAAAACTCTTATTGAAGGGGAAAAAAGGAGGCGGAGATCAAAAAAACCTCCAAACTCCGAGCTGCGACAATCAGAGACGAACTTGACGGGGAGGGGGGAGTAACGACGCACCGCACCAAAATAAGAAAAACTTCCCGGAGAAGAAAAAATCTAGACCACCCCCCCAACCAACCAAAAAAGCGAAGACCGCACCGCGGCGGAGAAGCGGTTGAACGCATTGCGCGAGGCTCAGTAGGGCTAGTTTTAACGAAACCGGGGGGACAAGACAAAAAGGAAAGAAAAGTGGAAGCTTCTCACGCTCGAGTGCGGAAATGGAGAGATGGGACCAGAATTGACAAGACCACTCCATTCGAAAGACGTCCAACGTTTCACGCATCAGGGGAATTGCGAAAGAACGGTTCGTCATCGCACGATAGAGAGGTGAGAGAACTGACACTTGTGCGGAAAAGGCGGGCGGAGAGTAGAGGGAAAACGCGCAAAAAAAAGGACAAGGAGAAAAACTCAGGGACGCGAGGTAATTACAGGGATGAGAAAAACTTAGGGGGAGTCGCGGACAAAATAGTTCTGCGTCGCAAAATTCCACTGGCAGAAATGGAAAAGAACGTACTAGGAAAATAAGAATCAGTTGACGGGCCAAAACCGGATTCAATCGACGATCAGTCTAGAAAAATGCAAGCGGACCGACCCGAGAGAGGAACGGGCGGAGGGGGGGGGGAGGAAAATGCGAGAAGAAAAAAAAAGAAGAAGAGATCCGCCCTGAATACGCCGAACGAGAAAGAAAGAAAAAAGAGACAATAAAGAACCCCTCGCCAACACTCAGAGGGTCTGGAATGAGGACGGAAGAGGGGTAAAGCTATAATTCAACACAAAGAGGAGGGAAGAGAGATGGGCAAAAGACATCCAACTCGCGTTGGCAGGCAAGCTTGGGGGGGAGAGTCACGGAGAGATCAAAAAGTCGCGATATTCGGAGGGGGGCGGCCACACAGGGAACCGCAGGGGAAGCGATGGGTTCGCCACTGCGAGGAAAACAAAAGACGTGTTTGGGAGAGGAGCGCGTCGCTCCCGAAATTATAGTACTGAGAGATTTGAGAAAAAGGCGTGGGGAAAGAAACTACCCGACAAAATGATGGATTGCCCTGAAGAAGAAAGAAGGAGATTCATAGGCATTTTGCCCGCCGAGAGCCGAACTCACAGTAAACCAGTAAAATAAGAGGTGAAAAAAAAGTCGGTGACGAAAGAACCGGGGAGCAGAAACGAAATTGGAAGAACATTTGCGCGGGCGGCTCAAAAGCAGAAAGAGAAGAGAACGGCTACTCTCAAAAAATCGGGAAAACTCCTAGGAGAAGGGTTGGAGAAGACTTGCTCAAGAGGCCGGAAGCTACCTGCCCCGGAAAAAAAAAATGCTGCGCAGCACCAGGTCGAGTGACTGCTGGGGGAAGTAATTTTGGAGAGGGGGGAAAAAACAATATAGCTCCTCTAAAATCTGGTCAGAAGAAGTTTCCAGAGAGAGCAGACGCTCTTGCTCAGTTCCGAAGAAACGTCGGGTGCGAGGGGAGTACAAAAACAACCAGACCCTCTGGCAGGGTTGTGCGCGCAAGGAAAGGACGCTGCGGAAGGGGAGGGCCACTCCCAAGTGCCTTATTCAAGAGAAGAAGTCTATGGATGGGGTGCGTAGAGCCGTCAGTGGGAGAACTCTTTTGCAGGAAGATGGGCATAAATGGGGGTAGGGGAAAGGGTCGGGTTTGGAGGGGAGCGCAACCTGAAACGCAGAGGAGGAGGAAGCGAGGTTTTGGGGGGGGGGTTGTAACGTTGGGGAAAGAATTGGGAAAAGATTATTGGGAGGGGAGCAAGCCCCAAAAAAAAAAAACTAAAAGAGGAGAGAGTGGACATAATCATAAGAAAAAACAGCTTGCGACGCGTACTCGAAAAAAAAAAACCCCTGCCGAGCCTTTCCCGAACAAAAAAGAAAAATGACGGAAGAGGCGGCTCCTCTAGCGAAATGTAAGTGTGGCAGGCCCGGAAAATGCGTTTCAGGGGGTTGCGACTGCTGTGGAAATCATAAAGAAAAAAACAACCAAGAAAGAGACAAATCACGCCGCCAGGTAGATGCGGGGAGCTGAATCAAAACAATTATTAGGGGGAGTGGGGCGATCTCAGCACGCTTGGGGTAATGTAAAGAAAGCGGAAAGAGAATCGCAGTCAGACGTAGAGAAGGAAAAAGGACGCCGGAGAGGCGTTGCTAGTTTGGACCGTTCAAGTGAAGGAAAATTGCGGCGGTAGATCGCGCAGAGGGAAGCGAGGGGGGGGAGAAAAAACAAAGTGGTCTCATGCCTTCCCTTAATAGGAAGCCGAGCAGGCAAAAGCGATTCCGCCAGGAGGGAAAGAAGCACTTGGGGATAGCTGGTTGGGGCTGGGGAGGAAGGAAGGTAAAAAAAAGAGGAACGGAACCGTTTAGGGGCAAAGGCAGGTTTCTTCGGAATTTTGATGAAGAAACTCAAGGAGGGTGAGGCAGGGGGGGGCCGTGGTTAGGCTGGAGTACACCAGCGGAACTCATCTCTTGGAACTCCGCATGAAAAGAAGAAGAGGATTGTCCCATTTCACAGGAGTCTCAACATCGGAATAAGGACGATTTGATTCAAAGTGGTCTGCCAAATGAAGGAAGCTGCGGGCAAAAATTAAAGAAGGCAGGAGACCGAAAAGTTTCCTAGAGACGCACCAAAGCTTACGCATACCGGAAAATTTTGTAAATTAAAAGGGAGGGGGGAGATCTTTGCTCATTTAAAAAAAGGGTAGCGTTTCTCCGTTGCGGCAACAAACTTGCCCGCCCGTTAACGGACAGAAAGGGGGCTCGAAGGACAGGGGAAAGGAAACGCCTCTGGATTCGGACATTCGAGACAAAACGCGGTCAAACGGGAATTCTACGACGCCTCATAGAAAAAAGGTGTCGGAAGTCTCGAGCTAAAAGGAAATCTACCGAACCAAGCTAGGGAGCACTGTTTGAGCTCTCGAGGTTAGGCACTTCATGTGGGCAGCAGGATTTCCTGGAAGAATTCCCCATGTCAATAAAAATGGCGGAGGCCTGAAGGGATTGCAAGATCTTCGATCGCAATTGGATACAGGCTGGAGACGGAGAAGAGAAAGCGAGACATCGAAGACTCAGCAGAAGAAAAGGTTAACAGCGGCAAAGATATGGAACGAAGCCGGAAGACTCAGACCAATAAGGAAGGAAAATATGTTAAGGAAACCTGAGAATCCGTACACGAGAACGCAGAGATGGGAGGATCCAAATCCAGACCTCATCTTCTGCCGTCCACAATGGCCGAAAAAAATGCCAGAAAAAGGAAAAAAAAAAATTAGTCTGTTCAAGAGAATCTAGGAGACTCCGGGTAAGAAGGGGCGAGGGATCATGGGCAGACAGGTCCTTCAAAGATAAATGACTAGAGAAGCCCGATTGAACCATAAAAGAGGGATAAGAGATGTACAGCCAGATCAGGACTAATCAATGCTTCGAAGTAAAGACGGTGGGGAGTGAGAGTCCTAAATAAGCCAGCAGGGGAGCGCTGGTGCGGTCTTCTGGGGGAAAGGAGGTGCGTAGAGTGTCGGGGAGAGGTGAATCGGGGGAAGCAAGAAATAAGGGTGGGTAGGGGAACTGTTCTTGGATAATATTGTCACTTGGCAAAAGACTGGCCAGAAAGAAGCAGCAGCTCTTCAAAGAAAAAAAAGCCGCCGCCTAAAAGGGAGGGTGAAGAAAGATGGTCGGGCAGAGGACTAAAACCGTTGAGTCTGCTTGCAGTAGTAAGAGAGAAAAACGCGCGGCAAGAGACTTCGTTGCGGACAAACGCTGAGAACCGACGACCCCAGAACCAAGGTGTTACAGGGGAAAAACTAAAGGAGGAATCAGCTCGCGCCCAACCGTGTCTTTGGAAATGGGGTCCACGGGGGCGGAACGCTGCAAAAAACGAAGGATGACCTCTTCGGAAAAGAGAAACCTAACGCTCCGGCGGAGGTGTCGAAGAGAAGTCGTCGAAAATGGATGGGGTGGAAGAAGGGACGCAACAAACGCGCGATGACCAAAAAAGGAGTCAAGAGGCCTGACGCAGCGTTTGGATCACCGAAGCTCCCAACGGGCCCTGAGGGGGGAAGAAGAAGAACAAAAACCAAGACCAAGTTTTCACGGTAAGACAAGGACTGGAAAAGGCAGGGGTAAGAGCTGAGAGGCGTGGCTTCAAATTAGACACTAGCCAGGGGCGCTTAAAAAGCCCGGGGAAGAGCAGACTGGAGGGCAGAATAATCAGATGTAAAACCGAGAAGAAGCAGCCGGGGAACGAAGAACGAACCAACACCGACTTGCGCTGCACGGCTTTAGGGGGGAGAAGAGATACGCCAAAAAACTCGGGAAAGGGAGGAGCACGAGATTGACGTCTGTAAAAGAACGATTGGGAAGAAGAAGGGAACGGGAAGAGGGAGGCAGAACCGATGCCCTATTAGAAATCGGAACTGGGCTTCAGGTCGCCCAGACTATGCAAAATACTGGAGCAGCTAAGTTGAAGGCACGGGGCCGGGGAACCGCTGTACTGAAGACCGCGATGTCTGGAAGGATAGGAACAAAGAAAGCGGGACAAGCTTTGGCCTCGTCGATCTCAAGGATGAAGAAAGGACGGAGACCGGCGTTCGTCCAGAACCATGTGAATGCCCTCAAGAATGTATGAGAGGCAAGGAAATAAAATGCGTAAGATATCTCGTCTAATTTAAAAAACAAGGGGACGCAGCCGCGTACAAGCTCTTTCAAGAGAAATCGCATGACTAAAAGAAAGATCTTGGGAAAGGCGGGGAATGAGGCCTCTGACGAGAAATCCGATGCTGAAATAATCAGGGAAAAGAGGGATCAACATAAGTGACAGGAAAAAGCTTGTCCAGGCTGCTCGCGAAGGGGGGTGAGTCCCGCCAGAGGAACGCGCATTTTTCAAGCGCAGGAAGGGGGGGACCGGGCAAAAAAGAAAGTTCCCGGGAGCGGCCTATCCCCGCGGGTGAGACGGAAGGAGGGATGAAAAAAGAGAAAGCCGGCCCGTGAACACGTGAGGGCCATGGAAAAGGGAAAGCACAAAGGCACAATACCTTCTGTGCGAAAGAAGCATAATCAAAAGCCGAACGGATTGCGAAAAACGAAAGAGTCTCGGATTCCCAGATGCGCGTGCGTCAAAAATTATCATGTCGAAGGAATAATGGACTTTATTCAGGGGGAGAGCAGGAGTGTCCTCGTGCCCGGCGCCAATTGGAGAAAGATCGGGGGAAAAAGGGATAAAGAGGAGCGTATAGCCTTTTTGGACTCTCGAGGATCAGAATAAGAAGGAAGTCGAAACAAGCTGCCGAAAAGACCTTTTGGCTGATGGAGGGCCCACACGACAAAAAACCCGACTATGGAAAGGGAAAGACAGACAAATGGACGACCTCTTTGACTTGCACCAGCTACAGAAGCAGGATAAGGGAGGAAGGCTGCGATTAGATCGAACATAGAGGAGATCACGCTGAAGATGGGAGACTCTAAGAAGAGAACACCGCTCTTAAGGACACAGCGAAGACGAGTGAAAAAAGTCGCAGAGGGACGGGCGATTCCGCTTCCGCGAACTTCGGTGGTTCCATACAGAAAGAAGGTGCGCGGAAACACTTCGGGCGAAATGTGAATTTCCCCACTCGGAAATGTAAGGAGATGAGTTTTGGAGGGAGGGAATGATGACTACCCAGCATAAACAACCTTAAAACTCAGCTAGTATCAAAAAGGAAAAATGAAAGAAGGGGAGATGGCAAACCAAAACCCCCCAAGAGCATGTGAAGAAAAAGGCGGGGGGTTTTGGAGCGAGTCAAAATCTTCTTCAGGTCTAAAGCTTTCATTTATCACGAAGGTACAGTTGTGGGGTATTGACGTCAAGCAAAAATAATTCTCGCGATACGAAAAAAGGGGAGGTCCACTTAGAAAACACAAAGAGGAAGAATACATCTTTGGGAGTTGTTAAGGAGATACTGGCCACCGAATACAAACTTAAGGGATAGTGCCCAGTAAGCAAAGCGCGAGGAAAGTGAAACAGGGGCGAACGAAAAATAAGAAAAAATTCTGAGGAGGGAACAAAATCTCTGAACTCGAGCCCGCACCGAGAGAGCAGAGTGGCGCTGAGGAAAACGAACAACTCGTCAGCGTGCAAAGGGGGGACTCAAATGCGGATACAGAGGGGGAGAACTTGCTCAAAGAAAGGGCGGACCCTGAAAGCTCTCAAAACAGAGGAGAGAGTAGAAAAAAAAAAGAACCCCATAGGACAACGCAGTTCGAACAAAAGCCACGGTGCTGCAAAGAAGGTTGGCAAGGTCATAGGGGAAGGTACAATCGCACTATCCTCAAGGCGTAGGAGAAACCGGCGAAGGGGGGGAGAGAGGAAAAAAAATCAGGGAAATCGCACCGAGACGTGGTAGGAATCCCAGTTACGCGACGGAAGCAAATCTTCACGTAGGGGGAACTGGGGGAATGAACGCGGGTGGACCGCGCAGAGGGGGGGAAACGGGGGGGAACAAATGGAATGATATGCTCCTTATAAAAAAAAAAAAACAAAAACAAAAAAAAAAATAATTAAAGCAAAAGAGAATTCCGGGAGTACTAAAACAGGGGGCAAGGGAAAGAAGAATCAGAGAAAAGAGGATGAAAAAGACGAAAGAAACCTCCAACTGGAGGGGGGGAGGCGACGGAAAAATAGAGAGAAAACCTACAGGAAAGGGGCTGGACCAGTATGGCCTCCCTTAAGCCCTGACGAGGATAACTTGAGACTATCGACAAAGGAAATAGAAAAAACGGGAGCTACGGGATAGGGACGGAAGATCGAGCCCTCTAAAAAAAAAAAAGAGGGATGAAAAGAGAGAGGGAAAGAAAACGTCCCGAAAAGAGGCGCGAGGGCGTCACTTTGGATCGACTGGGGGGGTAAATAAAGGTGAAGAGGGCGAATGGAAGGGTGAAAGCACGGCCGCCGCAGGGAATCGGGATGTTGTGTGAGGGGAAGCGCATTTTTAAAAAAAAAAAAATGAGGGGGGCAAACGCAGAACGTTATAGTGTACTTATCGTAGGCTACGGCTTAACGGGGCATGGGGGGAAACCGTACTCCCGAAAAATGGGAGGGATGGGATTTTTCCAGGAAGTACGGAGAGGGGAAAAAGGAGACGTTAAGAAGGTTTCGCCGCAGAGAGCCAGCGTACAAAGTACAGAGGCCAGGAAACCGGGGGACTTAGCATAGCGGATACCAGACCACAATTTCTCCCAGGTTGAAGCGTCAAGAAAACATCTCAAGAAAACCGTCCTCATCGCACAAGGATTTGTCCGATCCAGGTTTAAGAAGGGAAGTCGTTTGTAAGGGAAACGAGAAAGACTATGAACCTTGACCAACAAAGGACGCAGCAAAACGGTGTGGGGTAGAAGGCGGGTTGGTCATGTAGGGGGAGAGTCCGCAAATGAAAGGGTAGAAAAACTGGGAGATATTTGACCACGAGGCGCACACCTGACAGGAGGGGAAGGAGAGGAGAAAACTAAATCAAGATGGGGGGGATTTTTTCCGCAAAGAAGAAGACCACGAGATTAGGAAAGAGGGGGTCGGGGACGCTCTCGAATCCTTGAGCAGGAAATATAGAGGAGAACTTCCGGAGAGGTGCGGAGGATCGCCGTCAAGTTCCGAAGTGTTGAGCATGGCACTCAGATCCTTTGTGTTTCGTTGCGTTTGGGAAAGAAATGGGGAAAACCTTAAACAAAGAGAAACGGAGGGTAGGGGGGGGGGAAGACCCGAGGTGAGAGAAAAGAGGAGGGTGCTGAGTGCGACCCCAAAAAAACCTCGTTCCAATCTGCAGTGGGAAAAAGTAAAGGCCGGGTTCATTTCTACTTGTTGACTGGACAAAAAGCTCCAAAAAAAAAATCCAGAAGAGGGTGGTGGGTGCGGCTCCGTCGCGCTGAGGTGAACAAGGTTGGGGTCCTGGTTTGGGAGGCTCCGTCGAAAAAAGGGGGTTGGGTTTCTTGCTGGTGTAAAAAAAAAAATCCTAAAGCCGGGGAAAGAGCTAGGTGTCTAGCAGGGCCTTACATGAGAATATTCATTAGAAGGGATTACCTAAAAGGCACATGGCCCATCACGAGAGGAATCCAGAGAGAAAAAGGACTGGGCGTACGAAAAGACGATTCTCTGCGTTGCGACTAGCCTTAGGAGGCAAAAACTGTAAAATAAATCAAGGTACTAATGAAAAACCAGGTTATGCAGCGGGAGATCATAGGAGGAATCGCCGCCTGATGGCCTACAAAGCCCAGTCTCATTAGAAAAGGATAGTGGAGTCGGGTCAACACACGAGAGGATAACTGGGAGAGAAGTAAAGAGGGAGGGTCGGCCGACGAAGTCGTGGTGCCTCAGAATAAAAAGATTGTGTTTTGCTAGGAGGGGGGTTATGAAGAAGAAGTGCGAGTAGTTTTCCTGTTTTAGTAAAAAAAGAGCATGCCCGCGACCAATGAAAAGAAGCGTCAAGAGGTAAAGGGGGGGGAAGAAGGACAGCCACCTAGTTTCAAAATGTGAAAAGGGGGAGGCTTTAAATCATCATGCGGCCGGGGTTTACCGCTGAGGAGCAGTGGATCCTAAGGGAAGATCCAGAACACGTCGGAACCTTATAAACCTGAAGAGACAGTACGATAGGGGAGAAAAAACGGGGGACCAGGCCGCTGAAACGGCCACGTATTGTTCTCTTTGCTGTGAGAAAAAGGCACAGACCAAACGAGTTGGCTCGGACTAAGATAAAAACCAAGGAAGAGGTAAAACTTCCGGCGCGGAGGCTTTAAGTCAAAAAAAGATTTAAAATGGTAAAAAAAAGAAGAGCCTGACAGCAAAGGACTAGGAAAAAACAGTAACGGCAATAGATGTGTAAATGTCTAACGCATCGAAGAAAGACGCATAAACCGCGCTGAGGCGCATACTATCTGGCGACGAACGGAAAACCGGATTTTGGACTATGGGAAAAGAACAGGGCGGAACAGCGAAAACCCCTGTAAAAACGATCGCCAAAAATCGAAGAAAGAGCAGGTCAATCCCATGTCTGTTACCGGGTACAAAAGAATAAGAACGCAAGCCAAAAATATGTTCAAGGGGAAGGGGGAACCATTGGGAATGAAGTGCAGGACTGCGTTCTCAAACGCGGCAGGAGGGGCGCCGATAGAAAAGAGCAAGGGGTAGGAATAAACGAGGATGACGGCCCGTGCAGAACGGTAAAAGTACGGGAGGATCCATCGAGAAAATGGAGAATGACCTTGAATTGACGAAGGGGAGAAAGACCTTTGACCCTGGAAAAAGAGGAGGACAAATCGGCCCCGTCGTTAAAAAAACAGAGGGTGAGGCGCCATCCCTAGGAAGGAAAGCTTCTATAGATTGAATATCGATGCCGCGAAAGAAAAAAGAAATTGAGGGAAACGCGGTAAACGAGGGAAGGGAGAGAGGCGAGGGAAGCGTTACTGCCTAGGGCGAGGGTACTTTGGGGGGGGATGCTTTGGTAAAAAATAAAGCACTGCTGTCTACTGGAAGAGCCAATCTTCACATTAGGGACCGGCCGCTACAGGAAGGAGAATGACATTCAGTCTTCCATCCTAAAAGCCTCTGGCTGCTTGTCAGAAGAGGAGGAGGATCGCATACGGGAACTCTACTCGACCATTAGGTATAAAAGGGGAGAACCAAAAGGTGAAACTAATCCCGGGTTCCAACATGGAGAACTAGGTTGGACGTCGAACGGAATCAACGAAAACGGCCGGGGGGCAAAAAAGCTGCCAGCTGCGCTGGCAGCCGAGGACCTCTGTTCTGAACCAAACTGCACAAGAGAACTAACGCCCGGCGGCAGGGCCAGTGAGGAAAGTCTGCGCCTTGATGAATCCGAAAAAGGAAAAAAAAAAACGAAATAAAGTCAGCGGATCGACCGGTTTCTCAGCTGGGGTTCAGATCAACCAGAAGTTCGTAAAAAAACTCAGCAAAGGACAGAAGATCGGAGCGCGCTTGAAAGAAAAAGGGCGGGAGAAATGGGGAAAGAGATGCAAATAGCTTCAGTCTGCGGAAAGCTGACTGGACTGATCTGGCCATAACTCTTCCAAACAAGAGGACACCCGGACACAGCTGTAAGAGAATAATCGGATACCGCAACCCTACATTCCTCTACGGGAGACCGCAAGGTAACTAATACCGCTGCGCTGATTAATGCTCTGAGCAAAAAGTGGTAGAGGACGCACTGCCAACCGCGTCGTAGGGAAGACGAGGGAACTTAAAAATGGTCACGAGTCTTTTTTTTTGCATACGTTCACTTATCATGAAGGGGACCAAAGGGGGGAGATGATCCCTCAGGCACATTTGGCACAGCGACCACGCGAAGGAAAATCGTCCTGAGGAAAAGACATAGGGGGAAGATAAGGGGCACGCGTCTTCCGGCCATGTTGATTCCGACTATTAATGTATGGGGAATCGCAAAGAGGGGACGACGTGTCTCAATTAGCAGGTACTAAAAAAGAAAAGGGAAGAGGCTGCCGTTACGAATTCCCGAGTTATCACAAAAGAGATTAGAATGGAGGGGGTAATCCTTGAATAAAGAAGAATCGTGACGCATGGGCGAAAATTGAGGAAGTTGCGCAATCAAGCGATCTGAAACGATCTGGACAATAGGGCAGGAACGCGCCCATGGACACCGCGGAGCGGATGCTGCCTCTAAGGAACTTCCGAGGCTGAAAAGAAACCTCGATCGATTCCCGCCGGAAAGGGTAAAAATCGAAAAAAGATGGGGTAAATCCTGTGTTATGGGTAGAATTCCCGCCAAGGGACGCGAAGCTTTTTGGGTCAAAAGAGGACTGCAAGAGGGAGCGAGGGTGAAAAGCCGATAAAGCGGTGCCGGTACCGAAGGGCCATTTCTGGATGTAACAGCAAAGAACGCAGAAATGCCGGGTTACAACACAAGAGGGGGCAGTAAACCAGTTGACGAAGAAAAAAGGGACCAAGGGGGGAGAGACCAGCCTGAGGGAAAGGTAAGCACACGACCACTGGTGAACTGCTCGAAGGAGAGAGAATGGTCAGGGAAATTAAGGGACCCGCCCGCAATGATCAGGCCCGCCAAGTGGGAAAAGAGACTGCTATATTACGGGGATGTCTTCAGCAGGGGTGAAACCCAATTCACCCGGAGATTTGACGGCCGATTCTGGCCGAGAGATGGGGCATGGGCAAATAAACCACGCCAACCTGCGAGCGCAAATACGGGAGGACTTCATCAAACAAAGGAAGGGGGGGGGAAAACAAAGTGTGGGGGACCGCAGACTTCCACGTAAGAAATTTCCGCAAAAAATGCGGAAAGTTGCCCCCGCACCTTCACCAAATCTAGCGGGTTGGCCGAAAGAAGATGGGCTAACGGGATACTATAAAAGGGCCCTCGTGGAGGATCGAAGCATGTCATAAAAAAAGGTGTCACGGACGACCATGCCGGAATCGGAGATGAAGTCCCAAAGGCGCAACGGAAAAAGGGGGGGACCTCTTCCGGAAAGAGGGTCCACCAGCGACGCATATTCAAGATAAATTAAGGTTATGGAACAGCCAGAGAGGATAGGACACAATAAGATAACGTCGATCGTAAAGCCCTTAAAAAATGCGACCTACCGCATCTCCTGTTAAAGAAGTTATAGGGGGGAGGTAAGAGATACCAAACCAAAACCCTTAAGGACCTCTCTACGGGGCGCGCAACAAAAAAAAAGGGCGAAGATAAAAAAGACAGGAAACTGAGCCAACCAAAACCAAGATCACAAAAAAAGGGGAACGCAGAAAGCGCATGCAGTGAGTTTTTTTTACCTCAAATCGTCTCAGCAGAGTTCCGGATTAGAAAAGCAGAGTCAGGGACAGATGTTTTTTGGACAGATCGAGAGAGAATAGAGGTCGGGAAAACGTACAACCCCAAAAAACGCTCCGCTTCCAAGAAATCCTCACGCTGTCAAGTGTGTCCACTACATGCTACATAAGCAAAAAGGAACCTACAGGATAGAAAATGAAAAAAAAGGACGTGAGAACGGACGGCGATAACGACGAAACCCGCATCCCACGAGACTTCCCTGGGAAATCTATTAAGGGAAATAGACAGCGAAGGCGGTCACTCGGCCCAGCACCGGAAGGAAGTGGGAGACAACAAAACAAAAGGGGAAGATTTTGACCCTGCGCCACAATACCCTGCAAACGGAAATTTGCGAAAAACTGGAAGTCTCAAAGTATAGAAAGTCTTATCGAATGGCAGAAACAACAGGAGAAAGAACCACAGCTCTACGAACCCTGTGTTGAGGGAAAAAAGTGGTTGTACCGGCGGCGAGTTCTGTCATAGAACGAAGATGATCAAAGAAAACTGAGAAAAACAGTTTTTGTTGCAGGAAGCTGCGGGAAGAAGGGGAGATGCTAGTAAAAACGCCGCGCACTGGGGCCTGGTCGGCATCCAGGACGCGACGGAAGATGGAAAGCAGACGTCCGAAATGACTCTTGTCTAAGTGAATCAGGGAACTCAAGTAGTTTGGCTGCGCAAAATGCATATCGAGAATTCGTCTGACCTCGAAGTTTAAAAGAAAGGTTTCCGGTGAGCGTTGGCCCCAGACGAGTCCCAAGGCGGGAACGGATAAAAAATCAGGAAACCAAAACCTTAGCCGAAAAAAGTGGGGAAGGAAAAATGCGCAGCGTTGAGAAAAAACCTCCACCACTCGTTCCATGAAATGGCCGTAACTGGAAAGAAGCAGGAAAGAAAGGGCAAGGGAATAAGAATAAACTGAACGGGAAAACAAAGAAAAAGGCCGGACGCCCTAAACGACTCCGCAGGGGGGAAGGTAAACTCTCAAAAACGGAGGAGGAGATCTTTGAACGTCTTCCGGTCCCTCACAAAGAGACTTCATGAAAATAGGTGCGACGAGTTTGTATAGGACTTCAGGATCGTAATTAACAAAACGCGAAGCGGCCAGCACCCGCAGGAATCGGGTTTTTTCGCCACGCTGATGTTGTCGAGAGAAAAAAGGAGAACTCCGGACCGTTTGCGTGACTCGTCGAAAGATGTCCGCGCAGTTTTAGAAGTGAAGGAAGAGCGGGGGGGGGGGGAGGCCCAAAAGGAAAAATGATGTGAGGTTCCATTATTCTTTAGTAACGTAGAGGGGAAGATTTCCTGAGGAAGTTCCACACACACACACCCGACCACATCACATGCGGGGAAAGAAAACAGAAGAGCAGGAGCGTTGACTCCCCATGCCGGAAGGAGAGAATAGTCGGTGATTGCGTCCCCGTTGAGCGAAAGTAAAGCTCCCACAAAAAGTGATATGCCTCCTATCAGCGGGAAGACTTGCGCCGACGTTCCGATGTAACTCGACGCACGATGGGAAAAGACCGGACCAAAAAAGGCAGAAGCACCCGGGGCCGGAGAAAAAAAGGGTCAGGAGTATGGGAATCGGAACTCTCGATAGCTTGTCATCGGGAGAATCTGTTTTCAACGGGGGGGAAAAAAAGGTCCCGCTCAAGAGTGAAAGAAGGCGCAGGGAGTAAAAAAAAAGAGACCTGCCGGGAAAAGAAATCAAAACGAGGCGCGAGGTGCGGGAAAGCGCCGGCTTTACTGCTCGAGGGAAGAAGTACTTGTCGCGGGGAGATCGTTTTGCGGAAAGTTTCAGAAGAAGATTACAAATCATAATGCAGGGGGAAGTTGGAGTGGCGTGGGTTGCAGTATAGTAGAAAGAAATAACCGTCGGAAAGGGTTGGTGGGAGGGGGGGGGGAAAGTTCAGTGACCCTCGAGATGGGGCTGAGTGCGCAATCCCCAACCTCAGGGAACTACACAAGGGGAAAAGCCTAAGACGACGGGGACTCGAAACAAACGGCCTGCGCCTTTCCCGTCCCAATGAGCCCCGGCAGTGGATGACGTGAGGGGGGTGCGGAGAGGAGCAGGGACTTTTCGAAGGGTGGGAGGGGTTAAGGTCGTAAGGTTGGTAGGATGTGAGACATAGCAGACCACTCAAAACTCCTGTGAGACGGCCACGAAGGGCAGTCTAGAAGGGGGGGGGGAAATCAGGGAGAAATGAATGTCGATTAGAGAGAAATCGCGGCACCGCTTGTCAGTATTGAAGGAACAGTTTCGAGGAAGAGTGCACATGCTTTTCAGAAGGTATGGCGCGACGGAGGGGCGTTGCGCAGGTAATTAAGATTCGGCCTTACGGATAGTGAAACCGTCGCGCACTGAGGGCGCGGGGGGAGAAGGAGATTGGTCAATCTTCTGAGAGTCCTGGAGTCCGACCAACTTATCCAGGCAGAAGAAAAAAAAAATAGGGTTGGATGAGGGAAAACGAAGCACTTAGGGAGGCCATTGGGACGGGCAGGGGGGTGTTTGGAAGTGGGGGACCTCATAACAAAGGGTCTGAAAAGACAGCTTGTTGATACTCAAGTCCTGTTGAAGAGGGGGGAAGGAAGTTTTGATTAAGGCAGATGACGAAATTCAAGCAAAAAAGGGACGATCGGGTTATTGTAAACAGGCACGCGGGAAAAGAGAAAATCACACGGAACGGATGAGGGCAAGATTGTCTCCCATTATAGGAAGGTCCGGGAAGAAGATCCGCGGTTCGAGAGAACCGCAGCCGGGCAGTCGTTTCGGTGACCTATTAGGACGCAAATTTTTGGCATCCGGAGGCGGAAAGAGGAGGAAAAAAAGGTTTCCATGAAAATGGAAACGGCCCCAGAGCGTTCACTTATTTGCGGTGACAGCAGGAACACCGACGTTAACCGTGACAAGAGAATAAAGTCCCATGGAGGGAAGGGACGGCGGAAACCACGACCAGTCCTGCGTTCGGACAAAACCCGGCGTCATCACATGGGAACTGTAAATAAGACAGATAGGGGTCAAAAGACAATCATCTGACAGACATAGGGCGCATCAGGACTGCACGGCGATTTTTAAGAAAAAGAAATCCGAAAGAAAGACTTAAGGGGGAAAGGTCATAGAGAATCCTCCGCTGGCAAATGCGAGCGATCCCTCCGGTCCTTCGATGGAAAAAGAGGAAATTGGCATACTGTAGAAATTGAACAGCATCGAGAGAGATAAACCTGATCGATCTCGAGACGAGCTCAGAATGCAGACTCCATGGGCACAGCACATCGGTATAGTACTAAGGGCAAGGGCTTGGCAAACTGGCAGCAACTTTTCAAGTTGAAAAGGGAGGGGGGACAAAAAAAAGAGCGTGGCCCCGCTTCGCGCGCTGCATTTCGAGGCGCTCCCCAGACATGGAAGTCGGACGCCAGGACAGAAGCAGAACGTATCAGAGCTGGCCCAGATGACTCAAGGCGAACCCTCGAATGGCGACCGGACTGAAAAACGAGATCATAGGCAACGGGTAAGAATGAAAAGAAGTGATAATTAAGTCGAAAAAAAGATGGAGAGGCCCCGCGTGACCAAAGGGAGGTAATCCGCTGCAAGCCCTACGCCACAAAGAGAGTAATGAAAGGGATCGGGGAGACCTGGAAGTCTCGCAGAGGAAAAAGGAAGCGCCAGCGGTCTGAGGTTCCATGCGTTGCGTTAGGGGTTAGGGAAGACATCTATTAAACTGCCATATTTAAGAGGGCAATGCGGGGTGGGAGAACGGTCTTTATATAGACTGCTAATGATAAAGAGAACATGCGCCGCCCTGCCGCAATAAATTGTTTTGCAAGAATTTCAGGAGGTCCTTGACGAAAAACTCGAGGGATAAAAAGAGAGAAAAAAACCCGCGGGAATCTTTTGAGCATGCAAAAATAAAGGAAAGTACGGGTTTTAGATGGGGCCGATCTCCTCAGTCGCTGGGTTACGGTCTTCCCTGTTGCCTAGGAGAGTAATTGAAGGATCAAAGAAATAGGGGGGACGCGGTCCGGATTTGGCTTTGGTACTCGGCGGAAAAAATATGCAGGGCGGCGGCAGAGATTGTATACCTGGGGAACAGATAAGGAAGAGGGAGACGGGACGGCCAGTTGGGATATCGTCGGCGCATGATGAAGGGGGGAACGGTCTGCCAGACGTGCAGCTGGTTCTCACCAAGGAACCAAGGGACTGGAGACTGTCGCAGCGGTTTGAAGATAAGGGAATTGACCAAGCAAACCCACTGTCAGAATAAAGGGCTTGGGGAACAGCCTCAAAGTGGGCGGAAGACTGAAGAGGAAATTCGGACCACAAGAGAGTTGAAACTGCTG
>Ga0179593_1606534_pt1 | contig 21319 bp, 21 predicted proteins | sample CZODoug2_1_08_16_FD_185931 | JGI IMG/M metagenome (GOLD analysis project Ga0179593, IMG submission 185931) | Vadose zone soil fungal communities from Angelo Coast Range Reserve, California, USA - CZODoug2_1_08_16fungal (PacBio error correction) | ecosystem: Environmental > Terrestrial > Soil >...
AAAGGGGAAAAAAAAAAAACGAGGTTTCCTAGTTAAAAGAGGAGTCGGCACTGAACAGTCAAAAGTCCAGCTGGAGACGACGCTTTTCAAAGGGGAAGGGAAAATAAGGGATCCACAACAACTGCCACAGCAACCCTTGTTGGGGGAGGGGGAAGGGAGGGGGTTGACGAAGAATACCGGGGGGGGCGACCAAAAAGTCCAAAACCTCAAAAAAAAGGGGGGGAGCAGAATCAAAGGGGCACCTCAGGGGAAAACGCGAAACGCAAACGAATTGGCAAACACGGAAACCTCCTTGTGAGGGAAGGACGTAACTAAAAGCCGCATCCAACGCAAAAAAGTGAAAAGGAGAAAAAATCAACACGATATGGAAAAAAACCGGACTTTGGACGCTTGAGAAAGGGAAAAACATGACCTTTGATGAAGCCTCAGAAAGGGGAGGGCGTGCGCCTACGAACCCGGATTGTCGAAAGACCGAGCAAGGAGAGGGGGCGAACCGGAAAATTGGGTGGGAAGAAACGCGCCCGGTGGAGGAAAAAAAATGCGTCAAAAGAACAAGAAAAACGGCCCAAACCAGGCGAACAGTTGGGGGAGAATGGGGTTTGGGGCCAGGGTCACAAATAGATAACTTGGCAAAAGAGAAATTCAGTATACTTCGCCGACGTCGGGAGAAGGAGGGGGGGGGAAGGGGGGAGCCTCAGGACAATTGCCGGCAAGTGAAGGGAAAGAACTCTTTGAAAGGCCTTTCGACCTGACGTGGGGAAAAGGGGGGGATGAGAAGCGCAATCCACATATAAAGCTCCTCTTAGAAACAAAAGGGACGGGCACACAGACCGTTAGAGGGGGGGAGGGGCAAGTAGTATCTCGGCCAGTAAAAAAAAGGGTACAAGGCACAGAACCTGAAAAACTCAATGAACCCTGAAAACCTGTCAACTCGGGGGGACCGAAAAAGAAAGGGAGAATGTTTCTGAGAGAGAAAAACATGTCTTTGAAACCCATAACTAAAAAAGTTTTTTGGGGCAACACTTGACGGGAATCAAAATGAGGGGGAAGGAAACCACCAAGGGTTGTTAGATGAATCAAAAAAGTTGGGGTGGTCGCCGGGGGGGGGACGGGGTGGAAGGGGGGCGGCTCTGGTCTGAGAAAAAAAAGGTCAGAGGGTATTGACCGACCCAGTGTAACATTCATCAAACAACCCATTACGCTAACACAACTCATATAATCTAGGATTGAAAAGTTCACGTGGTGTCACGGGATTTTGGACGGAATCAAACAATGGAACTTGAAGGTTAATAGAAAGTACAAAAAAAGTACATCGAAATTTGAAAGTAAAGACCTATTGTCGAACAGAAACAGAGGCAAAGATTATTTGGGCAGAATTGTAAAAAATCGAAATCCCCGTCTCTGGATAAAGTAATAGGAAGGAAAAACTGATACAACTACGGAAAGGTGGAAAAGACGGATTTGGAAGGGGTAAACATGGGAAAGGGCAACAACGTAAAATCGGTCAGTGAAGGGACCTGAAGGGGGTCCGAAAAGACCGCCCTCATTAGGGTGTTACGAAAAGTGGGACCTTGAAGACCGACGAATACCCAAAAGGTTGTCACGCCCGGTCCGTCTTCTGGTTGGTTCATGACCAAGAAGGATCTGACTCAGGGGAAAATCGCCACACGGAAGAAAACACCCTCCGTTAACTGTGAAATAAAAAGGTAAACAAAAAAAAAGGAAAGATTGTGGACAAAAAATCGAAACCGTGAAACGCCCTTCTCAGATGCAAATCACCAGGGGAAAAAAAAGCCTAGGGAAAAATCGACCCCGACTCAAAAGAAAAAGGCATATCCAAATCTAGCCCTTTGAGGAAGGGGGGAAGCTGGTCCGGACACTGGACCAATGAAAGGTCAACTGCAGTAAAAACTGCTGATGAAGGGAGAGAAAGATTGCTCTGGGATAGTAAAAAATAGGTACCCGAACAAGGTGGCTGGAAAAGAATTAACATTTTTTGGGTTCTCACCAAGATCAGAGCTCAGTCGGCGGTGGAAGCACAGGGGTGGGCTCATTGCTGCTTAAACTTCTAACCAGTGTGAAGAGCCAAACGTCTTTTCTGGGGAACTTTTCTGACGGAAGTGTTCCCCGGGCAAAGAAAAAACAACACTTTTCCGGGGAAAAAGAGAAAGTGGTTCCCAGATGCGCGTAACACAGATACGCCTCCCCAACCTTTGGAATGGCTCTCAGCAGGGAAAACCTGCGCTGGATGATGCTTGTGAAAACCGACATGCGCAAAGTCAAGAGTCACCCAGAAGGGTGCTTCATGACAGAAGAATTGTGGGGAAAAGAGTCGAGCGAAGTTGGTGGGGGGGCTTGGGGTCCTGGGGAGAAAAAAGGGCGCTGCGTGGAATGCAACTTGGGGACGGAAGAAGCGGGGGGGCGGTGGACTCGGAGAGGGTGCCAAAGGTAAAAAAAAAAATTGTGGGGAGCGTAAACAAATAAAAATGTGGGGGGGACTGCCCGGGTCCAAAAATCTGTGCTTGTCGGAAAAAGGAAATCGAATCATCGGAAGCCTCAAAAGAAGGTTGAAACAGCACCGCTCGGTCACTATCGAGGTAACCAAGAATTGGGTTTTAAGAGGAGGCCGAGACTCCTTTAAGATTCTGCTCAAACCACACGTTGTAAACCAAAAGAAGTGACTACCAGCGCGGTCGGGATGGCAAAGAAAAGAGGGAAACGTGGCGGGCCGCCCCAAGAAATGAAAAAGACGAAGCATAAAAAACCGGGGGGGGGGGAAAAGACTGGGGCGGGTTCTTGGGGGCGGAGAGAACCTGCATGTGAAATCTGTAAAAGAGGAGAACAATCCCCGAAAAAAATCCCCAACGACAGGGGACCAGACCAGCTAACGCCCAGCCCGGCTAAAACAACCTTTCCCCGTAAGGGTCAGGGGACACAAGGGCAAAAAAAAAGTCGTGAAATAGATTTTGAGAGAACTGTCAGAAGTATCCAGTGGGGGAACTATCTGTCAGACTCTCAACAGTAGACAAACAAAGATTAGGGAGTGTGCGAGAGATATAAACTGAACCAACAAAACCTCATAATCCTGGACTAGAGCCCAACCTCAACGGTCGACGAATGACCTTTCAGACAGAGTAAAGTCAACCGACACCTTCCTTGCGGAACCAACGCCAACCAAAATCTTGTGGGGGGGAGATGGGTATGCCAGGGGTCTCGGGCAAGGGGCCTGCAAAAGCAGAAAAAACTAAATCTGGAAAGGGGAGGGGGTTACCTATTCTGCGAGTGTACGGAAACTCAATATCTAGAGAAAAGAAAATTTAGCACAACTAGAAAACGAGAGGGAAAGGTTCTAACTGACTGGGCACTAAACGTTGGTTGGGAAAGACGAACACGAGGGAGATAGTAAAGAAAGGGGGGATCCTGAATCTATGAAAGGTGAAAAACCGGGGAGAAATTGACTGATGATCTAGGTGGAAAACTAGACAAAACACCGAAAAAGACCGAAGTGAAAAAACAAGAGTAGAAAAGAAAAGAAGTTTCACAAGAAAGAGACAGGAAATTAAACCGATAACGAAAGCGATTAGAAGCAATTCATTCAAAAAAAACCGGCAAGTCGTCACGGGAAGAGCAACTCTCAGAACTGGCTGGAAGGGGTCAGAGGAGTGAAGTACGAAAATCGTGGGTGAAGTCGGAAGGAATTGTCTCGAGTCGTAGATGCAAGGGCAGGGCAAACGCGTCCAATAAGGAGGGTTTTTAACGAAACTCACCTCGAGGGCAAGGGGGAAAGAATGTGGAAAGAGGGATGTTTTTTTAACGCCAGTATAGGGGGGGGAAAAACATCTATAGGGAATACTGGGGGGACAAAAACGCGAAAAGTCCGAAGCAGGGAGAAAAGGCTTCCAATAGCAGTTACATAGGGGGGAGTGGCAATAAACAAAATCGGACATAAGCACTATTAAATCTAACACGCCCCTAGCATAGAAGGAACCCGGGCAAAGGATAAGAGGCGGCCGCTATTATACAAGCACACGGCGGCGGCCTAATTGTACGTAGAAGCAGCCAGGGGGGCATTGGAAAAAGGCGGCTGATGGGGAAAGGGTGAAGGCCTCGGAAACCCAATAAAAGGCAGCGGAATCCGGGGGCGGGATTCCGACGGGTTGAATGGTGCCCACGGAGGCTCGGGTGGGGTGTGGTCTATCACAAACACAAGAAACTATAAGCAAAAGAACTCGCCAGAAACGACTGAGTGCAGAATAAAAAATAAGCGTGTGGGGGGGCAACAAGGCAAACCAAACCAATGGGGGGGTTAGCACATGGAAGAGCGGTACGTGTATCTGCCTGGGGGACCACCCTAGGGCAGGGAAGAGGGGGGGTGGTTAAAGTACTGGCTGGGAGAGGAGGAGGGTAGGTGGTGTGGGGTGGGGTCCGCTTCGGAGGGGGACGGGAGGCGGGGGGGGGGGGCTCTTTGTGGCTAGTGGGGGGCGGGAGACGCCCGGAGGCTCTGTGTGAGTGGCTAGGTGGTTGGGGGCGGTATTAGGGGACGCGGGCTGCAGATGTGGGGCGTGCGTCGGGCAAAATCAATAGTGCTAAGAGTTACCGAACAACAGGCACAAAAAAGTATGACAGAGGTCGCGAACCGTCAAAACACAAAAAAAAAAAAAAAACTAAGGCAACCAAAAAAATGGAGGGAGCGTGCTCTTCATAAAAAGGTTCTGGTGGATGGAAAAAATGGGGGATAAACGAGAGGCAAAAACAAAAGAGAGCGCGCAGAAATCAGTCAAATCAAAAAGCGACCTCAAGGTGGGGAAAAGAAAGAAAAAAAGCCGCGGGATGTTGGTAAGACAGCAAACACGCGATAGTCAGAAGGAAATTCGGACAGTAAGTTAAGACAGGCAAGCGAGATGGAGTGAAAACAAGAAGGTGACCGAAGGTAGGAAGGAAAAATTGGGACCCAGGTTGATAACCTTGACGGGGAGAAGCTCAATCAGGGGGGGGGAAAAGGTAAGTTTCTGGAGGAACTGGAGGAGAAAGAAGGGGGCAAATGGCGGCATTAACCCGCCGGTCACAAATTTGTAAAAAAAAGGCAAGGAGACAAGAAACAAGAAGTCAAAAAATCAGAAAAAGAGGCCGAACGCCCTCAAGGAAGGAAAGTTGAAGGTCGATGATACCAGTTTGACTATCACGTCGAACGGGCCAAAGAGTCGAAAATGGGACATCTGGGACCGGGGGGGGCGCATCGATCAAGAAACCGTTGTGGCAGGGAAACGTTCTCACGTCAGGCAAGGGGGGAGGGCTCAAGAAGGTGTGCGACGAAGAACCGAACTTTATTCTCTGAACAGGAGGGGAAGAAGCGATTTGAAGTCAGAACGAACGGTTTAGCGAAAAATCAAGGTTGTCACATGGGGGGATAAGAAAACAAACCCGGAAGGGGGGGAAAGTACCTTAATTATACGAAGGGGTTTTAGTGGACGGGCTGCGACGGCGGGGGGATCACGCACACGGAAAAAAAAAAAACACAACGACCTCCCTTTTCTGTTAGGGGGGGGAAGGGAAAAAACGAGTTCGGGGGAAGCCCCTACCCGCCAAAAAAAAAGGGGGTGGAACGGAACATGAGTAAAACAGATGAAAGGAGACGGAAAAAAGAAATTTTTGTAATACAAAGGGTCCGATCTATGAAAGGAAAGGAATTCAGAGACAAGAAATCCAGGCGTTGGGGCGGCGAAAAGGAGGGGACGCGGACGCGCAAAAAACAACCCAAGAGTTGGAACCAACACGCCGCCTGGGACCTTAACCTTTCTCCAAAAAGGAAGGGAGAAGCATGGTCCTGTGGGCGTCAGAGACCGAAAAAACTACGGAATATGTCGCAGTAAAAATGGGTCTGCACTAAAGAAGGACACGGCCGCAAACATCCATCTATTCCAAGGAAGAGGGCCAGCTCCCACCGACCCAGCGGGGGTGGAGAAAAAAGACTAGATGGAAAAAAAGGCAGGGCGCGCAGATCGCACCGGCCACGGAGGCTCCCACCCATGAGGGCAGAAGAAAAAAGAGTCGGGAAACCTTCCTGAAAGGAGCTCAGGAGGGGGTCTCGATCAGCCGAAAAATCAAAACTGGTGAAGAGTTTATTCGCTCGGGCAAAAAAGGGCGCAGAGGCCAAAACGGTCACAAGGAAGAAAAAGCCAAGAAAAGGTGCGAGTCCGCTGGCCCGAAACGGAAGGACAAGATAATCCAAAACACCAACTCATCGGCGGACACTGTGGGGTGGCAGGGTCAACGAACCAGCGCGCACGGGGAATGAAGTCCATTCTCCCAATCGGAACAGAAAGGGGGGTCGGGGTCCCTATATCGGTTGAGCCCGGCTCCCTGGTGGACTGGAAAAAGCACCGACAAAGGCCAGACAACTAGTCACAGGAGTTCATCAATATACAAGAAGTCCCCGGTCGATGTCAAGAAGACCGTTCAATGCAGGTGAAAGTATCTGCACAGCAGCCAAACGCATGGAGATCAAGAGTGGTACAGTCAGCTCGGCGGTGAATGCTAGATGATGGCACCCCCCCCCCCCCCAAAAACCCCAACACAAATAAAGATAGAGCGTCTAAAAGGCCGAATTCAAGGAAGAGTTTTAGAAACAGGAAGCGGCACAATAAGGCCAATAAAAAATAAGTGAGGAAACAACAATGGGAACCAAGGCTACGACGACAGACAATAAACGACTACCATCTGGATTGAAAGAAAAATACCGTGATCGAAGACAACGGCGGAACTACTTCAAACGTATAGATCGAAATTAGGCAACCTGGCGAGAAGATCTGTTCAGGATATCTAACCAAAAATAAAGGAAAAGAAAGATCGAGGGGGGCCAGGGGCCCAAGCGTAGACCAAGTGGAGTGGAGGGGAGCTGGAAAGGGGGTCTGGACTGGGTCTGCAGCAGCAAAGGTCGTGGGAAGGCAATATTCGGCGTTGGGTGACGAGGTTTCTTCCTGGGAAGAATTAATAGGAACAGATGCCAAGGAAGGGTCGGCCGTATTGTCGCAACAGCAATGACGGCCAAAGTCAGTGCCGAAACTCGAACAGAAAACTCTGGATTCGACCGCAAACAAAAAGCCCGCCCTCGGGGGACACTAATGGCCCCGTGAAAATCAAAACTTGAAAATGAAGTGCGGGCGCGATCTCGTGCAACAATTTGGGTATTTCCTGGCGGAACGACCGGAGTGACAGATACTTCAGATCCGGCCCCCTCGGGAAACAAACCTTTGAACTAAGGAATGAGACCACCAAGCGCGTTGAAGCACGAGCATTGGACAGATAGTTTGGGGAATTTTGGCCCCGATCAAGGGGCACAGTACCCGCCGGGGGGCCTGACCACTAAACTACAGACCACCGGGGAGGAAAAAGAGGGTTGGGGGGGGGAAAGAATGTCGGCGTCGGGGCCGGGAGGCCGCGCCCGAAAAAAAAAGGAAAGGGTCTTTTATAAAGGCAAAAAAAAAATTTATCCCCGGACCCCACGAACAATACCGTCATCGAGATGGAAAGCACGCAAACGCTCACGGGTGAAGCTCCGGATCTCCGGAAAGAAGCACAAAACATGGGGTTGCAGACAGAATGCCGGACGGAAAATAGAAGCGGGGAGTTCGGAGACTCCGGGACCTTGTGAATTCACCTGAAAACCAGGGCTCTCGACCCGGGGGAGCAGGCGCCTGAAGGTCTTGAAAAGAATTTTTGACAGAGGGTGTGATTTAGTAGGATCGTGATGATAGCAGAAACTTTGGGGGGGACCGCCACAGAAGCCGTAGTCTTCACAAAAAGTAAAAAAGCGGATCACCCCCACGCCCATGGTTTGTGATCGAGAGCCTGATCACGCCTAAGCACGATCAGAGTAAAAATGGCTAAAAAGTGTGACAAACTCCATTTGTGGCTGCCGGGAACCACCTAAACCGAAAAAATCGCACTCCTGGTCGATTCCGAGGGTGTAGAAGGGTCAATAGTTCCCTTTTACAAACTTTTCATAGGATCGGAAACTGAAGCGGCATTGACAAAAAAAAAAGGACGCTTCGAGAAGTGGTTCGTTCGGGGTGGGAAGAATCGCTAAACGGGCAACCACCCCCCCTTGTGAGGAAAAAGAGGTGGTGTGGGACGAGTAGAAGACAAGCAAATACATCTCCCCAACACAAAGCCCCAAGGGGGGGAGAATCTCCTGGGACCGCAATGTGGTAAAGGATAAAAATAGCCGGAAGATCATTGATGCCGCTCAGTAAACTAAGGGGAACTTCGGGTCAGGCAAAGTCTCTGAAGCCATCAATCGGGAACCCTTGATCAAGTCAAGTAGCAAAAAAAATTGTGAAAGCTCAAGAAGGATATTTCTCCTGCAAGGAGAGGTAATCATCTGAGGTGCTCGGGGAAGAAGATGCGAAAGCAAGAAGGGGTTGGCGACGGGACTTCCTAAAAACCCGAAGGGGAGAAATTGAGAAAAAGGCCGCCCGCGAACGTTGTTAACCACCAGACCAATTTTAAAAGTAAGAGAAGAAAAACGAATGCAGTCCAACACACCCCCCGAAACACCCATGGGGGGAGAGGGGGGGATGTTTGGGAAAGTCTAAAAAATTTAAATTGCTAACAAGCAAATGGGACCGGGACCAAGGAAGGCACGCGTCCGTTCTCAGTTGGGGTTCACACGGTTCCTGGTAACGGCAGCCCTTGTAAAAGTTAAAGGGGGGTGAGAAAAGGTCGCGCCGTGAGGGCCTGACGCACTTGACGGTGGGCCTTCAATGAGTATGAGGGGTACAAAATAAAGTCTCCGTAATCTTCACGTATGAAGACGGCAACTCCGAACTGGCCGGGGTTTCTCATTTAGACGCAATTTGAGGGTTCAGAAGAAGGACCTCTTCCAAAGAATCCACATGAACAGGGATGGACCAAAAATAAGAGGTGGGGGTACGGCACTAGTCAGGAAAAAAAAAACCCATGGAGAAAGGTCTCGGGGATTCCTCCTAACTTGCCAGAGGAGTCATAAAACAGTCGGGCGCAAGGGGATAGCAAACGGAGGGCTTTGAGAACTTTGGTGTAGCCGCCCATTGGGGGTGAAAGAACGATTGGGGGGGGGGAGGGAGAGGGAGGTCAACAATTCTTCCAGGAAGAAGTCAGCGTTGCAAAAGAAAACCATAAATTGAAAGGAAACCACTCCATCGAGAGAGTGCCGAAAAGGGGGAGAAGGGGGTCAAGAAAATCAGGGTCGGGTCCCTCGACCAGTTTAACTTTAATTGTTCGCCTGAACATAATGCATAGGGGAATAAAGGGGGATGGAGGCAACATCCGGGCCTAATGTGGTTGGAACGGCGAAAGTGAAGTAGTCAATACTAACCGCCTGAAAGGGAAATATTGCCCGATGAATAGGCTCCTCGAAAGGGGGAAAAGCCGAAAAAGAAGGGCCCCTTGAAAAAAACCGGGGACTGATAGACGGGAGGCGATCGAAAGGTGCGGAAAAAAGAAACCGGAAAGGGAAAAGGATTTAAATCGCCAATTGGCCGGGGTCCGAAATCAAACGATACTGAATGGGGAAGGCTGTGCGGAGGTGGGGTCATTGAAAGCGATTCGTACTCGTGGTTTATACTAAAACACTAAACAGACCTTACGGGTGGCCAAATCCGAAAAAAAAAGGAATGGGGTGGTGCCGTGATGTAAAGACCGGGAGCAGGACAAGCATTTCCCATGAGGAGCAAGACCCAGGGCCAACAAACAGAACGGTCTTAAAGAACTGACTGGCAATGAAGAGACTAAGGAAAAAAAAACGAAGAAAAGATCTGGGGGTCAGAAGGTGGGAGCATGAGATAGGTAGGAGGAACGCCTAAGTGACTCATGCCAACTAGGATGAAAAAGTAGAACCGAATTCCTGATTACGTGGGGGGGGAAGATAAATTTACCTTTTGGGGACACAATTGACTGTGGGGGAAACACTATTTTGGGAAGCAAACCTGACTGTAGAGGAGATAAGAAAGTTCATGATGGGGGGGGGAAAAAAACAAATCCTTTAGCAGGATGATGTGAACCTTCAAGGAAGCAGACGGATGTACTTCTATGAAGGACAAGCAGTGGTGGAAGAAGGGACAAAGCTCGGGGGGGGGGCACATGCGACTTAGCCCGGAGGAGGGGACGTAAGCACTTACTAACGTGCGGCAAATGGAGGGGAGTAACGGAAGGAGACAGAATTAGTAAAGGATTGAAGGGGTCTTCAAGGGAACGGAAGATTTGAAAAAAAAGGGGGGCGAAGCGCTTTTGCACCTCTGGGGTCGAGACTACCCTTGGGTTGGGGAGCCGTTGGCAAGCAAAAAGTGCCGGGGGAAAAAAGAAAGGAAGCCGGAAAAAAAAGGCCACGTGCCGACTACTTGGGGGACTTGACCAAGAAATTCGGGTTGGGGTTCTGGTCCGTCAAGGGGGGGGGAAGGGGGGGGAATAAACATAGGCCTGAGGCATGGGAGTAAACTTGAGAATAGGCAGAAAAAAACCGTCCTTGGCTCATTCGTTGGAGAGCAACACAAAAAACGTTTGCCAACACAAGCAGTAGAAGAATGCTGACTGGAGTTTATTCACGGAATATTATGCAAGGGGGGGGGAGGGGGGGGAAAAAAGAGAAAGAAGACGATCAATCGAAGCAAAACCATACTTGCGAGGGGAGGGGAGCCTGGGGAGGGGCCTTGCTTATCAAAAAGGAACACTTGTACCGGGGAGAAATCCTGAAAGGCTCCCAACCAAACATCGGACGAGAGCACCGGGTCGTTCATCGAAACTTGAACCAGACGTTCCGGAGAAAAAAAAGGCCGGAGGGGAAAAAAAGGGGGAGGAAATATATGTTTGGCGATATCAAGGAACATAACCGTTGGAGGGGGGGGGAGGAACACTACTCTCAAAAAAAACAACAACGATTATTAGAAAAATAGTTTGAACCACCAAAACGGCTGACTGAAAAAAAACAATCTCGCAAAAAACCTGGACCACGGGCCAGGGCCATGAGAAGGCCAAGGGGGGAAACAGGGTTGCGAAAATCCGGCCACGCGTGCCGATGAATGGGACGGTTCCCTGAGGGTGCTCTGTAAACTCTGTCCTGAAACGACCAAACAAGGAACCGAAAGGGAAGGGGGAGAACTGATTCTGAACCTCAGGGGCGGGGGCGACACTAGGTCTCGACTCCAAACCGAAAGGTACGAAGCACGGGGGCACTGCACGCGGCCAAGGGGGGGGAAAGAGAAAACGGGCTTCTTAACCAGAAATCCTTGTCTGAAGGAATAGGGCCGAGAAAAGCTGTAGGTCTGCAAATTGATCGGGGTGCTGCAAGCTAACTAGAAAGAACCTAGCCCAAGAAGTAACCGTACCAGGGGAAGGAAGAAAAGACATGGGGGGGGAAGATCTAAGTGACCACCGAAAAGGAGGGGGGCTTACCAAGCATTCTTAGAAAAAAGGTCGGCCCTCCAGCAAAGGGGGGAAAATCAATCTCTGACAGGAGTGGGGAACAAGGTGTTCCAGTTCTAAAAAGAGAATCATTGTGCCGTAAATTAAGCTGAGTCGGTAAAGGAGAAAAAATGGAAACAAATTGAAAGGAAGGAAAAGCGTACCAATAATTGGAGGGGAATGACACACGAAGGAACGGCTTGGACGCGGGGGGAAAACGCGCTTGGTTGTAAGGCAATCCACAGGGAGGGGGAGGGCACTACCATCGAGCAGGGATGTCCATAAACACCCTTAAAAACACACTTCTCAAAAGCTGTGGGTGCAAAGCCGGGGGGGGGGGAATGGAAGATAAGGGGAATACCAAAAGGTAAGAAATGACCGCACCACCGAGGATCTCACCAAAAGGGGGGGTTCGGGGGTTCGACTCCGGGGGAGGAGCAATGAGCCGCCAGGGAAATGAGCCTCACCACTGACAAAAAGGGTCGAACAAAACTTGGGAAAAAAGATTTTCAGGGCAGAGGGAGGAAGTGCGAGAAAAAGGGGGTGCTCAGCGGGAGGAAACAGGTGAGGCGAGAGGAGGAAAAGTTCTAGAAAAAAAAAGGGAGAGCGGGCTACCGTAGGGTGGCCCCAACTGATCTTCGGGGGGAACAAGGTGGTGTGCAAAAAACGAGGAAACACTCGGGGACAAGGAAAAAAAGCACAATCCACCTTTTAACAGGAAACGTTATCGTGGGGAGGAACCAGTCCAGTGGAGGGGTCACAAAAAGTAAAAATAGAGGTGGCCGGCTGTGGAGGAGACCAGGAGGTCTAATAAGGAGGGTCGGTCCGGAAAAGGAACTCAAAAGTTGTTAGGACCGAACAGGACTGAACGATGATCATGGACTATTGGAAAGGGGAACGAGGATGGTTTGAAAAGAGTAAACGCGCTTTGAACAACAGAAAGATCGGCTACAAGGGAAGGGGAGGGCCCATACTGGGAGAAGGAAATAGACGCGTTGTGGAAAACCCATACACAGTCCGAGGAAAAAGAAAAGCACAATGGAAACTTGTGGCCGCGGGTGGGATGCGACTCTAGCCGTGTTGGTGTGGGGGAGTGGGGATGGAACAGACCACGCAAAAGAAAAAGGGAAAGCCCAAAATCGCCCTCCCGACGAAATCGTCAACCAAGGGAGGCGACCAGCCAACGTGAAGCCCCTCTGGAGAGGGGGGGGGGTTTGGGAAGGAAGACGACGCGACGCGAGGGCTGCATTTCCACGAGAAAGGCGAGGGTCGCGTAACATCTCTAAGGGTCCAACACCTGGTGGAAGGGGGGTAACTGGGAACACGAAGGGAAGAAAAACGTACCCTTTAAAAAAAAAAAAAACTCCTGATAGGAACATCGAGCACGGTAAAGGAGTGAAGGGGGACTGTCGACAGGGAAAGGCTCCAAAGCGTGATCGGAGGAAAAAAAGAAAGCAAAATAGAAGCGCGCGCACCCCACAAAACAAAAAAAAAAAAAGAAACAAATCAATGCCCGGTCAAAAAAGACAGAGTATTAGGGAAGGGTCTTACTTAATCGTTGAAAAAATTAAATGAAGTTGAGACACAGGGTCGACGTACAAACAGAAAGTAGGGAGCCAAAAAACTGGTGGTACGTGGGGGGGTTTGCACATGAAGGGGATCTCGAAAGGGCGAGGGTTGGGAACAAAAGGCATTGACGGTCGGGTGCGGGGGTGAAAAAAAGAATCGTTCCTACAAAAAAGTCAAGGGGACTGGTGGGGAGAGGAAAATTCAAGGGTAGGGGAGGAGGGACCTTCCCGGGAAAGTGAGAAATGCTGCCGTCCACGAAGAGAATGTTTGGAGCTCAAAGAGGGGGGGATAATTTAGAAAAGGACCGACCCTTGAAAAAGGGGATAATCAGGGAAATGAATGAAACCCGGAAGTTGTATTTGACTGTGCAGTTGGGCCGAACTTGCGGACACTGAGAGGACATAGTCCAAAAATCCATTTTGGGGGGGGGGGGAAGAAAAGTGGTAGCCATCGGGGCGGTAACTCGTAAACAACAAGAAATGTACAGAAAAAAAAAAAAAAGGGGAGGGGGGGAGGGCGCGAGAGAGCTGCACGTAACAAATGATCCCTGGATTGGGGGGAAAATGAGGTTCCGTAAGTACTAGGCTTAACAGGAAAGGAGTCGGAATCCGCGACATGCAGGGGGACTTAGAAAACGTTTGGACAGCGATGCCTCGTCCGCGCACCGGACGGGCAACATAACCAAAGAACGCGCTGTTAGGTTTCGGGAAAGGGAGTTAAAGGCTCAAGGAGGGCCTAGGGGAACGCGCGCGGAAAAGGGTCAGCGGGGGGGGAAGCCGAAAAAGAGCAGAAGACGTCACTGGAGGATATGAGGTTCGGAGAACGGCCGAGACAATGATAGAAAGGGGGGGACATGCTCAACGCAAAGGAAAAGCGGGAAAGGGGTGGCGGCGAGACCCAAAGAAAGGAGGACAAGTTGAAAAAGCTTGGGAAAAAATCGGCAACCGGGGGGGAAGCCTTCCACGGACCCAAGGGAGGGGATTGAAAATCAAAAAAGCTCTTCCGTCTCAAAAAGCGTGGATACTCTTGGGACAGCGCAAAAGACGAGAAAGTGAGAAAAAGCAAAAGAGGGGGTAAAAAGAGCCTCAATTCCGCGAAGTACGCCCTGGGGGAGAGGAACCCAGCAACAAAGACATCGGTAACATCGCAAAAATCAGGGGGGAAAAATCACCGTGGTGGAGGGCCTGCCATTGGAAACAACCAAGTGGAAAGAAGAATAAGGGGTCTTGGGCCAATTCCCAAGGGAAGACCGTCTATAATCTAGACGGAGGCAGAAAGGGACCACTGGTGGTCAGGACGAAAAGAAAAAATCAGGCAAATGGGAGGCCAAAAAGTGCATCGGGGTCAGGAAAGAGATTCGGAACTGTAAAGACAGAAAAAAATCCTTGAAAACGAGATCGTCAAAGCATCGAACGCACGAAACTACACATTCTAGAAGGAGGGGGGGGAAAGTCTCTTAGGAGAGGCTAGGGAGAAAAGTTGGCAGGTTCATCTCAGATGAAAGGGGAAGGCGAGGGAACCTAGTCAAGCACTTGGACGCCGAAGATAGTGTTGAAAGAAAAGGCCGAAACAAGAGGGTACGCAATAGGGAAAACAAGCGCAGAGCAGAAAAACTACCTACGTCATCAGTAAAAAGAAGCGAAGAAGACGACTTCGACAGCTCTTAAGGCCAGGCCGATATGAGAAGAGATCTGGAACTGTTAGAAGGACTTCATCCTAGAAAGCAAAACAAACAGAGGAAGAAGTAGGTAAAAAGAATGAAAAGAAGTCAGTGGAGGGGGACCAGGACTAAAATGGAATAATGTGGAATATGTAAATGAAGGGTTGGAAACGGACGGTCGGGAGAGGGCAGAAACAGAAAGGAGGGGCCAACAGCCGGCGTCGAGGGGGGACGGGGGGTTCTTCTTAAACATCTGCGGAGGAAAACAGGAACGGGGAAGACACATGAGTGGAGGGGGGGTAAGCCGAAAGCAAATAGGAGGGAGGCGGACAAAGAAAAATCGCAGAGGTCACGCCACCGACCGGGGGAGGGATACCCAAAAGGAAGAGAACAGAGAAAGAACTCTTTAAGGTAAGGACAGATTGGGGGGGGGCGGTCCAGTCTTAGTCTTGCTGTGACGATCGTCAATTGACCGGTATGTACCAAAAAAGGGAAATAACGGGAAGAAGAGAGAGGAGTACTCGGGAGGACCTCAGGGGGAGTTGCCTGCGGGTCGAGTTACCACCAGCGCCATGATAGATCTCGGATAGATCAGACGGCGGGGGGGGGGGCCTCATTTTCACAATGGCCCGACACGTCGCAACAAGGAGGTGAGCCAGAACCCAAAGAAAAACAAACCAAAGGTGTGATCTCCTATCTTGTTTGGCCAGGGGGGAGATGAGAGAAGGCCACAGGAGGGGAAGAATCGGACAAACGAGCAGGATGGGGAAAAATTACCGAAGGGTCAGACTGCAAAGGAAACTTAGAGGAAAACGGGATCAAAGAGTGGGGGGTTGTGGTCCGAGCGGCACCGACCACAGAAAACCGTAACTTGACTCCGTGGGGGAAACAGCCAGACTGAGGGACAAAAGATGGAACTGGTTCTCGTACAAGGCCAAGGGGGGGGCAAAGGATCAAAAAAAAAAACAAATAAGGGGCTACTCCAACTTGGGTCTTTTGTGCAACATTTGAGAGAAGATCCACCATCAGAAGACTTGAAAAGCACTTTTCTGCCCAAGGAAAGGGTATTATAGTCAGAAAAGGAAAAAAAAGGCCGGGAAAAAAATTTGCTCTCCCAGGGCACAGGGGGAAAAAAACTAAGCAAAAAAGAGGGATTGTCACCTAAATGCTCATTCTCGGCGGCCAATGAGTAAGTTTTAAGTATCAAGTCAAGGGGAAAAGCCCGAAACCATCGCGTGGAATGATGGGGTGATTTGCGAGCGCAACACGAAAGAAAGACCCTCAAAGGGGAAGGTTATCTCGTGAGTGCATTATCGCAGGCCCTTCAAAGAGATAAATCCAAAAAAGGGGGAAGGAAAGAGGGGGCCTGGTCAAGGAAAATGGGGAGATCGACGGGGTCGGGGAGTGGAAGACTCTCCCGGAAAAAAGTTGACCTCCCTGGGGGAAAAAGAAAAAAGAAAAAAGGGGACAGGGAAGGGTGGTTGTGGGCACCGGAGGACTTCTGAGGAAACCAACCACTCCCAACTTTAAAAAACAGGTGAGGGGGGGAGCATCTCAAGGGGACTAATGTTGAACGCAAAAAAAAAATCCAGAAAGTACATGCCGCATCAGGGAAAAAACTCCTTCAGGAAAGTTCAGGTAAAGGGGAGCCAAAAAGAGAGAACTCCCGGTAAACTGAGAAAAAGGGGAGAAGGAACTAGGGGGGAAAAGAAAAAAAAAAACAGCGGGCCTTGTCTGCGTGCAGAAAAGGACAGACAAAGCGGACCAGTGTACGAGACGAAGCCGTTCCGAGGGAAAGTGCATCTATAACCATGAAACGGGACCACCCAGAGGGGAGAGGAATAACTAGAAAAATAAAAAAAACGCGCTGACTTTTTCCAGGCCACCCGAAACCTTTGTGGAGATCGAATGGAGCCAAAAACCAACGACCCGGCGACAAACCAAAAAAGTTTGGGGGGGACGGGTGAGGTTGGGCCCGGGGGACGAAACGGTTAGGAGGGGAATGTAAGGAAACCAGGAAACAAATAAGTCTCTTGGGTAAACCTTATGGGGGGTCTGGCTGGGCCAGAGGGGGCAAAAATGGAGCCAACTCGAGAAACTTGAGGGGTAATGTAACCAACCATGGAAGAGCGGTAAAGGGGTTGTTTTTGCATCTGCGTCAGAAAACGCTCACGCAAAAAAGTCTGAATAAGAGTCCACGGGCCTAACCACAGAGTCAGCAACGAAGAAGGGGGAAAGGTAACCTAAATAACAGAAGGACTCGCAGGTGGGTCAAAAGAAATGCAAAGGAGAACTCATCGGAATCATAAACCTACTGAAGGGTGGGGTTGGAAAACATCAGGCCAACCGCGAAAGGGAACTTCCTTGGGCCGACTCAAAAAAAGGGTTTTGGGTTGGGTGGTTTTTTTTTGGTTTTTTACATTCTTTTGGGCGGGAAGGGAAAAAAAAAAAATATTAAAAAGAGGGGACGATTGAGTCACTGTGGTCCGGAAAAGGGGTTTAGGGAATAATCAGAGAAAATGGATTATTCATAGCCATGGGGGTAATCGTCCACATTTGCGATGAGATGGACGCCAATACCAACCCACAAGAGAAGCCTCGATCGCATCTCTGGGAACCCCTTCCAGACTGGAAGAAGGTGAACGGGGAACCCTGAAGGGGGGGGAAAAAGGTCTCATACAAACGCCATAGCATAGTAAAAGAGCCCGTGAGGCCTGAAAATCTGATATAGGGGGGGGAACTGCGGTTGTGGGGAGCAAGAAACTCCGGTTAGCGCGCGAAAAGGCAGGGAGGGGAAGGAAAGAAACTTGCTCCTAGCGGACGGGCGCGAAACGGGAGCGTTTCCCTTGGGGGAGAGGAAAACATCCACAATAGTCATGCGGAGAAAGATCGGGGTGAAAACCGACCAAAAGCAAAAAAAAAAAACACAAAACCCTTTACCGTTTTCCCTCGCAAATGGCACGGCCCCTATTACGTAAAAAGTGGTAAAAATCCGAGTACGGTCGCGGTGGAGCAATTGGGGCAAAGAGCATGGTCAACTCTGTTGGGGGATCCTCCACCTTGCCGGGAACGAAGAAAGAAAAAGGAAAAAAGTGAAAAAGAAAAAAAGCGGGGGGGAGAAACGCTAGGTTTCCTGAGAAGAAAACTGCCAACGTCCTCTAGACAAAAAGAAAGCAAAGGCGCGTCTAAGGACAAGCAACTTCCTGACCGAAGATACTCTAAAGAAAATGCTGTCAGGGGAGAGTCTAAAACAAACTCGTCTGCAATTGGGCGCTAGAAGGGCTGGAAAACACACCTTTCTGGGGCTCGGGGGATATTTCAGTCTTGCGGGAAAGACTGGCAACAGGTCTGGTCCGGGTCGTATTCCCGCCAGGGAAAAAAAACCCCTGTGCAGCAAAAAAGGCTGGGCGGAAAAGGCTGCCGTTAAAAGGGGGCTGAACCCCCACGTCAACTTCGTTCTCGATGGGTAGCAAGACGGGGGGATGGGGAAAAATGGGAAAAATTCGCAGGCACCGTCGAAAAAGAACGGGGAACATTAGGGTTGACCTCGAGAAAAACAATTGGAAAAAAAAACATGACGACGAAAGAACGGCGGAAAAAGGAGGCCCTAGTAAACCACAATGTGAAAAAAGGAAAAATACGAAATAAACGGGGGAAAAACCCATTAGGGGGGGAAAAAGCGCGGGACTCTGGAACTGGTGTCCTCCAGGTGGTGTGTTCAGAAGGAGGGGGGGGAAAAAAAAACTTCAGGTAGCGGGGGAACTGAAAAATCGGGCCCAGGAAGAGAAAATCAAAATCCGGGACGGGGGGTGACGGCCTCAGGGCCTCCGGTCTTGTCGGTCGTGGGGAAAAGGGGGAAAAAAGTAAAAATAAGAATGGTTTCATCTCAGCTTTCGATTAGGTAAGCTTAGGAAGAAAGGGAAGGAGGTCAGACACAGCCTGGTCCGTGCTCAAACACCACGGTTGCAAGACAAATCGAACCAAAAAGATAGGGAGTGGTGCCGTGCCACTAAAGGAAGGAGGGTGTGAGGGGGAAAAACAAGGCCACCCGAAAAATAAAGGCCAAAAAAAAAAAACCTGGGCTCCTGGGTCGACTGCAGGAAAAAAAAACTCAGCCGGACTGCAAAAGGCCAGAAAGGCGACATCGCCCACAACGGGGGGGTGAGAAGTCAACAAAACTCAGAGCGAAAGTCATGCACAACCAGAAGGTCTCCGGAAGGGAGCCAGGGGAGTCCAACTGACGAGGAAGATTTTGCTCTCAAGCAACAATACCTGGGCATACTTGGGTGGGGAAACTAGGACACAAAAAAAACCCAAAAAAAGGAAGGGGTCAATGATGAGAAGAAAAAATAAGGTAATGAACCACCACTGCAAAGAACTCCTCCCCACCCGAGAGGGTCCGCCATACAAGGTCACAGGGGGAAGGCCCGGACTGAAAGGTCCTTACACTTTGAAGACCGCAGGCCTAAACAAGGTGAAAAAGAACGGTGGAAATTAAACAGGGGGGGACGAAGGTAGAGGGGCGCGGGCCACCTCCCAGGAAAGAAAGTAAACCGCTCAAAGGGGAAGGGGTGATAGGAGGGAAGAAACGGAAAAAAAAGACCTAGACTAGACGTGGGGGGCCTGCACCCCAAGATGACTCGAAAAAGTGGTCGAGGGGCGGCCCAAAAAAAAAGGGGGTGAGCGAAAGAGGGGCAGAGAAAGGGAGGAAGGAGAGACGGTGACTGCTCGATCAACAGGGGGGAAGTGGCAAAAACTATGATCGAATTGAGAAAGCAACGACGACAGAACCCGAAAGCAAAAACAAAAAAACCGATGATAGATAAAGGAGAAGTGTGGCCAAAGGCTAAGGGAAGTTCCCGACGGAGTGACAGGAAAAAAATGCTTCAAACACCAAACCCTAGCACAAAACAAAAGCAGTCAGAGGGTTACAAGGGGGGAGTTCAAACTGGAAAGCACACATGTGCGTAAGTGAGCATCACCTTTAAAAAAAAAACTTCATGGGATCAAGGAAAAAGCCGTTTAAAAACAAACGAGGAACGAAAAACGCCTCTAGAAATAAGGGAACTTGAACGCGCCTGGGGGAACAAGTAAAAGAAAACAGTCTGCAGAAATCAAGAGTGAGAAAGGAAGACGTCGAAGGCAGGCAATTTTAAACACTCATACGAGGGGGGGGCCTGACAAAAAAAAAAGTCGGTCATTAAGCGAGGGGGGAAAAAGGGGCAAGACCAAAAGTAGACAAAGGAAAAAAAAACGAGATCTCACCAGAACAACAGTCCGGGTTCGAAAGGGGGGCACGTCTAAAAAAGATTCGGGAGCAATCGAGGTCCGAGCTAAAGACAAAGACAAACCCCCCTCAAATAGGGGGAGTGCGAGCTCCGGGACAATGGAAAAGGAAGGAAAAAGAAACCAAACTGGCTGAGGGAAAAGGGGCTGCTCAAGAAAAAAGGGGATCGTTCAGCAAGGTCAAAAATCGTATGAGAAACCGAAACCGGTGGGACTGTGCCAGGGGGTAAACGGATGAAGGGACTCGGTGGTGCCCGAGACCAAAAAAAAGAGGAACACGATTGCAAAACAAAAAAAAAAACAACCAATGGGCAACATAGGACAAAAATCCCAGGGTCATTAAACGAAAAGCATACGGGGTCAGAAAAAGGTGGAGTGGGTCCAAACCTTCCGGGTGTGGCGGGGTAACACGCGTGCACAAAAAAATGGGCACATTTTCATGGGAACAGTTGCAGTGGTAAGTCTGGGGGTGGGGGCAGAGCAGGTTGCTGTATGTATGTTTTTATGCGGGGTCAGGCCAGGGCAAAAAATTGTGCACTAACTCAAAGGTGGGTCAAAAAGTCGAAACATTAAAACTATTATATAGGGTAAGCAAACTTCACTAATTAAGGGGTCAAGACAGAGGGAAAGGAGTGTAGGGATGTTTGCTAAATATCGTTCACAAAAAAGTCAAGAAAAAAGGCAAAAAAAAAAAAAAAAACAGGGAAAAGGGGGGTGTCCCGGGGCCCCCGGAAACAGCCCACAACGGGGGGAACAACAGTGTGCCTGGAAAAGAAAGAGGGGACTCACGGGGGGGGGTGGACGGCAGAAAAACTGGAAACAAACGTTTTGGTTTCAAACCACACTGGAAAAGAAAACGGCCAAATGAAAAAAAACAAAACTGGTAAAAAAAGCAGAATCAACATGGGAGTGGGGAAGGCTTATGATCAGGGAAAAAGATGGCACGTTTGGGGGGTGGATGGGGGAAAGGGGGGGGGGGGGGGTACAGTGGGAGGCGATGACCGCGAGCGTCAGTTGGGGGGAAGTAAGAGGATATTGCGGTGTGAAGGGCAGAGCCGGTACACACGAGGCGGGGGTTGGAAGCACCAAAAGGAATTGAACTGAAAAAAAAAAAAAGGACCGCACGAGTAAAAGGCCGTCAAAAAAGCCGGTGGGGGTGGGGTCTTTACGGGCAAGGGAAGAAAAGCGGGACGGGGGAATAAAAAAGGTAACTCAAAAGAAAAAAAAGGGGGGTTGTCGTCATTCACAAGAGGGGGCAAGGAAAGCTCGGGACGGGAAAAATGGACACAACAACAAGAGGGTAGTATGGTCAAGGGGAGAGAGGGGGTAGATGGAGGAGTGGACCTGGCGTGGTGGGGCCCCTTAAAA
>Ga0179593_1520574_pt1 | contig 21317 bp, 34 predicted proteins | sample CZODoug2_1_08_16_FD_185931 | JGI IMG/M metagenome (GOLD analysis project Ga0179593, IMG submission 185931) | Vadose zone soil fungal communities from Angelo Coast Range Reserve, California, USA - CZODoug2_1_08_16fungal (PacBio error correction) | ecosystem: Environmental > Terrestrial > Soil >...
AAGAGGCCCGGTCCGGCCGATGATTCCGCGGGCCAGAGAAATGGGCGGAAAAAAGACCAGTTTTTCCTCAGAACTCTTTTTAGATCGGCAACAAAGGCGGGGAAAAAGGAAAATAAGAGGGAACCCGCCACAGCCAGTACCAAAGGGAACGATCGCGTTAGTACCAAGAAAAAGCAAAAAAATGCAGCTGGCCGGCGTACAACTCTGGTGTAAGGGGGAAGAAAAAAGAAAGGGTCCCCTTGATCTTTCCATTTACCCCAGGAAAGGAAAAAAAAGAGACAGAAACGCGAGAAAGGAAGGAGAGGGCGTTGGCGACTTTTAACGGGCCGGGCAGAGGGGGGGGAAAGAAAACATGGCGATTACTCGTAAGTTCTACCAAGGAGGAAAAATAAAAAAGCATGCGGGTAAGGCCGGAATCAAAAGAAGAGCAGAAAGGACCTCCTTACTAGGCGTCGGCCGTACCGTCCAGACGAAAACGACATCTTATTACTCAAGGGAGGAGACTTGGGGAAGGGAATAGTCCTCGAAAGGAAGGGGGGGGGAAACCGGCTAAGTCGTAGCGTTTCCTTCGACCCGGCAAGGGGGATGGAGACCTCCATCTCTTCCTCTTTCACCCCAAAAGAGAAAAGGAGAAAGAAAGGGAGGGTGGAATCCTGGAAAGAGAACGCAGGAAAAAAAAACCACCGGCCCTTCGTTTGCCCTGCAGGCGCGGAAGAAAAGCCTAAGAAAGTGGCCTCGTCCCGTCACTAAAGAAGGAAAAGAGGAAGGGAGGCCAGCCAGGACTTAACTGAGAAGGAGAGGGAGACTCCGTTCCCGCCGAGTGGGGGAAAGAAGAGGTCGGTGAATCGGGGAGAAAGAAAGGATGAGCCCTCTCCTTTTTTGCGCGTGCATGGACGTACAGTTCCCTTCAAAAAGAAAAAAGGGGAGTCCAGGAGGGGCCGAGAAAAAATCACCGCAAGCCCGGACTTCTTGCCGGGGAGCGAACGAAAGAAAAAAATAGTTTATCCAAAATCATTCGCGAAGGGGGAAAAAACAGGTTAGGAAGGGGAAAAGGAGGGTGAGTTCATCCGCGGAAAAAGAAGGGGAAAGAGTAGCCGAATTAGTCTTTTCTTGAGGAGAAAAAAAGAGAAAAAAAAAAAGACTCTGAAAAAGGGAAAAAAAGAAGAACCGTGGATTGCATATCGGGTTTACAGGAAGGGAAAGAATGACGTGGCCGCTATCGCTTATCCTTCAGGAGAAAAAAAGGGAGGGGGGCAGTTGGAAAAAAATGAGAAGCATGCTCCGGCTGATGACCCCTCTCGACGTCGACGGCGTGGAATGGAGCCTTCGAATTATCTTTTTCTGTGAAAAAAAAAGGAAGGAAATAAGCTGCCAAAGATAAAAAAGGCCGTACGAGCATTGTGTAACCGAAATGCTTCTAAAGAGGGGATAAAAGCGAAGTGGAAAAGCCGATTCCGGTCTTCTTCCTATCCCTAACCTCCTTTCATTAGTCAGGGAGGAGAAGGACCACCTTTTCTTCAGGAGGGAAAGGAAAAATCACACCCACAACACTCGTGGAAGAGAGCAGGGGAAGGGGATGCCTTCGCCCGCCCCTGTATAAGAGAAGAAGGGGGGACGTCTTGTCCGCCTTCTCTAAGGCGGAAAAGTATCAGCTCACAACAACAAACGGGGGGAAAACTCCGCCTCCGCCGTCGAGCACAAAAGAAATTATTTCCTACAAGAAACAAAAAGGGGGGGGAGGCCAGGGGAACAAGAGAGCCGCTACACAGAGAAAAAAATCTCGAACGAAGGAAAAGGAAAAGGGGAGAGAAAAAAAAGTACGACTACCCTGAAGGAGAGGAAAAGACTGACCTGCCGAAAAAAGAAGGGGAAAGAACCAGCGCATAAGGGGAAAAAAAGGCGCAGGGGGGCGGTTTACTATCTTTACACCAGATGTCTCTCTTTCCACGCGTAAAAAGAACAGACGAAAACAACGGTACGTGGAAAAAGAGAAGAAAAAAAAGGTAATCCAGTCCAAGCCGTCGCCGTAAAAAAAAAGAAGACGTCCAGGAGCTTATCTCGAGAAGAAAAAAAAGACGGTGGGACATTCACGCAAAGGGGCGAAAAGGGCGGCCAGACCGGCACCTCAAGCGAGGTGGAGGACAAAAAAAAAAAAAGAGGACATCCACGGCTCTATCTAACAGGAGGGAAAAAAAAGGAGAGGGGGGGCACTTTAAGAAAGAAGACAGGGAAGGGAAAGGCCCCTTCTACAGCGTGATGAACTCAGCGCGAAGAACGGAAGAGAAAGACAGGGGGGCTCAATTCGCGTGATTTTGGATAAAAAAAAAAAAAAGAAAAATAAAAAAACAGGTCAAAAGGAAGGACGAGGAAAGGGGTTCGGCATCCTCTCCGGTGGGGGGGGGCAAAACAAAATCCCCTGCCTTGTGTACCTGTACTCCCAGGAAAAAAAAAGGGGAGGACGACACTAGGGGAAAAGGAGGGGTCGAGAAAAAAAAAAAGGGGGGGGGCCGCCAACCACTCGGCCGAGGACAGGCGGTCCACCCTCGTCGAGCGCCTAGGAGAGGGGAAGAAAAAAAAAATACGATGAAATAGGTTTGGGTTCAAAAAAGAAAAGACCAGAAAAAAGGAGCACACGACGGGCCTGGTCGGCTTTTTGTATATCACGATCGAAAGGAGACTCACTCCTTATTCACCCTACCAAAAGAAAAAAAAGGAAGGAGAGATGGAAAGGGGGAGGCCAAACCTCCTTCGCCTCGGAAAAAAAAAAAAAAGGTGTTCACCAACTCTCCCAGAAAAAGAAAGTAAGGGGGAAAAAAGGTGACGTGAAGACGAAGGGTCAGAAAAAGGAGGGGGGTCACGTCCCGCCTACCGTACGGCAGACGAAGGAATGTCACCACTTTCTGCTCTGAAAAAAAAAAAAAAAAAGGAAGGAACCGACGGAATTAAAACGGAAAAAAAAGAAAGGAACGGCAAGAAAAAGGGAATCACGCTGCCCGCCCGTTCAACGTCGACCAACGCAGAGCAGGGGAGCCGGGCGTCTACCTGTCCTGTACCCTTCTCTTCGGGAGGAAAGGGGGAGAAGAAGGGTACCCGATGCCTAGGGGGGCGAAGAAAAAAAAAAAAAAAGGCCTGACGCGTTTCGTCGACTACTCGAAAAGCAAAGAGGAAAAAAAAACGTACCGGTTACATCTTTAACTTATCGGGAAAAAAAGGGAAAAAAAAGGAAAAAGACGGACCGTTATTGTCAAAAAAAGGACCAAAAAAAAAAGAGTGGGACCCACTTGGATCCTCTACTAGATGCTGCCGAGGAAAAAGAGAAAAACCCGGCTTATCATCATCCGTACTCTGGCCAGAGCAGGAAGGAAAAAGGAGATACGATAACAAAAAAGGAGAGGAGAAAAAGAACTGAAAAAAAACCAGGTCCGGCTCGATGATCAGCCTGGCCCCTCTTCCCCGTGCGGAACCAGAAAAACAAAGGGGTCTCATAACGCTTTTTTATCTCTGGGAAAGAAGAGAAAAAAAAAGAAAGGGACCAATCCAAAAAAAAGGTACCTGGAAAAAGAAAGCCAACGCTTGTCACCGGACGAATCGCGGTGAGTACAGGGGAAAAGGGAGACTGTCTTTTTCTCTTAGGACGGGGAAAAGAAGGAAGAAGAGGGGGGGGGTACGTGGTCGAAAAAAAAGGGAAGCGGAAAAAAAAGACAACACGGCCACGACCGCGACGGCGAAAGCCTCGACTAGGCGCCACTATCTCTTCGGGAGGGGGAGGGAAAAGAAAAGGCGTACACAAATTCGTACAGGAAAGGACAGAAGGGACACGTCGTCCGCGCGCCACTCCGACGAGGGCCCTCTTCCGAGAAGAAAAAAAGGGGAAAAAAAAAAAAAAAAGCAGAGGATACCAAAAAAGTGGGAAAAAAGATGAGTACCCGGGTGAACAGCTTCGCCTTGCACGGAAAATAAGTCAAGAGGGGGTCTGTTAGAGGTTGTTTAACACGGCAGACGGAAGGGTCAAAACTGAAAAAAAAAAAAAAAGGGCTTGGAGACCTCCATCCGGCCGCGGTCACCCAAACGCCTTCAGTGTCTTTAAGGGGAGCACGAACAAAGAGGGCAATTGCACAAGGGAGGGGCCGCCGACCAGCCGTAGGCCCTCCTCTCCGCTTTACCTGGGAGGGGAGAAAAAGACGGAAGACTAGAATCAAAGCCAGAGCCATCCATTCCACGTCGCAAGAGAGAGAAGAGAAAAAAAAAAGAAAACATGGAACGAAACCTACCAAAAGGGGTTAAAGACAGCGAACGCGCCCTCTTCAAAAGAATACTCTCCTTTTTTTCTCGTTGAATGGAAGAGGAAAAAAAGGGCATTAATCTACGAGAAAGAAAATGATGCCAGAACCCTTTTTCTTAATTTCCACATCTTCGGGAAAAGATAAAAACTACACGAAAGAAGAAAAGGCGGGGAAAAAAAAGAGGGGAAGACCGAAAAAGACGAGTGAGACCAGTCCTACTGCGGGTGGTCGGGGAAAGAGTTCATCACTTCTGTATAATACATTGCAAGAAAGAGGGAAAAAGGAAAAAGGGAAGGAAAAGCGACGTCAACTTTAAGGGAAAGTGCATGCCGAATGAGCTCGAGCAATCGAGCGGGGGAAAAAAAGGGGGGGCAGAAAACTCTCTGCTGTGCAGGGGGGAGAGAACCGGCAAGGGTCAAGCCCAAAAGGGGGGGGGGCACGAGGGGAAAAAGGGGTCGAGATCACTCCTTTTCGTCTTCGGCGATAACCCAAACTTGGCCTGGATTTACGTTCCCGCCGCTTGGACGGAAAGAAGAGGGCCAGAAAAGGTGGGAAAAGGGACAGATGCACGGCGTTGACCGAGAACGGAGGGAAAAGCTCTTCCCCCTCCCACCTTCGACGAAGGGCAGAAAAGGTAAGGAAGGCGCTTCCTAAAGAAGACCGGGGAAAAAAAAGTCACAAGGTAAGTCGTACTGGGTCTGCTAGGGACGTGCGAGACCACCTGGGACAGAAAAAATCGATCTGTGTAAAGCTTCTCGCAAAAGAAAGAAAAAAGGCAGGGAACAAACAACGGTAAGAAAAAGGGGAGAGGTGGAAAAGGGGATCGATGCGGCGGTGCTTCGGGACCACCATCGAAGGAAAAGAGATCGATGTTTCCCCGGGGGGGAAAAAAAAAAAAAGGGGGAAAAAAAACGCCGAGGATGACGAAAGAAAGGGGGTCGGGGCAGGCATCCACTCCGCCGAGTTTTCCCGGAGAAGAGGAAAGGGAAACGTACAAAAACCCGTGAAAAGGATGCTAAAAAACAAATGAAGGCGTTCGGCTCTTCCATCCACCGGCCTCGAAAACGCATCGTACCGGTCTCTCCCTTCCTCCGCAGGCAAAAGGGAAAAGGGAAAAAAGGGAGACATAGGGCAATCGCGTTCATAAGGGGAAAAAAATCGAAAAAAAAAAAAGACTATCGCCGGGACGTACAATTCTTTCGCCAGTACATCGGCCAAGAAGGAAGCAAGAGCTTATCTCTCTCCTGAAGAAAGGGGAAAAAAAACGAGGTTGGGCAAAGAGAAGCTAGAAAAGCAGGTTGCTGCCAATGCCCTCAGGCAACCCTCTCTGCATCCTCGGCTAGGGCAACGACCCGAATGTCTTCGTCGCAGAGGGGGAAGGAAAAAGAGAGAGAGAGCCCTGGAAAGGGGAAGAAAGATCGAGGAAAAAAAGAGAAACCGTAATGTTCGTCTCATTCTCGCTGATTGTGGGACCCTAACTCGCGCCCCGCCCCTTCCGGCTTGCGATCTGCTAGGGAAAGGAGAAAAAAATAGGACAAGGGGAAAAGAAGGTGAAAAAGGTAAGGAGGGGAAACTGTATCCCGCGATGGCCAGGCAAATGTAACAGCTACCAGTCGGGGAAGGGAAAAAAAAAAAGGGGAGAAAAAAGGACCCGGGGGGAAGCACCAAAAAAAAGGGGGCGTCCTGTGGTGTCCACAACCTCGCTACGCCTCGGAGACGTTCCATAAGAGAAGATGATCGTCTTGACTTTACGAGGGAAAAAAAAGGGGAGAAGAATAAAGAAAGGCAAAAAATGTCCAAGGGGTGGGGAAGCAAGAAAAAGGAAGCTGAAACGCCGTAGGCACCCTACTGCAGCGCTGCTAGAAAAGGTTTACCTCTTCTCTATGGAGAAAAAGAAAAATCCGAAGAAGGGTCGCAAGAAAGCTTACTGACCTTCGCCGTGGTAAAAAAACAAAAGGCACGGGTTCTTGACTATTTCCGTGAAAAAAAGAAGGAGGGGGGGGAAAGGTAAAAACTCCAAGAAACGGGACGGTCCGCCGCCTCGTAAAAAGGGAAGAGGCGCGACTCTTGCTCATTCTCCTACCCTCAGGAGAGGGGGGGGAAAAAAAAAGGAAAAAAAGGGAAAAATAAGTCGCCCAAGAGTAGGGAAGAGAGAAAAAAAAGGTAAAAGTCGCCAAATCCTCTGCCGCGATAGTGGCAGGAAAAAGAAAAGACGCCTTCATCTTCTTTCCTCCTGTACGGAGGAAAGGGAAAAAGGAAAGAGGAAAAGGGGGGGTCGGGAAAAAAGCTGTAAAAAAAGGAAACCCCAAGCCCCATTTCCCCCAACCACGGGAACTCACATCGCTTCGTCTGTGAAAAAAAAAAGGGGGGAACAGAACTGGGCAAAGGGAAAAATAAGGGGGCAAAAAAAAGGCGAGATGGTACCAGCGATAACCCTCTTTCTGAGGACCCACTGGGATACATAGAGAAAAATCCGCAACGTGATCGTTCCCTTCTGATCATCGAGCTGGGGTAAGGACAAGAAAGGGATCGCCCGTCGGCCAGGGGCCGACTTGTCCTCTCTCTCAACACAACAAAGAAAACCCGCCCGCCATGGCTACTGTCGACGTCAAGAGGAGAAAAGAAAAAAAGAAAAAGGAAAGGGCGAAACAAAGAAGCTCAAGCAAGCAAAAAAAGGAAGAAAAGTGGGGGGAGAAAAACGTCGGCAAGCCTGGCGTCGGCTTCTCCCATCGCGGCCGCTTGCAAAAAAAACGATCGTGAAGAGGGAAAAAAAGGGGACCAGAATCGAAAACACAAAAAGGGGTGCATAAGTCCCGACGCCTCTTCAGTCCACACAAACACTGCTTTTTGTAAGGGGAAAAAAAAAAAAAAAGAGAAAGGAAAGCTGAATCAAAAATGATCGAGGAAAGACAACGACATGCGATCCGCCACTATCTCTTCGAGGGCGTTGGAGGAAGGGGAGGACGGACGCTTCCCTTCTACTCCTCCATGGGGAAGATGAACAAAGAAAAAAAGCAGGGGCGAGCCACATACAGACTGAGGGAAAAAGGGGACAGAAAATTCGATACGTTACTATGTCGGCGCAGGAAAGAAAAAATAGTACGCCGGTTGAACAGCTTCCTCCTTGGCACGGAAAGAAGAAAAAGGAAGTGGAAAAAGGCCGACGTCGTAGCTGTTGCCTGCGACCCGGCCGAAGGGGGCCATCTGCTCCTCGGAAAAAAACTCAGGAAAGCAAGAAGGCAGGTCGGGGGTGCCTCCGTCTGTGGTCAGCGCCGCAGGAAAAGCTCCACCCCTCCGACCCTTCCTTCGGGAAAGGGGAGGAAAAAAAGAAAAAGGGAGAAAGTAAAGAGAGGTGAAAAATGAGGAAAGCAAATCGTCATCCTCCGCGACTGGTCAAGAAGAAAGAAGAAAAAAAAAAAAAAAAAGAAAAGAAGGGACAGGGAAAGAACAAACGGTCGGTGAGGATCGCTGACCGAGGCCACCTCCTTGGCCGAGGAAGAAAAAAATGAATGGCGAGTCGGGGGGGAAACAAAAAAGAAAGAGAGCGGGAACAAACCTTGAGGATACCGAAAAAATTCTTCCCACTCCTGATCAGATCAAAAAAAAAAGAAACGAGGGAAAAGTTAAGAAAAAAAGGGGGAGGAACGAAACCTAATTCTACCAGTCCGGACTGAAAAAAGGTCTTCATCTAGAAAAAGGGAAAAGAAAAGAAAAATCGTCGCCGAAGTAGGATCCCCCGGAAAGGGGAAAAGGGAAGCCCACAGGAGGGGTCAGTGGGGAAAGGCCGGAGGGAGCCCTTCGAGCCGTGGATCAGGCGATTCCGTTCACTTGGAAGGAAAAAGAAAGGGAAAAAAAAGGGTGTCAGATAGAGGAGGGGTAAAGCTAGAAAAAAGCCCAGGCATTGTCCCCCATGCGGGCACAGGAGGATTGCCGTCTTTTCTCTTTATTCCCTCATTAGAGGGAAGGGAAGTGTTAAGGGGGAACCCGAGAAATACCCGGACACTTTGTTGGGGGAGAAAGGAAAAAAAAGGACCATCAAAAAAGGAGTGAAAAAAAAAATGGTGTACCGCTCTTCCCCCGCCCACTGAACAGGTCTTCTTTCCCGGGGGAGAGGGATCAAACCGGCAGCCGAGGGGAAAGGGGCCGGCACCGAACGCCTTCAGGTAGGTCTTCTCATTACGGAAAAAAACTGGGACATCACGGGGGAGGGGGGTTTCGCGATGCATTCCCGCGATCGGGAGCCATTCTTTCACGAAACAAAAAGGGAAGTAACTCCCAGGAGAATACTGGAGGGGAGGCGTCTGGCTGTGGGCCGAAAAGGCGGCGTCTTTTACCCCCCTCTCATAGAAAAAAAAAACGGAAAAGGGGGGGGACAAAGCAGAAGAAAGAAGGCCACCGATGAGTTTGGGGGAAAAAACGCTCTCCTTTCTTTGCAGGAAAAAAAAAGAAGAAAGCTTTGGGAGCGAATCAGAAGAGAGGGAAAGGCCCTGAGACATACCCATTACGACTTACCTGAGGGAACCCGACCTGCCCCTCGGCAGAAAAAAGGAAAGAAAGGTAGTACGGGGGTCAAAAAGGAAGCCACGGGGACGGTACACACCCTGTCCCGTAAGGAAAAAGCCTTTTCATCTGGCAAGGGAAAAAGAAAAAAGAAAAAAAAAGTTGCGAAAAAATGGGGGGGGGGGCGACTCTCTCATCGCCGGAGGAACGGTGCCATTCACTAATAAGAAAAAGGGAAAAAAAATCACTACAGAAGGGGAAGAGAAATAAGTGACAGACAGTGCCCGCCTTTGACAATGCGGCAACAAAACGCTAACTCGATTCTCTTCCAATACCAAAGAAAAGGGGGGGGTCGGCTCAGAAAGGGAAAAGGACCATCCACTGCTCTAGCTACATCCGGCGAGAGAGTCCCTTCGTCGCCGTGAACGGGCAAAGAGAAAAAAAATAGGGGAAACATGTGGAGAAATGCTCTGAGAAAAAAGAGGGAGGCCGAACCTGCAGACCCACCGCAATCAGGAACTGGAAAGGGAGCGCTTAGTTTTTCCCCCTCGGAGGGAGGACAGAAGGAGAAAAAAGAGAAGGCGGAGGAGAGGTTAGGGGAAAAAAGGAAGGGAAAGCGACCCGGGTCACGATCTCCTCCGTCGCGGTCCGGCAAGTGCCAAGTCACTCTCCCCCCGGAGAGGAGGGGAAAGAAGAAAAAAAAGGAAACTCAACAGGTGCCGAAAAAAAAAAAAAAGGAAAAAGGACCCACGTGGTGTGCAGCCTTGCGCGAGGCCAAAGCGAAGGCGACCCGTCTCTTCTTATTACTATGATAAGGGAAAAAAAAAAAAAAAAAAAAATGTCGCAAAAAAAGAGAACGCAGGGGGAAAAGAAAAGGAAAGGGCCAGTCAAGTCGTCGCTGACCACGAACAGCTCTTCTCTCGCAGGAAAGGAAGGGGGAAAGGAAGGAAAAAAAAAATCCGCGAAAAAGGCAGGAGAGAAAAAAACATCATCCCCAGACCACCTTTACTTTCACGCCGGGTTAAAAAAAGACTGTTCACCCCTTCTTACCACAAAAGGAGGGAGGATCGTGAGGAAAAGAAAAGGGTCACAAGTTCTTCTCTGACTCGGGCTCAGGCTCCTATAAAAGGGCCGACTGCGCTTCTGCTCCTACTTGGAGAAAGGAAGAAAAGAAAGAAAGATAGGAAGAAACCGGCCAATTAACGTAGAAAAAAGAAAAAAGGAGGGAGATCCGTAGAGGCGTGCGTTCGACATGGCCGAAGGGCCCTTCCCTGGCTTCCCTTCAGGAAAAAAAAAAAAAAGGGGGGGAGAAAAAAACCCGGCCCCAAGGTCCTCAGAAAAGGAAAAAGCGACACAAAAAGCCAGGCTCTTTCGAGGCGTAACTCACCGCGCGGGGAACTGATCGTTTTACTTGGCTGTTGCTTGGGGAAGAAAGAATGAAAAAAGGAAGGCGAAAAGGCTGGGACAGTTTACAAAAAAGAGAAATGCTTTCACTTGAGTGCTCGGGTTCCAGAAGACAAGGGCCGCGTCGATTGACTTCTCCGCGCACAGGGGAAGGGAGAAAAGGGAAGAAAAAGGGAGGAGGATTGGATAGAGAAGAAAGACAGGGCGACGAGAAAAGAAGAAAAAAAGAAGGAGCACAGGGCACGCTCCGCTTTCTAACCCCGAGCACCGAAGAATGGGTCCTCAGAACTCTTTTTAATCGCTGGGAAAGGAAAAAAAGACGAGCTGGCGAAAGGGGGGAGATTGCCAAGGGGGAAAAAAAAAGAAGCGGTAAACAGATTGTCCACCGGACGAGCGAAGGAGGACTTGCTCAGTACTCCGACGAAAATAAAAGGGGAAGAGGGGAAGGGAGCGACCAGAAGGGAAAATCTGGAGGAGAAAACAAAATCCGAGGACAGGAGTCTTCCATGTCGAACGGAAAAAAACACGATCGCTTGCTATTTCTTGGCAGAAGGGGGAAAACAAAAAACCCAAAAAGGGAAAGAGTAAGGGAGGAAAAAAGAAAAGGGAGGTAGACCCGTAGGCTCCTCAGCGCAACGTCGGAGCTCCGCCTGAGGGAGAAAAGAAAAAAGAAAGAGAAAACTTTTACAGGGAAGAGTACGAAAAAAGGACAGCCGAACCGCATGAGTAACTCTTTTTTGACAGCTTTAGGAAGAAAGGGAGCCAGGTTTCCTGAGAGGGGGGAAAGAAGAGGGAGAAAAAAGCCAATCTCTGGGGGATGGATACTCAAAAAGGGGACCACAACAAGACCCTCTGCCATGACGAAAAAGGTCGGGTTCCCCTTCTTGTCACGAATAGAAGGGAAAGGGGGAGGGAAAAGAAAAAAACCGGAAAAAAGAAAAAAAGGAAGACCACAGCAATCGCACATGTACGGTCGGGTCTGAACACTCCTATCATCTTCATCCGAAAAAAAAAAAAGAAAAAAGACGTAGAGGAATAGGCGAGGGAGAGAAGGAACCGCCGGGGCCTCTCCGCGTGGTTCAGAAAGAGCGACCTGTCTCCCTCGGAAAAAAGAAGAGCAGAGGAATTGGGATGAAGGAAAAGAAAGGCACTGGAAGAGAGGGATTCTATCTTGACAACCGGAGATAAAGGGGAAATAGGGGGAAAAAAGGGGGGTCAAGGACCGAGCATCTTCAAGGGGAAAAAAAAGGAAGGCTGGACGATCAAGCCGATATTTTATCCAAAATCAGTCGCGCATTGAGAAAAGGGAGTTGGATCTTGCATTTGTCTGCATCTCGAGTTCAAGCAAGAGGGAAAAGGGGCAAAGAGGGAGGTGGCCGGAGGATCCTGCCCGTTCAACGCGACGCGGACATGCCGATTTATCTCTCGCCGGGAGAAAGAAAGAAAGGAAGAAAAATCGTCAGAAGGGAGGGGCAAGAGAAGAAAGAAGACCAAAACAGCTGGTTGGTCCCCTCATTGTCCAAGAAACAAGCTCCTTGGCCGTCCTTCTTCTTGAGGACAAGAGAAAGGAGAGAAGAAGGGAAGGGAACTACTTGGGGGAAAGGCGATGAAAAAAGAAAAGGGGGGGCGATCTTCCTCGTACACGCTGGCCTCAGAAAAAAAACTTGGCCGTACGACAGGGTTTACCGAGCAGGAAAAAAAGAAAAGAGAGAAGGGAAAACTTTACTAGAGAAGAAAGAAAAAACAAGAAAGGGAGGGGGGCGGCCGAAGCCCGCACTCCTTCAGGTAGTCGTACTGGGGGGTGGACGTTCTAATACCAAAGGAGAAGAAAGGAAGAAACATCGGAAGCGAAAGGGAAAAAAAAAAGCTCAGGGATGGACGGACCTCCCCTTAGAGCCCATACTGGATGGGGGAAAGGCCGTTGCTCGAATGCGGCTTCTGCGGGGACAAAAAAGAGAGAAAAAAGGGAAAAAGAGGGGACCGGGAAAGGAGGCCAGACCCGATGTACGTGCCTACACATCCCGTAGAAAGACCTCCACTACTCCTAGAGAAAAAAAAGATCACCCTAGGGGAGAATCAGGGAAAAAAAAAAAAAAAAAGAAGGGAAGGGAACAGTAGTCTCCGCACGTCCCGGAGTCGGCTCGGCCATCCTACCGGACAAAAAAAAGGAGAAGAATGCCGTGAAAAGAAGAACGGAATAAAAAGGGGAAGAGAGGGGTTAACCCTGTTCGTACTGCCCAGGGCGTCTCGGGGAAAACGTGTACGCTACTATCGGAAAAAAAGGGGAAAGGACACAATCGAAGAGGAAAATGAGGAAGGGAAAAAAAAAAAAAAAAAGGGGAGACTGGTCCCAGAAAGGGCAATCCATCCTAGACTGCCAAGAGCTGATCTCGATCAGAAAGAAAGCGGTTGTTTCTACATCTCCGTCTACGCGAGAGGGAAGAAAGGAAGAAAGGGGGGTTGTATACACCAGAAACAAGTATGAGAAAAAAAACGGGCAAACAGAACCGAAGTTCTTTCGTCTCCGTGAACGTGCGATCCGAAAAAAAAGGGGTGCGCCCGGTCCTGTCTTCTACATCTTGATAACTCAATAGAGAAGAAAAGAAAAAGAAGGCGGGGGGCGGAAAGGATTGTGGATACAAAGGGAAAAAAAAAAAAAAAAAACAGGGCCTGGCTTTCTTATCTGCCTCGGCGTGGGTCAGGCATCCTCTCCGGGGGAAAGGAGAAAAAAAACGAAGTATGCACCGGTACGAAAAAGAAAAAGAAAAACACTGCGAGGCTTACATCGACTGTAGGCGGTGGCCAGGAAAAGGTGGCCGGCAACCACGCTTCTTCTGACCAGGAGGAAGGAGGAGAAAAGGAAAAAGGAGAAAGAAACTGGTGGGAATGATAGAAGCGAAACAAAAAAAAAAAAAGAGAAAGGAGGGACAAAGAAAACCTCACTACCATTTTACCTGTGCTAGGAAAAGGCCTTGTCGGCGGTGTGGCAGATCAAGATCGGCAAGAAAAAAAAAAAAGAAGCAGAAAAAGAAAATGCAAGGAAGGGAAAAGGGGAACCCGCCGGGGGTGAACCGCTTGCCTCGATTGGAGTTCTCCGAAAAGACCGGGAAGGAGGAAAAAGGGAAAAAAAAAAGAAAACGACACCTGGACTTTCAAAAGAAGGAGGAAAACAAGGCCGAAAGAGGTTCACCCTCTTCTTACTCACTGTCGGCGGTGGAGTCGGCCCTCCTCCTCTTCACTGAGGCGCGGGAAAAGGTAAAAAAAAAAGCGCGGAATCAAAAAAACATCTGAGGGAGCGCAGACGGGGAGAAAGAAAGAAAAAGAAGGAACACGGGGCGGCGTCGAATCTACGCGTCGAGAAAACGTCGTCCAACGCCCTCTCCGAGGAGAAGAAAGGATACTAAAAAACAAGGTCAGAGAGGAAAAGGAAAAATGCAGCCCTACCAGCGGGTCCCTCTGCTCCGGGTGGGGGGAAGGCGCCCGGCCAGCCTTACCTTTCGTAGAAAAAGAAAAAAAAAAAGAAGGAACCTCATCACAGAGACAGGTGCCAAGAGGGGGGAAAGGAGGGAAAGACGTGGCAAGCGTCCTCTGATGGCGCCCCGCCGCCAGGAGGAAAGAAACGTTCTTAGATCCCCTTTTTATCAGAGATGAGAAGGAGGGGCCTCGGAAAAAAGGGCTGATAGCGAAAGGAAAAGGGGAAAAGGAAGGGGAAAGGGGGGAAAAACTATTCTCAACAACCACAAAAGGAAAAAGGAGATTCCCCTTCCTTCCATGGAGAAGGGAGGAGGAAAAAAAAGCAAAGGATGAGCTACAAAAAAAACCCGAGCAATAAGGGAAAGGAAAAGAAAACGAAAAGCACGGGTTATCCGCTGTTCAATATCGCCACTCGCAAAAAAAGAACGGGCTTGGCCCCGGTCCCTTTCCCGCCACAGAAAAGGAAAAAAGAAAAAGGAAAGAAAAGCGCGGGTAACCACAAAAAGAGACGGCGGGGGGAGAGTATTCCTACGAACGCGTCAGAGAAGAGGGGTACGGTGTCTCGCCCCACCCGTAGGAGCACAAAAGAAAAAAAGATACAAGAAGGGGATCTTCCGAAAGAAAAGGCACAACCTCGGAAAAAAAAAGGGAGAGTTTTGAACGGCCCTTTCTCTTGACCGGACGGTACTCCTCCCATGGCCGAGAAAGGAGGTAGAGGGGGACCAATAAAGAAAAGGATCGCAAAAAGCATCGGGTAGTCTCCTTCTCCGCGTCCCGCAGAAAAGATTCCGTTGACTATTCTTCGGACCAGGGAAGGGGGGAAGAAGGACAAGGGAGTACGCCGGGGAAAAAGGAAAAAAAGAATTCCTAGAAAACCCTTCTTTAAGAAAGGTGGTCAAAACGTCGTATCTTTGTTCCTCTACCTTGCCTAGCGCGAGGGAAGAAAAAAAGAACTTGAACCCCGAGCAGGCCAGGAAAAAAAAATGGGGAATCAAGGAGTGTCATCTACGCCTTTGACGATGAAAAATCACAAACAACCTCCTACCCTGCACGAGTGTGAAAGAAGGGGAAAAAAAAAAAAAGAGAAAAAAAATCGGGGAAGAGGAAGCTAGTTCCAAGGAAGAAGAAAAAGCAAGAACGAGACGGGTCGCCTTATATCCAGCAGTACAGTAAAAAGATGTGACACCACGAACTACTGTAACGGAAGGAAGGGGAAACCGGGGACGTCTTTTATTGAATCGCGACCGCTCCCAACCGAATGAGCCTGGGGGGAAAAAAGGGTGGTTGGACTTGAAAAGAGCTTACGGAAGAAAGAAAGCGAAAAGGGGAGTACGGAGAGTGACCCCTATAGGATTCGAACCAGTTCTGAAGAGCCGTAGCAGCTTCCTCAAGCCAAGGAAAAAAGAAAAAAGGGGGAGAAACAATCGGGGGAAATGGATCCTAACAGACAGAAAAAAAGGATAGAGATGAGTTCAATCAGCTTTCATACGACAGGCCCGCGACCACTCTTCTCCTCATTAGTCCGTGGGAGGGGAGGAGGAAAAAAAAAAATAAAACTTCGGGAACGGAAAGAAAGAAAAAGGGGAATGCGAAGCGGTGAATGAGTGAGGTTGCCGGTCCTTTTCCGCGATAGAGAAAAGGAAAAGGGAAGGCACGGAGGATGCATGAAGAGGAGGGAGAAAGGAAAAATTACCACGGCTCCTTCTTGTCCTGGATGTACTGGCCCGAAGAAGAAAAACGGTGGGCTTTACCCTTACACCGTGGTGGGGAGAAAAAAGGAAAGAGTCGGAAAAACGAGACCCCGGAAGAAGGAAAAAGAACACGCCACATGCAACTTCGGCGGCAGGGCGCTGAGGAATAGCCCGGCAGTCCTATTCCTGTCGTCGGGCAAAAAAAGGGAAAATAGAGGAGGAAAGGGAAAGGAACCAAAAGAAAGGGGGAAGGGGGAGTTTCGCCGCGATGATGCCCAGAGGCGCCACTGAGGAGGACAAAAACCGCAAAGGGAAGGGTAGCAATCATCGCTTCTGGCCGCCGTGAAGGGCGAAACATCTCTCTCAACACACCAAAAGGAAGGGAGGGGGAGGGGGGGAAAACCCCAAAAAAAAAAAAAAACCCAAAAAAAAAAAAAAAGGGGGAAAAAAAAATCGGCGGTCCAATAGCCTAGGAGTGGAAAAGCTATACCGGGGCGGGAAGAAAAGAAAAGGGGGACAAGGGGGGGGAAAAAGGCATCCCCTCTGCCCAGACTCTCCAACGCGGCATGTCCCAGGTGTCTCGCAACTACCTATTTGCGTTCTGCAGAGGGAAAAAAAGGAAAAAAAAAATGCGTGGCATACGCCCGGAAGGAAAAAAAAAGGCAGCGTAACCCTGTCGTACTGCCAGGGCGTCTCGGTCAACGAATGGGAAGCGACTATCTCCACACGGTGCCGGACGAAAAAAGGAGAAAGAAAGGAAAAGGAAGGCCCCAAGCGAAGTACGAAGAGGTATAAAAAAAAAATGAAGAAGCAGGGGGAAAGACCGTTGACATGCGGCCAACCACGGTGGGGCGAGAGAAGGGCCAAGACCGTCACCTCAATCGAGGGTGAAAAAGGAAAAAAGGAAAAAAAGAAAGAGAAATACAGCACCGGAACCGACCAGAAGGGAAGGAAAAAAAGAAAAAACCAAGAAACAGGAAATACTTCTTCGCCTAGTCGCGGCCCTGGCGAGAAACAAGATCCACCGCAGTCCGGACTGTGTCTCACCGTTGTGAAAAAGAGAAAAAAAAGGGGGGGGTAAGTCCAGAGAGCTCTCCCGCCCGATGGAAAAAAAAAAAAAAAAAAGGAAAGTAAGAACGTTTCGCATCCTCTCGGGAGATAAGGACGGGGACCGTCCTCCGCTGCTGCCAGGCACGAGAAACATAAAAGGGAAAGGGCCCAGGGGCAGCAGGCTGCGGGAGGGGGAGGGGAAAAAAAAAAAAAAAAAGGGGAAGAAGGCTTTCCGTCTTCGTGGGAAAAAGGTCCTGCGGGGGATCGACTGTGACCCTTCTCTTCGATACGATGAAGAGGAAAAGAGGGAAATATACGGGGAAAAGCAGGGGAAAGAAATTTCTGGGGGAAGGGACGGACAAGGGAGGCGCTTACCACGACTGGAAAAATATAGCCGTTATGCCGAGCGAGGGGGAAACGAGAAGAAGAACAAAAGCAAAACGTCTTCCGGGTAGGAGAAAAAAAGAGGAACGGTGTTCCACAAACAATATTCCCAGACCACCTGGATGGAAGCCGTGCCAGGCGAATCTTTGCAACAAAAAAAAAAAAAAAGGGGTGAAAACGTCGTACGGAAGGGCACAGGGACCGCCCTCGTCACTGAGTCGACGTGGCCTGTTCACCATACAAGCGCCTCCCCATGTCTTATTTGCTCGCCGACGAAGGGAAAAGAAGAGAAGGAAAAAAACAAATGTCCAGAGGACTGGCAGCAGGGGGAAGGAAAAGAAAAAAAACAGTCAAAGGAGACAACTCCCCTCCGCTGATCGTGCGCTCGTAGAAGAAACGGCTTGGCCTCCTTTCCTTTCGTCCCAGGGGAAAGAAAAAAAGAAAGTGGGGGACCCCGGAAAAAAGAAAAAGAAAAGGAGGCAGACTACTCAGCCACAACCATTTGCGGTCGAGGCGGTATCCCCGCGCACAAGCTTTACCTTATCGTGGGAACGGGGAGGGGGGGGGGGAAGGGTCAGTCGAAGGGGCGCGCCATCCGAAGGAGGAAAAGAGGGGGGACAAAGGGAGAAAAAAACGGGAGTTCTTAGGACCCCTTTGGGATCCGAAGGCAGGAGTGATCTTTTTTCCGCACGGTGATCTTTCCCGGCTGAATCAGAAGAAAAAAAAAGAGGCGGAAAAAGTTGTAAGGGAGACTCAACAAAACAACGGAGGGAGATAAAAAAAAAAAGAAGGAAATCAATCGTCCACCCCCCTGCGGCCCCGGTCCAAGGAAGAGACCATAGTGCTAACCCTAAGCACTCCCGTTAAGAAGAGAGAGGATAACAAAGAAGGGATGAGTTTAAAATCGAGAGGGAAACCTGGCGGCTGACAGGAAAAAAAAGAAAGGTGAAACGCACATCCACTTAACCACTATCAGTGATTACTAACTCTGTGAGTACCGCTAGAAAGGAGATGATTATTAACGGCGGAACACGGCGGGAGGAGAAAAAAAAGGGGAAACACAATGGAGCGGCAGTTAACCCATCATGCGGCCACGACGAGAAAAAAATCGCTAGCGCCACTATCTGCGGCGAAAGGAGGGGGTGGGAGAGGGGGGAAAAAGGGAAACTTAACCTTCGAACCGAAAAAAAAAGGAAAAAGGGCGCAGCAGAGCACTTCTTCCCGCGAACCGAGAGGGAACGCAAAGGGGACCAAGTGGTGGGGAAAGACCGGGGACTATTCTTCTGCCGTACCGGTCGAGGAGTCGCTACAGCGTGAAGGGAGGGGGCAATTGAGGAAATATTCCGAGGAAAAAAGGGGCAGGGGAAGAGGTTTTTTTAACACGGGACGTCACACGAAGATCTCTAAGGGGGGGAAAGAAAGCGCGTAAAGACCCCAAAAAAAAAAAATTCCTGGAAGCAGGGCATATAATAAGGGGGGTCCGCGAAAAAGGGAGGGCAGGCCGAGCGTGATCTCCACCCCTCGCCTGGACGGGACGGGGCTCTCATCCCCTCCTCGCAAAGTAAAAGGGGAGGGAGGAGGTCCCGTCACTCCGGGAAAGACACTCCGCTACGGGAAAACATAACACGTCTCATATGCCGCTAGAAAAAAAAAAAAAACCTGAAACGGCAGGAAAAGACTCCTCTTGGTTGAAAAGGTGAGGCTCTCTACCGAGAAAGGAGAAAACTGCACTGGGGAAAAAAAGGGGGTGTAATAGCCTCTCCGTTGGTCGCGGGGGGGAGGCGTCCCTTTTTTCCGCAAGACGGGAGGGAGGGAAAAGAGGGGGACCCAAGGAAAAATGCCGTCACCAGGAGAAAGGGAGACCAAAAGCCTGACAGCTCCGCAGCGGACAGAGAAAAAAAGATGAAGGCCCAGAGGGATCCAAATCACTCGCTTGAGAAGAAAGAGGAAAGGGTGGAGAGAAAGACTTCACTAAGTTCCCTCACTCTGTAGAAAAAAAAAAAAAGAGGTCGCCGACGTATTCGTTTCTTGTGCTTCGGAGAATGCAAGAAAAAATAAAAAAATCAGTCTTAAAAAAAACGGGGCCAGGCCGAGGGGAAAAAAGAGACAGGCAAGGGAAGGGGGCATAACACTCGCTTTAGTTGCCGAGGATCGATAGGAAAGGAAAAAAGGAAGAATGGGGGCCCTCGGAAGGGCTGCCTGATCGAAAGAAAGAAAGAAGAAACTCCTTTCGAAGGTCGACGCTTGGCCTGGATGTTAAGAGCCCGCCTGCGATTAGCTTGGGCTGTCAGAAAGGGAAAGGGAGTAAGTTAACTACGAGGGGGAACGGAGTTGACAGGGGGGGGAAAAAAAAAAGGGGGGTGTGACAGGCGCTTCCCCCTCCACTGCTACGGCAGGCGGGGAAAAGGAAAGAAAAATCAAGGGGCCGGGCCTTCAGGGAAGGGAAAAAAAGGAAAGGTGACGGGGATTCTCCTTTACGTTGCGAGACCAACCGGTACCGCAGATTATGCCCGAGAAGAGGGAGAGGAAAAAGCAAGGCAATCGCTCTTGGGGGAAAGAAAAAGGCCAATACCGGGATGGTTGTAGTCACTCATCGGCGTCTGTAAAAAACGGCCGGGCGTCTGTTTCCACCTCTCTCTAAAACAAAAAAAAGGGGAAGGGAAAAGGTCCAAGCCGCCTCGGAAAAAAAAAAAAAAAAAGGGAGGGGACAGAAAACCTCGGCGGCGTATTCGCTCTACCGGAACCGATTTTGACGCATGCGAAGAGAAAAAGAAAGAGAGAAAATGCCCAAAGGCAAGGTCCCAGGTGAAACAAGCCCCCATCCTCACTAACCTGAAGCGTGCAGGAAAAAAAATCGCCTGCCGGGGGGAAAAGGGAACAGCACACCTGCCAACCACGTCAGCAGTGGGCGGTACACCCAGGGGAGAAAAAAGGGGGGAAACGATTGAAAAAATGGCCACGTGTAAAGAAAAAGAAGGGAAAAGCCCCGCTCCTCGCCTGGACGTACAAACAGGCGCCGTCGAAAGGTCCTCCTCCTAAGACGGAAAGGGAGAATAGAAAACTGGGGACAAGGCCAACCAGAGGGGGGGGGGAAAAAAGAAAAAGAGAGGAAAAAAACCCGCACCTCAAGCGAGTTTTCTGAAAAAAAAAGATGCATCCACGGCTCGAGCTACAGTCGGAGGGGGAAGGAGAAAAAATAGTCAAAAAAAGAACGTGCAGAGAAGAAAAAGGACGAACTTCTGCCTACGAGGTCGCGGGCCCTTTCTTCAGAAAAAGAGCGACACTGCATATCCAACCGAAGTAAAGGAGAAAAGGGGGAAAGGAGGATGTTGGAGAAAAGAGGAAAAAGAAAAAAGAAATAGGTAAGGGGAGTGCGGAGCTTCTCTTCGTGGGAAGAAAGGGCCTCCTCTCCGGTGGGACAAAAAGAGAAAGAAGAAGGTTACGAGACCGCGCTGCCGGAAGACAAAAAAGAGGGACAATACATCGACCCTATTCTGTGACGAGGGAAGAGGAAAAGAGGGAATCCGTGGAAAAACCACAAAAAAGAGGAGGGGTGGTGTCCATCCCGCGCGAGCGGAAATGATGGATCTACGGCGACCCGGAGAGAGGGAAAAAAGGAGAAAGCAAAAACAAGTTTAAAAGGGGGAAAGAGGGGGAGAATGGCCCTTGGTGGCCCCCACAGAAAAGGAGATCAAGATCGTCCATGACTCGGAAGAGGAAAGAGAAGCCCGGGAAAAACCGAAATGCAGGAGAGGAGAAAGAAGGGAAAGAGGAAGGCTATTGAGTTCTCCAGCCTCCCTCGGGAGAGGGGGCCCGTGTCGCATTCACCCTCTACGAAGGACAGGGGGGAAAAGAAAAATCCTGTAGGAACGACGGGGGGGGGAAAAAAAGGGGGAAGACAGGGGAAGAACTGCTTAACTCACGTCTCGTGGTCAACGTCGCCGAAGGGAGAATCCGCTCTTCACGTAGCGAAAGTTAAGGAAAAAGGGACAGAAGGGAAAAGGCGGGCTCTTCTCCTACCCGCAGGCGGAAAATTTCTCGCGGGGAAAATAATAGGTCGACGTTCAGAAAAAGGAAAGAGGAAGGAGGGACGTCTAAGCTGTACGAAAAGGCACGCTTCCCGTCCGGAAAAGAGGAAGAACGCTAGGTGTCAAGAAAAAAAGAGGGGAAAAGGACGTCCCTCTGTGCCCCCCAAAGTCCCTGGCCTCCTCCATCGGGTCCAAGATCAGAATGGGGGGGGAGGAAAGGGAAACCGTACCCCCCGCGTGTCCGCCGAAAAGAAGACCGCACTAGCCAGTCTCGTCGGGCGTAAGAAAATAGCTTCTTTAAGGACAAATCGGGGAACTGAATAGGGAAAGAAGAAGGGCACTTTCCGCTATGGGGCCGCCGAAGAAAAAAGAGGGGATTAACCCGCGTTTCTGGGCCCCTGGAGAAGGAAAAAAGAGGGGAGATGGTAAGGGAAGGGAGCGGGAAAGGGATGAAAAGGGGAAACAGGGAAGAGGGGGAGGATTGTACTTCTCCTTTCGAAACG
>Ga0179593_1394033_pt1 | contig 21316 bp, 20 predicted proteins | sample CZODoug2_1_08_16_FD_185931 | JGI IMG/M metagenome (GOLD analysis project Ga0179593, IMG submission 185931) | Vadose zone soil fungal communities from Angelo Coast Range Reserve, California, USA - CZODoug2_1_08_16fungal (PacBio error correction) | ecosystem: Environmental > Terrestrial > Soil >...
AAAAAGTCCCTGCAAGGGAAAAACACGGGCGCCCAGTAGAAAGCGAACGAGGGAGGCGGAAGCGATCCGAAGGGGTACGAACAAAACCAATCCGGAAGTTGCACAAAGAAAACTGCGGGAATCAAAAAAAAACGCCTTGGAATGCGGAAAGGCCACCTCGTTGTTAAATTACGGGCATGCACCCCCCCCGCCGAAAAAAAGGGCTAAGAAGGGGGGGTCTGGCAGGAAGGGTGCTATGAGACCGGCAGGCACCGGGGGTTCAAAAACAGGGGGGAAACCACTGGCGGGGGAAAGGAAACTGTACTTAAAGTCCGAAAGAAATCAGATCATCACCGCCTCGTGGGAAACAATCACCAGCAAAAGTAGCCCGGAGGAGTAAACAACCACTACGGCGAACCACGGGAAGAAGTGGAAACGAGCTCCTTCACTCTTAAACGTTTCAGCCGGAAGGGGGAGACTTTCATCAACCGTCGGCGGGCATGAGGAAAAACATTCACGGGCGCAGCGGCAAAGTGGAAGAGAATCGCGTGTGGGACTCAAAACCTAAAACATTGAAATCTTGAGGACACGCTCGATTGGCACCGGGCATAAGGAGGCTCGGGGCCGCGGAGGGTGTCTAGAGCCTGATGGCGAAAAGGGGAGGGTGCAGCGACGGGGAAAAACAAAAGTTGCTATTTTGTAAACTTTTGAACAGTATGCCGGGAGGTGGGACGCATCTCGGGTACTTGCGATTGCCTGCTCGGTACACCAAGGGGAAGTAACAAAGGGGGCCGGCACAAACTCCGGAAAAAGCATCATCGGCTACGTGCGGCGCAAATACCAGACGATCGCGAGTTGGGGGAAAAAAACGATGGGGAGGCCTACATAAGCGAAAGCTTGAATAAGATGAAGCGGCATGTTGAATTGGGCGTTTGATAACTACTGGCAAACCTCGTAAGCGCAGTCAGTCCGGCCCGGCCGCCGGATGTTCTGGGGTCACGAGAACGAGGTACTTCGAACTTGGGGCGGCGACTTAAGAGGGACTTGCAGAAAACAGGAGGGGAAAGGGCGAGACCTAAGGCATACAAGGGGGCGGGTGAGAAGACACCGACTATTGTCCTCGGATTGGGAAAGCTTGCAGAGAAAGAATTTGGGGACCGGGGGACGGGGCGGCGGACAAAAAAAAAAAGACGACCGAGCGCGGAGGAAGAACGCGCGCAAGACAACGGGAATGTCAACCGGTCCCACTAGACGCTTGCGTCTGAGTGCTAGACGACCAGGTCATGCGGTGGGCAGACCAGCTTCAAGAAAAAAACTCCACGGCACCAGCCGTCGAAGGGTGTACGAAAGACAGCAAGTTGCTGGACAGCAAGGGTACGCGAAGGGCTCTGTCACCCGGTTGGGAACTCTGCGTGGATCAGTTATGCACGGGGTAAGGTCTTTATGTCCAAGGGGGACATCAAAATCCCGTTGGGTTGTAAAAATTGGGTATACGGGGGAGGGTACGTAGGGTATAGGGGTTAGGTTTTGTTTTGGTGGGAAAGGTGACGGCGAGTGGTACTTGATGGCCATCAAGGGAATCGATGAACACAAGGGAAAAATCTGGGAATTGATAGAATGGGTTGGGTAGAGTAATTAGGTGGGAAAAAAAAGAAAGGAAACGTCTAATCACTACGATCAGAACGGCGGCAACAAGGAGTAACAAAGTAAGGTGACATGAATTTCTGCCACGGGACATCGGCTGTTGGTGGTTGAGGGACGTAAAAATAAAAGACGTCGCCGGAAAAAGTAAAAACCGGCCCCGACGACCCCAAAAAATGCTAAATCGGCGTCGTCTTGGGGGGGGCAAAAAAAGGCAAGAAATGAAAATTGGGACATCGAGGGTGGGGCAGGTTGTGAAGACAGCGAGACTGGCACACTGTCATAAACGCAGAGCTCTAAGAAACCCCGAGGCAAAGGTTGAATAATATTCGGCGAGAAAGAACTCGAAGGAGGAGATGACTGTGGAGGGTTGCGGGGAAAGGGACGTTGATACAATCGCCTCGCACAGAGGGTCACTTCTATAACATAGACGGATCAAGCCGGCCGGAGTTCAACGCGGCAAATCGGGGGGGGGGGAACTGTCCATGGAGATGGGGGGGAGTCACGGATCATCCCCTGAGCGAGAAAACGCCCCGGAGGCAAAAGGGGGGGAGCTGAGAATCCGTCAACTCGAATAACGCCGAGGGATAAGTCAGAATAACAAAAAAGAATACAAAGCTCTTTGGGCGCGAGTAAAACTGAAACACCACCGACGACGGCGTCGATCGACCGATCGAAACGATGTGACGTTTGTCGTAGAAAAACAACAAAAGAATGGCTTCGGCGGATAGAGATCAGGAGTGTCCCCGAGGAAAAGGGTAAAGGCGATCGTTAGACGGACACCATATAGCCAAAGGACGCAGAGAAAGCGGAGAGAAATGTCCATACACTGTCAGCGGGATTCTCCGGGTGGCGCCAAACACATGCCCAAAAAGGAAATTGAAGGGTTGAGTCTATGTTGGGGGAACCCGGGCGGCGATCGCATCACAACACAGGGAAAACTCAGGGGGCTCGGCGGGAGCAGATAGCTGCCTGGGACGCAGCTCGAGCTGCTGAACAGCGGTAGCCGGCATCGATGACATAAGTTTGGACAGCAAAAAAATTGGAATGTGCCAACCGCTTCCGTGTCTAGTCACGCTCGTGCAGGTCTAGGACTCATAAGATCGCCCGACTGATGCGTCGCTAACCGCATGAGAGTAGCTGAAGGGGAGCATCAGCGCAAGAGACGAAAGCGGAGACAACAGGCTTCTTATTCTCTGAAAGACCGACTTTCGACGGACCGCGTGGAGAAGAGAGAAAGCCGCAAAACGCAAAATGTCGAGTAAAAGATGCGCACAAAACAGACGGAAATGGCAACTCAAAGGAGGAAAAACCAGCCATCGATTTGCTCACCTACAAAAACGAGCAGGGCGCAATCGAGAGAAGCTAAATCGGAGAGCGTTTCGAAGCTCGGAATCGGGAAAAAGCGGGGCGCACAGTGTATTTGACACAGTAAAACAATCAAGGACCCATAAAGAAAGAACAAAACACCGCGTTCCTACAAATAAATCAAGCAGAACGGAGTACAGGGGCAGGAAGACGGCATATTTTCAACGACGCGCGGTAAAAGGGGGGTACATTGCAAAGAACAGAAAACGGACGACGATCACTTCTCGCAAGTGCGATTTCTGTCGGTTCCATTGTCAACTAGAGAAGGTAACCCACCCACCCCAAGTAAAACCTAACAGGATAATCAAGATGGCTCCAGAGACGATCGGCCAAAAACCCTCGGGACTGGGCGGAAGTGCGGTCCCAAAAAAAATAAGAGCGGCAGTAGCGTGGCGTGGAGACACGAGAAATGAAAATGGGGGGAAAGAATAGCCACAGGGGCTGGAAAAAAAAAAGGCAACAAGGTTCAAGGGAGAAAGTGACCGAAAGCAATCCTCCCGAACCACCACAAAGGGAGAGAAGAGAGAGTCGAACAGAAAGAAACGGGGAAACAGGGGTAACCGTGCGGCAAAGGGGCTACAATATATTCACAACTGTGATTAAAGGGAAGAAAAAACAACAAGGATAGCGGATCTGTGAGCAGCGAAAGTTCCAATACCGCAAGCGGTGTGCAGGCGTCGAGCTTTTTATCAAAACTACTCTAGGGGTATGGCAGGAAGACTTGGGTAAGGCAAGGGGGAAAAAAATGGACAGGGAAAAATCCTATGGGCGAGAAAATAGGCAAAAGACCGAGGGGGCATAGAAAGGGAACCATGCGGACATCTTGCACGGGCGCTCGAGGACGAGAGGAAAAAAAAAAAAAAGACCGTCTGGGAATTCTAGACAAGCGCTGGGTGTGCCGTGCCTCACACCACGGGGGGCATGAATGGGGGGACTGGGACAGGAAGCGACCCTTATGAACGGGGAGAACTTTCATAGAAAACATAAGGAATGGGTACGTCGCAAGGCAGAGGGACGCAGAGAGGTTTAAACGGAACCATCGAGTTGGGTGTCACCTCTTGCGGGATTAAAGTCGGGAGGGAAGCCACGCCGAATAGAGACATAGGGGCGAGGTGAGGAGGGTCAAAGTACAGAACCGCGTAAGGAAGCGGGCGGGGACATACAGGAGCCGCATTTTGCGCTCAAGGATTGAGAATGCCGGCTAGACTGAACTTCCGGAAGCCAACCACGAAGGGCCGTGAGAAAGACGCTAAGGAGGAGGCAGTAAACACCCAGAAGGAAAGAAAAACGGTAGGCAACCAGGAAGAGAACCAGGGCCAACACTGTGAAACTGAAACCACTTCGCCGCAGAGGGAAAAGGACAGAGAAGAGGCTGAAGAGGGCGATGGATTGACGATATACAAGAAAAGAAAAAACGAGACCTGAAAAAGATGGCGAAGGGAATTGGTTGCGGGGGCGATCGAAGGGAGTGGTCCAGCCACCAAAACGACCATAGACAGGAGGGGGGGGGGGGGCAAGGGGTTGGGGGGCGGCCAAACTAGAGAAACCAACTACGTGTAGACCGAAGAATAAAAGGGCTGATAGCGGGGTTACGAGCGAGCAAAGAGAGCTTTACTCTGGAAGCATCTGGGCAAAGAACGAATCGAGCTAAGAAAAAAACTGGGACGCGACAAAGAGACAATAGTGGCAATAGGGTCACTACGACGGCAACGGATGGGTCACATAAGGGGGGGGAAAAGCTAAGCAAAAAAAAAAGTCTGCCAGGGGACTGTTAGGGGGGAAGGCCCGCAACTACTGCTACTGGCCTAAAAGGTTGGACGATCCCAAAAGGGGGCCGAGGCTTCAGCAATTGGGAGAGAACCATTAATAAAAAGACCAGTGCAGGAGTTGCAAGCGTTGAAAGAAAAAGGAGAGCGAGGGTAGAGAGGAAGGGACCACGCCGGGGGGTGGAGCTCCCAAAATACGAAAATAGATTGGGACCTAGGCTTTGCGAGGACCGACTAGAAAAAGGCGACGGTGGGGGCAAATCTACGCTCGGGACGGACCATTGACGGAGAAAGGAGAAACTGCAGGAGAAAGAAACAGAACAAAGGGGGTCAGCATTCTTGCATACAGCCGGAGAGCCGAACTATAAAGAGAGATGGAAACCATGCTTCTCGTGGTGAGTCGCAGAAAGGTGGCGAAGAGGAACGGCGAATTGTCGTGAAGGAAAAAAAACCAGCCAGCCATGACGCAAGGGGACAAACCGGGACTAAACCCAAAGTGGGGGTCGCAGGGGAACTGGTGAAGACCTGAGTGCTCAAAGTTCGGCGAAAGAAGGGATTCCGGCCGAAGAATCAAGCGACTTCCAACAGAAGAGTCTGGTCTCGTCCGGCATGCAAAACGTAAACACTCGACGCCAATGGCCAAACACCACCAAAAACCAATGCCCCAGATCCCCGACACATAAAGGACACCAATGCAAAAAACTCGATCGTAAGGGAGAATAAGGCTCACAAATTCACGTCACCGATCAAAGCAAAGGTCCAAAACGCAGAACGTCCGGGCTAGGCCAGCACTGCTCTGAGGGCGCAAAGGGGAAAAGGAGGGTACAGAGGTGTGGGGGATCAGGCAGCGGCATCGAGCAGCATGCCTTAGAGTCAGTCCAAATCAAAAGGAAGCGTGCGTAAAGACGCTTACAATCCTCCAGGAAAAAGGATCCGCCGGAGAAAGGAAAAAGCAGGCGTCGTCGCTTGGAAAAACACCGTACGAGAAAAAGTGTCCGACTCGCCCAGTTGCCCCTCAGAACTCGTCGGTGCTTGCTCGACAAGACAAAAAGTGAGAATTCGGGAATAATCAAGGGGCAGGGTGGGGGGGGGGGAGGCCGAACGTGTTTCGGAAAAAAGGCTCCTCGTCTCCGTGGGCAGCCTCAGTGCGGGTCAAGAACAGACTTGGGAAGATTCCAACCAAAATCAAAAAGGTAAGGCGGCGGCGCCCATAAGGGAAAGGAGACGGCGTAGGGTGGACCGGGCAACTAGCAAAACTCACAGTCCATTCCGTCTGAAACGGGGCGGAAAGCTTCTACTTGTGAAACAAAAGCGGGGTGGTGGACAACAAAGCCTCAGAGTACGGAGGACAAACGCACAGACGCACGACGATTTACGGAGGAAGTGATGACACGTCCCCCTGGGGAAGAGAAGGCAACAGTCGGGAAAAAAAAAAAATCAAGAAGTAACAAACCAAAGGCACGGGTGTCCAAATCGCCAAGTCGGCGCGGAGGGGACAAAAGGAGAAAAACGGATCGGCAAAATTAACTAAAGGGAAGGATCAACACGGCCAAGGTTGGCACCAAAAGTTGCCTGCCGAAATCCATGGGCTACTTCCAACGACGTACTCGGACACTGGTGGGGGACAAAGAGGAGGAAGTGCGCGGGAACTGACCCTGCCAAGCTTGAAAAAACGACGCCTTCGCTGACCCACCAGGGCCATTTTAAACAGGCCGCGTGGCAAATACACTTGGGAACAAAGGGGGTGGCCGAACTTCACGAAGACTTCGATAAATGTGCGGGTTCTGCAGCTGGCAAAGGAGGTTGCAGAAAAACCCGAAAGACAGGGAATGTACCCGCCAAAGGGGACTAAGAAGGACGGGGAAACACCCCTTCAGGACACAAAGTAAGAAAACCAAACAAACGTCATACAACGTTGGGGATCGGTCCGGCCCAGCCAGTTGAAAAAAGGTTTTGTAATTGGCCGCCGGGAGAGGGGGAAGACACGGAAAACCGGAAACCTAAGAGTGGGCAATAAACAAGCGCGAAGCTTGGGGCCGACCGTGAGGGAAATTGTGGCGCCAGGTGGTAGGGGACCTGGGAGGAAGGGGTGAAAACTCTAGAAACAACAGGAAGGGAGAGGAAAAGAAAAAATCAGACCCAGGAAGTCAAACTCAGGAAAACGGAGAAATGGAAAAATCACGGGAGGTCCGCACTTGGTGGGTCCGGAACCAACCAGAAAAGTTTACAACCTTCAAAGGCTATTCAACTTTCCCAGGCGACAGCACATATTTTCAAGAAGCAAGCCGAAAAGGGTCGCTGAACATGGGGACTGCGTACGGTGCATCGAAAGGAAGAAGGGGTGTTTTGAACCCAAGAGAACGTTTTGCAGGGTCGGTTGTGAGGGAAATGTACTGAGCGTTCCTACGCTAGTCAAATCACCGCGGTGGAAGCAAGCAAATACGCAAAACACGCACCATCAAAAGTATACCAACTCAAACAACCCAATCTGCGAACAATTAAGGAAAAAGGAATAACAGGTGCAAGCGGAAACAAGTTGCACCGACGCTCCGGTTTCCCCGCAAAAAGTCGGCACCGCTCACTTCCGGCGCTTAAAAAAAGTGACGAGACGAGATTTGGGGATTAGAACGGATAAGCTGGCGGGGGGAACACCTACGCAGTGGGGAAAAAACAGGAAGTGACGGGCTCGCCCGACCCGGAGGGGTGGTGGGGACAAAAAGGTGGTTCTCACGGGTGGTACGAGACTTGGGACGGGCAACAAAAACCTGGGGCGAGTTGCAAATCGTCCGTGGGATTGTGAAAAAAGTGAGACGGACGGAGGGGGTTAAGGGCAAACGTGGGGGAAACTTGGCCGTGACCAAACACTATCTTCCTCATGCCCGTTACGGGGGGAAGAGGGATGACTACGGGAGAGAAACAGCAAGACAGGGAGGTGGGAAACACACAAGGGGGACGGAGAAACAGGCGCCAACGTGCCCTCCTAAAGTCTCTCTCTGATGTGGAGAAAGGGAGGGCTCAAACGCAACCATCTGACGTCGAAGAGGATTCAAGTCGCGGAGGGGGAGGGGGACAGCCAAGAGTCTTCTAACTGAGTGGATGAAGGGGAGTTTGACTAAACACCTCGGACTGGCGGTGGACAATCGACAGTTGGGAAGGGGAAGTACAGCACCGACATTAAGAGAGGGGGACATGGGGGGAAAAAAAATTGGGGGAAGATTACGGGAACACGAATGAACAAGAGATACTCGCACCTCGGCTGAACGACTGTCTAAGGGGGGGGTCAAGGGGGAAGCGAGAAGCGAAGAGGAAAAACCGGGGCAGAAAACCGTGGGGGCTGGCTGCGCCTCAGCGTTCAGAGCAAAGAAACAGAATATAACCAGAGCTGGGGAAATAATAAAGGCAATTGCGGGGAAAACAACGGCAAGACTGGAACTTTGGGGAAAATCAGGCTTGGGAAAGAGGTGTACAGGGGTAACAGAGTCCGACGGTCAACGATCGACGTGTGTTGAAGGGGGAAAGGTGATCGAGGAGATACGGGGGGTTTTTGGGGGGTTTGGAAAAAAAAGGGTATAAAGTGTGTACCGTCCAAGACTCCTGGACTCGGGGACTTCGACGGTCAAAAAGAGTAGGAAGGCGCTGGGGATTCGGGGGAGAGGAAAATGCGTGAGGAGAAAGAAAATTACAAAACTTTAACGGAATCCCGGCGAGACACCGGGCAGGGAATTTAAGGAAGGTGCAACGGTGGAAACTGATGCGGAGTATTGGGTGTTCACTATGTAAAAGAGAGAGCAGAGGGTCAATCAGAATGGACGAATCGACTACCACTCTAGTTAAAAGAGAGAATCAAGATTTTCCCGTGCGGGGCTAGAAAAGCTGAAAAAGGGGAATCGGGGGAAGGGTATCGAAGGGGAAGGCCAAGGTCCATAGAGGGCAGGACGCTATATTCGCCAACGTCCAAAAAGCCGGGTAGAAATAGTAGCGGGAGAACTAAAAAACCGTCAACGAGAGTCGTGGGCGAAGTGACCCGGTACCAGAAGGCCGGGGACGGGGCGGCAGCGATAAAAGCGCGGATCCCGGCGGTTCAAAGGGCGAAAAGAAACACAGGTTCAAAAAAAGGGCCGGATCAGAAACTGGCGAGAAGGAAAAGCGCGCCACTGTGAGGATAGTCCAACAGTCAAGGGGACAGCCGCATAGTGAGCATCCACAATAACGCGGGTAACGGGCAGACAAGCTCTTGTGAAGTAGTAAACCGAGAGCGGAAGTGTCGGAGATAGGGGGACTACAGATCTTTGGGGGCAAACGATGAGGCAAAAGGGTCGAGGAAAATAATCAAGGAATTGAGTTTCGGTTGCTGGGGGTTTCAGATATGCTTGTGCGTTGTGCGCGTCGGGGGGGGGGGCGGAAAGGTGGTGCGAAGGTGGGGCGTTGATCGTGTCCAATCGCGCAGGCCTAAGAGAGAGGCGAGGAGAAAGAAAATAGGGCGCGCATGGAGGCCACCAACCTGGGGCACACGCGAATGGATGTTCGTCTCCTTGGGGGGGGACAAGGAGGAGGGGGATCACGACCTTCGCATCAGGGGATGATCGCGGGCTGGATAGGTCAGCTGGATCGAAGAATAGAATGCGAGCTAAAGGAGAGGAAGCATAGACGATTACTCATGGTCGGCTGCTTCACCATGTGGCATGGGGATCGCTTCGGTGGCGAGAAAAGCGGGCAGCGGAGGCTCAAGGCCGCCCAATGAGCGGGAAGGAGCAAGGAGGCAGGCGGGTCGGTCGCCGGGGACTTTCTGACATTCTCACCATTCTCAAGAGAGAGGACAATGAACGAGGGAATTCGGGAACAACGGCAGCCCGGGTCCGCGGGGAGAAAGGGGAAGCGAGGCGAAAGCCGCACTCAATCTGAGTGGCGGGCAGCTACCCTCATAACAATCTGAAAGGAAACGAAAAAAGGGAAAAAAACCATTCCCAAAGACTGGGTTGTCCACAGCGAAAACGAAGGAGCAAGAGCAAAAGACTCAACAATCGATAAGGTTGAAAACGAAGTAGATACTCACAAGTTTGCGCCAATTGGGGCAAAAAAAACAGGAAAAACCAAAGAAATGGCAGAATCCGAAAAAAAGAAAAAGAGTAAACCGCTACAGAAACGACTTGGACCGAGGCTGGACTTGAAAAAAAAAGAGGTGAAAAAACACGCGAGGAAGAAGGGGGCGGCTCAAGACTACACTCTGGACTCTAAGTCTCGAAGATTCAGTTCAATCAAACTGCCTTACCCCCCCCATCGAATCCATACATTAGAGGGAGGAGGGAGAACTCATCGAGGAAAAATGAAAACTAGGGCGTCAATGGCTGGGAGAGAAGAAAAAAAGCCCAAGGGTGGTCGTAAATGAAACATGGGTTTTCAACTCAAGGACTGGAAGCACCAGGGGAAAGGGGAGAACAGGATCAAAAGTTCGGGAAGCTCAAAACACAAACGGAGTAGGGTAAAAGGGAAAGGAGAGGAGAAAGAGGAGGTAGGGAAGGGGAAACTGTGATGAAACTTGGCGACATATTGGGGACACCTGTGGGAAGTTTGAAGAAGAAAAAAACGGGGATAGGAGAGGGGTTTTCGCGCGACAGTTTCAAGGCAGCGCATGTTCAAATGGGACGTCGATGAAAGTTGAGAAAGAAAAAAACTTGGTATGCAGAGATGGGTTGGTGAAAAAAAAAAAAGAAAAAATGGAGAAAAAAAAGTGACTGAGAGGGTGACGAGAAGGAAAAGCCATAGGGGTCAACACATCGTACAACGCCGTCTCCTCGCGATTTAAAAAAGAGGAAGGCAGGACAAATTAAAAGAAAGAAAACGGTTCTGGACGAGGATGGTGTGGCCTAAAGGGAGATTCAGGGAGAAGGGGGTGAAAGGTGAAAAAAATATGCGCCACATTTTAACGATGGAAACGGAAGGCGGGGTCTCACACCAAAGCGTATTTGGGTGACGGACGAAGGAAGACAAAAAGAAATCAGCTGGCAGAGAGCCCCAGAATTAAGTTGCTTTACGGAGGTTTGCCTTACGAACGGAGTGCTGTGTTGAATACAAAGACGAACTGACAGAAGGTTCTAGCTGCTTGAGACGTAAACAAAGATCCGACGAGCGGGTGTCAGACGCAGCCGCAGGTTGGAGCTCATGTGACGCCAGAGAGATAAGCAAGTAAGAAAAAAAAATCAGACGGCGTGCTCGAACTATAAAGGAAGGAAGCAATGAGCCCCCACAAAGAGCTTGGGCTGAAAGGACAGGTCACCAAGAATGCTCGAAAAAAAAACGCGGCCTCGGGGGCAAGATCGAACGCGAGAAGAATAGCTGCATAGGCGGCGAAGAAGACAGAAGAAAAAAAACCGAAGCAGAAGAACAAGGTTTGCTGAGATCGCAAGATGGACACCACCAACGGCTGTACGACACAAGAGGAGGGGTGGGCCGGTAACACAAAAGAACCGGAGAAGAATGTATGAAAGCTACGAAAGGGTGAGCCGGGAGGAGAAAATAGGTTCACCGAAACTCGCTTGTACTCCCTCCGGGGGAAAGACAACTCGGTAGCAAATGGGACACGTGAAGTTCTCTACAACACCATGAGTTGCTATCTGCGTCGAGAGCCAGAGTGGTCAGGCCCAAGGGTTACGAGAGCACAGAAAAAAGGAGAGAAGCGCGCCGCCGGGGGCCTTTATTGGACTGACGAAAAAAGGTAGGACTACCGAACTGTTGGAAGGCGAAAAAGGTCCGGGGGGGGGAGGTACGAGAATGGATCCGCAAATTACAAGGTACCGGGGGCTGAGATGACGCATGAATCACGCCGTGCCGATAGCGCTTGGGTCTCGAGGAAGGGGGAGTAACGAAGACCGATGGATAGTAACAAACAATCAATCGAGTGACGAAGTTCTCACCGAATTAAGAGGGAAGAGGTGTGCTCTCTCAGAGGCAGGGTTACAGTGACGTCTCAGCCGTAAAAAAAAGGCCCCCTCGGGGGCCAAAGTCAGCTGAGACCGAAATTACAAACAAAAGGCGACGTTTAACCGTATCTCGGGGGGAGTCTAGAGCCGCTTCCGACGAGATAATTAGAGGTGGACTTCAAAAAAACAGCTGCTAGTACAAAATGGGGGGGAAAAAATTGGCACCGGACGGACCCAAAGGTTGGAACTACCAGGTTTCGAAAGTGATCAAAAAATTAGGGCGCTAGGTATTTCAAAGATCACTAATTCAGACTACACGAAGCAGTCTAATTACCACGAGGGGGAAGGGCGGGTAAAAACGGGAGACTGTCCAGAGGAAAAAACGCAAAGGGGGGAAAAACAAAACAAAAAAAACCCAGACACCCCTATCCCCCCACCTAAGGACCACATGAACCGTCGATTCTTTCAGCCGATGGAGAGAATTGCCAAAAAAAAAAAAGCAGAGGGAAAAAAAGGGGAAACAAGCTCTCGGGGGTCCTGAATTCAAAAAAGGTTCCTGGGCAAAAAGGCGACGGAGGTACCCAAATGGGGGTTGGGATCAGGAAAGGCATAGGACAGCATGCAGGGGGTCGCGGAATCCCAAACAAAACCACGAAAAAAATGGTCGGACCCACTTACCCAGCCCCCGGACGGAAAAATCGCCGGAAAAAAAAAAAAAATTAAAAGCGCGTCGGTGAGCTGGTTGGGAAAAGACTCGCAACACCTGTCGCCTCGCAAGAACAGAAAGGACCTCGTCGGTGCCGTGCACCCTCAAACTGGAGGACTGCTTAAGAAACAGAGTTTTAGAAAGTCAAAATGCGAAGGCTGCTCAGGGAAAAAAGAGTGGGGCGCAGTGAAATAAAAACGGGACGTGCGGCAATACTAAGACATCGCTCCTTGGGTTGACCGTGGGGACAAACGACAGAATGCCTCGGAGAAAAAGGCGGCAATCGGTCACACGGAGGCAGGCAAAATAAAGGGGTACCACATCAGGGTCTGGTCGTCGCAGGACCGACAACACTGAATCAATGAAGGCCAGTGTGTGTCACGCCAACTTGAAGGGGCGAAAAACGTAGAAAAAAGGAGGCAAAAGAACACGGGCCGATGTTCAATCGAAACGGGAATGGGAAGGCTAAACAACCAACGGCAACAAACTCGACACAACGCGAAGCACTTCGCCGGCAAAACGCGAGCCGTGTCAAACTCTTTAAGGGCAAAGAACAACAAGGGGAAGAAGCAAAAGCACGGCCGGGTGAAAGTACCTAAACTGAAAGCCCGCTGTGGAATCACTTGAGACGAACGGGGAAGATTTTTCCAAGGTAACGCCTTGCACGTACGGGTGCTACAGAGGTGGGGGGAAGGCCCTGCTCGGTACAGGGGGAGTTTCGCTATAGAAAAAAAAAGAGATGGGAACGCCTCTAAAAAGTACTGTACCAAAGGAAAGAACAGAAAAATCCGGAAGAAATAAACAACGACTCAATGGGGAGAAAAATAGACACGACTCAAAAAGGTACACCGTTGGCTCACTCAATGCCATCCCAGTTTGCCTGAAATACATTCAGTTGTCAAAGAACCCGGAAGAGGTTAAAAATGACGTACTGGTTTTGGGTGATAACGCAATGTAGGAGGGAAGGGCTTCGCCGGACCGTGACGGAGGGGGGGAAAAAAAGTTTTGGGGAAAGGGAGGACGTGGACAGCTCTCGCACAAAAAAAAATGATCCCCGCTCAAAAAAACAAAGCGAACAAAGTGAAACATGAAATCGTCGAATCGGGAGAAGGGGGACATAAACCCAAAAAGAAAAAAAACACTGCAACGGGAGGGAAAGAAAAGAATGACAAACCAGGAAAAGGGGCACGACGGGCAAAGAACAAGAGACAACGTCGCTGACATGGTCTAGCAGCTCGGTGACTATTCAAACCGCCGGGGGGGGGTTCCCTTCTTCAAACCGGGCGTGTTGGAAATCGGGCCGAGGGGTGAAACTGTACATTAGGACTGTGAAAATAGAGAGAGTCCACCACACGACCGGCAATCAGAAACAACAGAAAAAAGAAGATCAAACGCGAACCATCGGAACGAACCACGTTAAAGACAACGAAGAATAACCTTAAAGTGGTCAGAACGGCGGAAGGGTTGGGATCACCAGAGCGAGTGAAACAACCGGCGCACTGCCGCCTAACGTTTAACGAGCGTCTCTTGTGACGTGCGCCCAGGAAAAAGGACGAACCAAACGAGGAACCGGGACCGGCTCACGAGAGACACTGCCGGATGGCTAATGACGGTGGGGGGGAGAAGAAGAAGAAAGGTGGCGGTACAACCGGCCTTTTGGGATTTTGGCGAGGATAGCGGAGTCAAGGGAAACAAAGAAAGTCACCAGGGCACTGGGCCTTCAATCCCCGCTTGCTGCAAATGCGTAGAACTACCCATACGGAAAAATACGGCCTTGGTGGACAAAATTGCGCCCGGAAAGAAGATGACGCCGTCGTGGGAGAGGGCGGAGGGATGGCGGGTGCTAAGGACCGCAAAGTCAACATGGCTGAGTCCGGCTCGGCAGGGCCTCCTTCTGGGGGGAGGTGTTGACAGAGAAAGAGGCTGAGAACGGGCTGGAAGAGGAGAACGGTGAGAAAAGCTCTAAGGCAAGTTGGGGAAAATGGAGGCAATGGGGAGTGGAACAGCACCGACGAGTCCGTACTCTGGCGAGCAACCGACCAGTGGTTGAAACCGAACTGGTCGAGCCAGCTACCTCAAAGGGGGAGGAAAGTAGCCCTTTCTGGGGGCGAAATCCTGGCTACGTTAGCTGGGAAGACGGGAAAAAAACGCTAGTCGACAGTGGGGGACCGCGAACAACGCATAAGCACAAAAAGTCAAAAGGAGCCCAACATCCCGGGACTGCAAGGGACTCCCTCAGGAAAGTGATGGCCAAAAACACTGGGAGTGGCAGGGGGGTAAAAGGTGTTACAATGGATCGGGTAGATTCCTTCATGACAAAAGTCAGCGCGTTCACTCGCAACGTGATGTGAATTGGGGAAAGAGTTGGAGAGGGGAGAGGGGTTAGTTTGGGGGGTGTGGGTGCATTGAAACAGGAGGGGGTGAACTGGGAAGTAAAAAATACGCAGAAAACAAGTCAACATATGGAATGAAAACTTTTCGTTTAAGGGGATCGGGCGCCGAACACGTCTCACGACAGTAGCCCTGAAAGCAGGGCGACAAAAGTGGGAAGACTGGTGAAATGGGAAACGGGGCTAGTCCTTTTGAGGGGAAAAGTAACAGTAAGAAGAATCGCAGAAAGGGCCGGGCCTACTAACAGATATAAAAGAGCTCTCAAGATTAGGAAGGGGAACCCAGACGGGGAAAAGCGAAAGGATGGCAAAGTTTGTAGGAATAACGTCACCGAAAAAAAACGCCTAGAAGACCACCCCCGAGCCTTTGAAGGCGGCCGAGAAAAAGAATCGCAAGTCAAGAGCAAGCGAGGCACCGATACAATCGGCGGAAAAGTGCCTTTGATAAAGAGACGCGAAAAGGAGGAGGTCAACGGGAACGACCTGGGAAGAATGTGGGAGGGAAATCCAAAGGGAGAAACGCCCTAAACAGTGGATATCAAACATGGTGGAAACAATGGCCATGAAGGTTTGAGCATACACGAAGGAAAAGCAGACCACTCTTGGCGTCTCTGTAAACGGCAAAACTGACACCTCGGCTCAGGGAGCTCACGATCTACCAGGGGGTACCGTGTGTGAGCTAAAGGTAAGACGGAGGGAGAAAAGAGCTCAGTTCTTGGGGGAAATAGCTAGCCCGTATCAAGGGGAGATCGCAGATCGCGTACCACGCCTCGATCTGCTCGTACTACCCGGAGGCGTTTGCTAAGGGGGGGAACCAACAAATGAAAAACGAATATGGCTGGTGGGGGGAAACTCTTCTACCCGCACAAACATGGAAGAGATCGGGATATCTGCGGAATTACAGGAGGGGATGTGTCTCCTAAAAAGAATCGCAAAAGCAGCAGTGAGGGATATACCTGCTCGAGACGTAGAATTTAAGCGGCAAAAAGGGTGAAAGGGTTGCGTAGAGCCGTGGGCATCAGCACCGAGGCTGGTTTCTCATACTAGCCCAGACGTTCGGATGCACGAGCGGGAGGTTGATTTCGACAGGAAGTTAAGAGACTAAAAAAGCAGTCAAAAAAGGGGTACGTAAAAAGCAAGCGTGTCACAGGGGAGAAGAAGAAAGGAGAACTCCACGCGCAAAATCTGGGTAATTCTGCGGATCACCCGAATAAATACAGCTGAAAGAAAGCAGAAACCATGAAAAGACTGGGGGAGAGAGAACTAGCGAAAAGAAAGAGAGAGGAAGACGTACAAATCAGTGCTAATTCAATTCGAATCTTTGACAAAAGGGTGGAAAAAGAAGGGTCAAACAGTCCCACAAAGGAATGAAAAATCAACATAAGAAGGCACACAAGCGGTCCTACAAACCGACGGACGGAAACATGGGAAAAAAAAACCAAAAAAAATTCATCTGGGTGTCAACGACAAAATGAATAATGGGGGGAAACTGAAAAACGCGCAAGGAGAGAAAGGAAATGGGTTGGCTTGGGGGAAAGGAAAAACAAAACTTAAAAACCAAATTCATACAGGGAGTATTGGAACATCGGCTACCGATATGTGAAGCCCAAAAAAGACCCCGCGAAAGCGGGAGGGGCGTAATAATACAGTTGGCAGTCGCAAAAAGCTAGCAGGTCAGTGGAGAAATTCACACGTCGTCGTAATAAAGAAAACGGTAAAAGAAGGATTCAAAGGAGATAAAAAAAGGGGGAGACCGGTGAACCTGTTTCAAGCTGGCACACGTCCCTGTGTGAAGGGAAAACAAAAGCAAAAGCTAGTCAAAGAACGCGACATTCCATGCCAAGGAGGAGGAAAAAAACTTATAAGAAATTCTGAAAGAGGGGAAGGAAGGGTGGAAAATAGAAAAAATCCGCCTGTCGAGAAGGGGAAGAGGCGAATGTGATGAGCAAAAAAGTACCAGGAGGCAGCTCAGTCGGGGGAAAAAAAAATAGGGCAGGCTCAATCCTCGGCCGTTCAATGTTCTGTAGGGAAACGCAGGGGGGGGACCTTCCTTCGGAAGGTCTGAGGTGGACTGGAAAAACTTGTGAAAAATGAGAGAAGAACTAAAAGAAGCGAAGGGAGAAAAAAGTCAACTCTCGGGTCAAAACGTTTTAAGAAAACTCTTGGTTCCAACTTAAAGTCATTCCCATATAGTAGGGTGAACCTCAAGAACGAGCGAAAGAAAGTTGGGGGGGCGCGTGCGTCGTGCGCCTTCGAACGCGGGGAACGAGAGTTGGAGGGGAGGGGTTACAACGATAAAAAGCCAGCAGGGGGGAGACATTAAAGGCAAGGCGAAAGATAGCTTCCTGCAGCAAGAAAACGCAGAAGAAGTGATCAGAGACGCTCGTCTAAATCAAAAAGAAGCGAGAAGCGTGCTACTCACAAGACGCGAGCAAAGCAACTGGTGCCTAAAGAAACCAGCTCTGCATCAGCAGTCTAGAGGAAAGGAGGGTCAAAATCGTCGAGAAAGGTAAGACTCAAAGCCGTGACACAGAACGAAGGATTGTGCGCATCCAGCGGTTCACCCCAACGATGAAACGCACCATCCATAAGGGGGTTGGGAAAAGTTGGGACAACAAAAGGGGGCGAAGAGGGTATGACGAAACGAAGGCCTTCGCGATAGGGTCGCACAAGAAAAAAAATTTTTGAGCGGGAACAAGAAAGATTCGCGGAAGCCAAACTGCCTGTCGACTAAACGGCCAAGAGTTGGGACGAAGGGAACCGAAAGGGACCGCACAATTTTACGCGCGCAAACCGGACGGGGAAAAAAACGTGGGTATTGTGCCTCGAAAACGAAAGGGGGGTGGAAGAGGCTTCAAAAAAGGTCCGCGGTTCGCCATGGGGAGAAACGCCAGTACGCAATCGGCTGGGGAAAACGATGGAACAACGCCTTCGGCGCGAGGTAAAGAAGGATCGCACGATTCGGGGGAGCGCCAAAACGACTCAAGAAACGAGGCTTGCACAGACGAGGAGAACAGGCTCGGGGGTAGCAGCTAAAGGAGTGCTGACCGTTTGAAGTCCCATTAAACGAAAAACCTGCCAAGACAAATTAGACCTCACGATTACACCAAAGAGAGCGGATGGGGTAACAACACAACAACAAAAACAGAAACACCCACAAAACCAAACCAAAAAAAACAAAACAACAAACACACAAAAAACAAAATGAAAAAACAAAACAAAAACCCAGCCAAAAGTGCCCTTAAATCTCATTTTGATTGACGCTCCCTCCACTTACGTAATTACGGCTTAAAGAAACCCACCATCAATTAAGGTGTTCAATTTGGCCCCTAAGGCCAGGTGTTGACTCGGATGGGAATTCAACCTTCGTACTGCTAAAGGCAAGATAATATCCGCAAAACTAAATCAAATGACGTCAAAGGGAAGGCGTTCGGGTAAGGAGCTTACACACCTCGAACCAACCTCAAAAAACCAAAAAACAATCCCCCTAAATCCTCATACACAGGAAACCTCACAAAGAAAAAAAAAGTCGATTATAAGGCTCACGTTACCAGACAAGGGCCCAAAGGTTGAAAAATCGGAAAGAGTTCAGGGAAAGCAACTTACCTGTTCAAAAAAATGCGCTTGCACCTTTGGGTAAATAAAAGGTGTGCTCGTAACTGGGGCTCGAATCATTCAGAGTAGCATCCTCAGATCAAAAACAAATCTTACGTACCCAGCTTCCCTAAGCCTTAAGGCACTCCGCGCGGGGGAAAGGAATCCGAATCTTGAAAGGTCGCGTGCAGAAATCTGTGACAACAAAGGCTGATCGACCATTTAGCAGACGCATCTAGGATTACCTCCACTTGTCGCCGTCGGTAGATAATCCAAGGCTAGGGAGTATCACATAGGTCGAATGTGGAGAAAACAAGCTTGAAGTCACCCATCCCAAACGGGCACACCGCCGACGGAAAATGGCCAGTCGGAACGCAATCGAACATTCCGCAGCAACTACAAAAGCCGGGAGGTGGGAAAACCAAAGACAGATCGTCCACTGGGAGTCAGAAGCAATGACCCAGCTCATGGACTTGAAAATGGCAAGGGGGGCAGCCCCTGTTTACCAGGTAAGAAACTAGAGGAAACCGAACCGCAAAGGGGGCTCCCAGAACAAAACGCCGATTTCAAATCGAAAATGCTGGTCGCGGCTTCACCAAGGCTTCTCAATCCGGAACAAAAAAAAACGAGAAAGGAAGGAAGGGGGACAAAAAACTCGGCATAAAGGCTTGACAGGGGGCGACGAGCCAAACGATAGGGGGGAGATCAAGGTGGGCCGCGGTACAAACGCTCAGTTCCTCAATAAAAAGATCAAAACCGTCGAAAAAACGTGCAGGCGTTGGACCTTCTCCAGGTCCACTGAAAGGGGGAAAGGGGTGGGCGCTGGAAATTCGCTGATGGTCGTTCGCGAGGCGAAAAAAGAATTGCAACAGCGAACTCGACCCTAAAGTACAAGGCCAAGGCACGCCAAGAAACAAAAACAGGGAACACAGCCTCCTTGAGATTCAAATACAAAAAAATGTAAAGAAAGTAGCAGGGGGAAAAGAAGGTGGTGGGCCGGGCCTTGAAGGGGCGTGGTGGAATCCCGTTGCCGGCGTGAAAAAAAAAAAAACTTGACGTAACCAAGAAAGCGCGACAAGTTACGTCTAAATTTCGCTTTTGCCCGGAGGGAAAGTGGAAAGATCTCAACACAAAAAAGGAGATGAAAAGAGAAGGACCACGGAAAAGGAAGAGCGCCCAATTGAGAAGGAACGGAAGGCGGGCGTGTTCCTTCAAAGAGCGAAAGAGTACAACGGCAAAGAGATTCTAACGCCTTTCAAGAAAAAAAGGGTAAACACCTGTCCAGAGAAACAACGGTTTCGCGGAAAAGGTCAGCGGCGGGGAAGGCTACTAGACTCACGCCGGCGGTTTTTTCAAAACCCTCCGGCTTAATTGAAGGGTACACTGTACTATCGGGCCGAATCGAAAAAAAGAAGTAGCGGTGCACAATCATCAAAACCGCACAATAAGAGGAAAAGTGAACGTCGAACAACCAACAGAGACAACCGTACGTGGCCACGAGCGCAGGAACGGAGAATTACGGATCCTTGAAACAAGGGCGCGGGGAAGGGAGGCACGAAACGCCTAAGCAAAGGGCCGGGAATTTGGGCTTAAAAAAGAGTAAGAGGCGGCAACTCTCGCGGCACAGGCAGCCGATAGATAGCGGTGTAGGGTATAGGTAGACGTTGGCAAAAAGCGACAAAGAAAAAGGGCTCTTTTGGAACAATGGAAGGGTGGGGACGCCGGGCTCGGATAAAAAAGGTTCCGAGCGTAACCATGACCACAACTTACGGTGATATGCGGATCAGGAAAAGACCAAGAAAGGCTTTGGGGGAAAAAGAGTTGGACCCGGCATACAGCCGCCAGGAGGATGCGGCATGCGGAATGCGTTTCCAGAATCAACCAAATTAAACGGGAGGAGGGATCAAAGCAGTCTGAGGGGGGGAGAAAGGGTCAAAGCACGTGACGGAACGGGAGTCACGAAAAAAAAACGTCGGCCATGGAGGGAGAAAAGAGACAGGTTGAGTGCTCAAAAGCAAGTCAAGAGGAGGGTACAGCGGAAAAGTTGAAGGTCAGCGCACTTCAGAAAGTACTTGAGGAGAAAAAACAATTCAGGGTGTACGGAGCACCGGACCGAGGACTTTGGGGACAAAACCAAAGGCATGCTGCAGACTACTCAAAACCCTCCGGTGAACTGCAGTCACAAGGGGCCCACCAGTCAGATGCACGAAAACCCCACCCCGCCGCCGTACTCTATGCCACTTTAAACGGTGGGAAAATAGCGGGGATATCGCGAATTCAGTGAGCGAAGCAGCTTTCACAATACGGGTGGGGGAATGGGATAGGGTGATGCAGGGAGAAGGGGGGTTTTTGGGGGGTTTGAATGAGCGAGTGTGGACGCGGACAAGCAGGGAGCGCCAAACTCCGGTCCAACCAAGGGAAGATTTGCGGGTTAAGGAAGTAAGGGTGGAAGAGCGCAAGATCGTCCACAAGTAGTCCCCGCGCGAGGGCCTGAAGGTCAAACAAGTGGAGGTACGCGAACACGGGGTTGACGGAAGTCCATAATTCCCGGCAGGGGACAAGGCGAAAACGAAAAAAAAATAGAACGGGTAAATCGCGCGATATGGGGAGCGCCGCGGGGCAAAATAGCAAGTGCAATCAAACGGGGCATGGGAGGGCAAGGTCAAACAAGGTGAAAGAAACACCCAGGGAGAGTCCGAAAAAAACCCATTCAAAGAGTACGACGACAAAGTCGATCAATCGAGGGGAGGAGGGTGGGGGGGCGCGTCAAACGACATAGGAAGCCTCACGTCGATAAAAAGTCGAGGTGGGGCACATCCTCTTGACTAAACAAAAACGCACACCTGGAGGTTCGACAAGAAGAAAGGTCATAAAATAAAAGCTTAAAGTGAATAAGACCTGCCAAAAGTCTTGGCCTATCCGTGGGACAGGCACACCAGAAAAGGGGGAAAACAA
>Ga0179593_1438720_pt1 | contig 21312 bp, 20 predicted proteins | sample CZODoug2_1_08_16_FD_185931 | JGI IMG/M metagenome (GOLD analysis project Ga0179593, IMG submission 185931) | Vadose zone soil fungal communities from Angelo Coast Range Reserve, California, USA - CZODoug2_1_08_16fungal (PacBio error correction) | ecosystem: Environmental > Terrestrial > Soil >...
GGGGCCATTAAATCAGATCTGAGACATCAATTCCCGCCCAACAAAAGGAGCGGAAAGCAAAAAAACAACGCGTACCTTCTGACAGGAGCCGTTTTAGTTGAGGAAAGCAGAGACAATGCCGCGTAAAATTTCATGTAAAAGAGAAGAGGCAGAAGGCCCATGAAACGCGAGCGCTTGTCGAGCGCGAGTTCAGCTTTAAGGGAAAACGAGTATTCTCAAAGGGAAGCGCAAGGAGACTAACGCATCAAAGCTTGGAAATCCTGTAGTCAGGAGAGGCGTTAGGGGAAAGGGGAAGGGGGGGGACGGACTTGGAGGGAGAGGAAAAACAGGGAGGATAAAAATCCTCATAAGACTAAATAGTCCTCCGGGGAATTTACCTGCGGGGACAAAACGGGAGCCGCGGTAGCCGTAAAGCCAGATCCAGGATCAAGTAAACGACGAGAGCCTCAGCCGCGAAACCGCCGACCACTGAGTTCAAAAAGCGATCGCGGGAACGGTCCGCGTTAAAAAAACTCCTATGTCCCTGAAAAATCAGGCCTCCTCGACCTAACGGGATTGCGGATCAAGAGTAAAGAGAACTCAACCCGCAGGAAATCTCTGATACGGCCACGAAGTTCCGGGAGGGGGGAAGGCACGACTTTCAAGGGAGTCTTGAGATACTAGGTAGGAGGGAAAGTACGCACAAAGGTGTGGGCCCATCTTGACGACCTGGGCCGCCTAATTGAGAGAATATGCAATGTCACTTGGGGGGACAGGCTTCGACCGGTCTGGGTGAGAAAAAAAAAAGGAAAGAAAAAATCTCACAGGGGGGCACAGGCATAAGGGTGGGGTGCAGGTGGACCGGCGGCCAAGCCCTTCAGACCTTAGGAAAGGAAATCTGACGCTAACTCAAGAAAAGGGAGAACACGGAAACGGACCGAATTGCCTGCAACACATCTAGGGAGGGGGTGTCTACCTGTCCGTGAACGCTCCCTTAAAGGTAATCCCTGATGGCGAAGTTGTAAGGGAGGGAAAAACCCTTGGGGGGGCAAGTGAAAGTGACAAATGTGCGACCGCAAAGGGACGCGGTAAAAGGCGGATTGACAAGAGCCCGAGGCAAGGGGCTTAGGCATAAGATACAGGCTATGTGTTTGATTACGGAGCCTTAGTCAAGGTGCACCAGGCAGTGGGGGACCAAAAGGACGGTCGGCATTGACAAGCTGTTTCAAAAGCTTTTAACCGGACCGCGCGCGCGGGGTTAGACCCTGTCGATACTAAAAAAGGGAAAAAAACTGAGGAAGAAGGATCCAACCGAGAAAGTGGAGTGTACCGAAAACGAGCAACAGGCCGTTGATGGCACCGACTCGCTACATTGGAGGGTCAACAGGTGAGAGAAAGGGTTCTAGGTCGGACGGAAACCGCTTTCGGTTCGGGAAGAATCTGCGATCTAACCATCGCTGGAGGAACCGTCATCCAGACAAATCACTGATAAACCGCTCTCTGGGAGCCCCCGTTACTTTCAATGCATAAGGGGAGGGAAGGGTGTCATCGGGACATTGCCTTAGGCTCAACGCAGTTATGAGCCTCGGTCGCGTTCGCGAATAAAAAAAACGCGAAAGGAAAGGTTGGACCATGGAACTCCAATGAAAAATAAGGGGTGGCGGATGTCGTGGGGGAGAAAATGCCAACCGCTTTCTATCGCGCGCTGGAGTTGCAAAATACCCTAGGGTGGGGCCGACATTCAGCTCCAGGTAGGGGCTGCGCGGGGGGAGTCTCAGGGGGTCATTGAAGCTGATGCAGCCTGCCGCGAGAAATTGCGAAGAGCTCTCAGGAAATCAATACGAACGTGGATCAGACGTATTTAAGACTTGTATGATCAACTCGAGAAATAGAATATAATCCTCATGCCGCATGTTAAGGAAAGAAATGGTACCCGAGAAAGTGATCTTCGCTATCATGGGGAGGACGGACTCCACGGGGCGTCATTGGGGGTTCGGGAGATCACGTTCTCAGGCAAGTGGGGCGAGCGGACATTTAAATAAAATCGCCTATGTAAGGCCGGGGGGGGGTTCAGGGGCGGAAGGGCACGAACGATATTTACAAATGCCAGCCGAACGCTCTAATGGGAAGAAAAAAGTGAAGCCAGTGATGTTAGTAGGACTAGACTGGCAGGACAGCGCGCAGTCAACAACCGAGATACCGTGAGGGATTTCGGGTCTAGAGAGCGCCAAGCCTTCCGCAATTCAAAACGGAGCTGAGAAGTGAGGCGGGGTATGGTGGCTGGGGATCGGGGTAGGGGGGTCGAGAGGGTATATTCCAACCACAACGGAAAGGGTATTGAAAAAAATATAGCTATAAAACACTCAGCGCAAGGGCCGGAGAGGCCGCCGCACGCTCCCAGAAGGTCCGATCTCTACCGTCGAGCCCTTGAGAGGAGGAAATGGAGAGATCTAGAAAAGAAAATAACGCTTACCTCCCGGGACTGCGCGGGCAGGCAAGAAATATCGAACATAAGGTTACGATCCATAAGAGCTCATGCGAATGCGAAATAGCGAAATCGTTAGCCGCGGCATAGTTCGCAAAGAAGAAAGACCACACGGTCGAAAAAAGAAAAGAATTGACCATGGACTCTCAGCACGTGACCGGCGCCGATATCGAAAAACTGAACGACCCCTGGAGAATGTGAACCACCTACTTCTCGCCAGCCAACAGGTTAAAACATGACCTGGCTTCCTGAAGGACTGCGGAATCTCGTCCGGATCTTAAAGGAGGGCGCACATCCGTTCGAAAAAACTTAGAAAGACCAAGGGGCGGGTTGGGAATGTTTTCCAAAAGAAAAAGCCGGATGAAGAGCTCGTCACGCAGGCTGAAGAAGAGGCAAGGAAACGGTCGCCGCACCGGCAGCATCATGAGAAGGAACGGGAGGAACCGGTGGTTGTAAAACTCAAAATACTCTATATGAAAACGAGGACTGGAAACACTGAGAAGCAAAAAAGACCAAAACGGATCAAGTGGAGGGAAGGCAACATTGCCTTTCGCGACTGGAAAAGGAGGAAAACGAATGCTACAGCGGACGCATAATCGAGGCCTAAAATAGCGTCAATGCCACGTACAAAAAATACCGGAGTCTAACAGGGCAGGCCCACTTAAACGAATGGGAGGGGGAGTCGTTTTATGTTAGGAAGGCGGCACAGTCCTGCGGGTATGCTCCTATCGGGGAAGAAAACCGGCAAAGAACAGGAGGGCCGTCAAGCTCAAACTCTCAGACTCTCATACCGGAAGGTGTCGAGAGGCTATACATCATCAACGAACTGGGTCGCTTTTTTGTAGATGGAAAAAAGAATTGGGAGTTGAAAGCCCAGATTATGGGCAGTAAAGCGGTTGGGGATTCCCAAATACGCATCGAAATCGTCGACACAAGCGCGGAACGCTGACGGAATAAACTCTTATCCTGACCATGGCCAACCTGGTGAACAGAAAGTAAAAAAGGGAAGGGCTGCAAGGGAAAGAAGAAATAAACCTAAGCCGGAGGCCAAACAACCGAAAGAAGGAACCTGGACAGGCACGATCTTTTCCAAGCCCGAAGTTCCCACCCGAAAAAAAAAAAAAAAAAAAAAAAAAAAAAAAAAAACCGCGTTGTGCGAGACGAGTGTTTCGCAACCCGGCAAACTGGAAGTAATCAGGGGAAAACACTCATGCAATACAGGGATCCCGGTCCGTTAGCTGAACGGAAGGTCCTCAAAAATGGGAACGGGTATCTCGATTTTTAGGGGGGGGGGGCTTTAAAGGGGGACTGGACGTCAGGGGGGAGGGTCAGAGGATGGAGTATCTGTCCTTTCCTGAGTTGGGAAGAAAGGGGGGAGGGGCTTAATGGACATTCCCCTGAAAAAAAACTATTAAAGGGGAAAAAATCAATATAAAGCAAGGAGTTATTGTGGTGAGTCCAGAACTCAGCGCGGGGAGCTGTAAGGTGCAAAAATCGGGGGGCGGAAATACACGTTAAAAACCCAAATGACCTTCCAGACGACTTAGGGCAAGGACTCGGAGTCAAAGGGGGGGTTCGTAAATAGGAAAACTTTGTTCGTACGGACAAATCACTAGCTGTGATCATAATCAAGCAAGGCCACTCGTGGACTTGAGAAAAACAAACGTCCCTTATCATGTAGCATAGAGAGGCTGCAGGGAGGATCATCGAAGACGTGATGGGGAATCGGGAGACCAAAAAGGGGACAGGAGATTACATGAGGAAGGTCAAAGCGGGGATGCGGAACAAGAGTACCTGAACCGAGATGCGCAACGAAAAAGTGGCTTCGTGGGGCCAAGGACGCTACCGTGGCGTATTACAGGGGATTACGAATCTTTATTGGGGGAGGCGGCGAAAAAAGGAGAGGACGGGTGTACCACTCCTTGCAAAGCTATACTAACTCAGCGATCAGGTATTAGAAAAAAAGAAGGAAAAGGTAATGAATCTTTTTGAACCACGTAGCGTTTTCCGCCGAAAAAGAACAGAAAAGGAAAGTCAAAGGCAAGGAAGCAAATGAAGGGGCGCAGGGGTAGACCAAAATCTGTTGGATAGGAACTGAGCTTTTCTCCGATCTCCAGAATCTTTACTTCCGCAATCCACACCACATCCTCACATACCAGAAACACTGGGGGGAACTCTTCAGGAAATAAATCGCTCCGTGGTTAACTGTTAATGATTCCCAGACTTTATACATGGGAGAAGGTTTACGAACGCGGAATGCATAGGGGAGGTCCAACGATTCAAATATTCCGTTTCAGAATCCGGTCGCAATATTGTTGGGTGGGGAAGTAGAAAGCAGCAACCTCATCGAAATTTTAAAAGGGACAGCTGATGTAAACTTAATTGTCATTGTCAAATATCGCTCGAAAACAAAAGGAAGGGGGGAGGGTCTTAGAGGGGTATGAAAGGCAATCATCGGAGGCAAACTTTCCGCCGCTTTCGGAGGGTTTAAGTAGTGAGAACCAACGAGGGGAGACCGGGGAAAAATTACTACTTTGAAGTAGTTGCGACCAGCAAATCATCCGTCGGGGAGCATGTTTGGGAACCAGGGGTAAGTAGGAAGCAAGGCCGGAACGAGAGCCTTGAGGGCGCGACGAGGTAACGCGTGGGTTGTTTCTTGGAGAGAAAAAAGGAAAGGGAGACTCGGATTGAAAATGAGGAACGCTGGAAAGGAGATCAACAGCTTGTACGAACTTTGTAAAATAGTCGGCGTTCTTACCGGGGAAAGGGGACTTGCGTCGGAGGAACAGGCTTGCACAAATCGGAGAATAAAAAGGGCCTCGATGGAGAAGCTGCAGAGCGTGTCCGGCGGACCCGGGAAAACTCGTGAAAGACTCCCTCACTATAGCAAAGAGATCCTCCATCGCGGGAGGGAAGGAGGACACCTGCCTAAACGGGAAGGAAAACTACTAGGGCGGTCCGTTGCTATAATAGCAGGAGGAATTCAAAACTAAGTAGTACTCGACACGATAACGGGGGAAAAGATAAAGATCCACTTCTTCAGGAAAAGCCGAGAATCCGATACTATCTAATCTACTGCCCAGGTCAGGGGGAAAATCAACGGAAGGGCTGAATGGCATATTCTTGCTCACCTGGGGGAGGTTAAGTACTCGCCCGTTTGTGGAAAATCTTGAAACTACCCTTGCCGAAAAAAGAGATTCCTCTAATAACGGTCATATTGGGGGGCCTGCTTTCGCCAGGGGGTGATCGAAAGAAAAGCGGAGGGGGACTCATGAGGGGATGGGGGCCGTCTATTTGTCGCGTGTATGCCGGCGGGTCAAAGCTGGCCCTTGAATGACTCGAATAGAAAAAGACAAGGGCGGAACGGTACTACGACGCCAAATCAAAATCCCGGAAATACGGTGAAATTGGGCTGATAAGGGAAGGGAAAAAAAACCGTCCTGGGAAAAGTGAGGAAAATCGGGTAAATGAGGGTTACTAACCGTTTGAAGGGAAAGTGGGAAAAAATATGTGGAACGCCAGGACCAAGGGAGGAGGGGAACCGGTCTATACATATCAATCCGACCAGCCGGTTGGGTCTTCGCACCTACTTTGGCGAATCAACGCTTGGAGGGGGGGGGGGGGAGGGGATACGGACATGAACGGTGGGACAATTAAAGGGTCCAACTTCCTTCATTTAAAGGCGTGTGCAAGCTTTTGACTTCAAGAGAGACTGGAAAAAATAAGAGAGATGACTTCTCTGACTGGGAAAAGCTGACAGACCATAATATTGGAGGAACGAACGCAGAGACAGTCAGCGGACCAAAGTCTCCATCTTTTAATGGCCTGCTAGCTCGGATCCGTCGGTTGTCTTGAAAGAAGGAGTGGTACTATTTAATAAGTGTGGGACGCCGGGCGTTAGGTTGAAGAGTCGTTCTAGGGGGAAAACAAGACTGTCTAAAATGGGGGGGCAACCTCAAACAGAGAGAAGCCAGCTCGAAAACTGGGCTGTCTCCCCGGGGGAAAGTGAAATGGCAGAAAGGGACAGGTGGTCGTCTGGTCCGGGAACGTCGGATGAAAGTCCTCGGGGGGATGAAGTCAGGTAGAGGTCTGGAAATGATCCTCGAAAGGAATGTGTAAATTATCAAATGAAGAACGTTTCTTAAAAAGTTGACCGTTGGTTATCCGTAAAATAGTCGGGAGAGAAGGGTTGAACCAAAAAAGGGGGGGCCCCCCAGAAAAAAGACCTCGTCTAGACCGACTGCTCAGGTTCTTGAGGACTATGCCCAGGACTCGTCATACTGATTTCTAAGAGATAGAGGTAAAAGAAAGTCCGCCGGGGAGAGCCAGGTCAAATTTCAGTGGAGGGGGGAGTCTCGATCGTCCGAACCGATCAGAAGCCTCCTATACTGTGGAGAAAAATGTTTCTCGGGACAGATCGTGTCGGTAGGGAAACCCGGGGGGGAGAGGATGGTTGGCAGAAAGATGGAGGGAAGTTCAGGAAAGGGGGGACTGAGTCATGGAGACATCCGATGTGCGCCGTGGGTGGGTAGGGCGGTCTGGCTGTACAAGAGGTTTCACTGAGACCGAAAGAAACCAAGGAACTCTCCGGGAGAATTTGAGGAATAGAAACATGGAAGGACCAAGCTAGAAAAGAAGAGGAAAGGTAGGCATTGCTTAAAAAGGAGGAGAACAATGCCAAAAAAACGCCGGGTACGCAAGGAGGAAGGTCGCGATTTGGTACTGAACGCGGCGGGAGGTGTATTTTTCAAAGGAACAAGGGCAGGGTTTTTTCTATAGGGGTGGGGTCAACTCAAAAAAACGGGAGGAGATTAAAGAAGAGAGAACACATCGACCCAACTTGAAAAATTGAAAATAAGACCACACCTAAAGCAGAGGGTCTGGGAAGAAGGGGACACGGGGAGGGCGGAAGGGGGAGAAAAGTCACTTAAAAAACTCAGAAAAATGCCGAGGGAGAGGCAAGGGGGGAAAAGGTTTCCTGCCAGGAAAGGTAGAACATCACTCGCAGTGCAAAGAGTCAGGGGGGAAACTAGCGTGCGTACGAGCGGCATCTTGAGCCGCCAATATCGTGATGCCCGCAAAAAAAAACAACGAGAAAAAATAGTAGGATTAGCGGTTCAGGGGAAAACGCGGAAAAAAGTGACTCGCACGATCATCGAAAAAATAGGAAACCGAACCACCTTTCTGGGGGAAGGGATGAAGAATAGGCGCAACGAAAAAGTTTGACCGGTAATTGTCAGAACTTCTAAAACTAAGGACATTAGATAGTGCGCAAGCCACACGGGGATAGAAAAGTTAAGCCGAGGGAAGATGGGTTACACATTAAGCCAATTCTCAATACTGGGGAGTGAGGGAACATTCGGCATCAGACATTTAAAGGAAAACTTAAAGGGAACCGTAAGCACATGGCGACTCATGGCCCCCGGGTTGGGTTGGAACAGAGACCTATCTCGCGCTCAAAAGGAGGCAAGGGGAAACAGGGGAAAAGAAACCGAAGTGCAAACCAAGTGTAAAGGTATGCGACTGGCAAAAGGGAACTTGAGGAGGATGTCATCACTAGGACCCGAAAAGAAAACTAATACGAGATGGAATAAGAAGAGCGCTCAATGTAAAAAGAAGCCCACCGAAAGCCTACGCAGAAAGTCCCCGGTTCAAAATCAGAACTGCGGGGGATCGATGTGGTGAGGCTGAAAAGGCGGCAAGGGGGGGGAAGCTCTGATTAGAGGAGGCTAATTCACAGGAACAAAAACATGGGCAAACAAAAAAAAGAAACCTGACTTCGGACTTCCAGCACACGCACTGGTCTAGAGAGAATAAAGGCCAGCAATCAAGGGGTTCATAGTTCGTAGGACCAGTTCCTGGCTTGTAGAAAGGAAGGGGAAAAGTAACTATTGGTACCAATAGACGCAGAAAAAGAGTCGAAAACGCGATCTCTTAATGAAAAAGGGAACTCACACGACCTGGGCACCATAAGAAAGGGCTTTTGACACCCTGGCAGGAAAGGGAATTCTTCCAAATAAAACCTCACCGGCATACCAAATTACAAGACACCAAGGATAGAAGGGTAAAAGACAAAGAAGGTTAAACGACCTCAGCGTGGAGGGAAAAAAATAGTGTCACTTGGCCCACCACTGGGAGAACCTTTTAAGAAACAACGCAAAATAAAGGAAAAAAAGGCAAAAAGCGAACGGCAAGGGGTCTAGAAAAAGGGCACCGGGATGGGGTGGCGGGAAAGGGCCAGAGGTAAGTCGTCCCGGGGGGAGCACCAAAAAATGAATGGGAGTCTGCGGGGGGGGAGAAAAGTGGATCAAGAAGGGAATTGCCGAGGAACACGACCAACACATAAAGCCAAAAGGCGCTCTTATGGCATGTTTTGACCTAAAAGTCACACTGGCTGGGACATCGAGCAAAACAAACAGGTCGCGAATTGACCACCCAATGAACCGGCATCCGCGAGCAGCTCAGAGAAGTGTGTAATGGGGGAACCGGGGAGGAAGGGGACCGAAAAAAGAAGGGATCAAGAATAGAAAGGCTCCTTCACTTCTGGCTAAAATACTTGACCTAAATTCGGGAACGTCAGCATCGTCGGCAGTAGCGGAGTCAGCGAAAAAATGGTTCCTAGATCAAATCAAAGGGAGGGGACATGAGAGGTCCCTCGCGGTAGGAAAAAATAGGGAAAGGGGGTGGTATAAAGCGATATGCGCAAACTTTTAGGGGTTTACGGGCGACCGCGTGCGGATTCCAAAAAAAAGGACATAGTGAAGGGAGGGGAGGTACCGGGATAGTTTGCCAAGCCAGTAACCTGCACGTCATCGAGATAGAGTAGGGGCAGTAAGCTGGGTAAAAACTTCCTGTTTTTTGGAACCACTCAAAGACCTGGGAAAAGGTAAAAGGTCAGAAAAAAAAGAATCGACTACAAGTCCAAGATGTTATGCGTTAAGGAAAGAGAGAGATTCAATGAGTCTGGCCACCGGAAAATACAACACGCAAAAAAAGCCAGAAACAGCAAGAACCTACGGAGCGCACATCGCGCGCGGCTTCCGGGGCCTGACTGCCTAACGTTATAGAGAAAATATGAGGACGAGAGCAAGGGCTGATCCAACTACCTCGGAAAAAGGGCAGTCACCGGGTCAATACGTACCGTGGTTGGGGGGGGGTACGCAAATCCAAAGAAACAACCGAGCGACGGGGCAGGGACAGCTTAGGTAGAGAGTTGAGGTTAGGGACAATATCCTCTGAGAACAAAGATGAGGGGAAATATAGATATTGCAAAACTAACGTCAAAGTCAGAAAAAATGAAAAAAAGTTACGCATATTAGAGCTTGGGAGAACCCACACCAGAGAACAATAAACAAAAGTGGTGGGGGAAAAGGGCGGGAACGGAAGCAAGATGCCTCCGCTGTCGCATTTTCTGACAGATCGGTCAGAGGGAACTTCCAGGAAACGCTTGATGTGAATCTCTCGAAGTGCTATCAGGGGGGGTGTTGTCGGAGATCGTTCGGGTTTAGGGAAATGCATATTCAATATGCTGGCCCATTAGGAAAAAAAAGTAAACGGCAGAAAACAAGGGTAATCCTTTTAGGGAGATCATCGTAGGAAGTGACCGTGAGGAATATGTAGTTCTCGTGAAAAATAAAGGCGGTGCCACTCCCGATTAAGCAGGATTCTTACACCTCGATTAGATGAAGGGCTGTAATAATTCCGGCGGGGGTAAAAAAGAGCTTGAAAAAAATCAATCAAGAAGAGCTCATCCAACCATCGAGGGTCCAGCCGAGGAAAATGACAGAAAAAAGGTCGGTCTTCTATAGGAGGGGATGTCAGGCCAGGGAACGCAAAATACGATGAACGGACCTCGATTCTCCTACACACTAACTGGGTGGAAGAGTGATAAAGGTCTTAGAGGTCCGCTCACTAAAGCTCGATCGATTCTAAGGCCGGGGGGGTCCCTAAGTTGACGTCGATGTGAAGATAGGAATGCTCTTCAATTCAGCCCGGTGGGGAAAGACGTACGTGCACCCAGTTGCCATAGGGGACGGCCTTAGCCGGCAGGAAGCTTGCAACGCGTGCCGGTAAGAGGGGTTGGAGGATGGGACGACCTGCTGGGGGACAGAAGTCCTGAACTGCGCGAGAAACATGCTCAAGACATGGGGTCCTTCCTGGGGCGAGTTTTGCGGGCAAAAATCCCAAAGGAAAAGGAACGAGAAGAGAAAGATCAGAGGCGGAAAGCAGGGACACGGACGAATGTCCAGGCAAAAAATGACCGGTTTTAATTTAGGAGGGGGAACCGTCCGTGAGAGGAAAGAAATAAATTCGCTTGTAAAAGGTAGTTTCCGTTGGAAATAAAGTGGGAAAAGGTTGGGCTGCCGGCCAACGCGTGAGGGCGGGGGGGGAAAGGTCGTTGACATAGACTGACCACAGTCGTTGGTCGGGTCTTTCGGTCAGTACTTGGGTTGAACCGGAGGGAAGTGGGGTTACCAGAAAAGCACTTTTCAGAAAATTGTCCCAACGGAGGAGGGGAAAGGAGGGGTCGGAGGAGGGGAAAAAACTCTCCGAGGGAGGGTTCAGATTATGCAAATGGAAGCCAAATTAGGGCCAAAGGGTGTCAAATGAAATACATGCCTTAAGAAACAACGACGCACAAAAGGCGGGTATTGTTCTCGAGTCAGCTACAAGCGGTGTGCTGGAGCGAAAGTAAACGGGATTCTCAAAGCAACCTCTGGGAGTTTGAAAAAGGGGGCATGATCTAGGAGAATTATACATGCGGAAAAGGGCCTGCGCCGCACCATGCTAGTACCTCTCGCAGAAGAAAAAAAAAAAAAACTTTTACACTGGGTACCATGCAAGAGGATTACCTGGGGGGGGGGTTCTCGGGGGAAAGGGACTAGATAATCAGAGGGGGCCAGGTAAAGAAAGAGAAGGCCGCAGACAGTCCGTTTCCATGAATACCAATTATAAATTTTTCGGGCGTCTTGGTCAGAAGGGACAGGCCGCGTTAGAAAGCTCGTACTTGATAGGAAACAAAAGTTCGCCAGAGCCATGATGGGGTGTGTCGGCGAAATGTTTCATGGGAAGGATGAGGAACCTTCAGGGGAGACGCGTGCGAAGGGGCTCCTCGACGGTGTAAAACAGAAAGCACCGCAGGTCTCGACAGTGAGGGTAGACTTAAGGCCTCGAATAGAAAGAGAAAAAAGAACCTTCATTATCGACCGTCACTGACAACGTTCTGATTCTCTAGTCGGTGGAGAAAATTTCAGCACTGGTAGTAGGTGGGTTGACGGGAGTAGAAACTGTCAATTTGCTATAGGGGGACTGGTCGAACAGAGGGATCAAATGACCTAGTTTCGGTGTTTGGAAGGAGGGCTAGGGAAGAGGGATTAAAGCCGAAGAGCGCAGAGACGGAAGGAACAGTCCGTACCTCTGTTAAAAAATAACCTATGATCTTGTAACTATCATAAAGCCTACTGCAAGAAAAAACGTCAAAAGGATCGAAAGGTCAAAGGGGGCTATCGCGAAAATAAAGGAAGAAGTCTAGAACGGAACTGTTCAGGGGAACTGGATTGGTGAAATTCAGGTCATCAAAGGGTCAAGTTGGCGAAAGAGGGGTATAGTCATACTAACAAAAAAAACTTAGTGGGTAGGAAAAAGCACTAGAGACCACTTGACAAGGCTCCTAATACAACGCCCGCAAGGGACAAAGAAGAATACCGTCGCGCCTTGCAGGCAAGGATGGGGCTACGATCGCTAATCAGCAAGGAAGAAGGGGTCAAGCGGGGACCGGCTGAAGATTCTTGGGAGGGAAACAATGCTAAGTCACTTTCTCGGTAAAGAAAACGCTGAAACTACTGCATGCGGCGAGCGCATCTTTGAGACGCGAATATAGTAGGCCAAGGATAACACCGCAACAGGTCGAAGAGGATACATGGAAAGTAAGATCAAGGGATGACCTCTCGAAAAACCTGAACCCGGAATTGCACTTGGTCCACCGACTAGAGCAATCGAAAGTACCGTTAACTTTCAAGAGAAAGCGTCGGCAGGGAATCGTTGCCTGATCGGATGGAGCAGCAAAGGGAGAAACTACATAGCAGGGCCGGAGTGGGGTTGACACCTGCGAGAGCATTCCGAAATCGCGGAGGAAGAAGGATGCTCAGATGAAATGAAAAAACGAACAAGGCATTACATTCTAACCGTGGTTGCAATCTCCAGCGCAAAGCTCGAACTGGCGGCCGTCACCTTATAAACTACACTTCCGCCAAGTCATTGGGGAGCAGGGCAAACCGGGACTTGAGAGGATTTCAAAGGTTCATTCGCTGTGAAAATGCGGGCCGAAAAAGGCGGCAGATCTTAACATGGTCAAAACGAAAAACCAGGACCTCTAGGCCAAGGCAAAGGGTAAAACTGCAGCAGTCCCAAAATATAGCTGATGGTGAGGGGAGACTAGGGTCCTCCACCGGGGAATAAAGAAAAATCGCCGAGCGAAATACCAGCAACTAACTCAGACAGGGGGATTACCACGACCAACAAAAGCGGCGATGGCTGAAAAAGATGTCTCTGATCTAAAGCCATCACGAATTTGTGAGATTTGGGTTCACGGGAGAGGACAGGTACGCGTGCGTGGAAATAGCCAGATTAAAACGGTCAGCTTTTTCCAGCGCATGAAAATCAAATATCCATACTATATCCCAAAATGCAACTCCTTTGCCAATCCGAACGTCCGGACCATGACCATGGAAAAAGTGAAGTCTGAAGTAAAATCACAAGGCGCCTGGAGGAAAAAAATTCAGGCCAGGGACAAACCTGGAGGATTTCAGTCAAAAGGGGGGGTTCAACTCAAGGAAAAGCGTCACAGATTTCAACTTTTTCCGGAAAAAGAGTAAAATAAGGGGTAAAAAAAACAGAGCCAACGTGATCCCTGGGAGAAGACGTTCTAAGCTGCATTCAAAAAGAGAGATGTTGAATGGAGGGAAGAAGGCCGGAAGGAAAACCCAGGCGGCCAACTTCCGGAGCTGGAGCGGAGAGGCCGGTAAAAAGTTCTAGGTCTGGGGCACGCCGGAAAAACCACCAAAAAAAAAGAAAGCCAAAACTCATAAGGATAATGTTTGCGACCGCGGAAAGGAGGGGAAAGAACAAAGTGGTCTAAAGATTGACCAAATGAAACAGGGCAGAAGAAAGTCAGCGATCAAGGATCAAGATGGGAAACAGGGCGTACGTTCCCATCACCGATCGGAGGAAAAAAAGAGAAGGCTAATGTCGTGCCTCAAATCGAAGGGCCGTCTTCAAGAGACGAAGGATAGGCAAGGCAGGACGGGGTAGCGAAAGACGTGAGCATCGGCGCCCTTTCGATGAGATTGAAGGAACGGTAACTACTCGGGCGATGAGGAGGGAAAACGGCCTCGACCTGGCGACAAAACCTTGGAGACGGGTGGGAAGATTGAACAAAGGGGAGTGTGAAAAGGCGTTAGAGGTTCTGGATTGGGGGGGCTACCGGAGCGACATGGTAACGCAGGCCCCGCGGAGGAGAAAACGCAGCAAACTCGGGGATCCAAGAGACTGGTTGCACGCCGGACGTTTGCGATCCTCCGGGGAAGCTTTCAACATGAACTTGAGGAAAGAAAATAACAAAAGGATGCAATGGGGATACTACGGCCGGAGGGAGGAAGATCGTGCCGACCCGCATCCAAACGCTAAGAAAAAAGAATCACGCGAAAAGACAAACTCTAGAGGGGGACAAACCTGGGCCTGACTGCCACTACATGGGGAGGGGTAATAGTCTACGCGGAATGCAGGATGGAGGGGGAGAACGAGGAAAAGCTGGGAACCATCTCCTGTATGGGGAAAGCCGCTAAACGCTACGCAAAGGGAGGAGGAGTAGGATTCAGGTAACATCAAAAATAGAGACTCTCAACACCTGTTCAAGAGAGATATGAATTAAATAATAGAGTGCATCAGCTTAACCCCTTAGATGAGTGGGAGGGGAAGAAACCCAATCTGGATAACTGTCTAATGCCTTGTGAGAGAAAAAAACATAGGGAATACCTAAAATCGCAATAGGACCGTATGGAAGCAGCTAAGAGGAAAAGCTCAAGCGCTGATGGCGCAGAGAGGTTCAGAGAGGGTAGGGTAAAAGAGATCGTCGACCCTATAATTTGCCGATCTCGGGAAAAAGAAAAAGCTGGTTGAGCCTTGAAACTTAGTGGAGGAGGAACTGGCATGAGGGGGTGCAAGGCGGAAAGAAAAAGGAAGGCGTGGCACCAGAGGAAGCCATTGAGGAATGAAATCGATTCTGTACTTGAAAAAATCAATAAGCTGGTCCGGGCGTGGACCATAAGCTGGGATACCGCCATAAACAATCTTCCGACTCCGAAAAGGCGCGTTCATGAAGCTGAAACCGCCGCACCGTAGAGAAGACGCGGTCGCGTCGCGCTGCTAACAATCATCGACCGAGGGACGAAAGACATATCGCGCGAAGGGGATACAAGAAAATCGCTATAATCCTGCAGCGCTCTAGGCTACGGCAGCCGATGCCGTAGGGAGGGTAGCACACGAAAGGGGGCTTGTAGGGATTATGCATAAAAAGAGGTAGGGGGGGCGCCACGTTTTCCATCTTGGACAAAGCTAACGAAAAAGCGGCAACGAAGGCCGGTACATCGGGGGGGGGGGGGGTCAACGGGATAAAAGAAAAGGTGTTCTTAGGCATCCGAAAAAATATAAAAATGCTCATAGGGCTGGGCCTTGCAGATGTGGGTGACAGTGTTGCAGGCAGGAAGCCATGAGAGAAAAAGGCTGAAATACTAGAGGGGAATCGAATGCGGAAGCACGTTCATACAAAATGTACAATCAACTCGGGGGTGGTCAATGTGAATTGAAAAAATTAAGACCGGGCAGTTCAGCTAGGCAGGACGGGCATTCAAAGGGATGGGGCAGAGGTTTTGGAAAGGTAGGTTACAAAAAATTTGTGCAAAATTGACACTAGTGCGCCGAATATGGTCGGACCTTAGTTTGATGAGTCACAAAGATGTTGCCTTTCGCCCGACGTGCGATTTCGCGGAGGAAAAAGGGGGAAGTTAAAGGAACATCAAAGGGAAGGTACACCAACCAAAGAGGTACCAACGGTCGGCAGGACAGGAGGTTTTCAAGGGCGGGTGAAAAAAAAAAAAAGGCCGACGAGCGCTTTTTGAGGAAACATCGATGACTCAATTGGGAGCGGACTGAAACTATCTGTGAATGGGCCCCGAAGGACCTACAGAGGGAATAAACTGATTCAAACTAGGGATGGGAGAAAATGATCGGGCGACATTTCGGTGATGGGAGGCGACGAGGGTGAGGAGAGGTAACTTCCCTAAAGGGTCAGGGGGAAGGGTGGTTACGTCAGAAACCTCGTTTAAGACTCCTCGAGGCCGGCATCAAGCCAAAAACATATAAAAAAGTGCGAAGCCTGGCTGCGCACCACGGGGGGGGAAAATGGAAAGGTACTAATTCTTAATGGTTGAAAGAATTTGGACCATGGCAAAAAGACTTATAGAAAACTAAGGGGGGACGCGAAGTAATCAAACGGAAAAAGTCACAGGGTTTCCAGGAAGAAAATGATCTTTGGGGGGGAATGGTCGAACTTACAAGTGCCAAGGGCGCAGCTGGTGATTGGGGTCGCAAAACCCAGGGGCACATGAGAGCAAGTGAAAGAAACGTATTCTTAGACTTTTCATTAAGGGAGGCAGAGCGTCGAAAAAGGGGCGGAGGGAGGAGGAAGGGCAAAAGAAATAAAAAAGGCGCCAAGGGAGTTTCAGAAAGGGGAGGAGGCCCGAGCGAAGAAGAAGGAAGAGAAATGAGCCGAAGGAATCGACACAGTCACGTGAAAAAAAAAAAAGTCTCAGCAAGGCGGATCATATGGGGGGAAATCCACTGGTGAATGGTAAAGTGGGGTCGAGCGGCTCAGGAAAGGTGAGGAGCGTACTGGTCAAACGGTCTCTGACCTTGGGAGACTGGTGGTTAGGGGAAAATGGGCAAAAAATAGAAAAAAAGAGTGCAAATAATTCACAAGCCGCCGTGCGCAGGAGGGGGCCTGCGACAGGAGAGAAAAAACCCAAGGGGATGGTCGTATCTTGAACTTTACAACAGCTCGCAACATGCACGTACTGAGGCATTGGCAGGCGCGATCAGCAGGCAGAAGGGAACAAGGAGATCTCGACGGTCTCTGATGTACTACGTCCGTGATTGAGCGCGAAAGGGCAAGGTTTGGGGACGGTTGGATAAGCGATAAAAAACAACACTTAGGAGGAAAAGAGAGAGATAACACATATACAAAGTACCCTGGAGTCGCTCCAGCACCTCACGACGCATTCTCGGAAGCGGAGGGAAAAGTCGCGCATTCGCGTCAAACAGATGGAGGCGGAAGTCGAAGACCAAGGCCGCCAAAGAAGCCTGGGGGAGGGGGCTTTCATCATTCGAAAAACAAGGGTCTCTCATCGGATAAAAGGACGAAGCCGCGGCAGTCGGGAGTAGGGGGGAAAACAGGCTTCCTTAAAAAACCAAGAAACCACAGACGCAAAAATCTACGTGAAAATTTGAAAGTCGCTCACACAAAAAGGAAACTGAGATCTACAAAAAGGAACGAAAAACAGGGGAGTGAGTAAACACCTGACTCTGGACCACTTCAACGGTTCCCGGAATGGTCGAGTTCAATCATTACTGTCTGACGATCTTAAAAGGAGAAAAAAAAAGTTAGAAACGACGGGCGAGAAAAGAGGGGATTATGTGAAACCTTGAAAGCCGGATAGCTTCAAAGGCCGCATCGGAATCAGCAGGAAATGGAAAACGGGGTACAAAAAACACTGGACATCATCTCTCTCCGGTCGGGGGGGGGGGTTTGGCAAGATCAAAGCGGGGAAGAGAGGGACCACGGCCTGGTCACAACGAAACCCGAAAAAAAACAGAAAATTATCATGGGGGAAGGCCGTAAACCTTGGGCCGGTTCGAATCAGAAGACCTCTACTGCAGGAAAATAAAAAGGAATAGCAGAGCGGAACATGGCAAAGGAAAGAACAACCTTGTAAAGCCTTAAGAGGTGGCCAAACTTTTGGCGAGCAGGCTCCGGGATCTGAAGTGTGAAAACCTTCCTGAGGCCACAATAGAGAGTATTCCCCGGGAATGCACGAGAACGGCGGAATTTCCTAACGGAAAAATCTGGGCGTACAATAAAAAAATAAATGGAAAGAGAGAACTGAAATCAACGCCGGTTGAGGCTTGGAGTGGAGAAAGAACCGGTCACTTCTGTTAGTCCCCGATGTTCCATCGGCGGGGAAAAAAAACCGAGCGAAGCACTGAGGCGCACCGATGAATCAAAGGCAGGTAAAGCCGAGGCAACGGAACTGGACCATGCGACCGTAGGGAAACCTGTAAAAAAGAGGTCTTCACGTCATACACACGACCGGATATCAGTCGGCCGAAAGGGACAAGGAGAAAATAGGGGGAAAGCAAGGTCCACCGCACGCACTGGCGGCGCAACAGTATGGTACGGGGGGACAAAAAAGCAGACGGCCGGGAAAAAGAAGGAAAGACAAAAATCCGTGGAGACCAGGCAAGGCTGAACGTACATCTACAAAGGCACTATCGGGTCTGGTGGAAATGCTGTGCCAGGAAAATGCGACAACTTGCTTCGCATTCGGAAGAGGATAGTCGAGGGACTTTCCGGGCGATGTTGGAGGAAAAAAAGGCAAAAAAAAGGTCGGAAAAACACGTACACAAGAAAAGACTAAAAAGTTTTGCTCGCGCAGTCGGAGCGAGGCAAACACAGGTGCGAAAATGGGGCCAACCGAAGACGGCATCGGGCGATCAATAAAAAAATCAGTCAATGGCAAAGGGGACGTCCCGCAAAGAGTAGCATCGCACTCGCAAAGTACGTGCTGCTCACCTAGGAAGGGACCCCTTAGGCTGAGAAGAATCTATCTATCGTTCAATCTGTAGATAGAATAACGATATAGTCAAAAGGAAGAGGGTCATGATGGGAATGAACTATTAGAGGACTTAAATCGACAGCTAAATGAGGAAAAAAGTGACTTCATTTTCCGAGAGAAAAGGGCGAAGGGAGGGAATTCCGCGGCATCAATGAAAAGGGCTGTCGAATCTCAAGTGGACAAAACCGATATTAAGAACGAAAAGGACGGGGGGGATAGGCAGGATTTTAAAAAAGACTTTTTACCGGGGGCCTCCGCAAGAAAATTCAATTAACGGGTGCCAACGCACCTGAAAATGAGAAAAAGATAAAAAAAACAAACTTTTGATAGTACTGTAGAAATTCAATCCTTGAACGATCAAAACCCGCATCACAACCGACTGTCTAAAAAAAAAAAAGAAGGCGAAAGAGGCGCTCTCCATCACGCTCGCGGGTGACCATGGGAAGGATGAAAGAGTCGGGAAAAATAAAGAGCAGAATAACGAGAAACTACAAAGAGGAAGTCAGGTCCTTCCGTGTGTAAAAAAAACCTCGTACCGCTAAGAGGGAACTGATGAGGAGATGGATTTTCATTGGAAGAATCTCTAGCAAAAAAAAAACAACAGAAGAGGGTAGAGATATGCAAAATCATCGAGATAAAATATTTCCAAGCAAAGTAAAAAAAGGATTCAAACGTTAAATCCAAAGCTAGGGTGAACCTGAAGCCGTTTGGGAAGAGGGACAAGGGGCAGCATGCGGGAGGTCGCATATTCTTACCCAGATAGGGGCAGAGCCCGGAAACCGATGCGGTAGGCGCGGGTTTCTCTCTGTGAAAAAAAAGTGAGATGAGGGCTCAACGGGGGGAAAATCTTTACCATGAGACGTACTCCACAATTTGAAAAGGGACCCGATCTGAGGGAGTTTTTCGGAAACGGAATGAGGGCCTTGCGGAGGCGGACTAAATAGGAGGTGCACAGCGAGAACTTAAAAATCTAAAGTCTATAAGAGGGGAAAAATGACCACTCTCACTGCGGACTAGGCCGAACGGGAGAAATCGGAAAGATCCGCCAGACGGGTCGGAAAGTAGAAAAAAAGCAGAATCGGGAGGAGGGAAGAGCGTTTATGAAAAAGGCTTTGACGCCGAGAGAGTAGGACTTAAGAGGCAAAAAGGTCGAAAAGAGATATCGAGCACGTCAGAAAAGAGCCGCCCTTCGCTCGGGGATCGCAGAAGGGACGGAAGAAGGCCTCTAGGTTGATCTAACGAAGTCGAAATTTCGGAAATTGCTCTCATGGGGGAAGTACGACATTGGGTCAAGAGGGGAGACCGGAAAAGCTTCAGAAGCACTTAACCAACTGGTTGTAGTAAAATACATCTGGGGGGCGAACGACGCCTAAAAAAAAGCTCAAGAATAGAGGCAACTGGGGTTCAACCTTGACGGGGGTTTGAAAATCGGTTGAACGGCGGGAAGAAGGAGAGAAGCGGAAACGGAAAAGAAAAGATAAAAATCAAGACAACGGGACTACGGAACAGAAGGGAAAGGAACATCATCGAAGGGTTGATTGGGCAGGAAAAAACGAAAGGAGAAAAACTGCAAGATCCACGGATGGTGGGCAAGGTGGGAAAAAGGAGTTTGACAAAAGTGGCAAGGGACTATGTGCAAAACTCTGGGGGAGGGGAAAAACTGCTACGACTCCTCCTCGGGGCCTTGTAAAAGGAGGGGGGGACTCTTTCCGGCTGAGGGGGTTGAAAATGGAAGGGCATCAGTCACTTAAGTTTTCAAAGAAAAACAGTGACAAGGATTTCATAGCTGTTGGGGGGCCTCCTCTCTGATCGGGGAACTGGAGACGACTTTCGATTCAGGGGACTCTCAGGAAGCGGCGCAAAAGAGGGTAGGTGCACCCTCAAAACTGGCCAGGACCTAAAACAGGCAAATGAGGGGTACTCGCTCGCGACTGGCGGTTAGGGATCGATCAGGAACCGTGAAAGGTACTGCACTCCGGGCGGCGTGTGGAAGTTCTCAATCGCGAATACTCCGCGCAGGGAGGCGCAGGCATAATGACTCTTAACTGAGCAAGGCTGGAAAAACAAAAATTTCAGGGAAATTAGGGAGTAGGTGAAAGGTGGCAGGCGGGCAATGCTAAACTGGTATTCAAAGGGATGGAAAAGCAGGAAGAGGGTCGCTAATGACCTCGAAGGCCAGGGTTTGCAAATCCACAATTAGAAGGTTGGGAAAGTTCCAGTCCTGTGTCTCCGTGGACAGGGACGCGGACGAAAAGCGCAAGGGGGGAGATTGCAAAAACACAAAAAGATACCATTCTGTCGAACGGGGGGTCTTTGGGGCAAGCTTCAGTGCGGTCCGGGAATGAAATAATCTTCCTACGATGCTCTCGAAAGGGGTGGTCAAAACCGAACACGCCGTTCTCTAACCAGGTCGTTTCTACGGGATGGGCTTCGACGAATGAGAGAAGAACGGACAAAGATTCCGCCAAGGCATGATATCGAAAGGTGAAAAAGGGGAAAAGTCGCTTGGACCGCGAGTCGTCTTCATGAACCACGGGGGTCGTAAAGGTTTCTGATATCTCCCAAAGGCATGTGGGAAAAAAGGGATCGGCTGAGGGCAAGACGGGGCATCGAAAGGGGGACGGGTTTTGGACAAGGGGTAGAGGGGGAAAAGAACTATGGACAAGGGCTCAGATCGAATACGGAACGCCTTCAAAAACTGGTCGGCCGATCAAAGTCAAATGGGTTTCACTGACGGGAGAACAACAAGACACGGAGCAAGTAGCATTGGAGGCGGACGATGGGGAGACTAAAACCTGGAAAACGCTATGCGAAAGGTGAGCAGGTTCCAATTCCACGGAACGAAGGGGTCAAAAAAGGGGGGGTTCTGGGAGGAGACAAGAGTGAAGTGGAAGAAGGTTG
>Ga0179593_1683193_pt1 | contig 21312 bp, 32 predicted proteins | sample CZODoug2_1_08_16_FD_185931 | JGI IMG/M metagenome (GOLD analysis project Ga0179593, IMG submission 185931) | Vadose zone soil fungal communities from Angelo Coast Range Reserve, California, USA - CZODoug2_1_08_16fungal (PacBio error correction) | ecosystem: Environmental > Terrestrial > Soil >...
CTTTCTTTGCCAGGGTGGGAAAGGACGCGGCGAAGAAAGGACACATGTTATGAATGGGAAAAAAAGCGCGGGGGGGAAGGATAGCAAGGGACAAAAGGGGGATGAGGTTCGTCTACCGAACGTTTAACATCAAAAGTTGAAAAAAAAAACATGTTCGAGACACAAAAAATCGCAACAACAAAACTTAGGTAGGGGGAAGAAATTTGGTACGCGGGCCGGAAAGAAAAGGTAGGAGGGAGGTAGAAAGGAAAAATACAATACAAGAGACTTGACTCCTTCGGGGCGGGCGCAAGAGCGAAGTTTCACACTAGGCTCAAGGAAGGTGTTTACGGAGAAAACCGAAGAAAATTCTTTTCGAAGGGTTCCTTCGCAACTCCCTACCGCAGAAAGAAAAAAAAAGCTCCGGGAGGACTGACAGGAACGTTCAGCAAAGGGAAGCTGAAAAAAGCCCTGAAGGGAGAAAAGCGCAAAAATGAAAAAGGAGGAGGAAAACACGGCAGGTACTTTTCTGTCTATGGAGGGGGAAAGTTCGCCGGGAAACTCGCTGGGAAAAAAGCGCGAGGAAAGGGGGACCGCTGAACAAAAAGAGGCTGAATCAAGAAAAAAAGGGTCCAAGAAAAAAACTTAAGTCCACAAGACTCTGACAAGCAAGGGTCTCTCACAGGGAAAGGCCAACGGGCATACACCAGCCGCCTAAGGAGGGTGGGGAAGTTTGAAGGGTCGGCGTCCCTTCGATGCAAGGAAGTCAACTTGACGAAACCGGCTTAGGGACACCAAGAAAAAAAGCTGGCGGAAAGAAAAAAACAGGGGGAACCAATGTGGAAAAATGGGTTGGCGCACATGTTTTATGCGTAGTAGGTGAGATTTTAGTACAAGAGAAAGGAAATATTACTAGGAGGTGGTCGATCAAAAAAGAAAACGCAGGAGGGGGAAGCACTCGACCGTGAAATTGGGGTGAAAGGGGAACACAAAAGTCAAGCGGGGCGAGACGCCGTGAAAACGCTGTCAAAGAAACTGATGGAAAAAGGCCAGGGGGAAAGCCAGCTAAAGAGGTTCGGTTATCGGGGGGAAAACGCGGGATAGGACAGAAAGGTGGGGAAACAACAAAAAGGGGAATAGGAGAAGGACTATGAAGCTTGAGGATCCTCTTTTTTTCGCAAAGAATGAGAATTGAAAGAAGAACGTGTCGAAAGCGCGTAAAAAACAATTACTAAGTCGACTATCGGGTTCGAAAGATAGGAGCTTCCAGGACGCTCGAGAAAAAAACGGCTTGGGGGGAAGAGACCAAGAAAACGTCCAAGGGGGAGTTGCTGGCCGGTCATCAGAATCCCTCATTCGAAAGGACCAAAAAAAGAGAGGAAAAACTCCGAAGGGAAAGGACCGAAAGGGAGACCTACAACCAAAAAATAATTGAAATGACAGTCCTCTAGCGACGCGATGAAGAAGCACAAAAGAGGTGTGGAGGAGGAGGCTGAGGCGGGAATCCACGGATGAAAAGAGCAGGCAATTTCGGCTTGCAAGGAACGAGAAAAAGGAGGGAACATTGGATCGAGAAAAAAGCCCCGATGAACATTCATAGCAGCAGAAAGGGTTATATAGACTTTCCCCCGTTTAAAAAAAAAAGAATTCCGAGAACTCAAGGGGGCGCATGAAAAAAAGCTAAGGGGAGAAATGTAAAAAAAGGGCGGCTGAAAAGAGACAATGGCCTCCCAGGGAAGAGGGGGTGTCGCCAGCGGAGGGAGTGCGCGAAGAGAAATTGAAAAGAAAGACGCATAAGAGGGGAAGATCGAAAAGTAGGGGTAAAACTCAAAAGGGACTTAACGTAGGTTCACCTTAAAAGGGAATAATTCAAGTCTCAGGGACCAGGAGGACTCAAGGAAGATTGAAAATCTACGACAAAAAACGAGTGGGAGTAGGGACTGGGCGCCAATGGTCAAGAGATTAAAAGGATAGCGCGTGAAAATGCACGGAAAGGTAGCCGAAAAAAGGTGCGGTCATAAAGAACTCAGCGGGGGCTCTATTGCAGGACATGCTCACGGGTTGGGAGTCTCTGAAATTTAAAGCGGGAAAGGGCCGCACGAAGGAAGGCATTCCAGGACCCGCAAACGCCAAACACGGTCCAGATTTGCGGGCAACCGCGGGAAAAAAAAGCTCAAACCGAAAACCTTGAAGGAGAAGCGCAAAAGGAGTGGGGGTAGGGGATCAGCGGAAGGAGGGAATTTCAGCGATTGGGAAAATATCACGCCCACATGTTTGGTTGTGAAAGGGGAGACCACAGGGGACTTAAAAGAGGGAAAAGAAGGAAGGCTGCTAAAGGCTGAAAATTGTGCAAGTCCATCGCGGGGATCGGCAAGCTGAAAACATTCCTGGGAAAAGGGAGGACTTCCAAAAGCAGAAAGACCCTTGAAGAAAAAAAGAGGGGGGGGTGTGTTTCATGATTTGGTCTTTGGAGAAGGGCCTTCGAAGAAGAAGAAAAAAAAAAAAGAAAAAAAAAAAGGAAGACGTCCAAGGACAATATGATATCAAAAGAGGATGCGTGATGGCCCAGACTGCCCATGAAAGCGTGGACAATTTGGGGGAAAATATTGTTGAAAGATTCGCTTAACGGGTCAACGGGGGGGGACCACATGACGAGGTCGAGGGGGGGAAGAAGGGGGTGCCACTCCTCAAGTATGGGTCAGATGCTCTGACGAAAATGTGTGGGCAAAGCCACAAAGAGGAGGCGCTAACCGTCGAGAAAATTTCTTAAAAAGTCCGGAGGTGAGGGAAAAAGAGAAGGGTCCAATCGGGCTCTCTGGAGCACCAAAAATCTTTTGGGCAAAAAAAACTCAAAGCAAGCAAACACTGTGAAAGGGAAAGAGAAACAACACTGAGGAAGAGATATCTTCAAAGGGATAGACTTACGGGAAAAGCAATGGGAAGCTGTTTCCGATCACTCCCGAGGAGCTTGGAAGGGGCATGATTCAAAAGAGAAGCCGCGCGGGGGGGAAAGCTTTTTGGATAGTGTCCGTCGGGGGGCGTTTGGCGAAGGACCTCCGGATTAGGGGGTGGGCACCACAAAGAAAAACGAGAGAACTGCGGGAACACAGGGATAGAACAAGGAAAGAAGGGGAAAAAACTTCGGAAAGGGGGGCTTGGCCAAAGAATCGCTTGACGCAACACTCTCAGCACTAAACAAAAAAAAATTCGAGGTCCACATTGGCTGGGAGAAAAATGATCTCTAAGGGAAAAGCAAGGGAGGAAGTGAAAAGGGGGAAATAAAAAAGGGCGCACGTACTAAAAGAACACTGCCTGGAAAAAGTCTCTAATGCGATTTTAAAGAAAAGCACAAAATCGAAGGGGTGCTGAACGTGTGGGGGCGGCTGTAAGGGGTCTAAAGGAGTAACGGGAGGAGGAAGTGGTCACTTGCCGTCTTTGGACGTAACGGGGGGGAAAGGTTGCTGCATCGTTATTCGAAGGGTGGCCGAAAACTCGCGGGGAAAAAAAGCGCGGGAGGGATAGCTACCGGAACAAAAATCAAACCTATTGCGTGTGAGCTGATTTCGTAGCGCCGCAGACGGGACAGGTGATCTTGAAGGATTACCGGGAGACCCGTAAAAGAGAAAGGGGGGGGATCTCATAGTCAAATTACGCGGGGGCTCGGGAAAAAGTCTTAAAAAAGAAAAGACTTGATCCAGAAAAGAACGCTTCACCAACAGGATGATGAAAGATTGCTGGCATAATCCCGGACGGGAAGAGGCAAAGATGGTTCAAACCGGAACGTGTTTTAACAATCAGGAGGTGGGGGGTCAATGTGCGCTACACTTGAACCGAAATCGAAAAGGGAGGAGAGAGGAAACGTGGACGCGAAAAAAACCAAAAACCAGAGCGCGGGGAAAGAGAGGGCACGGGATCACGCCAGCGCTAAGGGGGGAAAGATGTACGGCTTCCTTTCTTAACGTCTGCGGAGAATCAATGCGAAAGAAGGTCGGAGGGAAGTTTCCAAGTGGTTAGAAAAGCCATAACAGAGGGGAAAAGAAAATCGCCAACTCTCCTGGTCAGAAAAGTGACCGATACGAAAACTTAAGCAGGGCTGCCCTGCGAAAGCCGCTAAAATCAGCTTGAGGGGGTCCGCTCAAGGGAAAAGGAGGGTTACTTGGTGGCCTGTTTAGTCTCTATAAAAAAACAGAGGCGTTTCGGAGAAAAGTTTAAAAAGAAGGGAAAGCCGGGTCGAAGGGGTGAAAAAGGGGTCTCCGTCAGTGAAAAGGCCGAAGCCCTTCCGTGCTTGGCAAGGTCCGGGAAAAAACGGGGACACGCTTCCAAAGGGGAAGGACCGCAGGGTTTATGGGGGGGGGAATCAGATTGCGTGTAATTCCCTTCGGGCATAAAAGAAAAAAGGATACGTCAAATATGGGCCAAGGCCTTGAAAAAAAAGGGAGAGTGTGAAGAAAACAGAATCGCATGGGGGTGTTAACTATGACCGGAATGAAGGCGAAGTTCTTGGGGCGAGTCGAGACCACGCCCGAGGAGAGGGACAGCGCGCGTAAGGTGGTGTGAAGCAGAAAAAAAAAGAAGGAGCTTAAGAAACTCGACTGAATGCTACGGCCTGAAGGCAGGAAAAAAATCATTGTCCAAAGAGGGAGCTCCTAAGCGGTAAGGTGAGGAGTGGTTGCCGGAAACTTGCGAAGAACTCTTCCATTCGAGCGAGGGGGAAAAAAAGAACACTTGAACAACACAACATAATCTCAAAGGGTGGCGAAGGGAAAGAAAGGCCTCGGGAAGACGTTTTCGGAGAAAGCCATATTAGTGAGAGCCGAATGAAGGGGCCAGAAAGCCTGGCTCGCGTTAAAGGATCGTCGTCGGGACGATAGCCTGGTGAAAGGAGAAGGTTTTTAGGGGAAAACACCCTTCACTCGCAGAGAAGTGAAAGAAAAAGTTTGCAAACAGCAAAAAAAAAAAAAAAGCTAAGGGAAACTGGAGCAATTGTTTTACAAATGCGAAAATCGAAAAAATCGTGAAAAAAAACGCTGAAGGGGATCGATGGGGAGAGGGAAAAAATTGGGGACCGCGCAAACAGAGAGAAGGAGCCAGGGAAGCCCGCCTGAGGTGTGATATAAGAAACGGCGGTGGACTCAAGGAAAAATCTAGAAAAAAATCATCGCAGAGAGGGGACAATGAAAACAAAGGAAAAGTGGCACGGGTGGGGGGGCTTTGTCTGTCGAGAAAGTTTTCGAGAGAGCGAAAAGGTGCCAAAAAGACTGAGCGCTTTAGGAGGTTTGCAAAGATTAGGGGAAGGCGACGAGGGGGGGAAAAAGGAAGAAATTCTCGGGAAATACGGGGATTTTGGATGAGGGAAGGAAATTTCCAAAGACATCAGAAAGGGACAGGCTGGGTTGCCTCATCATGCGGGAAGAGTCCAGAAAGGGCATAGGAGGGTCTCAGGGGCGGCCGCAGGAAAAAGGCACAAGTCGAGCCAGTGGCTTCAAAGGGCGAGGGGGTTCGGGAGTCGAGAAGGGGGGATAAAAAAAAAAATTGGGGGGGGGGAAGAGGCTCCGAAAGGGAAAGAATTTGCTGTTACATCAAGAAGAAGTCGAGAAGAAAAACCGTACACCTTATCAGGGAAAAAAAAGACACGCAGGAAAGTTTTAACTAAGTTTTGGGTTTCCTCAAGACCTGGGTTCGACAAGCAACAACAACAAAAATAGGAGGAAAGTGTCAAAGCACGTCAGGGGAAGGGAGGGGGCAGCGGGAGGAAAAGGACCGACAAAAGAAGGTGAATAAGGCTTCTAGGCCGCACGGGCAAAAAGGAACATAAAGCAGCAGTGTGGACCGGGGAGCCCGTAAAAAAAAAGCTTTTCGCCCGAAGATGCGGAACCGCCGAAAGGAACGCCACGCGCCGGTTGCCGAAGCTTTGCAAACCTCGAAGAACGCAAGGAGAAAGACCTGCGAAAAGCGCAAAAGGTGCGTCAAAGTCAAAAAAGCTCGGGGTGCGTGGGGAACTATCAAAGGGGAAGCGATTTGTCAAAAAATTCCAGTTGGAAACCAGAGGGGAGGGACGAATCTGAAAAACTCACCAGCTCTCTCACTTAAGTGAAAGCAAGCGATAAAAGCGGTCATTAAAGAAAAAAAACGGCTGACAAAGACGACCAACAGAAAGAGATTTGGGGCGGGGTCGGTGACAGTCATCGCCTTGACTCGCTGAAAGAAAGAGGACGAGTATACGGAAACCGCGTAGGAAAAAAAAAGCTGGAGGGAAAAAAACCATAGATCGTTGGGAAGGCCATCGAATTGGGGGGGGGGGAAAAAAGCGGTTTATGAAAGAGATTGGTTTCGAAAGGAATTCGCATGACCGTGCCGCGGGGGAGGGGGAATCGCCGGAGGGGAAAAAAGGGGGGAAACCCTGAGGGAGAAGTCAGAAGTTGTGGAAAACACTCCCGGATCATTACCCGGCGCGAAGAAAGGAAATTCTGAAAAAAAGGCACGCGCGAAACGGTGGAGGGAAGATTTCAGACTAAACCAGTTGATAGGGAGTTTCAAAAAAAAAGGAAAAAAACGAACCAAAGTCAGAACATTTTTTAAGAATTATCTCGAGCAGTGAGGCTCACCGGGGACGAGCATCTCAGAAGGGGGGAGGAAAAGCGGGTGGGGAAGAGCACGCAATCAATGACTTTCTCTTTTCACGCGAAGAACAAAAAGGATTCCCGAAAGGCGGGTGCACGAATTTCATCAATTCTTAGGCGGTTTCGAATGGGGATTGGGTTACAACACTGGAAGCTCTCTAAGAGGGGGCCAGTCAAAAAATACTGCGGGGGGGAAGGCGATAGAAAAAAAAACCACTTCGAAAAAAACAGGGTCCCCGAAGGGAGTCGCTCTGAGAACTACAAAAGAGGGGGGAAAGGTCATTGGCTCCCCTTGGGGGCCTGTAAAAAAAGGTTCAAAACGCCTGAAAGGGAAGGCCGGGAAAAAATTATTAAGAAGCACTCGGAAAAATGGAAGAAGGAAAAAAATCTTAAAAACAGCACAAACTTCTTCGGAGTTTGATTGGGGGGAAGCTTGCGCCAGAAATTCCCCCAGGAGGATTCGCGGGAGTTTTTAACGGAAGCGAGTTGGTAGAAAAAAAAAGAAGACACGTATTAAACGGATCCTTCAAGACGCTGGGGAAAGAAATAGAGACCGAAACAAGGGCGTGGGGGTAATTTTGGGATCCCAAGAAAAAACAAGAAAAAAATTAAAAAAGCGTCGTGTGGGGGAACGGAAGAGGAGGCCATTACGCAGAAAAAAACTGCAGTTGAAAAAAAAAGGCTTAATACAGGGGAGCGGGAGCGCGGAGGGGAAAGGGGAAAAGACAAAGCCAGCTCTCCCCGGAGAGCAGACAGGCGGGCGGAAAAGGGGCTCAATCGGCCGTCTAAAACTACCGGGAGGAGACACGAGTAACAGAGAAAGGAGGGGGGGCGGGAGAATCGATCTCTTCGCCGAGAAGACCTCTCGAAAATGGTAACGAAGAGGGGCTCTGTTGGAAGCCAGGACGTGGTGGTTTCAGAAAAAAGAGAGGGATCTCTCAAACAAAAAGGGGGAGGTTATAGATGGAGTCTTAGGCAAGGAAACACCGAAGAAGGAGGGGAGAGTACATAAATTACAGGGCCTTCTTTCGTAGACCGAACCACTTTACGTAAATCCGCTAGAGCTTGCAAAAGAAAATCATCAATGAAAAAAATGTTACGACGGCGCCGAAGGAAGGGCCCAACCCCCAAATTTTGGGGTGGGGACTCCGGAAAGATTCCCAACAAAAAAAGAAAAACCTCGAAGGTCGAACATAGGCGTAAAAGGAGGGGGGCCGAATCTAAAAACCTGGCAAAGTAAAAGGCGCTTCCTAAAAGAATGTCCAAGGCGGTAAGCCGCTCGGGAGGAAAGGAGGGAGGGAATTTCTCTGATGCTTTAAGGTCTCTAAAGGAAGGCCAGTTGGGAAAAACGCCGGAGAGCTGAAATAGGAAAATGGCCTCAACCAGCCAGACAAAGAAATCCACCAGAAGGGAAGAAAGCCCTGAAAACCGCGGGGATGAAAAGAAAGTTTCACCAGGAAAAACAACCGAAGGGAAGGGTTTCCAAGAAAAGATTGTGTGCTGTGTTTTTCGTCAGCAGAAAACTTCGGCAGAAAGAAAAATCCGTAAAGGGATCCGCACCCACGGGGGGAAGGAGGAGAACCCTCAGGCCTAGACTGCCAAGGGAGAGAGGGAGAACGTTGAGCTAACATCGTTTTTTGGAGTAGTTCGAGGAAGGAACGCGAGGGAGGTCTTACAAGAAAAAGGGAAGGGGCCACATGGGACTAAAGGGAGTCTGCGGGAGGGGGGGATTGTGCAAAATAAGGAGAAAATCGCTTCCACGTCCTCTCTTAACGAAGTGTGGGGGGGACCACACTCGGGAGGAGTCTCGAGAGGCGCCTAAAGAGACGAGGAGAAAACGAGATTTCTGCAAAGCGAACAGCGTGGGGAGATCCCGCAAATCTTGAGTCGTGAGGAAAACTTCAACCTCGGAAAAAAAGAAGCGCAGGCGAAAGGTTACTAATTATCGAGATAAAAAAAGAAGGAGGAAGAAGGGAAAAACCTTGAAACGCCTTGGAGAGATATGGGTTTCTCAAGCTCTGTTTAGTTAATGCAAAAAGGGACCGAAAACTGTGCGGAGAAGGAGGTGTGCAAGGAGGAAAGGCGTGTCGCACAAGCTCGGATCGCGTGCAAAGAGTTACGAGCGGTTCGAGCCAGTGGAAGGGGTTGTTGTCAAGAACCCACAAAGAAATTCCGGGGGGAAAGCATGGGGGGGACAGGAAAATCAGGAACAACGGCCCGAAACTTCTTCCGCTTGTCAAGAGGGGAAGACACCTCAAGGGAAAAGATTCTCACAGAAGAGAAAAAAAAGAGGGGAGGCTCAACAAGGAGGAAGCAGAAAAACAGCGGCAGTCTTTCTGAAAAATCAGACCGAAGGGGAAAGAAATTCACCTAAAGGGCTTCTGGAATGGACAGGGGGAGGACTCACTGACCTAAAGGAAGATTCAGCGAGTTTCGATGAAACGCAAGAAAAACGAATGAACACAGAAAAATCTCTTTCAGTAACTTGGGGTGATTGGGAGCTGGAAATTTGAAGAAGAGAAGTTCAGGGTGTCCGAGCGGGGGACTGAGAGCAGGAGGAGAGGGGTTTGACTGGGAACACAGAGGCGTCAGGCTTATGGCTACGACGGGGGGGGTTAAAACGGGGCCGCGACTGAAGAAAGAGGAGCTCTTCGTTTAGGGAAAATATCGACCGTAAGGACAACATCGGAAGGAACAACCAAAACAGAGGAAGTTATTCCGGACACTCCAAGTGAGAAGGGGAGCATGCGCGAAAAAAGGTCATCGAGGGAAGGGAGCTTCATTACATGAACGGACGACACGGTGGCTCGTTGCTTCCAAGTGCGCGGGATGTGACGAAGAAGAGGTCTCATGAAGAAAGTGTGGAAAAAGGGAAGGAGAGCATCAAAGTCAAGAAAGTGTAGCAAGGGTGCGCAAAAAAGAAGGAGGTCTAAAAGGAAACTTACCGCTAGTAAGCTGGGACCCCATAACAGCCGTCCTTACGCTGTTAGGAAAACCATGGAGAGGGGGACTCAGAGTCGCTACACTGGAGAGATATACAACAACAACAAAGGGGAAATAATAGCTCGAAAAAGGAGGGAGTACAAACAACACCTCAGGGCATGGAGGCCTCTGTAAGGGATGTCTCCTACCAAAAAGACCGTCTGGGAGAAGAGCTTCTCGAAGAAGTGCGAAAAAGGATCACGTGAATTGGGAAAATGTGGGCTTAAGTCTCTACCGGTCCGGGGAAATTTTCGGGAGGTACCGTCTAAGATGTCTCCCAGAATCCAAAAGACCCTCAGGAGGAAACAATGGGGTGTCCAAGGGCTATTACAGAGTTGGGCGAAAGGCCTCTTCAATGCAGGGGGGGAAAGGACTCACCTGAGAAAGGCTGCGATAAGGAGAAGAATCCTCTGAGGGAGAAAACACGCACGCTCAGGAATTGCGTGGTTGCAAAAGTCTCTACAAAAATAATCCGCCGCGAGGGAAAGGCTTCAGCCAAAGGGAGGAAAAAGGGGTTTCCGACAAAGGAGACCTGCGAAGCGAGAAAATTAAAAAAAGAACATAGGGACTTCTCAAGCAAAAGCAGAATCTCACCTGCGAGCAGAAAAGAAAAGTCATAAAAAAAAAAACACACTTTCCTCCTGAAGAGGTTGGTGCAGGTTTCAGGGGGGAATCGATGAGAGAAGAGAAGGACGGGGAGGCAGGATGATAATCCGTCCTCTCCCAAGATTTGCCTGATATAGAAAAAGACTTCCAGGTGTTGAGCTAGGGGGGGGACGCACAGGCAGGGGGGGGTTTCTGAAAAGAAAGTATGACTCGTAACGGTGAAGGGAACAGTGACAAAATTGGCGTGCTTCTGATGAGGTGGGGGGGATGATTTTGCCAAGTCCCCTCTCGAGGAAGCGTAAAGAAAGGGGGGAAAAACACAAAAGGAGGAAGAGCATTCGAATACGCCGAAGAAGGAGAAAAAAAGGAAGAAAGGGCACCGGCAATTGCTTGGAAACTCTTTAATCATGGGACGGGTCCCATCGAAAAGAAAGGGGGACGTTAAAGATTACTTAAAGGGGGAGAAAACGCGCATGCGGAAGAATCTACAAGAGAACTTCCAAGAAAAGAGACAAGAAATCATCTTCCAAACGGGTTCGAAAAAAGGAATCGCTCAGGCTCCTGTTTCCGTAAGGCACCTCCATATTATGTCAGATGAAACAACCTATTGAGAAAGGCTGGGGTTAACAAGCGCTTGAAGAGAAACTTCGGCAAAGTAAAACTATCTGCGGTCTCGCCTTAAGAAGTGTGGGTTTTCGAGAACCGTGTCCAGGAAAGGGCCAGATAAGGGAAAGAGGGGATCATCAGGCGAGGAGGAAAGACTCCGAACGTTAGGGATTCACCGTGGAGGGGAAAAGGAAATAAGAATCCATCCGCAACACTCTCACGGAAAGGGCGGCAGGGGGTTTTCAAAAAAGGCTGTCCAAACGCAGACAAGGAAATTGACAAGCACCGATACCTGCCCGAAAAAAGAGGGGGACGGCCCTCCTTGTCAAAGGATCGGAGAATGCAGATGAACAAACACACCGAAAAAGCACAAAAAGCGCAAAAATGCTTTTCACGGGAAAGAACGCCACTTGAGGCCCGCGGAGGAGGGGGAAATTCAGACAAAAGTGACCTGGGAGGGAGATTGGGCAAACCCCTTTCAGAGAGGATCCTGCGAAAGGGGCCCGGAAAGCTGAGGAAAAAAAAGGAAAGCAGTTGATGGTGGGGGGGAGACCATTTCAAAAACGCAGGAGGCGGAGGGGGGGGGACGACTGGTCGAAATTTTTGCTCGGCATGCAGAAAAGTGGATCTTAACTGCTTCAGGACCTGGGAAGAAGAGGAAAATTCGGATACGGAGCAGTGCGTGAAGGGAGGAGGGAGGAATCGGCGTGGAGAGTAAGGAGAAAGAAAAGTGAAACCGGCGGCACTAAAGGAGAAAAAAAAATTTGTGAGTTCTCAAGCAGGGAAAAGGATAATCCTGAGAAGGAAGGGATAGCCGGACCGCATTCGAAGGGGGCAAAGCAGCCAGTCTTATGTGTTGTGGGGCAGAGCTAACGTGAAACCCAAAAAAAACAACGAGGGGAAAGGAAGATCTTGCAAGGGAAAAAGAAAAGTCTTGATTAAACACCGCCTGGCTGAGCAGAGTGTAAAAAGGGAAGGGGTCGTGTACCGACCAGCTCAGAACTGTAAAGGCCTCTCGAGGCGCACAGCGTGGTAAAGGGCGCCGTTCCAGGAAACCGGGAACCAGCTCAGCCGATTCTCCTAAGACCCTCCAGCAGCAAAAAACCACCCGCGCAGAAACGATACAGAGGAGAAAAAAAAGCCGAGTCAAAGGGAAAGGGAGATACCTGGAATGCCAGGAAGGGAGCGTGCACGAGCAAAAAGGCGGGGTCAGAAAGAAGAGAGGGAAATGGTTGAGTTTGAAGTTGTTCATCAGTGGGAAAGAATCGCGAGACAACGGCAGAGAGGTTTTCAGAAAAAGAAGCCTGAGACTCTAAGGAAAGAAGAAGGGTTCCACATCGACTCTAAGTTCCACAAAAAGGACTCTTCAAATCCCTCTTGCATTCCGGAAAAAAAACTTCCCTCAAACACGCGCCGAAGAGAGGGGGGTGGTCCTTGGCAAAAAAAAGAACCGTCCACAAAAAAAAAAAAAAAAAAACACAACAAAAAAAACACCCAACCACCCCCCAAAAACCAAAACAAAAAAAAAAACCCAAAACCAAAAAACAAAAAAAAAAAACCACAAAAAAAACCACGATCAAGGAGAGGGAAAGACGAAAAAGGGACCTTATAGGAAAAAGAAAGGAGGGAGGACTTCCATAGTAGTACCTCCAATGCTAACTCGATGGGGTCTTTGCAAGCTGTAACGAGGGGGTCGGACAGGAAAGATTTTGAGAGGTTGAAAGTCTTAGGGGGGGGGTCGACGTTTCCAACGCCTCCTTAGTGGTCTGACCGGAAACTGAAACGGAGCACGAAATCGTGCATGAGAAAAGAACCTCTACGGGCTAAAAAGGAAAACTCGGAGGGAAAGCACGCTCTGAAAAAAAAGGAAGTGAACTAAGCCATCTGAATATCTGGGGAGTGCGGGGGCCTTCCGGAAACGGCCATTCTAGAAAATCAGTAACACAGGGGGGAGGAAAACAACAACAACAGGAAGGAGGATATAATCTTCAAGGAGTCTTGAGAAAGGAGAAGAGTTTGGCACTCCACGATTTTTTCAAGAATCACTAGAGAGGCTTAACGAGGGTATTGTGGGGAAAAGGGTTCGCCGAAGAAAAGGGCGCGTGCCGGAAAGACAATCTTAGGAGTAGAAAAGATAGAGTGACTCTCAGAATTCTCCTTAGGAGGGGGGGGGGCACCACACTAGTCTCTCAGCAGAGAAAAGCGGCTTTGGAATCGGACCCCGGGCAAAAAGGTAATGAGCGTTTCCCAAGGAGACGGCACAAGGAGCGTTCCGCCAAAACTCTCTGAGAAATAGGGGGGGGCCAACAAAATTCGGCCACATTTGCCTGGAAAGCAGGCTGGAGGGAAAAAAAATCTCTAAGAAAAGAAAAAAAAGGGGGGACTTAAGAAATGGAAGCACGTCCTCGAGGAGAGGAGGAGAGCGATAAGACCACTCATTAAAAAAATCAACGGGAACTTGTGTGAAAAGAGTCCCGTCGGAAAAAGTTTTCCAAAGGGAGGGAAAAGAAACTTTGGGAAAAATTATGACGGAGGGAGAGGAGGGGGAGGAGCTGGACCTGCAGATTCAGATTCTAGGAAGTTGGGGCAAGAATTCGCGGCTGAAAACAAAGGGTTTTTGGGACACACAAAAAAGAGGAGGGAGCGGTTGTGACCGCAACACATCTGATTCTGACATGGAGACGCGCATAAAAACAGCTGCAGGTGAGACCTTCTGAAAAGAAAGGGGAATAGGGGGGAGGCTCAAAAGGGGAAAAGGGGGGGGGCGGGCGGGAAAGTCGGCTGTGAGGCGTCCCGGAGGACCGCACGACAAGTGTAAGATGATGGGTGAGAAAGGCGGAAGAGGACCGGAAGAGATACGGTGGTCGTCTAAACTAACGAAAAGTAAAGCAGCGGAGGGGGGGGGGGGAAAGTTCTGAGAAAAAAAAAAAAAAACTCTCGAAAACAAAGAAAGAGAAGGAGAGAGAGTCATCAAGGGGAGCACCTGCAGGGGAGACTCCTGGATCTTAGAACAAAGTATCCAAAAAAAGGGAGAAAAAGCCGGGGAGGCGGGGGAGAAAGGACACTCTGACTGGAGGAATAAGCAGAGCATAAATCTTTTGACGAGGGGAAAAACCGTTTCCGTATTCTGGGGAAACGCCCAAAAAAGAAGCGCCCTCCCCGCAGAGGGCCTAGGGGGAAGATCGCCCTAAGCCCTTAGCATGTAATGAAGGGAAGCAGAGCCCTTCGCTGCGCAAAATGTCCGAGAAAATGCACACCCGAAGGGGGGGGGAAAAGGAAGTTGCAGGTTGGTGAAATCGCTCAGAAGGAAAAGCGCTGTGAAGGGAGGGAGAGGGAGGGACTTTCATTTGACCGCGTCCAACAGCCTACAGAGGAAAAAAACCTCTGGAGCCAACACAAGCTCGGAACCTTCCAGAAAAAAAAGAAGTAAAACAGGGGAGAAAAAACTACAAGCAAACGAAGGAAAAAGGGGGGGGGCATGGGGTTTTCATGAGGTTCAGTGATTAAAGCCAGAGGACATCATTGAAAGACTCCACCTAAGAAAAGGCGGGCTTCAGAAAAAGAGAAAGGGGGACAGGCCAAAGGGGAGAATTTGTTGGGAAAAGAGGGGGTTGGGTTGGGGTTTGGGGGGAGAAAAGGGTGCGGAAAAAACGAGTTCTTCAATGAAAGGGGAAGCACGGGTTCATTTGAAAAAAATTGCGGAGGAGGTCAGAAGCGGAAGCCAACTCACGCATAATGGAAGGGAAAGGAAAGGAGCACGAGGCAGGTGGGAAAGAAAAAACTCCTAATCGGAGCATGAAAAGCTCGGACGGGAAAATTTTGCGGGGAGCTGCCTGAGGGGAAAGCCAAGTTGGGGGAGAAAGCATCGGGGGAAAGGTCGTGGGTTACGGAAAGCGTTTCGAAAAAAAAGGGAAAGGAAAGGGCTCAGTAGACCTGTTAATATGAGCCTCCGCAACAAAAAAAGAAAGAGTAGATAAAGATGAGCTGGAAAAAGTGGCCAGGGGGGGGGGAGAACGTTGCGGAGAAAAAGGGAAAACACCAGGAGGGCTCTGGCCGCTAGAGCCAGGGGAAGACCGCTTGCCGGGAAAGGGGGGAAAAAGTCTCGGGAGTGATCGCTTTTGAGGATCCTTGGAGGGACGTTCTTGACACAAAGCGCTCGAAGAAAAATACTTCGAGGGGGATCCTCCGCAGCAAAAAGGGGGCAATTCACAGGACGAATCACAAGAGTAAGAAAACTCACACTACCCTGAGAAATTCGAGGGAAAAAACAAACGCTCTCCAATGGGGAACCGCTTGGGGAGGGGTGCGGAGGAAAGGGGGGTGACGCAGAAGAGCTCGTGTCAGAGAGAATGCATGACGCAGAACAAAGCACAAAAGTGTTGCTGGAGGAGCTTTCGTCAGGGGGTGCCCAGGAAGGAAATTTATGAGGGTGTTGGAAGAAAAAAGGATGAGGTTTCTTTAAACCCTTTAAGAGGAGGGACGTGGGGAAAAAGGGTTGGCGAAGAAATTCGGAGCAAACGCGTAAAAAGGGGGGTGTGTAGTAAAGATTCCCCCGTGAAAAACCGCAACCAGGAGGGAAAGGAGGTGTGTTGAAGCACTCAGCTTTCCTGGACATGTGAAAAATCTCCGCAGAAACTTTCAGTAAAGTACCTCGGGAAAGAGCTGACCTTAAGAGAAAAAGGGGGGAAGACCAGGGCGCGGGCGAAGTCAAGGGGAGGAGGTCTAGGCGGAAACGAGTTCCCCTTAAAGGAAAAAATTGGAAACCTGCGGGAAAAAGTATCATGGGGAGGAGCGACGCGAAGCCCGGATGGGGAGAAGGGCGTTCAACCTGAGGAGAAAAAAAAAAGGTCAAGTCAAAAGCGCTCTCAGAAATGTTGGGGATTCGAGGGACCAAGAGCAAATTATGGAGGAGAGAGATTCATGGGTACTAACCTTAGTTTTAAAAAGGATGTATCTACGGGGGGAAGGCCTGCTTTACGAAATACCAAAGAAGCCGTTACGTCGAAAAAGCTCGTCGAGGCAAGGGACAATTGCACAAATGAAGAGAAAGAAAAAGTCGTGAACCTCTTCATTTTCCAATTTGAGGGAAGGGATGCCCGAATCCGGGAAGAACTCCACCCACGAGGGGGGAAAGGAGAGACAGATGTGAAGAGAAGAAGAGAGGTGGTAGCGGATAGGTGATGGGAGGGGGGAGGAGGAGAGGAGGTGAAGAACAGAGGGGAGGAGGATAGGGGGGGGGTTGGAGGCGAGGGGGGGAAGGGGAGGGATGGGAGAGGGGTGAAGAGACGAGGGGTGCTGAGAAGGGATATAAGGGAGAAATGTGGGGGGGGGGGGGAGGGAAGGGGGGGGAGGGAAAAGAAAAGGAAAGAGAAGCCTGAGAGTGGAAGAGAAGGATAAGTGGAAGGAGAGATTGTGAGGGGGGAGGGTAGCTGGGAGTAGGAGGGGACTAATGGGAAGGAGGAGGAAGAATGGCGGAGTAAGTTATCAGAAGGAGGTGGGGGGGCAGGAGGATGGAATAAGGCGGGTGGGAGGTGGAAGGGTCGAGGGGCGGAGAATGGCGTCTGGGAGAAGAAAGGGGGGGGGTGGGGGCGAGGGGAAGAAAGGGGAGGAAGAGTGGGGAGTGGTGGGGGGAGGAGGAGTGGAGGGGGTGTGTAGGCAGTTATAGTGTGGACGGGGGTGGCCTCGGTGGTTGGGGAAAAGAAGCTGTTCCTGTGCCGTCAAAAAAATCGACACATGCAGCTGCAAAACGCTGCTGCGAAATGCCTGCAAAAGAAAGGTCAAGCACACAGAAAAAAAGTCTTCTATTGTGGAGGGAAATTTCGCGAAAGGGAGGGACGTTCCGCTTTAAAGACGAAGGGCAGGAAAAACACGTAGAAGAGAATCAAACACTGGGTCCCTCAAAATAGACAGAAGAGTACTGGCAAAAAAAGCCTGCCCCGGAAAAAAAAAAGGGGAAAACGGGGAAGGAAAAGAGGAAACCGCCAATGAAACCTGTTGTATGTGGTGAATGGGGGGGGGGCGGCCATCGAATTCACGTCTCTTAGTCCGTAGGCAGAGAAACGTCCCTTCAAAAGTATAGAATACCCAAAGGAAAACTGAAAAAAAGGGAAAAATGTGAAGCTAACAAGAAAGGGGGAAAAACAATTCAGGGGGGGTAGAAGGTTCGGATATAAGGTTCTGAAGAAAAACTTTCCAACATAAGGGGCTGCCGGGAGGGAGCCTTAGGGGAAAAGAAAAGCTTATTGGAGGGAAGGAGAGGCCTAGCTCCTCGGAAGGGGTGAAGCAAAAAAAAACGAATAGGTAGATTCACTGAGCTATACAGCAAAATGGGGGAAGGGGAAAAACGCGCGCCGGGGGGAATGGGCCATCAAGGGGGGAGAAGAAAAAAATCTTTAGGGCGTGTAGACTACGAGAGAAAAAACGCCGGAAAAAAACGAGGCCACTCTCACACACTGTGAAGATTAAAGGATTAGAAGTCTCACCGTGTTCGAAAGGGTGGAGAGAGGGGGAATGGGCCGCAGGGGAAAAAAAAACTGTTTTTCCGGGGAAGCACCACTGGAGGTCTTGCAAGGGAAGAGAGAGCCACGAGAAAGCGTGCGGGAAGGGAAGTAAAAGGGCCGGGCTCAAGTGGAACCATCGGAGGTGAATGCACAGAAGGGGGGGCTTAGCCACGCCGTTCCTATTCAGGCTCTCAGAGCAGGGGAGTGGCAAAAATCAGGAAAAAATCCAGAAGAGTGGAAATGAACCTGTAAGGGAAAGAATCCCTCGCGGAAAAAAAAAAGTCGCAATACAAGCCACAAATGCGAGGGGGAGAGCCAACTGTCCACTCTCCTTGTCGTCAAAGCTTAAGCAAAGCAGGGGGGCAAGGAACGTCATGAGTGCGCACGTCAAGAGGGGAGAAGAAGCGAATCGGAGGAAAAGGAAAAGTTAAAAAAAGAAAAAATCAGCTTAGGGGCGGAAAGTGTTTAGTGGAACGTGTAACGTGTAAGGAAGAGGCGGGGATACGTAGCGGGGGAGGGAGAGTTTCTGGAAAACGGTCAGATCGATGGTCGGCGGCGACGACCGGTCAGAATAAAAAAGCAAAAGAGTGGGATTAATTTTGGGGGGGGGAGAAGAAAGAACTCGGGAAAAAGGGAAAAAGAGAATAATTACCGAGTAGGGGGACCGCACTCAAAGGGGGGAAGCGTCACATAAAAAGAGGGCATCTCAGAGAAATACAGAGAAGCTTCTACCGGAAGAGAGGAAGATGTCAAGCGAAGCGGCAAAGGCGGGGGTGGCGCAGGAAGGGGGATTGGATCGGCTGTTCTAATTGCACAATTGTTAAACGGAAAACGGGGGTATAGATTGATGATGGGGAAGCTCGCGGCGGGGCCGGAAATCCGGAATGAAGGGACCAGCGTCACCGATGCTCGTACAATTCTACAAATAGGGGACGCGCAGAAAAGTGTGGGGGGGGGAAAAAAAAACGTCATGTCAAAAAAAACTAAGAAGCTCGAGAGGAAATATATGCAAAAATTCGTGATGATGAGGAAAAAAAAAGCTGAGCCGGTATAAGAAGGGGGGGATCCGACCAAGAAAGGGGACATAGCTGTAGGCAGGGCTCAAGGGAAGGAGCCAAGATGCTCACGGCGGAGGACGCGTGTGCGAAAGATATTTAACAGGGGGAAATTTTGAAGGGAAGCTGCACGACAGAGACCTCCGCAAGCGACAACCCCGCAGATGGGGTTCGCCGAACGGTCCAGCAAAAGCGGCAGAGGGGGAGGCGCAATCTCGAAAGAGCGCGCGGAAGAAGTCATCATCAATGGGGAAAAGAGTAATTTCTTCGAGGGGAAAGGGGGGGGGGACACGTTTGAAAGGGGGAAGCAACGCAAGCGCGCGGGGGGCATGCGATTTCTTCCAAGGTTTCTCGAGGAAAAGCCTGTATCCGGAGAAAGGGTGAAAAGAAAAGAGCTAGCAGAAAAACAGCTCGGAAAAAGAAGCTTCCCGCGACAGTAGGAAAAAGGGAGACTATCACCCCGACAATCAACACACTTTCCTCCGAAGGATGGGTGGGGCTTTGTCTTGAAGCGCTCTTACAAAAAAAGGACTGCAGAGAGGGAAAAGGAGATCCATTCCAGCACAAGAAAACACTTAGAGAGAAAAGAAGGAGGGGGGAAACGCCACCCCAGGAGCTTTGGACGACCAATGTTGGGAAGGAAAAGTCCGCACGGAAGGGGGGAATGTTGCTGAACGCTATGGAGAGAAAGCACGTTGGGAAAAGGCGGGCGGCGGCGGGGGAGAGAAAAGGTGCCAAACAAGAACGCTCGGAGGAGCGGATGTGGGGGAATCACTAAAACCAAAACAGCAAGAAGATCTCAAAGAATCGTCCTAAAAAAAGGGAGAGGGGCGAACCGAAACCCCACACAAGGGAATTGCGGAGGAAAAGAGGAAGGGGGCTCCGCTCAGCGACTCTGCTTGCTGATCGTGGGAAACTAAAAAAAAAAAGAAAAGCTCCAGAATAAAAATCTCTCCAAAAAAGAGGGAAGGGAAAAGAAGGAAGTGACTTTGGCCGCCAAACGTTTTCGCCACGCGTTTCTCGGAATTCACCAGCACAAGGGGCCGCGAGAGCCAAAGAAAAAAAGCGTGTCAGAAAAGGTGCCGGGGAAGAGGGCAGCAAGGAAAAAAGCTCGGTTCGCGCAGGGCGAGAAGTGTGTTTGCCGTTGCTTTCAAACACACTTCCGGAAGAGGGTCCAGCCAATAGGAAGGGGGGAGGTCAGGCGATGGGGAAAAAAAAAACAAGCCCGAAAGGAGAAAAATTCACCGTGGAGGGGTCAGAAAAGAAAAAAAACTCGCGTCAGTCGCACTAACGGAAACAAAAATCGAGTGTTATCATAAACAGGAAAGCTGCGCTGGGTGTAGGAGAAAAAGGCGGGGGAAGAAGAAATGAAATAAAAGAAAGAGACGGGAAAAAATGAAAACCAACAAACAAGCAAAAAATATCTTCTGAGTGTGTTGCGGGATCGTGCAAAAGGTTCCCGAGCGGGATGAGAAAGATCTTGGGGGAAGGAGGGAAAACGGGGATTCGGAAGGTTTCAGAGGGAGGGGGGCAGCAGAACGCGGGTGCTCGAAACTGAAGAAAGGGCAAAAACGCTTACAGCAAAGCGGGGGGGGGATACGGGGAAAAAGCAACGCCACATAGGAAATAACGCAGGGGGGAGAAGTCTGGACAGGTTTAAACCAGGTGAAAGGAAAGGGCTAGGGGGCTGAGCAGAGGAACAGTACGCAGAAAAGGCAATAAAAGGCGCTGGGGAAAGCGGAGGGAGAGCGTGAAAGTGGGAAAAAAACTCATAAGGAGGGAAAGGTCACCCAAGATAGATGTGGCGCAAGGGAAAGGAAGATGCGAGGAACCGGACGACCTTCCTCTCGGCACCGTAAAGAGTAAAAAAACCGGCAATTTCTAAAGGACCTCGCTCAAGTGGTTGAGAGCAGGAGTACAAGAAGGCATCAAAAAAAAAAGAGAGAGGAAAATATGATTTCGGGTCAATTACCCATGCGGGAAATCCTGCCAGGGGAAGCCTTAAGGAAGGGAGGGGGACTACCAGCGCTAAAGAGTCATTAACGAAGGGGAAGCATAGCGCGCTGTCGGGCGAAATAAAGTTCAAAGTTAAAGCATTGGGGTACGAGGAGACGGTCCGGGTTAGGGAGTTCGCCGGAAACCCTCCGAGAAAAAAAAAAAAATGCTCCACCAAAATCAGGAAGCGAGACATCTTGTGACGCAAGAAACGCGGAAGAATGGTAATATGAGACCGGCAACTGCCCTTCAAAAAAAAAAAATGTCCATGAAAGAGAGGAGGGAAATCGGTAATTTCGTAGGGGGGGGGGGAGGTTAAATGGGATAGAAGCGCTGTACCGGGGGAAGAGAAATTTTCCTTTTTCCTGCTTACACCCATCGTCGCAGAAAATCTTTGAAAGAAACACAACATCGGAGACTCCGGAAGGAAGCGATCAACCAAATCGGATTAAAAAGGGAGGAACAGGAAATCAAACGTTCCGAGATTTGTGCTGTGTTTCAGAGTGGGAAGGCAATTCGCTGGGAAGCCGAGAGAGAAAGCATTCAAAGGAGAGCAGAAACGGAGGGGAAACCTCAGGCGGGAAAAGCGGCCATGGCGTTTGACGGGTCCAATGGGGGGGTGTGGCTGGGGGCCTCACAAGAGGGCGAATAGGGGGGAAGAGTGCAGGGAAGAGGGAAAATCAACAGGATTAATTTTAAGAAGTGGAGGATTGAACTACTTTCAACTGTGATTTTGCCACGCAAGGGGGAGAGAAAACGCTTTCAGCTAAGAGGGGTGGAATCACGAAAAAAAATCCGAGCAAGGAAGGGAGAACCGCGATAGGAAAAGAAGGCTGAAAAAGCTGCTGATTGCGGGGGCAAAGAAAGCGGGAAAGCAAGGGGGGCCTCGCCCAGCTGCCATGACTGTGAGTGGGGAAGGGGTTACGTAAACAGAGGGAAAAAAAAGAAAAGAGCTCATCGAACATGAAA
>Ga0179593_1407021_pt1 | contig 21310 bp, 29 predicted proteins | sample CZODoug2_1_08_16_FD_185931 | JGI IMG/M metagenome (GOLD analysis project Ga0179593, IMG submission 185931) | Vadose zone soil fungal communities from Angelo Coast Range Reserve, California, USA - CZODoug2_1_08_16fungal (PacBio error correction) | ecosystem: Environmental > Terrestrial > Soil >...
GAGGGTAGGATTGGGGGTGGTAGTTAACTACACCGCTAAGCGGAATTACTAGGGGAAAAGATGTCTTGCCGTTCGATGTCGTCAGGGATTAAAGGGTCTGCAAGCCGCTTCAGTAGTTCTCAAAAGGTCGCAGGTCAAAAAAGTTACTTAGGGGTTTAAGGCTTTGCAAGAGGGGAGGAGGGCGAAAGCACGGGTCCGGAGTACTTCCTCGTGTGATGTGTACGGTAGACGGCGTGGGGGTAAGATGTTGGTTGAACACTGTGGCATAGTACAGTTGCGCGGGTCCTTTGGGAGGCTGCAAAACTTACAACTCCAAGCAGTCTTCAAAGAAAAACGGGCAGCCGGTCAGAGCGTGGGGGGTCCATGTGGAGACGTAAAAAACTGGACCAGTTGGGGGGGGGGGGATAACGCGCTGTGCAGGTTGGATAACTGGGAGACAGCGGTGTGGATACTGCGGTTGAGGGGGGGGTTCCTGTTTGTATTGATGAGGTGAGCGGTCAAGTGTGGTACGAAAAATAAAAACAGTATGGGAGAGCATGGAAAAAGGCATAGAGGGTCATACCTAGGGGAAGGAAAGACTAACCGTATTCCGCTTGCAATAAATGGGGGACATGCAGGTTTTGGCTGGTGATGGGGGGGACGTGGGGGATCCCGGGGCCATTTGCCGTGAGTCGGCTGTGGTAAGGGGCGTGTAGCTGACGGGGGTTGGACCTAGTTCTGTCACCCTAAGTGCCTGGCGGTTGTGTTGTACCTGCCTGTTTTAAGGGTAGCCAGTCGGCTCGTCGTTTGTCTTTACATCTTTCCTGCCTGTGGGGGGGGGGTATAGTTAACGCCTCCAGTAAACAACGGTGACTCCAAAACTTCCCCCCCAAACAACTAAAAAAACGGTAACTGACAGGGGGTGTTCCTTGGGTTTAAACTTGTTTGGGGGGTAGGGAGGTGTGGGGTTTACGGGATGGTCGTTTCTCGTCGTTTTTGGTTGCTTTATACACTTGGTATGGGGTTGTTTGCGCCTTCAGGGTAGATCTTGACCTCTGGTGTGGTGTGGTGTTGTGGTGGGGGGCTGTTGCAGTCTTAAACGTGTATTGATAAATACAGGTTATGTAGGTTGCGTACCCCGGCTTGACACTGGGTCTTTAGTGTTTGCGTACGTGGTGGTTTTGTGTGAGTCTAACTCTTGTTCTGCTGGGCCGACCACTGCTGGCTCGCGCTGGACGTCCAGGGGTTCTTATGCGCAACTTGTTCCCGTAGCCTCGTCTGGGTCATGCACTTCCCCGTTTTGTTTTGCGTCTTTTACATTTCCTAGGCGGTGGCCTTTGGGGAAAAGTCTACAAAAAAAAACTTTTGAAACGGTGTAGAATTGTGCTTGTGTATCGGGTCTGGACCGTCGAGTTCTCCAAACGGGGAGCGTTTATCCCGGTTATTGTGCGTCCCTAATTTGGGCCTTGACCCTGTAGGAACGGATTGTAGGGAGGAACTTTTAGCTACTTGGTTCTAGTGTGTGGTGGGGGGAGGAGTACTCAAAAAACTGCTGTGTCTGTCGGGGGGGAGGTATCATTGCAGACCTTGGCGTTTATTCTTGTTTTGGGCCGACGGTCCGTTTGGGTCGTCGGGACGGGGACTTTTGCCGGGGGGGAGGGAAAAAAGTGTTTGGTGGGGGTTCTTGGGGGGCGGGGGGCCATGGGGGGCCGAAGGGGGGTGGAGATAAAAGCCTTGCCTTTTTTTGGTGCCAGTGCAGCTCGTTGGGGGGGTTTTTAAACATTTGGTCTCTGGGGACTTATGACTGGGTGTATAGGGTACTTAAAAGGGAAACTGGGTTCCTTCAAGGTCAAAGACTCAGGTTAGGGGGAAGTAAGTTAGAAAATCGGGGTTTCTTTTGTCTATTCTTGCGCCTAGGGGATGTTCGAAGAGGTCTGTCCGCTCACTGGGGTTTCTGGGGTGCGGTAGGGAAGAAAACTGATAGGTAGTAGGTACGTTTCGGGGGTTTATTGGGTCGGTCAGTGGTCTCAAATCTGGTTCTGGTGCGGTGCTTTTAGTAAACCGGGCTCAGGGGGGGGAACGCTGGGGGCTCTTAAAGTTTGAAAAACAGGTTTTTATGCTCTACTTCTGGTCCCGGGCGGGGGTCAAGGGGGGCTTTGTGACGAGGTATTAACGATGTTACTGGTGAAGGAAGTGGGGTGAAGTACTGATTATCGGGGCTGCTTGGATGTTAGTGCTTCCGACCTGCGTCACTCTATCGCGGAGACAAAAAAAAAAACCTTATTTGGTGTGTCCGTCATGGGCAAAAAAGAAAGAAGCAATGGTTCTTTTCTAAAAAACAGCCCCGTGACTTAGAGGGTAGAGGGGGGAGTTTAACATGGACTGCCTATGGCTGTTAGTAAGGAGGTTGTCTGGGTGTCGTCTTCACTCCTGGGAGACGGGTATTCCCTGGGGGAGGAGAAATCAGGACGTAGGGTGCGCGCGCGCGGGAAGGGCCCTGCGATTGGGGGCTTTCTTTCTAAGGTTCTTCAGTCAGGGTGTGGGTTGTGCTTGGTGGGGCCTTTGGGGGTCGATCTTGTCAAGACTGGGAGTGGTTGGTAGGTTTGGTTAAAAGTAGGCTATTATGACACTGAAGATGCTTTGGGACTGTTTCTTACTGAGATCAGGGGGACGAAAACGGAACAGGGGGAGGACGTGATACGGGCGTAAATAGCTCTCTGGTCGGTCACCGGGTGAGGATGGGGCATCGCTTAAAAAGAAAAAAACTGTGAAACTGGGAAGGGCTTGCCAGGCACTTGAGCAGGTGTATAAGGAGGTGTGCTTAATACTCGTTAGGGGAAAGATAAAAAAACTAAAAAAGGGGTGTACACAAACACAGTTTGGCCTTTAGGTCTGAGCGTAGCGGGGTTGGGTGATTCTGGCTGAGGGTCAGGTTACGTGGTCAAAAAACGCATTTGCACTGGGCTGGTCACGTTACGTGGTCGAAGATCAGGGCGTTGAGGTGAAGTCCCCTGGGTCTTCCAGCGGGGTAGCGGGTGCGTAGGCAGGGGTTAGGCACTTATTACTACTTTTAATTGCTTAGGTGGGGGTACCAGGACAGCCATAATGGGGTGTGGTGTTTGACTACCCAAGGCGAGCGGCTTGGGGCGGGACGAGGCGACGCACTACGCCGGTCAACGACAGAGTGCCAGAAGGGAGGAGAAGGGAAGAGTCGCCGGTGGGGGGGGGGGAGGACTGCTGAAAGTACGACTTGCCGAGACTGCGGCGTTAAAGTCTTAGTGTGAAACTGTTGGAAGAGTTATCTGCTGACTTACGTCCTGGGACTCTGAGTCTGCAAGGGGTTGGGTCCAATGCTACGAGTTCGCAGGGGGAGTAGGCAGTGGGTACAGGCTATTGGTTAAACGGGTAAGCTGTTGCTAGCAGTGTAGGGGACGGAACGCTGGTTTTCTCCAGGGGAACTATAAAAGTAAAGTTTCACGGGGACCTAAGGGTTCGTCTTCTGGATGAGTGTTTAGCCACAACAAACAAAAGAAAGCTGTGAGCCCTTCAGTAGGCTAACTAGTGGGTTTGTTGGGTAGCTAGTCAGTTTTACAATGACCTATGTGTGGGGGGTGAGGGTCGGTGTTTTGGGGGTCAAAGAACGAAAGGGGTCTTTAACTCGCGGATCAACGCAAGGGACGGTACCAGTCTAGATGTAGCAGGACCTTTTGGGTTGACTTTACGGAGTTAGGGGGTGAGGGGGGAGGAGTGTGGAGGGGGTGGTTTTTTTGAAAAAAAAAGCCTCGGAAGGGGGGGTGGACAAGTAAGTCTCACGACGGCGGGCTCTGGTGTCTGCGTAGTAGGAGGGTAGATGGAGTGTTAGACCCTGTCTGAGGGCAGGTCGGAGGGGGACAGGGGAGGATGGAGGGGCTTTTTGACGCGCTCAAACGGCGGCGGCAGGGGGTATTGTTTAAAAAGTGGATTTTAACAGCAGAAGTTTCCGTTCAGGGGGAGGTTGGGTAAGAAAGAGTAATTTTTCTTGCTATTACCTCGTGTCTCTTTTGGGTCTGAATTTGTGGGAGGCTTGCTAATCGGGGAAAACAAGGGGAAGTAGGGGGGAGGGGGGAAAAAAGGTGTCAGTGAAAACGGTCTGCTTGTTGGGAGGGAAGAAGAGGGACGGGGGGGGTTCTGCAATTTTAGCTGGGGAAACACAGTGTAATTGGGGTTGGGTTTGTTGGGGTATGGTGGTTGGCTCTGAACTCATACGTTTACGCTAAAGTGGACCAGGCTTCGTTCCACTTTCTGTCGGCGGAAGGGGTGTGGGCCAGGCGACTTGTGGCGGGAAAAGGACGGAGTCAGAGGCCCGGAAGCGAAAGGAGGGGGGCTGCAGAAAACACGGACGGGCGGAAGGGGGACGGGGGGGGGATGGACTTGCCCAAGTGAGGGTGGGGGGCTTGTGGTGGTTTTGTCCTTAAGGGTTTGTGGTTAAAACGGGTCTAAGGAAGAAAGACAACCCCGACCACTATTGGTCACACGTTGGGGGGAAAAAAGGGTTTTCTAAGGTGGATGTCTTTCCTCCTGTAAAAAAAGGATTAGTTGGGGAGGGTTCCGACGGGGGGTTTTTAAAGAAAGTTTCAAAACGGTCGGAAGGGCAGGAGGGAGGATGGACGTCTCTCACGGGGGGAAAGTTGTGACTTTTGAGGAAGTGGGTGGGGTCATTCCAGGACTTTGAAAAAAACTGGGCGGGGGGGGGCCCGTCAACCAAAAAACACTTCACGGTCTTTCGTTGGCGAGGAAGGGGGAAGCGATAAGGAAGTACTGGTGTAGTGTATAAGTTGTACGGGAGCTTGAATCCGGTCAGTGGCTTTTTTAGGACTGCGAGTCGTTTGGGTGGACTAGGTAGGGGGTCGGGGGGCTGAAAACCCTCACTTTGTTGGTCCCAGCTATTGAGTCTCTGTGCCGTGGCTTTTATAAAAAACCAGTTGAACTGGGTGGTGGGGGTTCCATTGGAGATGTTACAAGTTCTGACTGTGAAAAGTTTGGGGTCTGGCTTTTTGGAAGTGTTTTTACGACTGGGGGGCAAACGGGGACGGACGGGGGCGGGGGGCCCGGTACTGGGCTAGGCACAACTAGCTCCGTGAAAAAACAAAGACGGGCAGGCGAGGCGAGGTGGGTTGGGGCGCGCGCTCAAAAAAGGACAAAAAAAAAAAGGCTGGACTAAAGGCGAACGAGGTGGGCAAGATAGGAGTCCATGTGCCGGGTGCGGCGGGTGGCAGACCGGTGCGTGTGGGAGGTTCCCGGTCGCGTCATTTGCAGGAATCCACTGTCAAAAAAAAACAAAAAACCTTTAACGAAGTGGCAGGTGTAGTCATTTAGTCGTAAATCTTTGTGTGGGGACGGGGGTCCGTGGGTAAGGGGGTGCAGGGAGCTTGTTTTGAGACGGGGGGGTTCCTAACGAGTCTAAGAGCGCTCGAGTTGTGCGTTCAAAAAAAAACGCGGAGGACCGAAGGGGTCCGGGGGTGAGGACGGGGAACCTGATTGACGGGTAAAAAACTGGGGGGGGCAAAGGGCGCGCGCCTGGAGTGGACTTGTGATGGGCCAACGGCTGTTGTGAGATTGCGAAAGGTTTGGGGTGGGGTCTTGAGGTTGCTCTAAGAGCTCTGACGGAGGTCTGTTGCGGAGGCTCTGTCATCCCGACCGGAGTTACATGTCGTGGAAGGCGACACTACGGGTCGGGGGGGGTAGTTAGAAGTCCTAAAGGGCACGGGGAGGGGGGGGACGGGGGGCGTGGCTGACCGTGCGAACGGGCCGGCGTGGCTTTAGGAGGAGGGAGCGCTGGTAGCGGGGGTAGTACTGGGCGGGCGCGGGGGGACGGCGGCCTTCTTAAAGGGTCTGTCTCCGTAACTGTCGGGGGTGGGATTTCCTGAGTCCCGTTTGTCCGGGAGTCGGGCTGTGTTTTCGGGGCTTTTGTGGGGATTTATGTTTTGTGGGGTCGTGGTACGTCTGGCGAGGGGGGTGTGGGCCGTTGTTTCCGCTGTGGTAGGGGGGGGACAGACGTTGTCAGGGGGTTGGTTGCTGCTGGGCACGTGAGGTAGTTTACGCTCAGGGACAGAAGCTTTGCAGGTAAAAGTCTCAGGGGCGCTGAGCTTTTACTGTCTTTTTAGTAGTTGTGTCGTGAGGCGGGCGATTCTCAAGGGGGGGAGGATCGTGTTAGAAATGGCTAGGGTGTGGGGGATGCTCTGAGGCGTCGGGGAACTCTGAGGTGGCGGCGCGGCTACTCTTGGAGCTTTCAACACAGAAAAAAGAGAAAAAAAAAACAAAACTGGTGCTTGGGGTGGGATCCTGCCGGGCGTCGCAGGTAAACGCTCGGGAGTCCATGTGGGAACTGGATTGGCCAGTTTTGTTTGGGGCGGCTGAAGGTAGTGGTGGCCTGGCTGTCTCGTTCAAACTCAAAGGAAAGTTTTGGAAGGACTGGGAAGAACAAGCGTCAGTCAAATCTAAAACCTTCCATTTGAAGGGGGGTCAATGGCAAGGGGACTGAGTTCGAGTGAGAACCTTCCAAAACCCTCGGGGTCCCGTCGGGATGTTATGCTCTGTCGCTTCCTCAGGGGGCGGCGGTTTGCTAAACAGTAGGGTGCCCTTGGACTGTCGCCTGTATCGAAGCGAACCAAATAGTTTTCTAAAGTTGTTTTTGACTTTTTGGGGGGGACGGGAAACGGGGGCAACGGTTCCAAGTTCCTTAAAACGCGTAGGGGGGGGCGGCAGGCAAAGGGAAAGGGAGGGGCGCTGAAGGTCCCAGGGAGTTGAAGTCCAAACACTTTTAAAGGGGGCCGCTAGGGGGAGTTCAGGTGTTCTTCTTGGCCTCTGCTATCGGCAGTGGGTTGGACCTTTCAGGGGGCAGCTGGTCTTGGTGTCTTACCTTCGCTTGGCGGGAAATGGGGGTCTCTTCTCGGGAAGGGGGATGCAGTTGCCCTTATATCCCAGTGTGTGGGGGTTTTGGTAGCGCAAGTCTTTCGCGTGGTACAGGGGGGGAGCTGCTCCCTCCGTTCAGGTCCAACTCTGAAACGCAACGGGGTCAAGGGAGACCTCGCGAGGCCCAGGTGTTTATAAAATTTTGAGAGTCGTGTAGGGGGTTGGGGTCAACCAAAAAAGGGTCGTTGGCTTTTGATCCGGGGGGCTGGTAGGCGTTGTCATGCTTCCGGCATTTGAAGAGCGGCACCAAAACGGGGTGGGAGTTCTTAGCTTGTTTGGTCTAGTTTTGCATGTTGGTTGAAGTCGCCAAGAAAGACGCGCGAGGGGGACGGGGGCCAAAAACCCAGGAGTGGGAACTTCGCGGGGCCGGGCGGTAGACAGCCTTAGACACAAGTTGCCTACAACCGGCAAAACCAGCTAGCTTGCACGGCAGAAGTGATGGTAGCTGTCCTACTGGTCACCCGTTTGCCGGTCGCAGGTCTGTGGGGTGCCCAGGGTTCGTTCGTACACTCTTCAAATCGTAGGGGTGGGGAACCCTTTGTTTGGGTCTGAAAACTTGCCGGTTCTAGCGCTAGTAGGACGGAGAGGTCACCAGGGTTTAAGGACGCAAACCGGGGGCGCGGTGTGGGGAGGGGCGCTCAAGTCAGTTGAATGGTTTAGCCTATGACTTTGATAGACGTTTAGTTTCTCATCCACAGCCGTTCGATCGGTTGAGGGGGTTGCGATATTGGTAGTGGGTCATGGCGTTGGAACTGGCTTAGCGGGGTCTTGGAGATCTTTCACCCTGGCGGGGGGTGTCTCTTAGCTTTATACTATTAACTCCTCTGGATTTGAACATATGTCTGCTGGCCTCCGGTAGTTGTGTCTCCTTGGCTTGCTAAATGTTGGGTGGCATTCCGGCTTTACCTTTTAAGTTAAGGACACTTTTGAGCTTTTCGTTGAGTACGTGCTGGGAAAAAAGTTCCACTTGGGCTATACGTGAAATTCAGCAGGCGCACAGTCTGGTTAGTTCGGTAGTTGCCATGGACGATTCAATGCCCCCTAACAGTTCTTGGTGCGTCTTTCAAACTTGAGCAAAGGTGGTTTCGGTGGACAGAGGGACGTTGTTCTCCAAAAAAACCACGGCACAACGGGGGTGATGCTCGGTGGGGTCGGAAGTGTGGGTGGGGTGGCACTGCTTTAAGTTTTACGCGAGGGTGAGGCCGGCTGAGGAGGGGGGCCCTGACTTGTTTTTCGTGGAAAGCTTTTTCCAAGCTTAGTGGGAGCTTAAATACTTCCTCCGATTAGTCTCGGGGGGTAGTGGGGGGTGGGTCTTGTCCGGTGAGTGGAAAGGGGCGTCGGTGCTGAGGGGTCCAGGAGGGGGAGCACCGGTGAACTGACCAAATGAAAAGCGTGGGTCAAAATGGGGGACGAAGCTGCACACTGGAAAGCGTAAGGTCCGGGGTTGAGCGGGAACGGGGCTGGTCTCCGTGGGTTGGGGTTGTCTAAGAAAAAACTTCTTTAACTTTGGGCGTTGGGGGACGCTATCTGAGAGGGGATTGAGGTGGAGAGGTTTTTGGGGTCCGTCTCCAGGGGCGAGAAGGGGATGTTTAGTTCCGCGTGTCTCTAATTAAGATTGTTAATAGTTTGGTGGAAATTCGGTATGGGCAGTACGGGGCGGTCCCGTGGGTTTAAGTCGCATTACCGGTGGCCTCGGGGGGGTTCTCTTCTGCGTGATTTGAAAGCTTGGGGGGAACATGTTTCCGGGCTCTTCAAAAAAGTTTTTTCCAGCAGGGCTGCTGCAGGATGGGGCTCCTGTGTAGGTCAAGGCTCAAGTGGTTGTGGCAGTGGTTCGCCTATCACGACTCGGACCTTTGCAGTGCTGTTTCTTTTTTTGTGTGTTTTTTCACCTGGCGACGGTGTTTCGGTTGTTCGTGCAGACGTGGGGGGCTGTAGTTGTCGGAGGTTCACTGGGCGAAGGTCGGTTGGGGGGGGGTTTTGGGGGGACGCGGGCACGACTCTTGCGCCGGAGGTGGCCAACTGGGGCCCTGTCAACCCGCTGTAGGAGGGGCCACTGGGTGGGGGGCTACCGGAGTGGCTTGGACGTCAGAGGTTCGACCAATTCCAAGTGGGTGGTCTTCTGGGTCCAGTGTTGTGGGTTGGCCGTTCGTGTGAGGGGCCGTTGGAGGGGTGTGCCTAAAAACGACTAGTGCGACGTACTAGTTTACTCCGGCAGGGGTGGTTGTTGCCTGGAAGGTTTATGGGGACTTGGGGGATGGTCGGTTAGGTCCTGGGACGGCTTGACCTGTGTGCAGCTAGGGAAAACAAGGTCTTGGGGCGCTCGTAGTTTGGGTGGAGACGTAAGTCTGGCGTGTGAGGGAAAGGGGAACAGGGGTAGTTCGGCTGGCACGGGTTGTCTCGCTTGGGCACTGTCGCCTCTGGGATTCTTCTGGTGCGTGGCCGGAGTAGAGGCACCGCTGACGGACAGGTCCCCGAGGGGACGCGGGGGGCGAAAAAAAGGAGGGTCGGTGGGGGAAGGAAAGGCTACGGGCTTTGTTCCGTGGTCCTTCGGGAGACGTATGAGTGAAAGGTGGTGGTGTGGGGGACACCTGTCTTGGGGCTCGGTTTTCCTTGTGGGTTCATTTAGTTACGTCTCGGGGGGCTTCCCGGTCTGTGGTCTGTTCATCGGTGGGAGCAAGGCTGTGAAGGGGGTTTTAATTCTTGCGCCGGACTGTGGCCTCACTGTTTTGTTGTGAACTCTTTAGGTTCCGAAGGGTTCCCTGTCCCTGGTTTTGTTGTCGTCAACTAGTAGTTGTATTTGGTGGCTTGGGTTCGGAGAACTATTCTGATCAAGGTTGGGGGGTCAGGACAGGGGGTCTACGCTGCCGTGCCGGGTGGGGAACAAATCTCTTAGAAGGTTTTTTTTCACGAACATGGGGGGGGCGCGGTCAGGCGGGAACTTTATGTTCAAAGGCTGGCCGGGACGTTTGGGCAGTGGTCCAGTGGAAGGGTGGTTTTGGCGATCGGGTTTGGGGGGCCGTCTGCGGTTGGTAGTCTCGGTTGGACCGGGTTGGAGGGGGCTTGGCGAAAAAAGGGGCGACGTCCCGTGGGATAAACGGTTAAACAAAAAGTCGTACCTGTTGACGTTTTTTTCCATGGGGGTGGGTCGTTGTTAGGTGGGGCTTCCTGGTTGGGATGCGTTTTGCTCAACTGAAAAACGGTGGTGGCGTCTTGGGTCGTGGTCTCAGTCGGCTAACACTTAAAAACTTTAAGTCTTTGGGTAAGGGCCTTACGGCCTTTTCCGGGGTTAGGTTCCGCGACCGAGAAACTTGTGGGAGGGGTGGAACGCTGAGCGGCGCAAAACCGGGGACTATCGTGGGCGGTCCATCGGCCAAGTGGGGTAGCGTCGGGTAAGGTGGTTGGCAATGTAGGGACACCCCCGGGGCACGGGGGGCAAGTAAGCTTTCTGTGGAGGGGGGGGGGAAGTGCCCGGACGTCAGTCGCTTAAGGGTGCGGGGGGACATTGGGCGCGGGACAAAGAAAAAAAAAAAGGCCCGGTGGGATACAGGGGTAGTGCAGAGGGGTAATGGGTCAAAGGCTTAGACTGGGGGGATCTTGGGGTCCCTTAAACTTTCTGAGTGGGTTTCTAAAACTGCTTAATGGGGTGTGCTGGTGGAAAATTTTTAGCTGGATTAGTAAAATGGGCGGAGGCGGGGGTGTAGGGGGGGGTTGTCCTGGTATGAAAAAGTAGTGGGGGGAAGTACAGCGGGATTACGTGGAACGGAGAGGCTAAGGGGGGGTGTAGAATCTCAAAGGAGTCTGGTAGGACGGTGAAGGGTTGGGGTGAAGGGAGGAGGCGGAGTGGCGGAGAACAAACTTGAGGGTCTTTTTCGTTCGTTTTCTGGAGGCAGTGGGAGGTCAGCAAAAATCCAAAAAAAAAAAAACCCCATGGCAGGGGAAAAGAGACTGTCAAGTCTTCTGGTGGGGCAGAGGGAAGCAAAGTTTCAGGCTTTGGGGAGGGCGCTCAAAGATAAGGGGATTGGATTTGGTTTTGGGGGGGTTGGACGGGCGTGGGTTTTGTAGGCCACCCGTAAATGGAAGAAGAGCAAAAAGTTGGGAGTTGGGGGCGTCCTGGTGAGGGTGGCGGGGGGGGGGGCGGGGGGAAGGCCGTTGTTCACCGGGCATCTTGACTTAGATGTTTTTTTGCGGGGGGGTGCCTAAAGATCTTGGATTCTTTTCAACTTTTGTCGTGCTTCAGTAAAGGTGGTGAGAGCTGGGGCAATCTTCCCGTTGGATTAAGGTGTTCGGGCAGGCTGGGTTTTGTGTATACCAGGGGGTTTCTACTGTGTAAAAAAATTGGGGAAGAGCTGTTAGGAGTAGGACCCCAACCAACTAGGGTAGGGTCTAGCTGGGAGATAAGGGGGAGGGTACTGCAATCCGGTCCGTTGTTCCCGGAATCAAAAAGGATGAAGAAGGGGGTTTTGTTTCCTACTTCCGACTGTTGGGAGTGTCTTCCACACACGGGGCTAGGATTGGATGGGTGTAAGAAGCGCGATCCGGTTTGCCGTCCGGGGGGGCTGGGTCGGGTGGTAAAGAAAAATCAGGGGAGTCTAAGTGTTACGCGTCAGGGGTGTTCCGGAGTGATCGTAAGTAGTCTGGGGTCAAGGTGTGTTTGTGGCTGGGGTTAGGAGCTTCACGCGGTAACTCTGGTGCTGGCCTGGGACTGGCGTTAGTGCACTCTGTCTTCGCGTAGGGACAGAGTAAAAAAAAAAATTGGTTTGGGGTTTGGGGTCAGTGGGTACTTTCAGGGGTTTACTGGGGTGAAAAGTGTTTGGTGGGTGGTGTGGGGGGATGATTCTTTTGTACTGGTCAGATTACTGGAAGACAGTTGGGTTAATTTGGGGGGGTTTGCTAAAAAAGTCTCGGTCAGAGGTATGACTATCTGAGGGAAGGAAAAAAGGGGGTGCAGGTGTTGGGTGTAGGGTTACGTTTTGTTGGGACAGGCTTGGCTTTTGCGGGTCCGGCACCACTCTTAGGCCTCCTGTTGGAGAGTAGTCAAAAAAAAGCTCAGGGGTTCATTACTTGGCTTGACGGTGGCTTTGGAAAGGGAACAAGGTTCGGGTGAAAAAACCGTCTGGAGGGTTTGTGTGCTGTTAGGGAGGAGATGTAAGGACGACGGAGTGGTGTTCAAAAAAACCGGTACCTGGAACTTGATAACAGGGTGATTCCTTGCGTCTTATGAGGTCGGCGGAGTTTACTGAAGTTGTGTTTTCTCTGAACGGGGTTTACTATGAGAGGGACTTACTTGGTCACGTCTGCCATAGTAGGGGGTGGTTGGGTTTGTAGGTGGTGGGGTGCAGTTGAACTAAAAAAACCTTAAGGCACGTCCCCAAAATTATTAGGAAGTTGGTGTCTTAATTTGTGTTGACGGTACATGGGGTGGATGTGGTAATTGAAGGGCTGGGGGCTCTGGGGTTGCTATTGGATTCTGTGTGAACACTGGGACTAGTTAAGTAGTGGCCGGGGTCGGTTTCCAGAGGGTGTTACTATGTGCGGTGTCGAGAGGAAAGAACTTCAAAAGGGAAAAGCAGTTGGGCTATGGTTAGGCTAGGGTGAGTTGGCTCTCGTGACCAGTGGACTAAATCTTATTTCTTGTAAATTTCCCAAACAACATGTTTGGCGGAAGGCTGGGGTTTGAAATTATCGGGGGGGTTTTGCAAACGAAACTCACTAAAATTGGGAGGGGGGAAAAGGTGTAAAAAACGGGGACGTTCGTATAGGGCTGGTGGTGCTGACCTAGAGTGAAACGGGGTGTGTAAAGGGGCATGGGCTAAGTTTTTCTGTGAGAGGATGTCTTAGGGTAGGATCCAATGGTTTTTGTTCAAAGTGTGCTGTCGCATTCTTGTTGGGAAAGGGGGGACGGTATTTCATTTACTAAGTTGCTCTTTACAGGCAGCGGTCTTAATTTTAGAAAAAAGACTGGGGGGGCGCAGACGGTATCCAATTAAAACGGTGGGTTGTGTTATGGGTGAGTCCGGGCCGGTTGAGGGAGTTCCTGTGGGAAGGTATGAAAGGGGTTAGGTTTTTTGTCTACGGGAGGGGGGGTGGGGAGATAGGAAAAGTTTTGCAGGTAAAAAAAAGGACAAAAAGTTCTTTGTCAGCGGGTCCGGGAGAGCCCTTGTCTTGCTTTCGGGTTTTACAGCGTGCAGGGTAGGGGGGGGTTGGTTCTACGGGCACTTGTTATGTTTGGGCAAAAGTTGTACCAAAAGAAGAGGGAAAACAAAAAAAAAGCGTCGGTCAAATTTCTGAAATCTTCTTTGCAAAGGAGGGGTTGTGGACCTGAAGTTCAGTAGGCGTTCTTACCCCTGAAAGTTGTATAAAAGTGTTTCAGTTGGGGAACAGGTTTCAGGAGGGACCAGAGAAAGAAATTCTGTTTTGGGGCTTGCTTGTAGGGACTGGCTAGTGGTCGTGACTCTGTTGTTATTTTTTTGTCGGAAAGAACTGGTCTGATGAAGGGGAATAGGCGGGGCAAATACGGTCTCCCCTGATTATATGGATCGGGGACTTCGTGAAGGATTTGGGTTTTGGTCTGTTCAAGGGTCTGAGGTCAAGGTAGAACGCGGGGGGTTAGGGTCGGGAGGGCTAAAAAGTGGGGGGGGGGGAAAAAACATCGTTTTTGACTCCCTGACTTGTTCGTTTTGGTAGGCAGGGCAGTGGCCTTCTTGGGTGCGAAAACTTTTTGGTCAACTGGGGGGAGTGGTTAAGTTTTTGACGGGGGAAGAGGTCTAGGTCTGTTTTTGAAGTGACAAAAAAACTGTCTCACAAGGAATTTGAGGAGCGGGCTGAGGGGTTAGGTAGGTTTGAAAGGTTTGGCATGTTTGCCTTCCGTATGTTTGGGGGCTCTGCAGGCTCCTGCTATTACTAAAACTTATGGAGTGTTAGACTGGGGGAAGGGATCGGGGGCAAAAAGATGCAAACCCTGTCCTTGTGAAAAGGATTTGGGTTTAAGGAAGGGACAGGGGTACTTTGTTTGGCTTGCTTTGTAAATTGTTTTGTGGGGTTAGAGTGTGGGTGGGTCAGTTGTATTGGAGTCCTGGATTTGTGCGCGGCCTTCAACCGGTTGAGGCTAAACTTACGGTCAGCTTCTGTGTGGATGTTGCAGGCGGAGGGGGGGTGGCGGCCATGGGTACTGCCATAGGGACGTTCTTGAGGGAAGGGGGATCCTACGCACTGTTTCCAGCGGGGTGGACAGAGGCTAAGTGGGGCCCTGGGTGGAGGGGCTTACAGGAAATATGGAGAACCTTTAAACAAGGGGGTTGTTAGAAGTGGTGCTGGGCAGTGGGGATGAAACTGGTGGGGGTTTAAAAGGAAATTGAGGCAACTAACTAGGCGAGGAAGGGCAGTACTTTCTTTGGTAAGTAAGCAATCTGGTTATAGAAAAGGCAGGGGGGAGCCAGGGGAGGTTTTTTGCTTCTGGGTGAAAACAATCTTGCAGTCGTTGAAAAAAGTTTTTTAGGGTCTGGGGCTTCATTGCTTGGTCTTTGACGTACTGGTTGGGGTTAGTGGGTGTCTGGGTCGTTTGAGTAAAAATCGCACTTGGTTAATACGTTCCTGTGGTTCGGCGTCGGGTTGTAGATCCTGTGATATGGCATTGGGTTTTCGGTTGGTCTTTCAGTTTTGTACAGGCTCCTTTGGGTCGCAAGGGCAGGGCCCGGCTGTGTTTTGTACTCTTATGAGTAAGCAAAAGGTTCGTAAGGGGGTTTGTGGCACGGGGGGGGTGGTTCACTGTCCAGACTCCGTATGAGGCAGAAGGGGGAGCTGGAGGGAACACGGCCTTGAAGTTTTAACTTAACTAACGGGTTAGTCGGCCGGGGGGGGGGGATACTTGGTGTATTGCTTGAACGGAGCAGGTGGTCTGAGCGGTTCCGGCCGATTGAGGCTGTTAGTAGTAAAACGGTGAGGTCGGCGACATGAGGGGGGTCGTCGGGGGGTAGCCTCCTGTCAGTCATGATGCGGGCTCTGGGTCTCGGGTTGGGTGTTCTGAGGTCAATTACTGGAGGATCCGTACGTTGCTGGTAATGATTTGATATTTACTGTTTCATCCTGGGTCGTGGGGCCCAAAAACAAGTCAGAGGCTCGGATATATGCGGGGCTGGGGAAAAGCTACGTGGGAGGGAAGGTGACGAGTGTTTGGGCGTAGACGAAGGGGGTCGGGAGCCAAGGAAGTCGGGCAGGAGTGAGGAGGGGGACCACACGGGGGGGGCAGGAAGGGGACGGGGGGGACCGCGAGGGGGTGTGGGAGGGTCCTTAGGGGGGGGGGAAGGCGGTAGGTTGGCTGCCGGTGCTGAAACTCGTAAAGACAGGCGTAGCGCAGGGACCCAGGGGAAATAAAAAAAAAGCAACTTTTGGCTGGGGGAAGAGGCGGTGGAGTCTGTAACAAAAACTGGGAGGGTGTCTTTGAGTGAGGAACTGGGAGGGGGGGGGGGGGTGTTCCTCGGTTCAGCTTCGTAAAACTAGGGGGTACAAAAGGGTAGAACCGGCGTGGATCGAGGGTTTACTGTCGAACCGTCAAAACTTGAACGTGGAGGCGGGGACGTAAGGGTTCTCTCAGGTCGTGGAAGGTGTGAACTGGGGGGGAGGCCTAGGTGGTCTGGGGTGTATAGGCCTGGAGCCGGTTTACAGTATAACCCGCCCCCTTTACGGAGTGAAGCGTGGGGGTTAGGAGAAGTTTGGTTCATAACGCGGGGATTAAGAGTGAGGGAGGGATGCGATTAGTCGAGGTTTTGGGTTAGCGACTCTTACTGTAAGTCTAGTAAGTTAGGGGCCGAGTCTTGAAAGAGTTTGTATTTCTGCAAGTTGGCAAGCAGAATGGTCTTGGTTTGTCGTGTAGGTGGGGGGAGTTTTTAGGGTGCAATGAAAGAACTTGAAACCAACACAAAGCGTGGGTTGAGCGGTCGGAAGGGTGGGGTACACGTCTGCAGCACTAGTTTACCCACTGGAAAATTAAGTTAATTCCGGTGAGTACCAACCCTGTCTCTTGTTGCTCAGGGGGGGCAACCTGTAGACGGGTCGGTCAGGGGCCATGTAAAAAAAAAAAACTTAGGTTTGGAAAGGGGCAGTCCAAAAGGGGGAGGGCGAGGGGGGTCTGTGGCTGCCTCGGCTTTTACTTACCTTGGGGGAGGGCCACGGGGGGGGGGGGGCACGAACGTCCGTTTGTAATGGGTTCGGGAGAGGAGGAAGGGGGGGGGGGGGGGGCTGGACAAACTGGTGTGACGGGATTTGTTTTTGGGTGTAACGCGGGGGGTCGGTGGGACGTACACGGTACGGACTTGAACGTTTAAGGCGTGGGCGGCGGGAGGGGGCCTGGAACACCTAAAAGTTCCCCGCAAATTGTAAATAGGGGTCGAGGGCAAAGGGTCGAAAAAAGGCCGAACTGAAGGTATCTTATGGGAGTAGGGGGGGGTTACCCTGGGTGTGGTGTCGTCCTGGTTCCGGTTTAGTACGGCACCAGGGGAGTGGGGGGACCCGGCTGACGGCGTGATATTTCAACCACCCACTGATAGGGCATGAAGCGACCGGGGCTTTTTTTGACCTGGCGACAGGGAGGCTTTTCAATACACTGCATTGCCAGGGGGGGGGGGAGGAGGGTGTTGGCGATCATGCTTTGGCGCGTGTTTCCAAAAGTAGGGAGAGGTGGTAGGCTTTCGGAAGTCGAACGGGGAAAATGTTGTGGTCCCGTTGGGGGGGGGGAAAGGGAGGTTTCTCTTAAAGAAAAAAACAGTGCTGTCGCTTTGAGGGGGGGAGGGGGTTCGGGTCGGCCTTGTACGGGGGGACTCCGTGCTCCAGGTGACGGGGAGGGGGAGGGGGTGGGTTTCTCCGTTGGAAACGGGAATCAAGCCGGGTGAGGGGGGAGGGGGTAGGGCGTGGGAGGGGTTCAACGGTTGCAACTGTGGGGGGCAGGGCAGGGGGGAAGGAAGGAACGGCGGTGTGGTGGGGGACCCTGGGGGGGGGTGGCTTTGATGGTCCTGTGGTCTTGGGGCAGGAACTTTCTTTAACCTTTCTCTCAACAAAAACTTCCTTCCTGTGGAGAAAGTAGGGGGTTTTTCAATAAAAAAAGCTCAGACACTACCGGTCTCCTGGGTAAGGAGGGGGTCCTTTGAATAAGGGGGTGTGACTTGGTTGGACGGTACAGATTTGGCAGCTGCGATTGATTTCAAAACTAACTGGGCTCTAGGGCGGGGTTTGTTTCGTAGGGGCCAGATTGGTGGGTCTTTGGGCTGATCTGGAGGGACTTCCCACTCAAATGCTCTGGAAGGCGGCAGGGGATCGTTCTTTTTTGGCAGGTGAGGGGTGGAAGAAAGGGCTTCTACTTGGTTTTCAGGGGGGACGTTTAAGAGGGGTGGCGGGGGTACCGGGTACCCCAGGTGCGGGAACCTTTCAGGTGTTGGAGTAGGCGGTAGGGTCCGGCGGATGGGCGGACTTTAAAGATGTCCTTTGATGGGGGGGGCACCAGTTTGTCTTGCAGCTTGATTTGGTTTGAGGGGGGTGGGAAGGGAGTAGTTGTAAACTGTGAAATGTTGGGCGAAAAAGGAAGCAAAAAGGGTGGGGGGGAGGGGTAAAGCGGCGTTCTCAGGAGGTTAGGTGATAGGGGCCAGTTTAAACTTCAAATTTAACACAACTTCTGGGTGCTTGTAGGGAGGAGATTGTGCTAAGGCAAGGCATGAAACAAGAACCGGTAGTTTAGGTGGGGGAAGGGTTTTGGTCTAAAGACGCTGCGAGTCCGAGGACTGTAGGGGATCGGAGAGCGTCAGTCAGCGAAAAAAAAAAAAGCGGGAAACCGGGCATAGATTGAGCGGAGGGGGGGAACAAACCAGGGCGTCACAGTACGTTAAGAAATGGCTAGGGGGGCCCGGTTACTTGACAACACTAATGCTTTCAGTGTATAGAGTAGGGTGTCCGGCAGTTGTTCTACTTTTGCCCAAATTCAGGTTGAAGGGGGGGGAGAAGGCTTGGCACTTCTGGGGGACAGCAAGAAATTGGCCTGGAGGGCCGTTGGGAAGAGGAGTAGGATTAGTGAAAAGAACTCTTTGGGTGCTACGGAGTGGAAGTTGATTAAGGGTCTCGTGAATTTTTTTGAGGAGAGTCTGCTGGGGAAGGGGGGATACGCTAGGTGTCACTGGCTGGTGTATTTCGTAGGAAGGGTCTGGAGACAGGAAAAAAATTGCTCACGTGCCTACATCTTGTCGGGCGGGGCGGGGTGGTGTCTGCTGACACTGCTATTGTGGCATTGGGAAGGGTTCTCACGTCTCTTCTTAGCCTTGTGCTTAGGGTCAAGGGGTTTGGGGCTGGAAACCAGGGGGATGGTTCACTTGACTGCACGGTGGTAAACCGAGGTGCTCTTGAGAAAAAAGGGGGCAATTCCATGCTTACTCGCTGGCTGTATTGTCGGGTGGCGGTTGGGGTATTGGGGGATGAGTGTTGGGAATATTCTTCCTGGGAAGGGTTGAGTTTGTAGGGGATAGTCAGTGACTTTGTTCGGTTCAGTCTAAGGGAGGGGCGGATCACGGGGCCGGGGAAGTAATCTCGGTAAAACGAAAGTAATCATACATTGAGCAGGGTTTTTGGGTTGGTTTGGGGGGGAGGGGCGGAGGGGGCCAAGGGCAAGTGTGCAGGTCGTAAGGGGCAGGGGGGGACGGGGGGTGTAACTTGTTGACGGTACTTAAAATTGGTGGTAAACGGAAAAAATTTTGGTCTTTAAACGTGCTGAAAAAGGTAGCCAAGCAACGGCCAAAGTGGGGGCAGGGGGTGGTGTTAGGTGAGGAGGTTGTTGGACGCACCGTTTGGACGGGGCTGTAGCGGGAACTAGATTCATCTGACAAGCTCTGGGAATGGTAGGTTGAGGTCAGCATGAAGAGAGTGGAAGGCTTCTTGGTTGGGGGAAAAACGTGCCTCGAAACTTATTTGTGTGGGGGACCACCAGGGAGTGGTGGAAACTTGGCCATCTGGGTATTGTTTGTCTTGTTGGGTGGTCTTGTGGGCGGGTTTTGGTTACTTTCTGACACAAAGTGTTGGTGAGGAAGGACTGGCTCAGGTATTGTTTCCCGAAATGCCTCAGAAGCATTGTAGGGGGGGGGGAAAAACGTGGGCTGTCTGGGCGTCTCTAAAGGAGCTTACCATAGTGGTAGGGGCTGTTTCGTCTGACGAAAAAATGGCAGACAGTTGGGGGAAGATCCTGGATTTGTTTTTTGATGGGGGGGGTTTTTTCTGCTTGTCCTTGGGGAGTTTTCAGTAGGGTGTCGGTAGGTCTCAAAAACCGCAAGGGACCTTTCCCCCTAAATTTGACAAATTTCACTGTTTTACGGGGCTGAGGAGCTGGCAAACCGCCTGGGTAGACGCATTGGACACCCAGCTCTGTAGTCAAGGTTGGGGTGGGGCGTGTGGGAAAGGTTCAGTGCACTTTTGGGTGAAACCATTGGGTGAAGAAAAAGGTGTCGACTTTCCGACTCAGCTTTTGTTCTTTAGGGTCGAAAGAAAGCCTTTAGGGTAGCAGAGGGCATTCAAAAAAAACTACCGGCTTGTGGTTCGACCCCTTGGGGAAGTGGAGGTCTGGTCCTGTCGGGGAAGCGAGGCAAGGGGGCAGTGACGCCCGGGGGGTGGAATGCTGAGGGGGGTTAAGGCCTGTAGGGGGAAGTCACGAGTTCAGAGCATCGCAAATGTTGGGGCTTCCCGGGGGGGTGCTAATAGGGGGTTGTTTCTTATAACTCTGTCACGTTGGTCTCCGGGTTCGAGAGAACCACGGGTCGTTGGCTGCCTTTTTCAAAACCTTGTCCTCAAAGGGGTTGAGGGTGGGGTGGTGGTGTGTTGTTTTAGGGCTGTCCTTAGCAAGGCTAACAAAAACTTAAGGGGGGGGTAAAAGCAGGTAGGAGGCCTAACAAAGTTAAAGTCGGGACACAAGTTTTTCAGGGGGAGACATTGGTCTTATGTTCGATGTTGCTGTTTGTGAAACTGTTGTGGTGGGTCACAGGACAGTGACTCGTTGGCTTTTATCAAGAGGGCGACCTAAGAACCAGGCTGGGGTAAGCGGTCTATAAAAAAAATCATGGGTTCAAAGGTGTGTTGGTAGGGTCAGTCGGGAGGGGAACAAAAGACCGGCCTATAGGAATGTTTCGTTTGGCGGCGGGGTCAGGGGGTAGGGGGGCCTAATTCTTGTCCTAAAAAAAAGCTTTTGAGGCTTTGAAACGTAAGGTTGAAAGAAGAGAAAAAGAGGTTGGTTTTATCTTTCTAAACGTTCGGTATTAGCTATACGGGAAAAAGAGGGGGTTTAAAATTTTCTTGTCTTGGGAGAGAGGGGGTACAAGGGTTGCTACTTGGTCCTTCTTTTCACTGTGTTCTCAAAAAAAGGAGTCCGGAGTGTATGTTTTGGACAGGGTGTTTGGGGAGGCGCAACCGGCGCGGAGCAAGCGGAACCAGGACATGCGGTTAGGGAAAAGCGGGGGACGGAGAACTGGGAGGCTGGAGGGGTCTCAAAAAAACAAAAAGTGAGGGGGCGGTTTTCTGATCCGGAAGGGACAGGGGTTGAGTAGTGGTAGGTAACAGAGGTCTAACAAAAAACTTCGTGAATGAAAAAAAGGAAAAAACGTTTGGTCAAGTTGGAGGGACGAAGCCTTGTTCGTTCGTAAATACGTAGGGGTTGGAGGGCAGGCAGTATGGGGAGGGTAAAGTGTTTTCTCAATGTTTTGTGCGTCGGAGTTCAAAAGACGGCAGGGTCGGTGTTCCGTTTTGGGCTGCCCTTATGGAGGGTTGGGCCGGGGGCCTAGGAGGTACTGCACGCTGTTGCTGCACAAGGAAACAAGGCTAAGGTCCGGGGGTAGGTCTTGTTGGGGAAACGGTACGTGAGTACGAGGGAGGTTAAAATGGGAGGGCCGTTCTTTAATTCATTTGGGTGTACGCGGAGGCAACACATCCTCATTTTAGAAAGGCGAGCTGCGGGAAACTTGAGGGTGAAGTTGGGGCTGAGGGTTGTATTTCGCTTTGACTTAGGATGGGGGGGTGTGGGCGGGAAGTTTTGCCAGGGATTAAAAAAAAAATATTAGGGGTTCTTGTACTCAACCGTTCGGTGTTGGGCTTCCAAGGCTTTGGGAAAAGAAAAGGTGTAATGAGGCAAACTGCTGTTTTCGTAAGTAGGGGGACTGTGAATCCAAAAGACGGTCTTGAGTGGGGGCGGGTCGTTCTTGGGGTGGTCTAAATGGGGGTAAAGCACAGGGTGGAGTTCTCAGGGAAGTTGTCGTTTGGCCAAACGAACTGCCGGCGGGTGTACAAAAAGAGTTGAGTCAGCAGTGTTGGTTTCGGTGCCCGTGGTTATTCTAAGGGGGAACATAGGGAGCCTGTCTTATACTTAAAA
>Ga0179593_1525360_pt1 | contig 21310 bp, 22 predicted proteins | sample CZODoug2_1_08_16_FD_185931 | JGI IMG/M metagenome (GOLD analysis project Ga0179593, IMG submission 185931) | Vadose zone soil fungal communities from Angelo Coast Range Reserve, California, USA - CZODoug2_1_08_16fungal (PacBio error correction) | ecosystem: Environmental > Terrestrial > Soil >...
TAACACGAGCGGAATAACATAAGATTGTTTTATCTAAAAAGGAGAAGGAAGTCAGTGCCACGAATATGCAAAAGAATAAAACAGCAAGCGCGAGCCTAAATTCGCTTGACTAAAAAAAGATTTCCTTTTCTACACGACAAAGGAAAGAGAAAGGATTTAGCTACAAGGATCATCAAAAAAAAACATCAGTACGTTTCGGGGTCCGCTTTAAAAAGGGGAAGGAAAAAACCGTTCCATCGTTCATGATACGGAAAAAGGGGGGGGGAAAAGAGCACGCCTCGCTTTAGGGAAAGTCCCTACTAAAGAATGGCTGCTCTTAAACGGAAGGGGGAAAGAAAAGTATTGATGCCGGGGAGTCGATCTAACTCCGCCGGGGGGGAAGGGGGGCGCGCCGCGAACAAGGAAGTGGGAAAAGGAAGCACGAACATGATCGGCGCGAACTCCCTCAGGGAAGGGTTGTCTTACTAATAACTCAGGGGAAAAGAGACCACCCACGCGTCGCTCCGCTTCGGAAAGGGAAAGCTAACTTTCGCCTATAAGGCTTTTTTCCTCATGGGGAGAAGAAAGAAGAGCGTTATTCGGAAAGGGATGAGGTGCCCTTCACCGGCCGCTTTTGAACCCGCCCCTTTCTCCGGAGAGGAGGTTCTCTCCCTTGAAACACTTCCTTGCGGGGAGCCTTCTTCCTCCAGATACTCAAAGGACCGCGATTTCAGGCCTAAGTCCGACCTCGATCATCTCTAATTGCCCGGAAAGGGGGAGCGGGAATCGTCCAGCTGGGAAGGGACTCCGGCTCACCGCAAACCAGAAAACGCCCTTGCTGTGTCCAGGAGGGGAGCGAGCACTAAGAGAGAAGAGGGTCCCACCTACCTACCAGGAAAGTCCCCCTTCTCTAGGTCCCGAAAAAAAGGGGGGGAGATCACGCGCGATCTGCTCGGAGAAGAAGCGAGTACTTGTTCGTGGGAAAAAAAAAAAGGAGGAAAAAGATCTCTCTCCTTAAAAACGGGACCAGAGAGAGGGGTCGGCGCGCTTATCCAGCCCGGTCGGAAAAAGAACCACGCTCTTTCGGGTCAGAAGGGAGATTTCATACTTGCCTCCGCAAAAAGGTACGTGCGCGCGATTCGGTCAGCGGAGAAAAAAACTTCTATCAAGACGAAAGAAAGAAGCCGCGAGCATCCGTGTCACCGCCCGAACATCCTTGAGGTGGAGAAAATCGTCGACCTTTCGAAAAAGGGGAAGGGGAAGAGCCACAACTAAAACCCCTCTTCTTCGTTGGACGAAAGGAAAAAATCGCCCGTCTTCACTGCGCGAGGAGAGGGGTGTTCTTCTCCGAAGAAAAAAGAGAAAAAGGTCGTGACCAACAGCCCGAAGACCGGGATCCTCGACATCCATGCTACCCCGGCAAAGAAAAGGCGCTTGACCACACACGAGGGGGGGGAAAGCCATATCAGGCATCAACGAAAAAAGTCCCCTTATCGCGAACAAACTTCTTCGACTTCGGGGGGGGGAGGCGATTTCGGGTGATAAGACTTATTGTTGGAGAAAGGGGGCGGACGCTCCTCGCACGGGGGGGGGGAAGGAAGGGGAGAGAGCCTGAAGAAGGCCCTTTCTCTCAAGGACATTGATCCGAATGAGGGGAAAAAAAAGAAAGACGTCTTCTCTCGTCCGGAAGGCTCTTGAATCTGACTTCTGCAGGCGGGGGGGAGTCGCGGGGGAAGGATAGAGACCGAATCATGACGTTTTGACAGTGACCTGTCGCAGCAAGGGGTCGCTAAAACGCCGGCGGTGTCCAGTAGAGGGGTCGAGACGGGAAAGACTGCGCCTCACAGGGGAGAACGCCAGGAAAGAGAAAAGGCGAGAGGGGCGTATGTATGGGAGAGAACGCCGGCATTCCCTAACACAGAAAAGAAGGCGAAAGTGTGGGTCTTGGGAGGCTCGCGAGTGTTGTCGGAAGAGTGTCGGTGATTCATCAGGGGGGGGGGGGGGAGGCGGAATCTATCGTGGACTGCGTGAAAAAAACGCCGCACTGGAGCTCCGTGAAGATCGGATAGATCGGTTGTCGAAAAGAGGAAAAGGAGACAGAGGGGTAAAGATCGACACAACCTTCTCGCTCGGAGGAGGGGGAATATGGTCGAGTTTCCCAGTACGTCGGGAAAGAGGAGGAAGGCCCAACCGGTCGGGAACTGTCGGGAGGGAGAGATCTCACAACACCACTATTGATAAACTAGAGAAGAGAGGGAAGGTAAAAAGATACCATCTTTCTTCAATCACTACAGAGAGGATCATCCCTCTCTTCACTGACCGACGTCAGAGTAGGAATAAGCGTCACTTGCAGACTCAGAAAGGAGAGGGAGAAAGAAAAATGGGAGGAAGCTACTTTTTAGACCAGCCGCTTAGGGGGGGAACGGCGTGCGGCGGTCTTGTTCGGAAAAAGACACCGATCCTATCGCGAACCAGAAGAAACCGACACCTCCTCGAAGAATCGAGAAAAAGAAAAAAGCTCCACTACATAACAAGGGAAAGGGGAAAGGAAGAAGGATATCAATTATTGGGGTCTTTCATTCCGGCAGATCCCATACTCGGGAAAGAGGGGGGAAGAAGGGGGGGATGAGATGGACGTCATCCAGGAAAGCGTTCCTCCTATGTCGGAAGACGGGACACCGCAGACCCCTTTCTTAAGGGCTTATGAGAAAGAAGAAAGGGATCGTCAACTCATTTCTTTACCGAGCCAAACTACGCAATCTCCAGAGCAGAAAGGAAAAAGGACATATTCACCGCTTGAAAGCCGCGGCGTTTCTTGGTGGGTAGAAAGAGCCTCGCGCGATCGGAGACGCTAAAATCTGCGCGAGACACGGGAGCGTCCGCGGTTCCGCTGCGAAGACGTACATTGTGATGTGATGAAAGGAGACGAAAGCACCCGACGTCCGAGGAAGGGGGGGATCATGGCGCATCTTTCCGATCGTGAGTGGAACACGTCGAGTGTGGAAGGGCTTTAGGGGGGAGAAAGAGGCCGGGGCGACCTGTATGTGATTGCAGGAAAAAAGGGACCACTTCGCTGGAAGACTCCCTCGAGGGCCTCTCTCCTGACTCCTTAGGGGCCGGGAAGGGGGGGAAAGGCGTCCATACCCGCTGTTTTGAGGAGGGCCGTTCCAGCGGTCTACTAGATGGCCTGAAATAGGGCGCCTGTTCGTCCTCTCGAAGGGAATGATCGACTTCATTCTAAAAGGATCGGCGCTTCTACCTGGAAAGGAAAGACGCACTGTAAACTCTGGTTGGCGAGGAGGGGAAGAGAAGACGATCCTGATGCCCCGCCAGAAGCCGACGACCGGTCTGGATCCGCGCAGCAGAAAGGAAGAAAAGGCCTATCTCTGGAAAGACGTGAAGAAGAAAAGGAAAAAAAGGAAAGAGAGAGGCCTATCATCTCTCCTAGCGATCGCCGTAAACAGGGACGGGGAATGAGCTCACTTACCGGGTCGGTGGGAAGTCGATCTGTTACTCAGAAAAGAAAGAAGGAAGCTCTTTCCGTATTGGGACGGAGCCCTTCTACAGGCTAAGGACCGCGCCACGACGGAAAGGGGGATCGATTATTCTTCCTCTCGAGAAAAGGGGGGGAGCGATCTCTTTCTGCGCCGGAAGAAGAGGGTGAAGGGCGCTCCGCCTATCGGGTAAAGAAAAGAAGTAGCGGCCTTTTACGGGCTAGAGAGAGCCCTATCGTTTCTGACTGAGACTGCGTCCCCAGAAGGAGGGGGGAGGCTACCCTTCTCGCGGTCCTCATTATCTTGGAGGGGGTGGTCGGGAGAGGAAATTGTCCCACACAGGCTGGTCGTCTCGACGATCCAGGAAACGGGGCACGTAACGGTGTCAAAAAAAAGGAACGGACCCCCGTCTTGATTTTAGAACGGACATCCTCGTTCAAGCAGTGGGACGGGGAAAACGCAGTCAGTCCTGTAAGAAAAAAAGGAGGGGATCGACCGGTTTCAGGGGGGGGCCGATGGCACGTTCTTCGGTGCTAGGACAAGACTTCGACAGGCAACGGAAGGGGGGAAAAGAATAGGGAGGCTACATCCTCTGCTTCGGGGGGAAAAAAAGGCCCTCGGCTGCATAGCGCTATTCATAGCCTTCGAAGGACCTTCGTGGCAGCTGACCGGTCCGAAGGCCGGGGAAAGGAGGGGGGAAGGGTTCCGCTCGTGTCATTCGAGAAAGAAGGAGGAAAGAGATCGATGAACACGACGGAAAAAGGGTGGGGTTTTTTTGTAAAAGGGGGGGGGGGGAGGGAGGAGGTGCGCTTGCGGACGGGAAGGAAAAACTCAGTCGCGAGCCCTAAGTCGCTGAACTAGAGAGAAGCCGTCCCGGAACGAAGAAAGAAAAAAGAAAGAGGAACAAATCAACACGAAAAGGATAAGTCGGCCTGTAAAAAAAGGAAGGAAAAGTTCCATCGAAGGAGAGATCACGCAAAGAGAAAGGCCTACTTCGCCGTCTGGGAAGAGGGGAAAAGGGAAATTCTGAACTATTATGCCGGGGAAGAGGAAAAACTCACGCCGGTTTCATTATGGAGGAGGAACACGTAACGTTAACATGGGCAAATGAGGGCTGTATCGTCGAGAAGAAAAAGTGGGCGGACGAAAGTGAGCGGTTGCGCAAACCACGAGTGAAAGGAGAAAGAAGAGAAGGCTTCGAGAGTCGCCTCCGCCAAAAAAGCGAACGGTCGCCTCGCGCAGGGCAAGCCCTAACGCAGGGCTAGAGGCAAGGAAACGGCCGCGACTCCAAAGAAAACTCTGCTGCCTCCCGTCAGATGGCAACACGGCGCATCCCTATATCGCTACAAGGGGGAAAAAGAGAGAGAGGCCTCATAGGGAAGAAAGAGGCCGTCCCGTTGCGCGGTAATAGTCCAGAGGGCTCCGTCCACCTAACCAATAAAGGGAAAGGGAGGGGGAAAGTTCTTCTTGGCGCTCACAAAGGGAAAACCGACCCTTTCCTTTAGCTAATTAAAGGAAAGACCAGTGTCGACATTCGAAGGGGAGCAAGAAGAAGGTACTGTGTCGTGAGAAAAAGAGGAAGGATAGCGCATGACCTCCCTATATTCTCATTGAGGAAGGTCGTCTGCTCGTTAAAACACGCCAAAAGAAAGAGAGGAAGGGCGATTTCACGACGGACCAAACAGGAGTACTGCGCGCGAGGCGCCGAGGAAGGGAAAAGGGGAGCAGCTCTTTCTCCTGAAAAAAGGAAGGTGGTCGAGGGTCAACTTCAGGAGCCCGGGAGATCCCTGCCGTTCATCATCTCGAAAGGAGGAAGGTAAGCGCCAACAAAGAACCAGCCCAGGAGGGGGAATAGCTTCCAAACAAAAAATCTTCCCGTCCTTCTTCCGGAGTTTCCATAAAAAGAAAAGAAGGGGAGTATTCCCCAGTTCACTCTCATAAACTTGGGTCCTCGACATCCAGAGAAGCGCGGTGGGCGTCCTAAAAAAAAAAATTCGAAAAAGAGGAAAAGGCATCACTCAACGCTCAGGGAGCCCTTATCGCGACAACGGATCGGGTGAGGGGTTCTGAAAGGTGCGGGGGAAGGAGGGGGGGCTCAGGGGGAGACGGCTCCTCTCTCCTTTTAAGAGGACTCCGGCTGGGGGAGGGGAGATCCCTCTAGAGGCAGGGGATTATCCTACGTCAGAGGCCAGACGAAAGAGAAAGATCTTCTTTCCAGAAAGCTTAATGCTTACTTATTCAAGTGGAGTCTTCGGGGGGGAAGGGAGGGAAAAAAAAAACCCTACCTGAACGTTAAAGACACGAACGCAGCAATTGGAGCCCGGGCGCCGGGGGACTGGGGAAAGGGGGGGGAAGACATCTGCGCACGCTAGAATGCGCCTCCGGGGATGACGTTCCATCGAAAAAGAGGCGAGGGTCTGGATCGTGGAAGGGAAAGGAAAAAGAAACTTGATATCCTGCTTCCTTTCGAAAAGGGGAAGCTGTCGCTCTCGCGCGATAGTCGAGGAGAGTGTCTGGGGGCAGGGAAAGGAGAGGGATGATGGGGCTCCTCCTGTTGAGGGGAATAAGGGCCCGCCTTCATCCAAGGTCCTATAAAAGGGGGAGAAAAGTAGATTTTCCTCCCTCGTGGGGGCACCAAATAAACCCCCCGGAGAAGAGAGAAGGGTACACTTCTCCTGGTCTTTTCGCTCGACCCTAAAAGTCGGGAAAAAAGGGAAAGGATAAGACCTTTCTTTACTTTCTTTCGGACGTTGCCTTTCACGCATATCTCTCACACAAAGGAAGAAAAGGAGGCAGGGCAACTAAATCCCTCGGTACAGACCTTTTCGGGGAGAAGGAGAGAGGAAAGTCCGCTACTTCGAGGAAGGGAGCAGACGCGTTTCTCCTTGCTCGAGAAAGGTAAAACGCTGCTGCATCAAAGGGGGGGAGAAGAGGAATCTTATTCTTCACTCTTCTTGAGGGAAAGGGTCCCCCGATCCGATCGCTCCCCCCTCGCCGCAAAGACCCGTCGACACCTCGCAGCGAGAAGAAAAAAATGAAAAGGGACGCCTGATTCAAGTAGGGAAAGATCCCAGACATCCGAATCTCTCTTTGAGATAGTGGATGAGGAAGCCCGAGCCATGAGCGGTGTCGGGGGGGGGACGTCCCTCAGGACACCTGCCTCGGCGACGTGAAATTAAAGAAAGGGAAAGGGGGAATTTCACCTTCAGGCGGACCTTATCCTTACCCAAGGACATCTCCATGAGCCGAAAGAGAAAAGCTCTTCTCTTGAAAGGGAAGAGCCGCGGCGTTCTGGGTGGGGGGAAAGGCTCATCACTCAGAAAAAAAGGGAGAAGCACTCTCTGGAGAGTGCTCTATACACGTCTCCCTGCGAAGGGGAAAGAGGGTCGCTCCTAAAAAAGTAAATTTTTATTTGGGGAAACGTCTACGAAATCACGAGGGGAGAAGGGCTCTATCATTGAGAAAGGGAGTGATGCCTGATCTTTCTTCCACGTTGAGGTTTTTGGGGAACGACCACATCGCTGTCCTGGAGGGGGGGGAGGAAAAGGGAAGGCCACTGTTCTTCTTGCTGTTTGGAAAGGGGGAAGCGGCAGGTGCTTCCACGCTGCGCGCTCTGACGCAGGGCCCTCGGAGGAACGACTCGCTTTTTTCGAGGGAAAAGAAGGCCGTTCTCATCCTTCCCGAGGGGAAGAACTCCAGTTTAAACTTTCTCCCTAGAAGCTCGTCCGGCATGCGAACGAGAGAGCGCTTCGACAAACTCCGAAAAAAATCGCGCGCACGTACGGAGGAGGGCAGTCTTGTAACCTCTGCATCGGGGGGGACCCCTCCGATAAGGGGGAGGGGGGACGATCCTACTACCTTGCTTTATCCGAGGAGGTCGGTCATGCTCTGCGCTCGTCCCGGAGGATCACGACCCATTCCGAGGAGAAAGGGGGAAGATCATCTCTCCTATCAATCGGAAGGAGGGGACGAAGGGGAAGGGGAATGATCTTCAGGACTCGTGTCTGGGGGGGAGGAGTTATCGCCGCGAGAAGAAGGGTCCTCCTTGGCCGGGATTGGGGAAAAAGGAGAAGAAGCCTACATCCCTTCTTACCGCGAAGAAAAGAGGCCGGTACTGCTCGATCGTCTAGGGGGAGGGGAAAAGAAAAGGAAAGCGTAACTCTCGTTATCTAGAGAGAGGGGCTAGAAGACTTTTTTCTGCAGCTGACAGTCGAAAAGGTTGGGGGAGGGGGAAAAGGGAGGGGAGGCCGGAAAGAATATCAGCAGACCCTAACTTTGCGGATGCGGCCCCCCTCCACTAGGGAGGGGGGCTTCTCCTACTAGAAGAAGGGAAAATAAAAGACTCTTTTTTTTTCATGCGGGAAAGTCCTTCTGATCAGGAGCGGGGGGAGAGAGACTATCCATCCTATATGGTAGGGAGGGGTAGGAGGAGCTATCATCCACTCACTGCCAAGGTAGAGAACTGTGCCCTCATCCTCGTCAAGGAAAAAAAAGCATCTTGCCTTGGAGGGGAGAGACAGGTTCCGTTCTATTCTATGGGCGAGGGGCGGTTGCTCGTCGGAAAAGAGAAGGGAAATCCTGATCTTCTTTCTTATGATCATAGAAAGGGTTTAAGGGAAAGCGTCCTCACAGGCCCTCAGAGAGAATTCGGGCTCGCGAGTAGGGGTCTTGGGAAAAAAGGAAAAAAGAGCCTAGCATCTCCAACCAGCGGGAGGAGAAGAGAGTGTTTCATCTCCTCACAAGACAAAGGGAAAGTGAACACGAGCGACACTGGAATAAGCAAAGGGAGGAGAGGAGGACTTTCATTTCCACCTAAGGAAAGAAAAGGAAAAGAGCTGAGCCCGAAGTCTCTTACTAGCGATATGAAAGGAATAAGGCCCGTAAATAAGGGGGAGAGCCTACTATTACATATCAAAGTTTCGGACTAATTCTGCCCGGGGTCGACGATCACCTAGAAAAAAGGAAGGAGGAACCTGGGGCCTCGATCAAGCAGAGCGTATGTCTTGGGACAGACGGCCGTCTGTCTGGGGGAAGGAACGATTATGCGGGGTCAGATATAACTCACTTCCGGGGGGGGAGGAATCGCGCCGCAGAACAGAGGGAAAAAAGGGAGAACAAAAAGGAGAAAGACAAGCATTTCGCTTTTTGCTGAAGAGAGGACCGCTGACCACCAAACGCTGGGGGGAGGGGGAAGAAGGGGGATTCTTCTTCGATATTCGCAGAAAAAGCGACGTTCTCCTCGCTTCCCGGAACGCAGGGGGGAGCGAGCAAGCCAAAGGGGGGGAAGGGGGGAGCTGCCCTTCAACGGGGAAAAGAAAGCCACCGTTTCTCGCTAAAAAGGGGGCGCCCGTCAGTGAATAAGAGAAGGGAAAGGGGGGCCTTCTCAGCCCGAGGGAAACGCGATTTTTCCGCCTGGGGGGCATCGATCGAAGGGAACGTGGCGCGGGAAGCTTCCATCTTGGGAAAGGTAGCCGGTCTCCGGCTCAAAGGGGGGGGAGGGGGCCCGGGCTGTCCCAGGGGCGGTGTAGGGGGGAAACAGCTCTACTTCCAAGGATCTGCAAAAGAATTCACCGTCCCCTGGCAGGATATCAAAAAGGGGGAGAAGAAGAAAAGGGGGATCTTCTCTGCTATCTGAGAGAAAGGGGTCTTTATCCTAAGTCCGCGTATAAGTCGGGGGGAAAGAAGAAAGGGAGGGAGTCTCTTATCCAGCCCCGAAGGAAAAAGACACAGCACGCGCGCGGGTCATCAGAAAAGACCGCATCCCACCGGGATTGAAAAAAGGGGAAGGTTCCTCTCGGATGAAGAGGATAGATTCATCTCTTTCTCAAGGGGTCGAGAGGAAAAGGAAGACCTCTTTATGGGAAGGGAACTTTCCAGCATCTGCGAAAACTGTCCGAAGAGGGAAGAACACCTCTGCGGAACCCCGCTTCGTCTTTGACTACGGGAGGCCCGTCCTGTCGGACGTAGATAGCGAAAAAAGGAACCGAACGAAGTTATGTCTCAACATCCCTAATAAAAGGGAAGGGGTAGACCCCTTCAAGCTTGGGGGGGGAGAGTGGGAAAAAAAAACCCTCTCCTTTTACAGATAGGGAGGAAATGATGAGCCCTTATCGCTACAAATGCCCGAGGAAGTGGTCTTCTACTTGAGGTGGCCAAGGGGGGGGGGGGGTTTCTCATTTCGGAAGAAAAAAAATACGACAGGGCTCCTTTTCTCGAGAGGGATTTCAGATCTAATCAGAAGACAGAGGCGCTTTATTATCCGAACCCCAGAAGCAAAAGGCCGCGGCGATCGGAAGGAGGGAGCTGAATCTTACTTATTCCGAGAGGAAAGGGGGTAAGTGGGTATAATCTTGTCCAGGGAACGATCACGGAGAAGGGGTCTCTAAACTCCTGAAAGGAGGGGACGAACAGACTGCGACCTCTCCCCGCTCAAGGAAAGTGCCATCTCATCAGATATAAGGGGGGGAAGTGCCTGCGGGGAGAGGAATGGAGATCAGGCGTCCTGGCGAAAGAGAGCGATTCGCGCGTCGTTGGGAGAGGAGAAAAAAGTGTCTTTTATTCAGGGGGAGCGAATTCGATCTGTTTACTCCGGGAAAAAGACTGGGAGACCCCGCTTCCTCTCCTTTCATAGAGGGACCGCAAAGTCCTCTTCTCCAGCCAACAACAAGAAGGGGGGGGAGCACGCCGGAAAGAATGGTCGAGGTCTTCCCCACCCCGGGGAAAGTCGGCTATAAGGGGAGGGGGGGACGGTTCTGGCTTGATCCCGAGGGAAAGGTCACTCTCTCAAAAACCCCGTCTTCTTCTGTAACGAGAAACGTCCACCTGCCTCACCTTTTTTTCATTTCCCTCCTGCGAAAAAAAATACAATTCGCCTCTCCCTCCGCCCTGCCGACGGGAAATACGCCCAGATCGCAACCAGGGGGGTGACAAGGAAAGGGGGTGTCTATCGTTGAAGAGCAAACGCTGGGGAGACACCGCTTCGATGATGACGTGAGATTCACGAGTTGTAAGTTCTTTCGGCTGGGTGCCGTCATCCCACGGAGGAGAACACCATTCGGCAGACCATAGAAAAAAGAGGAACCTCTCTCGCGATCTCTGAAGAGAAAAGGTAGCACGAAGTCACCCTTATATCAATTATGTGCAGAGAGCCATACCTCCAGCCTCATACTTTGTGGGGTGGGGGGGAAATTCATCTCCGGATGCGAGAATGAGGTGTAGCCTATGTCGTCCCTAAAAGACAAGCCTTCGCGTGTCCAATAGAGAAAGGTGCTTCCTCTCTTTCACTTGGAAAATGTCGTTTTACTCGAAGGATACACCGGCTCGGCGCATCTAAAAGGATGCCATAGGATGCACGCGCCTTAGCTTTACGAAAAAGAGGCGGTTCTGTTTTTTTTTCGGAGGGAAAAGACGCCTTCGTCGCTGTAGTGAAGCTCACGAGCACAAGCCCATCTTCTCTAGGAAAAAAAAAGGCGAGGAGCGTCCTTCGTTCCTCCTTCGAGAAATTGTGATGTGGGACACCGAGGAAATAGCTGGGGGGAGGTTAAACTGCACCCTACGTCCTCGGAAAGAAAAAGTGGAGCAGCATTTTCCTATCTTGAGTGATGAGAAATTAAGGTCTTGAGGTGGTTTGGTCAAGCAAGAGGCTTGGGCAAAGGGGAAGGTCGTCGACCTTTATTTCTATTATGAAAATCGAGGGACTGTGTGGTACCGAACGCGCGAACAGGGTTTGCTGTCCATACGTATCCGAAGAAAAGAGGCGGCACTACGAGGCGTTTTTCCGAGAGGTTATTAGACGCGGCTTTGAGTTGCCTTGGGGGTTACGACCATTCCCTGGGGAAAAAGGGGCCCGGACGACGATACTTTTCTGACTAGACCGTCTCTACGGAGGGGGGCTGTCTTTGTATTGTTTTTCTACTCTCGACAAAAAGAAAGGCGGAACGATACTTTAAGAGGAGGCGCTTCGCGCCTGGGAAAAACAAGAAGCGGACGACGCACTTACTCCGGGGGGAAAGGGCTCTTGACCTCAAAAAAGGGGAGAAGCGCTCGTGCTGGGGAAGGAGGGTACACGACGACCGCGCTTGTCCGCGCAGCCGCAGGTCATGTCCGTTCTCGTGGAAAATGGAGGAATTCTTGCTCACGAAAAAAGGAATAGGCTACGGAAGAATAGACGCGTGATCGCTACCACTGTCGGTGAGAAGAAATGTACCGGGTCGGTTGGGCAGTAATTTAAGGGGACAAAGGAAGAACGGGACCCCAGCACGGGAAGGGTGGGGTGGTGGCGGGGTCGGACCTCGGCGACCGTATGATTGTTCATGGGGGAAATCTATAGTGAAAACACATCGGCTCTAAACTCAGCGGAAAGAGGAGGGCCTTCTCCGCCCTCTAAGGAACGGGAATGACTTTCTCTCGCGGGATCAAGGGGACTGTTACTGCTCGCCGGTGAAATGGGAATCCCGTAGCGTTCGGATATAGCGCCCCTTCGGCCCCAAGGGGGGAGTAAAGATAGTTTCTGGCGCATCTCGGAGGATAGCTCACCGACGCGGGGTGTGGAAACGGAAAGAGGCACTTCGTTCCAAGAGGGGGAGAGACGAAGAAAGAAGATCATGTTCGTGGGAGAGAGGCGTGGCTGCGAGAGAACCACTGAAAGGGGGGGGGGCGGAGGGGGGGGGGGTGGGTGTGGGGGTTCACCTCTGCCTCCCGGTGGGGGTGGGGGGGGGTATATCGACTAACTCTCGCAACCAAAAAAGGGGAAACACCTTCCGGAAGAAAGGCGAGTTAGCGGGGGAGAGGGTGACTCGACCGGTTAAGTTCGGGGGGCATCAAAGAGGATCGCGTCTTCCTTACCTCGAAGGGAAGAGAAGAACGGGTTAGTCGGCGCGGACTTATCAGCGTAGAAGGGACGGGTTTTCCGGCCGTCAAGCAAGGGGAAAAGGAGAAGATCATCTCCTTCTTCTCTTCGCGGGAGGGAATATTACGGCGGGACAGTCCTCTGCATCTCCGAAGCATCTCAAAGGGGGTGTCAATGTGTTCCGCTGTGACATCAGATATTAAAGGTGGGGTCTATGTGATGCTAAAATAGATACTATTAACACACGGAAAAATACGGCGGTCGCAGCGCCTTGCTTACTTTCAGTGCCAAGAAATGACTCGTATGTTCTCGCTGACTATCCTATATGCAGAACCATAAAAAAAGGGTAGAAAACGAAAGCCGATTATTGTAGAGGAAGAAGGAAGATTCATAACTTTTCGGACGAGAAAAAAGCCGACTGAGCACCGACCGTAAGGCAGGGAAGAGGGGGGAAGGAAAAACACGGTCGATCACGGACACTTCCTGATCTTAGTTCGTCGAAAAGGCCCGTGCTGGGCCTAGGGGGGGTGGAAAGGGGGGAAAGGGCAGCATTAGTCTCTATAAAAAGAGCCGGAGGGGGAAGGGCTGATCTCTCCGCCGAAAGAAGAGTCCGAAACATGATTGTATGTAAATAACCATCATTTTCCTTGAGGTTAGGGGGCACCCGATGACTTCACCCACAGAAGCATACTGCGGGGGAGTAATAGGAAAAAAACTGTCAGCGAAGATAGGCCTGGCGGGGGGCGCTGGGAAAGGGAGGAAGAAGCAGGCGCTCAGGCGGATTTATTCTGGGGTAGTTGGAAGCTACGTCAGTAAGTGTATGCTGATAGAAAAAAGAAAGGCAGAAAACACTTCGTCTTCTGTAGAGAGGATAGGTAAATTACCTCTATTTCCGAAGGCACCGATGCCTAAATCAAAAAAAAAAAAAGTGGGGGGGTCCCTTTTCTCTGGAAGGGAAAAAATGTAAGGGTCTTCCTTTCCTCCTCTCACAAGGGACCGTGTCGTCCCGTTAAGGAACAAAATAGACTTCCAATATCTTCCCACAAAGCGTGAAAGAGAATTCCCCGTCCCCTGCTAGGGGGATTCACGTGAGGAAAAAAGAAATAGGAAGAACTCTATTTACTGGGAAAAGGGTCGGCCCTTCGCGGACGATCGACAAGGGACATGATCTCATTGCCGCTGCTCGGGAAGGCTTCTTCCCAATAACCAAAAAAAAAGAGCTGAGAGATTGCAATTTCAATACATAGCCGCCTCCAAACAAAGGGTAAGAAGGGAGGTCCTCTTCTTTAGGAGAGATGACAAATTCTTCTTTTGGGCGAGCCATCCTTTATATAGGTATGGGTGACGAGTCTTCCCTAACAGAGGAAATACGGCCGTTTTCAGCATCTCGGGGGGGGGACGGTCAGCGCACAAAGACTAGAAGAAAGGCTCTTCTTTACTACTTCTCTAAAAGTCCGGCTTCTCTTAGCTACATCGTGGGAAGGTATAGGTCGTATTCCCACCCTCCGTACGAAAAAACGAAGACCTTTTCCTCCCTCGAAAATAAAGGCAAGCGCGCTGTTGGTTTCCGTCCCCGAAAAAAAAGATGAGCGTGGGCAGATCAGGAAGGGAGGAAATGATTCTCTACAAAGAGGGTGAGGTTCTTCGACGGAAAAACTCACAATGTGGATGGAGAAAAGGAGGACCGCTGACTCTCCTCAGGAAAGGGGGGTTACGCCTTGTCCTCGCTCCGTCCGGCTTGTGATTTTTCATAGCGAAGAAGTAGCCTTCGAGAGAAAAAGGAGCCGAGCGGGCCCTACCCAAGAGGGTCGTCGTCACAGCTCATCTAGGCTGGGGTGAAGGATATGGGGAGCTTTCCTTCTTCTTTCTATTGGAAGAGAAAAGGATATTAGTTCTCCCTAACATTACGTTTAAAAAGAAAGGGGAGCGCAGTCAAGTTGGAAAAAGTAAAAGCAGGCTTTTTCCCAGTATATTCGAAGTAGGAAAGGAAACCGCTCCTTCAGCCTCCGGGGGTGACCACGATCTAAAATCGGGACGTCTAGGGGAAAATTCCTCATGAAAAGGATAGACAGGGCGTAAACTTTTTTCTGTAGGGCGGAGGCAAAAATAGCGAACAGCGTGGTATTCTAGAGAAGTAGGAGGGAGGGGGAGAGAGAGGATCGTGTAACGCCGTTTATAGAGCCCAGCACAGGGGAAGGAAATAGTTAAGACGTATCGAAGCGGCGGGGGGAGGGAAGGGGGGGAAAGGGTGAAGATCTACACAGAGACCACTCGTCGGACGCCGATTTCTGTTCTATTTCCCCGAAAAGGACAGGGAGGATAAACTGCTCCGAACCCGGTCGGGTGGCCCGTGATACGTACTCCTCGGGGAGGGGTAACTCTCTTTCACTCTAGAGAGAAAGGAACTGAGAAAAGGATAAAAGGATGAGAGATCGCTTGCCATGTAAGTAGCGGGGCGTTCGCACGAGAAGGAGATAAAGGCAAATTCCTCTAGATGAGAGGCAGGGCAAAGACTGTAGATTTTCCACTCGGAAAAGGAGGGAAACGTGCTTCTCGAGGGAAAAATGGAACAATAAATGCTTCGTCATCTACTTTTTAGAAGAAAGGGAGGATAAGATCTTCACGGAGAGAGATGTTCGGGAAATAATTGGGTTCTTCCATCACAGTAGGTTGAGGCAGCCACACCCTCGGCAGAAAATCGACTGACCAGGAATACTAGATAAGGAAAGGAAGCTCCACTACAGAAAAAATGATACAAGTATGTGTTCCTGCAGAAAGAAAAGACCTCGCTCGCCTTTTGAGTAAAACAGAAAAGGAGTAAGGTAGCCCTTGAGGGGGAGAGGGAGTGACAAGTATGCCCTCTCTGTGGACACCGGAGCGACTCACGTGAATCCAAGCAAGGGTGGGGAGACGGCAACTGAAAGCAAAAGATTATCCGTCCGCCCCACCAGGGCATCTCTCAATCCCGGGTCCGGGAAAAAGGGGAGGACCTTTACTAAAAAGGCACTGCGGTCGTTTCTGGGTTTTTCTGCCGCGAGGAAGGAATTAAGAGCTGGAGAGGAAAACTACGAAACGGCGCGAGACACTTGCGCCAAACAGGTGACGCTCTGGCGACCATCATCCGTAAAAGGGTGGTGTAACCCCGCCCGTTACGAATATAAATAAAAGGGACTCTATCAGGCTGCCTCATTGAAAGAACGTTAGATGTGCACTTTCCACTTCTTTTTGTGGTCAAGAAAGGGCCGGGTCGACTCTGGATTTGAATTGAGGAAGGTCGCGTGGGAGGGGGCGGTGTCACTGGAACAAGCTGATAAAAGTGCGGTGGGAGAAAGATGATAGGGGGGCCTTTTTCTCCCTTTCTCGAAAAATATAGATGTAGGGCGTCTGGGTCCTCTGACGTCGTCCACTCGAAGTGGGCGCTGACCTGGACATGGAGGGTAAAAGGAAGGGGAGATATCTTACTCTTCCGGGGAAAAAGAGGGGAGAAAGGTGTTCTCGAAAAGAAAAGGGGATAGCCGGCATGAAAGAAAGAGAATGGCATTCTCCCCATTTCCCGAAAAAGAAAGAGAGGACATATAAGGTGAGACGTGTGGATTCGGCGGAGTAATTTTGAGCGTACTGAAAGAAGGGGGGGAGGAAAACGAGCCTACTACCTTGCCGGAGGAGAAAAAAAGAGTGCGTCTGTAGCGGTAAGGCAAGTCCTGCAGAAAGGAGGAGAAAGATCCCAGTACCTCTATTATCCTGATAAGGGGAAAGGGAAGAAAAAGGGGGTCGTTTATCGCTCAGGGGAAAGGATGTGGGCAGAATTGGTGATTCGAAAAAAGGGAAGGGAAAAAGCACGGTCCGTGCGGCCTGTATTTGGGGAAAATGAATAAGAAAAAGGAGGTGAACACTGCCTCTTCCCGAGAGAAGAGAGATGATCGAGGATTGTATAAAGAGTAGAACAATTCTGCAATCTCGGGGGAATGGACGCCAGTGAAAAATCTCGACGACGGGGGGGACCGCGCGCAGTATTAATTAAGGCTACCTTACTTCTGAGAAAAAGACGATAGACGTATCCCTATCTTTGGCCCCTGAGGTCATAACCTCCAAAAAGCGTACTCTTTTTTTTAGGAGAGGAGGACGTTCTTATCTTAGGAAGGAGACCTACGGGGTGTGCGGGCGACGGCCTTTTTTCGTGTCTCGAAAAGGAGGGGGACGGGTCTCGACGATCCACCTATCCAGAATGTCCACACGGACCGTGAGAAAGGAGGATCATCCACTCAGGGGGGAAAGGGGGAAGAGAGGGGGACTACCTGCTGCCCAGGACAAGGGTAAGGATAGCCAGCAGAAGAAGATGGCGGGAGTAGAAAGTGATCTACCTGTTTCCAGGGAGGAGGGGAGGGGAGAGTTGCCTTACCTCGTCCGTACGGAAGATACGTCAGTGCTGTAGCAATCGTATAAGGGGAGGGGGAAACGCTCGCTTCTTCTCACGAGAGAAGGAGGAGTCAGTCTCTCGGTTCTCTCGCTGAGGGGGGGAAAAGGGGGCCGCAGCGGCCGACAGCGAGGGGAAAAGGGGGAAGAGATTGGGAAGAAAAAACTGCTGATTAGAAAAGAAGGAGGTGGGAAGACACTGAATGCCCGCTTTTTGACAGGCAGAATGGGAAATGAACACAGGGCCACTACATTCACATATCCAACTCAAGGGGGAAGGGGAAAAACCGCTATGCCCCTATTGGCCTGTGAAGGTATAATCTTCTCGAAGCCGTGATGTAAAAAAAAGAAAGAAGATCAGGACTTTTCTTACTAATCGTAACACAAGGGGGGAAGAAGTTGCCCACCATCCGGGAGAAGGGAGACTAACGCCAGCTTTAGTCAGACAGGGAGCGGAGATGGGATCTGACCGCACTTAATTGAACGAAGGTGTGGGGAAGAAGTAGTAGATATATAACAAAAGGGGAAGGGAGTGGGCTATACGAAAACGAACATTATCTGCTGATCGTCTAGAAGAAAGTGGGAGCGGACGAATTACTCATGCGTGTTGGATTAAAGACGGACCAGCCACGGATTTTGCTCGGCCCTTGTGATCCGTGCGAGATGGGCGACTTATCCGTCCACGAGAAAAAAGACATGGCGTTTTTCCTCAAGCGCAAATGCCCGAACCTCAATGGAGAAAAAAAAAAGGGACCTTCCTCTCCCTGAAAACTTCTCGCTCTTTCTCAAGGTTCTCGGCGGGGAAAAGAAAAGGACAGGTATCTTCTATCTCGGGGAAGAACTGAATGTCCCTCCTTGCGTAGCGCCCATATTGATCAAGCTCGAAAAAGAAAATAAAAAAGCTGGTCAATCCTGTTCGAAGGGGGGAGAAAAACAAATTGCTCCTTCCGATCTCTGCCCGTTCGGCGCGCCACCATCTCGAAAGAAGAAGGACCCCCTACCCTTTCCTGGAAGGAAAAGGGCTCTATAAGGGGAGGATACACGGCGATCGCGGCGAGCGGGAGAAGGAGAAGGTACTTTTTGGGAGTTAGGAAGCACCTCTCTTACTAGCTCGCGCAGAAGAAGTACAATTGAGATAAAAAGAAGGGAAAAGGATGTCTCTTCCAAGAAAAGAGGGTATCATGCTTTCTATTGAGTCAGAAATCTTCCTTCATCAAAAAGAAGAGGGAAAGGGAGTCCGAGTCCAGGTCGAACTCTGAAAAGCTCTTAAAAAAAAAGAAAAAAAGAGACATCCGTTTTCTATATTGAAAGGGCCCCGGAAAAAAAAAAAAAAGCAGAGAGAGTCGAAACTCTGCGAGATAAGCCGAGCACACAACTAGCCCCCTCGGAGAGAAAGTAGATCCAAACACCTCTTCCCTTTCCCGGAGAATGCTGGCAAACCCTTACTAGGGGGAGAGGAGAAGTTCTTTCCCAACAAGATCAGGGAAAAAAAGGGGGGAAATCTCTTTTTTCTGTTAAGAGAGAGCTGTTACCACACCCTCAGAAAGAAAAGCACACTGGAGGGGAAAGGAAGACTCTACAAAGGAGGGGGAGGTCTTCTACTGCTTTTGGGGGTCACAATGAAAGATTTTGAAAAGGAGGGTAGCTCACTCGCCGTTTCTCCGGAAGGCTCAGAGGGGAGATCATCCTCTCTCTCTAGAAGAGAGGCAGACCCCACCAGTAGAATAAGGAGGGCGCTCTTCTTCTTCAAAAGAGAAAAAATGAGAGGTACTTATGGAGGGAGAGGGTGGACTATACGAGAAAAGGGACAATGACTTTTCCCAAAAGGGAAAAAAGTGGAACCTTCTCAAAGGGGGTAGCCTAAACCTATTAGGGGATACCATCTTCGAAAAAGAGAGGAAAGACTGGGATGACTTCCATCTCATTCGAGAGGTATGATAGTTCCATAGGGGGGGAAAAGGAAACTACTTTATATCCGTCGAAAAGGGGGGGCAGGGAATTTTAGCTTCGCGATAAGAGGGGGTATGAGAGGAAGGTGGAAAAAAAAGGGGGGTTCTCTCCTCTGATCGGGGGAATCCTAACACTACCGAGGAGCTCCTTAAGAGAAGAGTCCCCCTTCTCTTTCCGCAGCTTTGGGAAAAAAAAGGGAGAAAAAGAAAATAGGGTATGGCGATCTGTTCCGAGTGTGACCTCGAAAAACGGCTAAATTTCTCCTAAAATTACGGGGAGGACTCCCAGATGGGGAATCGCAGAGAAAAAAACACAACAACGGCCTTCTTCTTCACCTCAAGAAAGAAAAGGGACCAACGAATACCTCGAGGAAAGAAAAGGGGGGGTTCTTCTCCCTTCGGGAAAGCAGACGGAGAGTTACACTCTACCATATCGCAGAAGCGAGAAGGGGGGCCGAAGTCGGTTAAGAAGGAAGGGGGAGACAGCTCTTCGATCCTATAGGGAAGAGGGGGAGGAGTGCGGTCGTGTTAGAAAGGCAACCCGATCTCGATCGAGGAAAAAGAGAAAGAGAAACTACCCCGTCGAGAAAATCGCGCGCGACGGGGGGATGCCGCCGATAAAAGGGGATTCAGGTCAAGGAAAAGAAGAAGACCGAAGAGGGAAAAAAGATCTTGGAGAGGGAGTCACCAGAAAAGATGCTTTCTCCGGAGGGGAAAAAGAGGAAGCGAAGGGTTCCCCCGCCTCGAGAATGCTCCACTTGCTGAAGCGAGGAAAAAGAAGGGGGAATGTTCGGTACCGTGATTAGAAAGAGCCCTGCTACTCAACTCTCAAAAGGAGGAATGTGACAGAGCACCGCTAGCGAGAAAAGGGAGGAGTCTTTTTTTTGAGGAAACAAAAGAAGCGCGCGAGCGGAGAGCACTCCTGGAAAAGAAAAAAAAGAAACGGCCCGGGAAAAAAGGGGGGCCGCTTCGACTCATCCAAGGGGAGGGGGGGGGGGGAGAAAACCCTCCCGTCTCCGAAAAGAGAGCAGGGGGCGCGATCGGGCGAATCATGAAGGTCTGGCCTTTCCCACTTCGAGGGGGGGGGGAAAAAAACCTAAAAGCGCTTGCGTTTTTCTACCCTGGGCGGTGGGGAAAGCGGAAGAGGAAGGGGCCGTGGCCACTCTGCTGCTAGAAGAGAAGGCGAGTGTTTTTGGCCGCGGGAAGAAAAACCCGAAGGGGTGTTATTCAATGCCCGTTCTCCGCGGGGAGGAAGATGCTGAAGCCAAGGGAGGTCTCCTTTTCTCCAGAATGAGAACACTGATGCTCGCCGGCAGGAAGAGAGCAGCGCTTCCGTCACGGGAAAGCGCGCTCACTTACTCCGTGGGGGAGAGGAGGTCGTTACCTCGCAGAACGCCCACTTTGCTGAAAAAGGAAACGTGCTTGATCCGCTCAGAGAAGAAGGGAAGAGGAGGGAGTCCTCGACGGGACGACTCTTAGGGGAGCAGGGAAGAGATCCGAAAAAAAAAAGGACGTTATCGAGGGGAGGGAGAGGGCGGTGGAATTCTCTCATTACCGGGTGGGGACAGGGTCTTTGAAAAAAAAAAAAGATCTTTACACCTCAAGGGTAAGAGGGGGGGGTTGAGGTGATCCTTATCGGCGACCGGAAGGGGAAAAGAAGAAACGTTGACGGGGCCTAGGGGGAGAATCCTTCGCTAAAAAAAAAAAAGGAAAGGGGGGGGGTGGGAAGGATCTCTTTCTTTCCGTCCGAGTCTGTCACTTTACGGAAAAGGGGGAACGTCTCTTCCTGGGGGAAAGAAAGGGGAGAAGGAAGGACTTTCTTCTGCTCTAGGGAGGCCCAAAGCTAAGGAAGAGGGGGAGCGGTTTCTTCTCCTCGAAAAGGAAGGGGGGAAAGAACCTACTCTTGGTGGGAAAGAAATTCGTCCTAAGAAAAAGGAAGGTCTTCTCTACGAGAAAAGAAAAGGCGGGGCCTCCTGTGCAGGGACGGCGGCGCCTAGAAGAAAAGAGTTCTCGTCGACTAAGGAAAAAAAAAAAAAAAACAGGAAATCAGTGACGTTCAGAGAAAAAAAAAGGGGGAAGGGACGACGACAGAAAGCCCGGCTGACTCGAAAAAGCACTTTCGTCGTGAGAGGGGAGAGGGGGAGGCCGCCTTCTTCCGCACCGTCCCGAGAAAAAGCACTTAGTCGGTCGCATCAAGGTAGAAGAAAAAGACCACATCCCTCTTCTGCATAGCTCTATGTCAGCGAAGGAGGAAGAAGAGGGAAGGAGTGGAACTGAACCTTCCGCACTCGAAAGGAAGGTGCACGAGACCGGTGGGACATAAGCCTCTAGGAGAGTAGAGATATTAACACGAGTTAACCCATGAAAAAGGATAAGGAGGGTGGCGCTTGCGTGACGGGAGGGGGAAAGGAGAGGAAGACAGAAGGCGCGCCTACGAAAAAAAGGAGACGGGTTTGAAAAAAAAAAGGAAGTGGAAAAAAAGTGAGCCTACTATGATCATCAAACGGGGGGATGGACAGAAGTCGGCCAAAACCGACTAGCACTCAGACGTGAAACAGGGGGGAAAGGGAAAAGGTCCGATACGCCACGCGACAGGCCTACGGAAGAAGGAGAGAAACTTGATTTCC
>Ga0179593_1300086_pt1 | contig 21308 bp, 19 predicted proteins | sample CZODoug2_1_08_16_FD_185931 | JGI IMG/M metagenome (GOLD analysis project Ga0179593, IMG submission 185931) | Vadose zone soil fungal communities from Angelo Coast Range Reserve, California, USA - CZODoug2_1_08_16fungal (PacBio error correction) | ecosystem: Environmental > Terrestrial > Soil >...
CCGCGCGGGGCGTCAGACCGCTTATTGCGCATTAACCATTCCGGAAAGAGGTAAGGGACCGCCAAACAAGATATCCGGCAAGGGTCCTAGCCGTGCTGCGGAGGTGACCTGGAAGAGGAGCAAGTTGAGGGGGCCGTAATCGCGCGGGAAATTCACGAGTCTGAACCCGCAAACATCACCGGAGGGGGGCTGTCCTCGGGCAGGGACGCGAACAAAAAAAAAAAAAGCAGGAAATGAATGTAACATTAGAGGAAACAAAGGTCAGGTGACTGGCGGCAATGGGCTGCCAAGATCAGAGATTAAGAACACCATTCAGAACACTCGACTTGATCCCCCTTTAAAGTCAATTAAGGTGGTTCAGATGGCTAAAGCAGTGGCCTTTCGAATGAAAGCTACTTGGCGGGATACCAAAACCTATTTCGCTAAACATGGACGGCTCGTAATCGAACCTGAATTAAATTAATTCCAAAGACGTGGCTCATCTTGACGGTGGCGTGACTAGAAAAACTACGGGAGGCATAGGGGCCGTCAGGAGACGAAAGATCGAGTGTAATTAATGAAGATCTTAACGAGCCAGAAAAGACGAGGGAAGCGGCAACAAAAAGATCTCCTTTTAACGGAACGAGGCAAAACGAACCTCAACCGGGAAAGGGGGGGGGACGGGCAAGAACGCCCCTATACAGACTGGCATCCTTCGGCAAGAGGCAGAAAACAATTGACTTCCCGGGATGTGCATCAAGGTAACCCGGACTGTCATGCAACTGAAGTGTGGGACAAGCATCATGGGCACCGCAGGATGAGTATCGCCGCGAAGACTATTCAAAAGGAACGAAGCCGCCTGTCGGGGACGGGGGAGCGGCGGTAGGCGAAAGTAGGAGGATCAGAAGCGGGGGGGAGCAATGGAAGAATAAGAAGGAAGAGAAAGAATGGGACTCGGGCTCGGGGTCGAGCCTGGGGGGGAGACACGGGAAAAGCCGGCCGCAAGGGGCGTATGCTAGAAAAAGAAGAGAGGCGGAAAGGCCAAACCAAGGGGAGGAGCGTCCGAGTGATATCTGGGGTCCTGGGAACTGTCGAATACAGGTTTGGGGAAGAAATCAAGCCATCTGCGCTCTACAAATAAAAGTCAATAAACCTGGGACGCAGACACGAGGTCCATGAAGATTTACGGTTATAAAGAGGATTTATGATGAATGGAAGTAGTGCGCACGATAGAAAAGAAGCTGGAAAGCTACAGTCAAGGGCTAGTCCGTGTCCACACCGGGGGGGGGAGAGAAAATGGAGAATCAATTTCCGCTAATCCCCTGCTTTTGTGAAATTGGCGCTCAAAATGAATGTCTCGGAAAGGCGTCTAAAACGGGGTGTGTTTGAAAAACTCATGGGAAGGTGACAGGAATGAAAAAAAAAACGGAGACAGCTAATACAAAGTCGGCGGAATACACTATGGACAAAGGCCAAAAAAAACGTAAAGACCGCTGAAGACCTCGGGGGAGTCGACCCGGTGCGACGTCGCCCGGGGGACCCGCCATGGGAGAAGATTTGTGGTTTGAAACCAAGGGCACACCACACCTCCCTTCCCCGTCTGGGTCCGTTACGGGCCGTGAAGGCCAAGGCAAATTCAAAAAATTAACATGGGGTAATGCCAAAAACAAAATCTCCAAAAGGAGGGCACGGCAGAGGGGTTGGAGGAGTGGACACCCACACGAAAAAAAAGAAAGCGGTTTTGACGGGGACAGAAACGTCGAAGTGGGGCGAAGGGGTGACGCAAGTACCCAACTGGGTACCAGCTCCCTGTCACTATAGTGCTTCGGCAAATGGCCTGTGGAGCCATTCAACATGAAAAAGGGGCGTCCGGGAGAGATCTGCGGTAGTCTGACAATGGGTGAGAAATATCGACAGAAAAAGAAAAAGAGCCAAAGGAGAGCAAAAAACCGCCGCAGAAGAGAATGTCCCACCTAAAGGGGTGCCGGGTGGGGATTAGATTGAAGGCCAGGCAAACGAAGGATCCCCAAAGGGGGCATTCGACTGTGTGGCAGAAAATATCTCAGAATCGAAAGATCCTAGTCGGTAGATTGGTCATATGTCGTCAGAGGACAGGTCGACACAGCACATAACCTGTTTGGGGAGATTTTTCGGGGGGCCGCAGTGAAAAACGGCCGAAAAACACGAAGAGAGTACAGCAGAAGAGGACATAAACAACGGACGCTCCCCCGGACTACAGAAGGTCCAGTGAAAAGCTTAAAGGTGACTTCGAAGCGATCACGGAAACCGCAAAACGCAGGAGACAGTAAGGCTGGAGAAAAAACCAAATGTAGGAAAGAGAGATCCAGGGTTATGGCCGAGTAGTAATAATTCAACTTCAATAGAGTTAAAGTGGGTCCTGAGAACCTGGGGAAAAGGAACAAGATCAAAAAGGTTGGGGGCGTGCGGTGATGGGGAGCTTATCGATCGTCTCGCAAAGGCGGGGGAAAGCGAACCACAAGGATTGAGAAAGGCCCGGAAGGTTCAAGAATTTAAAAAGGATCCACCTGGAAAATAGAAAGACTGAGGGACGACCACTGCGAGCTGGACTAAGGTTGGAAAAATGCAAGGAAAATGAACTATATGCGCCGGGAAAAAAGAAGAATACACCCGGAACTGGAGGCACGGCCATGCGTGATCTCCGGAAAGCGTGTGACTTAGTGGTATTATCGGCGAACCGCAAGTAATACAAGATCGAGAGAAGCGTAGAGAGGGAAACCGTGGAAACATGACAAACAGGACGAGAATATCTGAGGGGGACGCAGGGCCACAAAGGTCCATGGAGAACTGGGGGCAGCGAAAATCGGGGAGGAAACTCGAGCTTTCTTCGAAGCTTTTGGTTTGCAACTCGACCAACCGAAAGGCACGTACAGTTACGCGGAAGGGGGCCGTAGCCTGGGAACAGTGGAGCTGCGCTTGGGGAACCCGCAACAGGCGGGTGAATGTAGGTGGTGTTGTCACAGATATTTGAACGGAAAAAACTGAACGGGGAAGACGGCAAAAAAAAGACTTCAAGCCGTCCGCGGGAATACCCCGCGTTTGGAAAGAAAGTCAAGGGAGGTTCATTTCAACCTGCGTTTCAGAATGGGGGTAGGGGAAGAAGTCCGGGGGCAGAGGTACGTGGTCCACCAACCCGGGGTTGAACGCAATTTTCAAACCGACTAGCTTTCAATATCAAAGAGAAAGAAAATTGAGTTCCAGCCATGAACCTCCCCCACGGGGAAGTACACATAGGATAGCACGAAGGATGGGTCAAAGGATCTTTGGCAAAAAAGGCGTCAAATAAATGTGGAATAGGGACAAGGTAGAACATAACTCAAATAAAAAACGAGTGAAAAAAAACGAGGACGGCAACGTCGTCTGGTTTCGGTACGGAGCGGAGGGGACGGGATGGGGGAAGGGAAAAACAGGGTAAACCCTGAGATAAAAAATCGTCGCGTACAAAGTGAATTGACTCTTAAAAAAGAATGTAGGGGAAGTTGGCTGGCCCATCTACAGCAAACGCAACAGAGGCAAACCGAGGCTAAAGGGGAATCAAATGAACACTTTCGAACGGCAAGGTTCTGGGGGAATACTGTCGTATTGGTGAAAGAAAAGGGGGGGCCAAGGGGAAATAAACCCCCAAACGGATCCGCCCAGAAGAAGCTCAAAACGGCATGCACAGGAGGGAATAAGCAGTGAAATCTCGGCTGAGGAATCTCTACGGACGGAATCCTTTGCCAGTAATTAGAAAATCCAACAATGAGTAAATGTCAAGCACTCTGAAAGTGAAAAAATTAAAACCGAAGGGGGGGACAGGAGAAAGGACTCATTCGACCCTTAGTCTTGGAACCGCCTCACCTGGGGTATTACACCCAAAAGGGACCAGTTCCTGGTTTCTTTCAGTACTTGTGATAAGTAAGGGAGAGCAGCCGGACGCGACCCATCTTTTCCCGTGGCACGAGGCGCCGGATCACACTAAGAGATCAGGCGGAGAATCAACACGGAAGGAAAGAGGTTCGGGGCGTTGGTTCACGCACAGGGGAGCACGTCCGGAATGTCACGGGAAAGGGGTATCTCAAGGCCTAGCGCCAAGTAGAAGCAGTATTTCAGTCGGGTTCGGCGCTAAAGGAATACTCCAGCTCCACATGATAAATGAAGAAACAGCAATTGGACCAGGAGCAACTCTGAGTACTTGCTAAACCGTTGTGATCAAGAGGGCGGGGGTCGACTTGCACGAATCATCACCCCAAGCTGCATAAATGGGAAAGCCACACACTGGTCTACTCTTACGAGGAAGAGATGCGACCGAAGGTTATGTAAGGAAGGCTTCGAAGACTCAGTATGTGCGAGAATCGAACAAAAAGGAAAAATGAAGCTGCAGCATGCCCCAGGCAATACCAGGGAATGATTTTCGCCGGACTTCAACTGATTGGAGGGGGGGACAAAAGAGAGAAGAATGTTCCTCCAACCCAAAAAGACGAAAGGGGAAAGTGCTGGGGGAAAAGCAACGTTCAAGAAAAAGTCCACAACGGGGCGTAAGGATCCCGATCGGACTTACCAAGCCGTTTAGAATTGGGGTATGCTTCCCCCACAGGGGCCCGTCTCAATCGGGGTCGTTCACGGGGGAGGGGGGGTGCGTACGGAATCTGGGGATACGGAGAAACGCCTAAAGCCACAAAAAAAAAAAAGCTCGCCGGAACACAAAAGGCAAGATTCAAAAGGGACAGGAAACGGTTTTCAAAAACCGTGGCAGGCTCTTTGCAAGTTGCGACCGAAAAAAGAGATACTCAACAAAAAAAAAAAAAAAAAAACGGCGTAGGTATCGGGGTTGAGGGAGGCGGGAAGAACTGTGTCGAATTCCAAGCATGCGAAAAAAAAAGTCGACATGAGAAGGGGCAAATCTGGGGGGGGCCGGGGTTCCTTGAGCTTGAGGTTGATGTAGTTGGGACGAGACGCTAAAACAAGTAAAAAAAAAACCAAAGGGGAACGGGGGAATCGTCTCCGGGCATCGTAGACAAAGGGATAAAGCAAACACCGGCACGGGCGATGATCAAGTTAAGCCACTGGCAGAAGACTGGAAAACCGACCAAAACCGAAAAAAAACGGGGGGGACTAGCACCAATCCCGTTTGTGACTCTATAAACCAGCGCGGTTTGTTGCACCTGGGCAGGGGAAAGGAGTTCTCCTAAAAATGGGATGAAGGTCACGAGTAAAACTAATTAAATACTAATGATCCTGGGCCTGCTCGCAACGTCACTGAAGGTGCAGGTGTCGTGGAGGATGGGCCCAACGCAAGGCCAAAGTAATGAGAGACCGACAATCAAACGGCAGGGGCCAGGGCCGGAGAGGGGGAAAAAAAGGAAACTGCTCAATAAAAGATTCCGTATATAGGTCTGGGAGCCAGGGGAAATTCTCACCAAAATTTCACGTGTTCTAATTATACCACGAGGGTTCATACATTAGAAAGATTCCGGGGGGAGGAACACTTAGGTGTCGGGACAGGTAAGGGGACGAAAGTGAGCGCCAAAAAGAAACAGACGGGGTTCAAAAGGGTGACATTAGTCATTGGAAGAATAAAATCCGAGACAGTAAGAGAGGCAGTGCTTGAAAAGATCGAAGTGAGGGGGGCGGAATAGAAAGACTGGATTGGAAAAAAGGGGACTAACGGCTGCTCAGCGAAGGTGATCGTAGGCCGGCTTAGAGAAGTAGGTTTGAGAAAAGCAATGTCCTAAGAACCATACAGGGAACAATCTAGGTGCATCAATTACTGATTCTCCCTGTAATCCGTAAGACTGGAAAGTCGACGGAAGCCACAAGCTGGCTACCGGGAGCATGTACTCAAACAGCGAGTCTTTTAATCATTGGACTGGGGCTCTTGGAAACGGGGTGCTTCCAGGAAAGAGGGAATGCGCGACAGAGACTTGCATCGAAGGCAAGAGCCAGAAAACAGCTGTGACGTAAAGGGTCGGGAGTAGTGAATCTCGATTCAGCGGTTTATACAGTTCTAACCAAAAGAAAATGGAAAGACCAAGAAAGGGGATCTGAAATTGGGCCTTTTTTAGACGTTTTATCTTTCGTCAGGGAGGAGGAAGAAAAGACGAGGAAAAAAAAAAGAGAGAAGAAGCAGTTGAAGACAAAGCCGGTAACCGGGCCCGTTGGAAAAAGGGGAGGTGTTGGACAGCAAGGATCAACCTGTTGGGGGAAAATAAGCAATCTCAATAAGAAATATAAACAAACACGGAAGAGGACTCCCATCGCCGGGTCATGACGGGATATAGGAATTATTTAGTTTGTCAAACATGAAAGGAGGGGGGGGAGCCGCAAGAAGAGGGAATGTGGGGGATTCATTAAAAAAGGACCTAAAATACACTGGGGGTAACAGTCCATTGCGCAATGCAAAGTCTGAGGGGATTTGAACGGAAGTCAAGGGGGCGGCTATAAAGTTGGGGGGGTAACCGCGAGGAAACATGGCACCAGGGAAGGAAAAGACAAATACCGCCGGGGCACGCAGGTATCGGTACTGACGATAGAAAACGGCGCAGGCCACGCGTTGATACCTGGAGGGAGGGTCGACGATTAAGACGGCGAAGTCCAAAGTTAAAAGATTCATGTCAAGGGAGGCCACCAAACCACGGACATTCCAGGACCGCTAGGGAAGTTGCAAAAGAAAGAAGAATCAATCGTTCACAAGCCGACTAAATAGACGTGGGTTGCGAGGAAAAAAAGGAAGGGGGGGGGGCAGATTTGCAAAGAAAGGGAAAGCGTTCGAGTGACGCACATATGTTAGCTGGCTCAAGGGCAAGGGGTTCAAAGGGGGAGTACAAAATGGTTCATCTGTCGCGCTGCCGGATCCATGGGTCCTAAAAAAAAACAACGAAGGCTGGCTGTAGCATTTCAAGTAAGTCCAGGAGCTAAGAGACCGCGCATCAACGCGAAGGAAAAATCAAGGGCGGAACAGTAAGGTGGTAAGGATTTATTCCGAAAGCGCCTGTGACCTTCCTCTTGAGAAAAAGAGAGTAGCACCAAGTCCCAAGTCGTGCCGCTTTGATCATATTCCTTGAATGCCAGGGGGATAGAACTTTTTGCTCCTAGGCCCCGAGTGCCCGAAAAGGTCCTTCGTGGAACAAGAACTAGTGCTGCTATGCCATCACCGGATGACGCATGAAGGGCCAGGTCAGGAGGAGAGGACCTGCATAGGGAAGGAGCAAGGGAATAACGAAAAGAGCATAGTCCTCAAAACACGGAGGAAAAGCCTATGGGACGCGAAGTGAAAGGGGGGTCTGCGGCAGCGTCGAATTAGCCCTTTCATCGGGGGAGGCTGGAAACTTCATCAGGGAGAATTTGCGCTTCGATGGAAAACTTCCTTATTGGGCTCGCTCCAGCATGTTTAATGCGGAAAAACATAAAAGGAGAGAACTCCATTTCAAAACTATGAATAAGAATTTAGAAACCAGCGAGACCCTGCGCTGCATTGTTTCGATCAGGAAACGCTAAGCAGGATCTTCAATTGCCAGACAACCGCAGTGCCATTCAGGGGGAAAATCGGGAACGTCTTTGCGCTTGGTCGGTCGGATATCAAAGGCCGAGTGGGTATAACGAAAATAATCTACTCCTTGGCGCACTGGAACTGTTGAACATGAAGAGCAGAAGAGACGCCAGGGGATATTACGTACAAAGGGAAAATGGGCTAAGGGAGAAGACCTAACACGGCTGAAATGAAAACGCTTCGGCTGTCGTTGTGGGGGGGGTGAACTGCATGCCAACAACCCGGTCAAAAAACGTTGCAAACCAGACCTGAGGTCTTAGACGGACAAAGGAACGCCATACGCCTACGGAGGAAAAGGGGAGTTGATCGGGGATCAGTGCATCACCTTGTGAGGCGGGAAGAGGAAGCGACTTCGGTACAGAAGTCGAGAAAATATGTCCGGCTTGGTAGTCGCATTCCGACAGTCTTGGTGGCCAAGTCAAAGCCGATAACATTGGAATGTCCAGTTACACCAGTTTGTAACCTTGGGGCGGAGCTGAGACTCAAAACTCAGAAAAAAAGACCAGTCCGAAGAAGAGACCCGTTGGACACTATGAGGATGCTGGGTAGAAAGAGCAGTCTGGAGGATGCGGATAAAGGGCCATTGTGAATCAAGGGAACTGAGAGTGACCAGCATGAACGGCGCGACTGGGGGACCATGTCGTGGGTTCGAACTGACGTATCTATGCCAGGAGTAGAACAACTGATGGAAGAATGGGGGAAAGTCAAACCTGATAACTAAGCAACGCAAGGATAGTGATTTGGAAGTCGACACTATGGCACTGGTGGGGGCTAGGCATCGAACCGGCGACGAAAAAGTTCGCGAAAAAAATGGGCCCGAGGCCGGGAAATTATACTTCTTATGCTTCACATCTTCCCCATCCGGTATAATCATCCTAGCGGAGCGCCGCTACAGTCTGAACTTGCGGGCGGTCAGGAAAAGGAGTCGGTCGAGATGATACAAAACCGGCCCGCAGGAATGGCGTCCGACGTTGGACATTCAAAAGGGGGACTCAGGTCATCCTTGAAACCAACGGCCGAGACCCTGGGTGTTCAGGGAAGACACGAGTGAAGAGTCATTGGGAGGAAAGTCCGCATACAGGGCCCTCGCCTTACATGAACTTACACTTCCGGAATCAACAGTTTCGCCAAGAAGCAGAAACCGCCCGGGATAAAGACAATCGGTGGCGAGCATCGGCCGAAAAAGCCTTCTGGGGGCGGTCGTTTGGTACTTAAAAAGCCTAAAGACCGAAGGACAGATTGGTCTAACAAGACGAGGCCCAACCCATATGTAAGGGGGGGTCGGCAAAAGAGGAGGATCAAAACGCACTCCCCGGCTCGAAAAGGCAAGGGAGAGACAATTGGAAAAAGGGTGCTTGCTGACCACTCGGGGCAGCACTACGTTCACGTGAAGGAATCAGAAACGCTGCGCAATGCGGAAAGTCCTCGGATTCGGCTTAGAAACAGCGCACACCGAAGGAAACCCGATGTCCGGGGGGGAACAACGTGGCAGTAATTCAATGACTCGCCCACCACACCGTCCCAGGCTTAAGAAGGGAGGGCCCCTCAAATTCAGACGGGGGGTAAAGGAAGGAACGAGGGGGGGCAGGCAAAAACACACGCAGGTCAAACCTTGGGGAACGGGATGCCGCACATCGTACAGGGTGACGACCTCAGAACTTAAAGCACCTCAAACTGACCTAGTAGCCCAGACAAGAAGGAAAAAGAGGACCCGGTCAATAATTAACCGTGATGGGTGGACTCTTAGCGCTCGCGACAACCCGACTGAACAAAAAAAAACTTCCGACCCCAAAAGTCCCCGAGGATGAGTCCTTTATTGTAGCCGGAGGGGCCATGAGGGACTTCGACCAGTTTGGGCTCCGCCCGAAGCAGAGAGACTCAAAGAACGGGAAATAGATGCTTAGAGGGGGAGCTGCGCCGAAAAAAGGAAAGGCACCATCACTGCAAAGAAAAGTCAGCCATAGGGGGGGGGCAGTAAAGGGAGCTGTGTCAGGCGCCGGGAGCCAAACTTTGTCTTTGGATGATTCTGGACGGGCGGGACTGAAAGGATGGCGTAGACTGCACCATATTGAATGCCGATGTCTTAACCTTCTAACTGGATCCGCAGGAACCACACTTTGGAATAAAATATCAGGGACCGATGAGGCGACGACCCGTAACCCATGTGTGTGAGAATACCAAACCGTTTTCAGTTAACAAAACAATGAAAGGGCTCACAGTAGGCATGCACGTTAAGAAGTCACGTTCGCAAAGACTCGGTCTAAGGCCTGCGGGTAAAGAGCATGAATGACGGGGAGAGGGGGGGGTGAAGGTGGCAACACGTCCGCGTCTCCCATACATCAAATGTGCGGTGGCGATATGAACGTATCAATTACAAAAACTCGAAAAAAAGTCGGACGCAGAGGGCACCGTCGAATAAAAAGGGGGGGGCAACTCGGCCTGATCAAACGGGGGGGGAGAAAAGTTCCCCAGTGGCGCCACTGGAATGTTGAGGAGGGGGACGAGGTGAACTAGCCGGAGGAAGGCAGAGAAACCGAGACATGCGGCTACAGGGAATCCTTAAACTAACCCTTGATGAATTGGGGTAGCTGCGGGGAGATCAACAAAGCATCAGGGATGTGCCGCCGCTACGGCAGAGAGTATTGGATGACAAGCGAGAGGCGAGACGAACAGACGGCCCATTTCAATGCTAGGGCAGAACCATTGCCCAGGAATGCGGTACACAAGAAAATTGGGAATCCAGCTCTGGGCCAATTCGAGAAACCCAGTTCTTACCCTGAGGCAGGTTCGGCTAGAATCAGAGGGGAAAACTTCTGGCGCCCGGACGGCCTGGTGCACTGTCAGTGGCACGCCCAAATTCTCGGCCCACCTCCTGCGGCTGTCAGGGGGAGTCTCTTAACGTATTATGGCAGGTTAGACCGGACTACCTAACTAGACAATAAATCGGACTCACGTCCAGGATCAGTTTCGATTACTTTTCTCGTGGGCCTTTGGTGTTTTTATGTACCTGTACCGCCCGCAGAGATGCGGCAAATAGAGGCTTACAAGGTGCGCATGGGACGGCAAACGGTTTATGTAGGGGTGCATAAGCCTAAATGTAATTGTCTCAAAGCAGATTCGAAACCAAAGCACATACAAGTAAGTAATTGGTGGCCCAGACTCCTGGGCAGAGGGGGGGGAAAGGGGGGCTGCATGAAAAAATGTTTTCGAATCAATCAACAGTATTTCCTGACTCGCAAGCGATTCTCCATTCCGGAAAGGTGCTAGTGGCCCGGGGGGGAGGCAAAAGGAGGGCCTTGGTTGGGGTTTAGGGGGGATGAGACAGCGACGGCGGCGGCAAAAGTGCGTCAAAAATGTTTGGTGGACACACCACGAACACCCCCAAAGAAACCACGCCTGATAAAAGACTAAGCTGAAGAGAACGCATGGACGACCGCCGGCAAAAGGGTGAACCCCGGGAACGAGCTAAATCGCGACGAAAAAAAACGGAGAAAACACGCCGCGCAAGGGGATCAATGGACAAGATCTATAAACAAATCGGGGGGAGGCCTCGAAAAATCCGAACAGGGGGATAATTCAAATCTTGGTCATACGCACTACCATAAAACGTTTAAAAAAAACCGGGAGGTGGGATGGCATGAGTGAAGAAACCAAAAAGCGCGAAGGAGTTCGAGTGGGACACCACGTTGCCTCAAGGGTGACGGGGGCATGGGACGCATTCCGGGCGGCGCGGGCTGTGGCGACAATTCAATGCCGCCGAAAAGGAAATTTGTATTACTGGGGGGCGAGATCTGACGCGGGAAGCCGCGCATCACGCTGCACGGACAAATGCAAAGAACAAGGTGCGAGGCGGATCGTCAAAGCCGATCACAAAATTGCGGTCGCTGGGGAGGAGAGAATCGCAAGGGTTCAGGTCGGGGGGGATCGGATCATCGGGGAAATTACAACTCGCTGCTTCTAGCCTGTTGAGGAAATGGGACCATCAACAAAGGGAAACGGAGCGAACGACAAGTCGAATAAAAGACGCACAAAAGGGGGGGTCGATAATGAAGGTCCCAGGTAAGCGAAGACAGAAGCGAGAAACAAGACAGCCCTCAAAGGAGAGAGGATAATCACAAAAAAAGGGGGGAAGGCAAAAAGAAGAGGCCTGTATCGGCTTAGGTCCGCCTCTGCAAGATAGGGGCCCTTATCATCGCTGCCTTGGTCCGTAATTGCCGGGGGGGGGGCCTGAATCGATTGTATCGCCGGCATCTGGGAAACCAAGACAAACAGGCTAGACGAGCCTAGGACTAGGATCGATCATCGCCCGATCTCGGCCGGCGTATCTGCGTCTAATTAAACAGACCGCGATGACTGGGGGAAAGACAAGCCTAGATGCCACGTCCTTGAGTCGAAAAAGGGAAGTGCGAATTGGGAGGTAGATATCGCCGAAGTAAAAAAATCCAGATCGCGGGCGAGAGGTGCACATGGGCGCCCAAAAAACCAGATCTGCAAGGGGCAGGGCGGGATCATCCCCTTGACCAAAACACTCGAAAATCGGGACGCCCGGTTGGGTGGCCACTCAACCAACCACCCGTCGCCGAAACGGGCGAAACGGATTGGGCTAGATTGAAGCACGAGGAAGGGGGATCGCCGAAACGGCCGAGGGGGGGAAAGGTCTGGGATAGATCTTTGCACGATCGCAGTGGAGGGGCCCGTCGACGACGAGTAATGAGGAGATTCACAAGCGCCCCGCGGTGCCAGTCCTTGGCGTCTAGGAAGCCGAAACTGGTGGCCGGCCAGGAGCGCAGGAGTAGCCGGTCTGGATTGCAAGCGTTGTCCCACCACTTTTTGGTATACACTTGCCGCAGCGACGAAGACATACCAAAAGTATTGAACATTTTGACCTCCCACCACGTGGATTCAAGCTCAACTTCGACGAGGGGGAGAAGAAAAATCCGATTGCTTAAAATAAGGGGTTGAAAAAAGTGGTATATCGTGAGAATGACTACGGGGGGGAAAAACCAAAGTCGGGGTAACGCGAAGGGGGAGGAAATGTAGAAAGACTGCAATGTCACCTAAGAAACAAAAAGAAAAGCGGGCTTTTGACTCGCAACTGACAAACAAAACCAGATGATGGGCGCCGAGAGACCCGGAGGGGGGCTAAAAAAAAGGCCCGAGGACCGGAGAGCAAAATGTCTGTCTGTATTGTTAGTCCGGCAGTTCTGTAGCCCAAGAAACTTCCCGAGTCCCTAAGAGACCGTCATTAAAAAACGGGGCGTACTCGGCGTCGCAAGGTCCGAAGGCTACCCCGAATGGCGTCCCAGGCGTTCCCACCCCAGTCGAAAACGAACAAAGAAAAAAAGTGCAGGCGCACGGCCGCCGTGAATTCCGGCAGCATGGGCCCAACAAAGGGGAACCAGTCGACGGTGCTGGCCTGAGGGCACCGGCAGCAGGAAACATCTTGTCCTGGTTCAGCGACAATATCAAGGGGTAGACGTCCAGAGACTTTGAGTACACGATCATAGGGAGGGGAAATGTCTCGGCCGAAACGATACACGTCAGATTACGGACAGTTATCCACAAGCGGGTAAAAGCATGAGGTGGGCTCGCCGCCTTCGCAAAGGAAAAACCCGGAAGGCCATTTGGCAACACGGTTGGAAAAGGCTACGTAGCTTGTCGACCAAGAGTTGAGAAAGCGACGCTTTGGGACACGACCCTGAAACGCCCCAAGCCCTGCATCAGAATGAAGAAAAAAAAATGCACAACAAACCGGAAGTGAGGTCGCAGGTACTAACCTGCATCGATCGCAAAAGCACGGGGGGGAAAAGGTACACTGACGATTGCGCCTCAGGCAGAACCTAACCGCACGGGGGGTCTAACGGGGAAACGCGCCCTTGGTAGGCACCGGAAAGGGGAATGCAAACAAAAAAGCGCTGGGGATCGAGAACACGGGTAGGACGTCAGCGAGCACAAGGGTTCACGGAAGGGGCGGGGGATTCATCGCATACGTGACCACGGGATTATAAAGGGGAAGACCGAAAGGCCCTTCGAAGCGATCGGTCAACGGGAGGGTCGCCGTAAAGATCTTGTAGCGAATGCGAAGGACCGAAATAACCAGCCCATCGACACCCGCCAGGGAGGCTTTTGGAGAACGAGTGTGGGGGCGCCGGATGGTGGCCCGTTGCACGGGAGGCGACAAAAAGGGCGAAGAACTACACTCTCTCCGCAACGAGCAGATGCTGAGGGGCCGGGGGAAAAGGGCAAACCGACCTCACAACACAAGACAATCGCCATGATAGGGTCTGGTCGAGTCAACGGAACGGTAAGGCGTAGCTTGGACGGGAGGTAGTGTCGGCCGGGTGAGCACCGTGGCCTGAAAGAAAAATCAAAAAAACGGTACGTGTCGTCGGCGGGTAAACTAACTGGAAATCCGCTACCAAAAGGGAACTGGAAGTGCGTTCAGTTGAAGCGTCGACGGCTCAAAATTGAAAACCCATGGGGGACGAGCCTCACCAAAGGGTTCCGAGCCAGCCAAAGAAGGGCGGGGAAGGACCATACCCGTCGGCACTGACCATGCCAGAAAAGTTCGCCCAACCCCTGCGTAGGGGGCAGGCAGGCGCGACATCAGCGTTACAAAGGGCGCGGCATACACGGCCCATGGACCTCAAAAGGTCTTCGCTTGGGCCGATCTGTTCGAAAGGCAATCCTATCGGATTGGGAGGCGCGCACGGAGCTTCGGCATGAACATAAAAACCTATCAACCGGGGGGGGGGGACGTAGTATCCCAAGGCCAAGTGAGCAGCATGGGAGGGAAGCTAATGTGAGACAATATAAAGAAACCCACTAATATCTGATACATGGAGGTTAAACAGGGGGACGGGGAAAGTCAGACGCTGCAGGTCTGAAGGAAAAAAAAACAGCAACATGAGGGGACGTGCTGGAGGGGGGGGGAGAGACAAAAGTGAATATTGGATACAGAGACGCAAGGAGAATTGAGGCGGGCGGCGAGCAATTTTCAGGCCGGGAGAAGACAAAATAGCCTGGGACCCATTTCTGTGGACGGGCAGGGGAACCTTCATAAGCGGCCTCGTTCAAGAGGAAAAAACCCGTTCGCGGGTCGGGGATCAAGGAGGCCAGAAAAAGCCTTGAAGGAAGGCTTTTGGACGCTAAGTCCCAAACCGGCTCGATCATGCGCGTCCCAAAAAAGGGCATAAGAGGAAAAGGACACTCCCGCCTGCCTCTTGACGTGTATCTTCTATGCGCCGCTTAAGGCAGTAAAAAAGTGAGTGGTCAGAACGCACACAGAAACGAGAAGGGAATCGGCAATAAAAAAAAAAAAAAGGTTAAGAGGCCTTGTTGGGGGAATGCGACGAAGCCCGGAACGACGGAAGCGGGAAACACAAAGAAGCGGCCTTCAAGTGCGAGTCACATAAAGCTGGGGTTAGCGTGGGATGAGTGGAAAGTTTGGCAACAGGTACCAGGTGGTTAAACCCAATTTCGACTCGAAAAAAGGTCCTACAACGCCGACGGGGCCATCGCCAACTGGTCAAGGCATTGTCATCAAGAGGGCGTGCACGAGGCCAAAAAAGGAGTAAGAAAGCGCAAGCATAAGGGCCCTAAAGAGAATGCGTGACAAGCAAAGTGGGGAGCTGTGTCTTCATTCCACTCGGATGAGTGGAGGAGCAAAGTCGACTCAAAGCCAAGGTGGGGTGAAAAAGGGAGACGCACCCCCGGACCTACACGCTGCAAGAAGGACACGCAAGGGTGGACTCAAAACAGGACGCCTGCCCGCAGGAAGAGATGGAAAGGACAATCGAAAAAGAGGAGACCGCCAATGTCACCTGGTACAATCTATCAACCGCCAACAAGGAAGGGGACTTTCCGGGGTCCTTGGGAAGGAGCCACAGCGCGAGGGGTCCGCCTCCGGTCGACTCACGTTCGAGACAAGTAACCTTAGAGGAGAAAACCGCAAAACCGAAAAAGGTTCGGTTAAAGATGTTAGGATGGTAGGTGAAAAGGGAGGAGGGTGTCGACTTTTTACAAGGGGGGGGAACAGCGGCAGCAGGTCAACAGTACAGGCGCAAGCGAAAGAAGCTTGCTTATACCTGGATGTGGCGTAGCAGTGCACCAAGCGATCAAAAAAAGACTGGAAGATCAGCATGCCAAAGGCACGGGTGGGGGTCGCAAAACCAGCCGACCCACGGTGCTGAGCGAGGGGAGCAAAAAAAAGAGGCGTGACGAGGGGCGATATCAGAGTTCATGTGATCTACAAGTGCAGAGGAATCTTTGCGGAGACATTCCGGCAACGGAACAGGGCACTGCTCAAAAATGATTGAACTTCTTAGAAAGAAGGGCCTAAAAAGGATCGACGATGAAAGTCCAGGTGGGCACGATATAAGGAAAATCAAAGCGAAGACCCTCCGGACAAGGCAAGACTATCTAACACGAAAACAAAAAGGATGGGGCGGACGGAGCCAGCCGTAATCTAGGTGGCTCCGCGCATGGAGGTCCTTATATCGGGCCGGACTCGATGCTCGTATGAGGAGGGGCTTAATAAGGGATTCGCCTTCAAGTTGGAATGGAGGCGCGGAAAGCAAACAGGCAGAACGGTCCAAACCAGGAAAAAGAAAGGCGGGGGGGGGAAACCCAGATCCGGCGTAGGCTCAAAAGGGCGAAAAAAAAGTGCACCGATAACGACCGTCCTGGAAACTCTCCAGCCTCCCTGCTGGCGGCTGAGGGGGGAAAATTGCTCAAGTCGTTATAGAAATCCGAAAAAAAACCATCAGGAAGAAGCTACCTGCTTGTCAACTGTTGCGGAAAAAAAGAATCCTGCCGCAGCTTGGGAACGTAACCCGTGGCCCAGGGAACATACCAACCTAACATCGTGAGTCCAACTTCGGTCGCGGCGGGGTAAACTCACGAGGGCACCCCGGCAGACCGAAGTGGGGGAAAGATTCTCGGGCTTGAAATGGAAGCCGTGATCGGCACGAAAGAAAGGCCGAAGGGAAATTCAACGGGAAAGGAGAAAAATGCCGAACCGAAATGGGCGCGGCGACACGTCAGGTCGGGGGAAAAGGAGGTAGAAAGGCTCAGACGGGACGGTCCTTGGCAGTCCCATTAGCGCTGGAGGCCGGGGGAGGCAAACGGAGGCCGGGATGGGAAAGGTCCGTTTTCCAAAACCCAGGGTTCAACGCTTGCTCCCGCATCAAGCTAGACCACAAGATTTCAAGTGACCAATCCTACAAGGAAGCACTTCGACATGGGGGAAGCGCGTGCAGGGGCCTACCCTACTGTTGCCAAGGAACAAATAAATCAACATGAAGCCCGCAGGAAAAAGGAGAAGTCGGCGACGGGGGTACGGGAAAGAAAAAAAGTGAGGGGGAAAGTACGGACGTGGCACAAGCTACTCGTCTCAAAAAGTCCGGTTATTTAAAGCAACTTATGGAGGGCTTACTGTGGGAAATACGCCGGAGGCTAACCGGGAGAATAAGCCAGAAATCGAGAACGCGAGTCTTTATATTGGTGCTAATCGGTCTATCCACCGCAAGTAAAAGCATACAATCGGTCGAAAAATAAAACGCCTAAAGTCAATGAAGCATGCGGCCGGCGTAGTGCAAGTCAAAAGGGCAGCAATGAGGTCCACAAAGGTCAAGAGGGAAAGAGTCATGCCGGAGACATAAAAAAGACTCGGGTCAAGTAAAGCAGAGCCGAAGGGGATGAGAGATGCGGGGCGCCGGGGCCCAGAGCAGTGACTCAGGGAAACTTCAGGCCAAGCCTTGCTCTCGAGCAGCAGACGCAGATCCTCCCTTGAGCAGAGCCGAAGCCGTTTCCAATAACTCTCCCGGGAATGCAGACATGTGGGAGGGATCTTCAAAAAGAAAGATAATCAATAAGACGAACATGTAGTGGAAAATCCTCGAACGCCTGTAAAAACCGGGGGCGGGGTGTGCCGGTCCTTCGCCCCAGTCCCAAAAGAGGCGTAACACAAGTGGGCGCCACTTGGGGAGAGTAAGGGGTCTGAACCCTAAAAGATTCGGCTAATGCCGCCTCAAAGACACCGGTCAAAAAAGGGAGGAAACAAAAATCAGCGCGGGAATCGCGGCTTGGAAACGGAGGTCATCGGCAACAAACGGGAGGTTGTCGCATCTCTGATGCAGGGAAAAGATGGACCGCCCCACCAACCGTAACGTATCAACGTGGGGAGGAAACGGGGCAGCAGCCCTGTTGGGACACAATAAGGGACCATGCCATGGTGGGTAGGGAGGGGTCCTGAAGTCACTACTTTAATGGGTTCCCTCAACCTACCTCGCGGTTCTGAGAATATGATGGTTTCCGGGTCTTTTTCGCGGGATCAAAACTCTAAGTCCGCTGGAAATCATTCCCTAAGACTGCAGGTGAGACATTGGGAAAAAGTCCAGAGGGTAACCGTGATCCGCCCCAAAACAAAAAATTTTTCAGTGGGGGAAAATTAGCTGCGAAACCGAACACCAAAAAGCACGAACGCGAACCGCGAAAAATGGAAATTCATGAACGGTCTTGAGTTTTGGCAGCCGTATTGCTCTTGACGAAAACGTTGCCGGACCGCCGAACGCGAGCAAGCGATAACAACACAAAAAGAAGGAAGAGAAAGGCGGCTGGCGGCGGCAGGGGGAACAAAGTAGGGACTCGGCCTGAAAGTTTACCATGAAAAGGGGAAAGGTTGGACAGGTGTCGGGAGGGTCGTGCAGGGGAAGAGTCTATGAGCTAAAACCAAAGCGGCGAAACCACACAAAATGCTAATCAAAAGAAAAAAAATCAAAAAGGGAAGCTCGAAACTGAGGGAATACTCACCTGGGCAGAGGAAAATATAGGGGAAAAAGGATAATTAAGTAAACAGGCATACCGGGGGGCAGACCGGTGACGAAAGGTACCTGCCTCAAAACAAAAGGGTTTAAGTCCCACAAGTGGCTTGTCGGGATCCAGGATGCGCCTGACAGCCGTTGAACCAGGAAAAAAAAAGGCTATAAAGTCCTGAGGAGAAATCGGAAGATGGAGGGGAAGGGGTAAACATTGCGGGCATCGGTCAGTTCGGAATCATTTCGAATACACCACATCACCTTAATTCCGGGGTGTGACCCGTCGAAAAAAAGCCTGGCGGTTCTCGGGCTAGCGGACGCAGGGCAGAGAGTAAAAAAGACCAAGGGAACGCCGCGCGAAAACCCCGATTGTCCAGAAAGAAAAACGGTGGGGATGGCGCCAGTGACTGTGTTCGAACGGAAAAAAGGCGGGGCGCCAGGCCGAGCGAAACACACAAACCTGCTGTCCAGCTCTAGGCTTGGGTCCAAATCCCTGAATCCGTCTGATGTCGCTTGCAGGGAACAACGACGCACAGAAGGCCTGTGCGACAGAGTGCTACGCAAGAGAGGAGGGGGGGGATTCCGAATGACTCAGGCGAACGATGGGGGAGCGGGCCGGGAAGGAAAATACGGCAATCAGCAGAAGAAAAGGTCGGACCTAACCAGGCTGTGGGGCATAAAACAGGGCAGCGACCCCCATATCGACTCGGGTAAAAAGGATCAACACCAGTACCGGGACGTTGGAGAAAAAAATGGAAATGCGCGCTTGGATAAAAACTTCATTTGGAAACCAGAAGTTCCTTCGGACACGTTCTCTTCATCTCGACGGACTGGGTTCGAAGCCCTAGATATGAAAAAGTACTTTGTCGTCGGAGGTGGTCTACTCGTTACACGGTGAGAAGGCCGAAGGAATTGGTCTAAAGATGGCCTGCTAGTCCTGGAAAAGTTTTTATTGGCGAAAACTTAGCCGGCAAAAACTGCAGAAAAAAGATCAGAATCAAATCACGCTGGGGAAAAAGATCAAGGGGGTCTTTAGGTTTGACAGGCCAGGGACGGCCTAGTGTCCTCGCACTTTAAGTCCTCCTCTAAAAAAAAACCCGTCCTACGACGGGGCACTGGTGCGGGCTTGTCGTGAACTCAGAGTCGAATAAATGAGGCATAAGCGAAGATCCGTGCAGTCACCAGTCGATCGGACTCTTTGTCCACCCACGTGAATATGGCTGGTAGGCACCTGGCGTGGTTCGGGAGTGCGCCGCACGACGGAAAAATCAGGAAGCAAAGTTCTATAAAGGGGGTGGTGGAAAAACGAAGGAGGAATCCTGCATTACAGAAACTCAAACCGAGCGACACGCGGGCGGAGCGACGCCGGGGAAAAACACGCGTTGAAAATGAAAGCTAATAAGTCTGACGAAAAAGAAAGCGCAAGCGAAGTCGACGGGATATCCCAAACGACTTCCCACGCGCCATTTTCCGCGGCGTGGGGCCGATCCACAAGGAGGGAGGTCTCTGGGACGCACACGCATCCGGCGGGCGTTTGGCATGAGTGGTTGTACCCCGAGGCAGCAGCGCCGATTCCTAAAAAAAAACGAGGTCGTGGAAAAAGGGTGACGACATGAATTCCAAAGGGGTATTAAAAAAAAAAAATTTACAACGATCGAATTCTCAGGCCAGGGGCAGGAAAAGGAAAACTCCAACTAAAAAAAGGCGTATTGGAAGTCGCGATAAAAAGAAAATCGCAGCACCGCGGACGGCGATGCAAAGACCATGACCGCAACCTTGTGGAGGGCTATCCAAAGTGCCCCCTGCGGCGGGGCAAAGGTGTAAAAACGAAAAATGACAGCTAAGACGGGGAACGTCGGGAATTGGCAGGAGATTCTCTAAGGGACTCCGTGCTGAATTTCCTGGTACAAAAGTGGAAAACGCGACCGACGAATCAGAGGGGCTGAAATCAAAAAACACAGCGAGGAGACAGAATAATGTCCAGTCAAAAGATGATAAGGACAGGTGGGGAACATCACGATACAAAATACTGATCTCTCTCAACAACGAGGAAAATTCGGTGGAATTCTCCAGTGATAGGGTCTGGACTGCAAAAATAAATGATTTGAACGAACCTGGGGGAGGCACGTAGCGATTGTGCGGCGAAAAGGAGGCGGAGCTAAACGAATAAAGGCATAAAAAAGCGACAATTGGGCAGGACGACCGAAGGGAGAAACAGCGGTGTAAGTGCACGATGAACACTTCATAGGGGAAAGATGCGGAGAGGAGCTTACTGGGGGCGAGCCAGCAAGTCCGGGCATATGGGGGACAATCAAAGACAACTTGAGGCACATGTGATCAATAAGGTAAGAAGTGTATGCTATGCCGTCGGCACGACGCAAGAGGAATATCAAGACGAAGCTGGCTAAAGGAATGTTGACAGTCCAAGTCCGGATAAAAGGTTTACAAGTTTACCCAAAATGTAAAAAGTTAGAAAACTTTTAACAGTAGCGCGAGTAGGTGGCACCAACCACGCCCCGGGCAAATTTTGCGAGGCTCAGAGAACAGTTTGAAGCCCTGGTGGAACCACCAGAAATCAAGCGGAATGTGTGTGTGCAGGGGGTTAAAAAAGCCAAAACTTCAAGCAAAGTGGGCAAGGGACGGCAGGCCAGTCGGCGTCAGATGAAATCGCCGCAAGGGGAAATCTCGAAAGTCGGCAAACCGTCAGGTCCGCACTGTGGAGAAAGCAAACTCACGGTCCGGGAAGTTGGAAAAAACCAACGGATAACTACTGAAGCAAAGTCTCGCAGCATCCAGGAAAGGGAAGGCAGCCAATGAACACGTATTGGGAAAAATGAGGGCACTTCGGAGTGGACAAATAGATGAGAGAAAAAAAACAAGGGGCCCAAGTGACGAAGAGGGCAATGACAATAAAAGGAAAAAAAGACAACCAGTGGGAAAGATAC
>Ga0179593_1439162_pt1 | contig 21307 bp, 42 predicted proteins | sample CZODoug2_1_08_16_FD_185931 | JGI IMG/M metagenome (GOLD analysis project Ga0179593, IMG submission 185931) | Vadose zone soil fungal communities from Angelo Coast Range Reserve, California, USA - CZODoug2_1_08_16fungal (PacBio error correction) | ecosystem: Environmental > Terrestrial > Soil >...
CCCTGGGGGAGACAAAAGACGCCGTCTGGAACATTTTTACTACCTTAAGAAAAAAAAAGGTCAGGCGCAACCGCCCGTAAAGAAGAAAAACACACGCCGGGCTACCTTAGAAAAGAACAAAAATTAAGCCAGCGCACGAAAAGAAAATAAAAAAGGGCCGGCCGGGCATTCGAAAAGGTCTTTGTGGGGGGAAAGGAATCACATATGTGATCCTCACCTGCCAAAAACAGAAGAAAACAAGAGACAGCTTGTGTCGGAAAATAAATGGGACTTGGGCCCGGGCGCTGACGATGGTTGGAAGGGGGGGGTTTGAGGGCCACACGAACAAGACTAAGGAATGGGAAAAAACTGCCGACTTGGATAAGAGCTGGTTTCGGAAGTAAACTTGAAAAGACGCAGGGGAAGGGACAAAAGAACCCTGTTTTGGGGAGGCGTGAGAGGCATACACACGGCGAAATGGACCACTTGAAAAACCGGATTAAGGCAAACAGAACCAAAAATCAGCACGTGAAGGGAAAACTACGGGGCAATACCCGGGAAAAGACAAAGGGGTGCCACAACAGAGGTGTCCTGCCAAAAGGAGGTATTTACTGTAAATGAGGCAAAGCGGCCCCACCAGAAGGAGGGTGAGGGAAAAGGGGGGGGGTGCCCATACTGGCGCAAGGATGTGGCAAGTGCAGGGGAAGGGTTTGACGACGACAGTTTTCCTACCGGTCAGAAAAAAGGAAAGCGTGGGCGATCGAAAGGAACAAGGAGCGTGGAAGGGAATTCAGGCGATTGGGAGGGTAATAAGGAAAAAGGGCCTAAACCGAAAACGTAAAGGAAGAAAAAGCCAAAAGATCACAAAAGAGGTGGAGTCGGCCGATCAGCAGGTAAAAGACTTAATATCAATGCCGAGTGCTGCAAACTAAAGACTCAGGTGGGCCAGCAAAAAGACAGGGGGGAAGGGGGGCGAAAGACTTAGGTCCAAGGGTGAAGAAAAGGCGCTCCGTGGGAGGGTCGAAAGAACAAAAGCGTGGGTTGGATGAAAGGAAAAAAAAAAAAAAAAGCAAAAGAAGTTATTTTCCAATTGGGATCGAGGGAGGGGAAACTTCGATCATGGAAAGGAAATCCAAAAAAAGCCATGGACGGTGAAGTCGGAAACAAGGGGGGGGAACCGGTTTGCGGAAAAAAGAGAAAAAAGGATTACTGCGGCAGAAAAAAAAGGAAAAAGCCTATGACGGCCGGCACAACATTGAAAGAGGAGTTTCAGGGACGCGGGCACGCAAAACCTGTGAAAAGCATGGGGGGAAGGGCCCGATAACAAAAAGAGGGGGGACAGCCCCAATGAGCTGCTCCATACTTTTTCTTCAGGGAGACGATGGCGGCTTGAATACAAGAAAAAAAAATCGATGATAAGAGGCCTGTGAGACGGACGGAGAGCTTTTGGCTTAGTCCATAAAAGAAAAAGGTTGTAACTCGGGAAGGCAAAACAAAATTTTGGTGACGTGGGAAAGATGAAAAAAAAAAACTTGAAAAAAGTTCTAACAAAAACAAACTAAGAGCAAGCGCAAAACAACGTGGAGCAAAAGTACGTGTAGACTTCGTGGGGCGACAGTAAAATGGTATTGTCAACGCGGGACAGGAGGGCGGCCGCAGGAAGGAGAGGAAGAAAAAATCGAGGGTCCTGTGCGACAAAAGGGTCCATAATTGAGCGGGCACCAAAGGTGGGTCTGGAAAGGGGGCCCGTCGGAAAAAAACGAAAGGAAAAATCAAACAATAATGCCGTGGGGGGGGTAAAAAAAGGGTGGGGGGAATGCCTATCATTTGTATTAAAAAAAGACAAGCAAGCAATACAGAAAAGAGAAAAGAAAAAAAACAAAGGCCGCAGGAGGGGGAACGTGAAAAGAGGAAAGGGGGAAAAAAAAAAAAAAAAAAAAAAAAAATGAATGGGAGATGCAAGCCGGGAAAAGAACGAGTTCCAAAAAAATTCTCCAAAAATATGACCGTCACAATATGGCCACGATCGAGTCAATCCCGAGCGGGAAAGAAGATATAATAGCAAAAGAACGACTTTGGGGGTAATGGAAGGGAAGGAAAAAAGGGAGACCCCCTGAAATCCGACCCTTTAAGGAGCACCAACGAGGACAGAGATGCTGCCACACAAAACGGACACCATGGGGGAAGAAAAGGGTCCCACTGACGTTGAATCAACTAAGGGGGGGGGGGGAAGAAAAAGGAAAATAAGGAACGGGCATGACGCGCATATCGGACTCAAGTCCGCAATGCAAAAAGAGATCAGTGATCCGCTACAGGGGGGAGAATTTGGACAAGAAGCCATGGTAGGGCAGAAAAAAGTCCCGGAGAGCTGTATGCAAAGCCCGACCCCGCAACGTCACTGAAACGATTGGGCAGAAAACGGTTTTAAAAACTGCGCGCCCAAATCCGAATTGGTGGGAGGTACCGGAATCAATTGAACTTGGAAATATACCGGCGGTTGGGGGGGTAAGAAGTACGTCCAAAGGATGATTGAAGGAGGGAAAAAAAATTCACCTCTGGGTTTCCGAATGGTGGAACAGGGGAAACGCTCTACTGTGACGGAAAGGCCCCCCTAAACCAACCCAAAGAAAGGAAGGTATCCAAATCAAAAAAAACAGAAGACAAAAGGCCATGGTTAGCTCCATGCGCAAGAAAATCTGAAATAAGGAAAAAGGAAAAAAAGGCAATAGAGCAAGGTTGGTCAGAACAGGAAAAGGACTCAAACGATTTACGACCAACAAAAATTCTGTGTCAGCAAAACAACAGGGTCGATTAGCATGTGGGAAAAGACTCCAAGCAAGAGGGGGGGACCTACCAGGGAGAAAAGGAAATGGACCCACTCAATCATGGATGTGTTGAGAGAAAAAAAAAGAACCGCGCAAATATCCTGAAAGAAGAGGGTCAGAAGGGGTTTCGTAAAAAAAAAGTTAAGAGGATCCTCAAATACACAGAAAAGGAACGACGGAAGAAAAAAAAGACAGGCACGGGGCGAAGGCCATAGGACAAGGGGGAGGGGAATCCTTTTTTTGAGAGTGAAAATTGGCCAGGTCAAAAAAATCCGAGGGCAAGTCAAAAATGACGGTCTCAGACTAATGGGGGGAAAGGAAAAAGCAAGGAAGATGAAATCAAAAATAAAAAGCTAGGGCCTGAAATTTTAAAAAGCCGCAAAAGTTGGTACAAGCAAAGCAGGTGGTTGGGGAGGGGTTCCTGGCAAAAAAAGGAAACCCGTGCCAAACTGGTGTGTAAGGGAAGGCATCGGACCAAAAATTACAGAAAAGACGAAGCTTCCAAAGGATGTAAAAAAGACATGTACAATGGGGGGGGGGGGAAGACGAAAAAACAAAACAGAGAAGAAATGGTTGTACGAAGTATCGAGTGGGGAGACAGGGGGCACCAAAACTGGTTGGAAAATGAAAAAGAAAAATAAGTTTGCGCCGATCGATAGGCCAAACAAAACAAAAAAGGAGGAAAGGAGGAAGAGAGATTTTGGCGCAAAAAGTATCTTGCGCATGCCAACCTACACGCACCAGAGAAAAAGCGAACCTTAGAGGGGGGACAAAACCAAACAATTGCAAAATGGGTACGGGGGAACAAAGCAAAAGTTGAAGTCCCCAAAAAGTCAAGTTGGAGGTATTGTTTTTAGATGGGGGGAGACCGATGCTGGGTAAGGCAAAAAAACATGATGCCGTCAATTCAGGGTGCATGAAAAAACAGCAGAAAAAACAAAACCATTGGGAGGACAAATTTCGTCCGAACATTTCGGAAAAAGCTGAAGTGGTGATCTACGCGAGGAAGCTTCTAACAGAGTTAAGGGGGGGGATCAGGGGGAAAAAAGAACAAAAAATTAAGGTGAAGTGTGGTAACCGAATGGAACAAGATCCAAAAAAAAGGAATGGGACCGGAGGCAGCGCCCACTAGGAGGGAACTGTGCCTCAAAATAAAATGTAGTTTGGAAAGGGAAGAAAAATCAACGTAAATGCGGGGGTGGGAAACTCAGCCGACCACCAAAAGGGGGGGTCCGGATTGTTGTGACAGGCTGGGAAATGCAGATGAAATTTGTTAGCCATGGCCGGTTCAAGCGGGAAAAAAGCAACGAAAGCACGCGGGAGGAGGGGGAACAAACGAAAAGAAAGTGTCGGAAGCTGGTTTAAACCATAATCATGCAAGGATTAGTGAAAAATAGTTGATCAGCGGCAAACGAAAAAAAAAAACGCGGGAAGGGTGGTAACCCGTGATTTTGATCGATGAAAAAAATGCTTGAAATGGAATAAAAACTCCTCAACGAGAAGAAGGTGGTTATATAGAATATCAGGTCGTGTGGGGGCGATCGAAAATGCGGCCATGGTCCTAGAAAAGACAAAATCGAGGGGAAGAAACTACCGAAAAATTGAAAGAAGAAAGGCCCCAAAATTACGCAGCCACAAACACTTCACATAGGTCGCAGAACATGAAAAAAGGGTTACCCCAAACATCAAAAACGAAAGAGGCGAAATGTGAATTTGCGAAAAAATGCAATACGACCTGGATGGGCGGTCAAAAAAAGATTAAACATGATCAAATACGCCCCGGTGGCGCCATCAAGGCAAGGAGGGCAAATGAAGAACCGGGTCTCGGGAAGTAAAAAAAAAGATCCCGACACGTGCATCTGGCGTGAGAAGAAAGGGTCTTTGTGGGGAAAGCCTAAAACCACCTTGACGTATATGGCTCCAACCTCAGGAAAGGCCATCAGCAAAGCATTCCAAAAAAAAGGGGAGAGAAAGCACCCGGCAAACGGGAGAAAAAGTGTCACAGATAAGGGGGGAAACCAGGACTGAACCAGCGTCCTGATCAAAAACTAAATCCTGGAAAAAAGGAGGGTAAGACGTCAGAAGAGGGGGTTAAAAAAGGGGGGAACGATAGAGAAGGGCAAACGGCCGTACTTGGGGGTCAAACCCTCGCCAGAGTCCGGCCCAGCAGGGGGGCATTCCAGCGGAGCAAGAAAAAAACCCTATATGATTCTGTGGTTGTGAGGATCGGCAGTTTAGTCAGTTGAGAAAAGAAGAGTCTGCAGTGGCCGCAGGCACGGCTTCAAGTAAATCGAGTGAGGGAAACGTCGCCGGGCAGAAATCACAGCATTCGTTGTGACCGTCGGGGGAAGAAAAAAACAGTCCAAGTTAACAGAACTCCCAAATAAGAGCAAATTCCGTTCCAAGGAAGGGGAGGAAAAAAACCGCAAAGTAGTAGTTGATCCACCGGTACAAATGAAAAGAACAACACTAAAAGTAACTTGGAGGAAGCAAAGTTGCTGTGGTCTAAAAGGAACCGGGGGGGCGGGTTGGTTCAGTGGTTGTAAAGGGGACAAAGAAAGAAGAAAAGCAGCCCGGCCCCCTAATTCGTTGTCCGAAGCCACAGAAGAACAATGCGCCGATCAAAAGCCGCCCGGGGGGGGGAAAAGAACCTCGAGGAAAGGATTACAATAAGGAAAACCCAGCTTTACCCCCTGCAACTCACCCGATGGGGGAGGAGAGGAAAGGCAAGTTTCGGAAACAGCGTCATTAGGGTTAAAACGGTAAAAACCACACGCCCATTAGGGAAATCCCCAGAACGGAACTGAACCAGAAGAGCGACTGTCTCGTGCTGCCGTTACCAATAGCCCTTACGTATGCAAAAAATAAATAAGCCTTAAAGCAGGGGTTGGTGGGGAACGCACTCCGCGCGCCAGCCACCTTCCCCAAAAACGGGGCAGAAAACCAAGGTAAAAATCCGAAAGGCAAATGGGGGGGAAGGGGGGGGGGGGGACCATCCAGGGAGATCCGTAAATAACCAGATCATTCAAAGGGGGGAAAGGTCAAGGTTCTTGCAAAGGTCAGGCGGAGATCAATCCCCGCAAAGGGAGGAGGAAAATCACGAAAGCTCAAAAAAAAAGCATGGGCCAGTTGACCTTTTTTGAAGGGGGGGTAGAGGGGTAAAAATAACCAGCAACGGGGCAAATTGGGGCGAAACGGGGGGAGGAGGAATCTTTGATCTGCAAAGAAGAAAAAAAGGTATCGTAGGAGTCAAAACTGAAGACGAAAGCCACAGTGCTTTAACGGAATGGGGGAAAAGAAAAATATAATCCGGGACCGGTATCAGTAACCACATGGAGTCTTCAAAAGAAAAAAACTCAAAGAAGGATCGAAGACGGCCGCAACGAGGGACTTGTTACAGGCGATACAAAAGACTCGTGGTGACCGATTGCAAGGAGGACAAAACACGCCAAAACAAAGTACAGCGGAACCGTCGAAGGAGAAAGGGCAAACCGAAAAAGGGGGGGAGGGGGACAAATCTTAAAAACAAAAATGGTCTCTGTGTTAAATTCTGGAAAGAGGTAAAGTAAATCAGAAGGCAGGACACACGTGACTGTTGACAATTCCACACCAACGGGGGAAAAAAGCCATTGGTTATTGCCCTTTCGCCCGGGGAAGAGGGGCGAGGGGGACAGCAGGGTCCCAAGGGCGACAACAGTCCACGGGGTTGTACATTATTACGGGACAGGGGGGGGGGGAAGTTAAATTGATCAAGCCAGGGGGTCCACCATGGGGTCAGGTTTGCCGAGCCTGTGAAAGAGAAAATAAATTTCATCACCTCAAATTGCGCGCCGAGAATTCGGGAGGGGGAGGGGGGGGGGAAAACTCAAAACACATTCCCACAGAGAGAACAAAAGAGACCAACCAACACGATCGAACATCTTCTCAAAGGACGAGGAAAAACAGACGGTAAAAAAAAAAAAAAGTAACCAATAGGGGAAAAGAATTTCAAAAAAAAAGACAGTAAAAAAAAAAAGAAAATAAGCACGCACGGGCTGCGATCTGGGGGCTTGCGATGGAGTAACTTTAAGCGCGCCCCTTAAAAAGACCGGGGAGAAAAAAGTCTCTTGTAGGACTAGACAAGGGACACAGGGTGGGGGGGGAAAAAAAAAATTCATGATGATGAGTCCGACAACGGCAAGGGTCCAAAGGGGGGAAGAATGAATCTACAACTAACGAGGGAAAAGGAGTGAAAAGGAAATAGAGAATACCTGGGTGGAAATACAGGGACCAAGGAAAAGGAACAAAGAGGAAAGGTCATGTTGGCCAATCGGCGCACCGCCCGGTATCAACAAGAGACGAAACTACCGAACTCCTGTTCAAGAGGAAGGAGCCATGGTGCAGCGCTAATGGGGGTAAAAAACAGAACCCAAACTCTCGGAAGCCAAGGCGCAAGGCGGTTGATCAAATGGAGGGGGGGAATCATGTTCCAAGAATGGCAATTCACGCAGGTCCGGGGAGCAGAAGAGGGGCACATGATTTGAATATCTTGGGGGGGGGAAGGGCGATGACGTCGTGGAGGTTGTGTTGGTTGAAGGAAACCGACCACCCCGCATTCAGTTGGAAACGACTTGGGGGAAAAAAAAAGGGAAAAAGAGGAATTTCTGAAAGAAGCAAAACTTACAAACTACACTGTGTGAAAAAGGGCATGGCTCCAACATGCAAAACGCAGTAAGCCAAAAAAAGGGAAAAACCAAAGAAAGGTGGGTCGCGACGGCGACAAACCGAATGACCTTGTCCTAAAACGGGCAATACAAAGGAAGGTGGGGGAAAAGGTAAACTTCCGGGGGTTTTGGCATGCCATGTACGTGACTAGATTGGAAAAGGGAAAAGGGAGGGCACCTAAAAAAGAGAAGAGAGGGCCCTTGCCCATAGAGGGGAAAGAAAAATAAAAGGGGACCGGCCATGTAAACAAGTGGGACGGCTCTGTCCACGGAAGACGCCAAACGAGGCTGGTGTTAGGGTAAAAAAAAGGGAACAAAAGCCCCTAAGGGGGGGCAACGCCTACACTGTGGACAAGCTAAAAGTGTGGCCCAAGAGAGACGTGGGGTGGGCCCAAAAAAAGAAGGGGGAACCTAAACGGCCAAGATCAAGCAGTGGGACGACGGGAAAATAGTCCGTTACGCGAATCTTGTCTCCAAAAAAGAAACGTGACAACTGTCAGAAGCTAACGACCTTATCAGACAAAAAAAGGAAAGGCAGGTCTTACAAGCAAAAGTTCACAAGGTTCCCAAAGAAAGGAAAGTGAAAAAACGCGGTGGAAAAAGGGTGGGTGCAAAAAAAGCACCCAAGGGAAAGGGTTGGGGGTTTGAATCTCGAGACGCCGGTCCAAAAAGAACAGTAGCCATTGTGAAAGAGGTTGACAAAAGGTTGATCCGTGTCGGAATGAAAGGAAGGCAAAGGCCCAAAGCAACGGGGGGAAGAGGGGAATGGTTTGGCGGGGTGGGGGGGAACGTGGGGGGCGGAAGTCGCACAAAAGTAGAGGGGGAATCTGAAATGAAAAGGGACAACGGCTAGGCAAGGGTCAGGGGAAAAAAGTTACCCCTATCCGAAAGGAACGGCGGGCCAAAGCCAAGGTGGGAGACACCTGGATGGCAATAAAAGAAGAGAAGAGCTGCTCAGAAAAAAATTTAAAGAAAAGCAAAACAAGTGCGTATTATAACCTTGGGGGGGAGGAGTGATAAACTGGAGCAGGGAAAAATCAACGGAACCGACTGTTGGGGCACAGGGTGAAGGGAAATGGGGGGGAAGGAGTACATCACATAAAAAAATGGAAAATGATTAAAAAAAAGGGGTGGGGCGGTAGATCCACTGGGGGAACATTGAGGACGCCAGGCAAAGAGGAAAAAAAAACGTGCTGGGGCTGCAGCACCAGCTTAGGGCACCGGAAAGGATACACTGAGAGGGGGGAGGGGGGGGAAATGCGAAAAATTCCGGAAAGAAAGAGTAAAAAGTGCTTTCAAGCTGGACAAAAAAGTACCCCAAGGGACGAAAAATTGTCGGGGCCAAAAAAGGAAGGAGGGAAGAAGGGTGCCCCCACTACGAAAAGGACCACCGAAGCAACAAGTCTTTAAAGAAATGGGATGGGGTAAACCCAAATATCCGAGATGGGGTTCCCAAAACAAAGCAAGAAAGACTGGGGGCATCGAGATGGAAAAAAAAAAAAGCCATGCATCGGGGAGGTGGTCTCAAAACGGGACAAAGCAATAAAAACATGGAAAGGAAAAACAAGAAAAAAAAAAAACAGAAGGGAAAACAAAGTCGAGGGAAAAAATGGCGACCTATCGACAGGAAAACACAATTTCAACAAAACGCAAACAAAGACAAATCAGGAGGGCATGTCACGAGCGAAAGACCGCTGTTTTCAAGACGGCAGTCGGCCAAAAAGAGGGGGAAAACTTGAAAGCAAACACAAAAAAAGTACAGCCGGGGCAAGAAAGAAAAAAAGGGCCCGGGTGGGTTTGGAATGGCCCGTCAAATGATTGAAGGCTCGTTAAGAAAAAAGGAATAAGGGGGGCAAGGTGGGCATGAAGGGGCGGAAAGAAAAAATCGTGAGAAAGGCCGCATGCACAACTGCAACGAAAGTCGGGGGGGGGGGTAGTTGAGGGGAAAAAAGGAAAAAAAACTGGTTGAAGGGGCAATCGTGGGGGAAGTGGGATAAACCCCGAGCGGGATGACCTAGGGAACGGAACCCTTCTCAAAAGGATTTTGAACCACCGTGCCAAGGACAAGGAAAAAACCCACAGCAAAAAGACAGTTGTGTATTGGGGGAAAAGGATCATTCTGAAAAAAGGATAGGACACAGGCGGGGGGGGTGTTGCGTCCCCAGAGGTAAAACACCTGCGTGAGTTTCGGGCTCCAGGGAGGGAGGAAAAGGGCAAGAATTTTGGAACTTGGTAGGGCAGAACAGGGAAACCGGATTGGTCGAAAAGTCAGATACCAACGGACCCAGCATCGTATAGAAAATCCACCGCTAAGACTAGAACCGAATGGTGAAAAGGTCACAAGCAATCTGCGCGGGAACTCAGCTGAAAAGGAAAAATGACGAATACAACGAAGAAGGACAGTGGGGAGCGTCAAGTCAGAAAAGGGGAGGGGGGGGACAGACATCGTCCGTTGATTGTCTGGGTCGTCAAACAAAAAAAGAAAAAGAACGACAGGCCGATTCGATGGGGTTGAAACAATCCACCGAAAAAAAAAAAAGAGGGATGGGATGCCGAAGCGAACAGCCATTGTCCGAACAAATCTTGTCAGTTGAGAAAAAAGAACAAAACACTCAAAGAGTCAAAACCCACAAGAAGCGGTCCGAAGGTGTATCCAAAGCCAGGCAAGAAACAACATAGAAAAGAAAAAACAGAAAAAGAATCGAGAATGAAGTGGGGGGCCAACCCCAGCAGTCTTGTCTCATGAAGATCCACTGCGTCAAGCACTGGGGGGGTTTTATATGGAAGTGAAAAATGTCAACAAAAAGGCAGAGTGGGCTGGGCCCAATGGGGAAAGGGAACGGACCCAAGCTGTTTCAAGGCCAGCACAGGAGATGGAGGAAAGAAAAAAATTTCGCGGGGGGACTGTAATTGAAAGGGGGAAGAGGTGGGTGGGGAAACCAAAAACCGTGGGGTCGAGAAAAAGGGGGTGCCCTTCACCCCGAGACGTCCTGGGGGGGGGGGGGGGACTCAGCAACACAAAAAAAAAGAAAAAAACTAAAATACATCAACAAACCGACGAGGGGGAATGGGACCCTCCGGGACTGGGTAAAAAAAGGAATGACTGAATGTTTGAAAAAAGCGAAAAAGGGGGACAAGAGGGGGCATCATTGCGAAAAAGGGCAAGGGTTTTTAACACGAATCACTGGGGGGTGAGAGACTCCTTACGGACTCAACAACAAACAAGGAAGTGTGAAGAGGAGTGGGGGGCTCCACCATTAAAAGAAGGATCAAGGGAAAACAACGGCCCGTCAACCACAAAAAAAAAAAAGATAGAGTACCACCGATGGGAAGATGGTCCTGAAAAAAAAAGTAACAATGTCAACCGGGGGGCAGAAAAGAGGAATGACCTCGTCTTTGTGTATGGTCTGGGAAGTGGAGACCGGGATTGCACTGCGCACCCAAAAAGGAGGGACAGTTGGGACCATGCACCAAAAACAACAAACCAGGTCTTGCCGACAAAAGAGGGTCCCGAAACACATTTCCAAGATTGGGGTGGGGGGGGGGAACAGACAGAGAGGCCCGAGGGACGAAAAAGAAAAGGCAAAAGTCATTGAGAAAGGAAACAAAAAAGAACCAAATTCAGGTAATTGGTTGGGAAAAAGGGGTCCACTCGAGAACAAGATGGGAAAAAAAACATTATATGTCAAGCGAAACAGCAAAGGGAGGGAAACCAAATCAGAAAAAGGGAGTTTGGGTGTGTGAGGGTAGGCTCACTGAAATTTGTGAGCAAAAACTCGAACCCCGATCGGTGTGAACCAAGAGTGGAGGAACCGCGGAATTTACGAGAAAGGGAAAGGAAATGGCTGGGACCCTGGCGGGGGGTAGGAGTGCTCCCAACTGTAAAAATGAGAACGCGGAGGGTGGTGTTGAAGAAAACGAAATCGAAAAGTGGGAGGGAATGGGGTGGTTGGACAGGAAAAAACCGAAATGCTGACAGGTCGGGGGAGGGAAGAAATCGTTTAAAAAAAGAAAAAAAAAAGGGGCACCATGCCTAAAATTACAAGTGGGAGGAAGGGATGCTCACGATGAGGTCCTGGAACAATGCTCATGAAGGGTCAAATGCCGTTAGGGAGGGAAGAAGGGGGGATAAAATAAAAATCAGGCGGGGGGGGGGTTGGGGGAGAATCTACTATCGAAGGAAAAAAAATGGAGAAAAAGATCCGCAGGGAAAAAGGTCGCAAGGAAATTAACGCTGACACCAAGATGGAAAAAAAAAAAAAAAACACAACCGCAGGTAGTGCTCAAGAAAGATAAAAACAAAAAGGGGGAAAACAAAAACCAAAAATGCCAGCAACGAGAAAAGGGGGGGACTAACCTGAAAAAAAGATTTCGCAGGGGAGCGGGGAAAAAAAAAAATTCATAAGCAAAGGAAGGGGTGTTGAGGAATACAGGCAAGTATGAAAAGGATCAAAGGAAGCCAAAGCAAAAAAAAAAAAAAAACTGAAAGAGGGAACCTGTCCAGCTTTGTAGAAGATATGCACGGAAACGCCCCAAGGGACCACTGAAAAGCTTGGGGAAGAACAAAAAAAGAGTAAATTTCAGCGGCAAACACAGGAAAAAAAAAAAGCTGCAAACGGAGAACTGAAAAAAAATAAAGACATGGGGGGCCTCACTCCCCGGCAATTGGCCAAAAAAAAGGAGGGCTATCGTGCAGGAAAAAATTCAGCCTTCGGGACCAATCAAAAAAGCGTGGGGAAAATGGTGTGTTGACCGGATGAGGAATCCGCAAAAAAAAAAAGAAGGTTGGAGTCTGAGGGAACCAAAGAGCAATGTCCGCCATAATGGGGATGAAAAAAAAATCCCCAAGACGGAAGGTGAGGAAATATTCCTTATGTCGTGCTTGGGGGGGGGATCAAAAGGGGGCGAAAATTGTCCCCCAAGGAAAGGCAGTGAAAATAATCAAGGGGAGGAAAAAGGAGACGTTTCAGAAAAAAAAAAAGAGCCAAATGATGGGGGGTCAACGATCAATTGAAAGAAAGGGGGTTGGCAAAAAAAAAACCAGACTCCATGAATAAAAAGAAAGAAAAGAAAAAAATAAATTTAAGTAGTGGGGGATCAATTGGTTTCCGGCAGGGAAAAGAAAGGGGGAAATCCTCAGCAGTAGGCGAGGATTCTTGGGCTCAAGGTTGAAAAAGTGTGAAAAAAGACAAATACTTGGCGCAAAAGGAAAAGAGGGACTAAAGTACGGAAGCCAAACCCAATGCCGGGCCGATCAACGGCAAAAAAGCCGATGCCCGAAGTAACCTAAAAGAGGGTCTAAACCGCACCCGATGGCGGGGGACAGCTCATGAGAGAACAGGAAATAATGGGTTTCGGGCCCCCAAAAAAAAGGGAACCTCGTCCTTGATCGACTATTAGGGGCTAAAGTTCCCGGGGAGGAGAGGAAAAGATGGGGTGAGACATAGAAAATCATTTACTAAACGTGGTGACGAAAGGGGGAAAACCAAAAAAGGTCCCAAAAAACGGGTCCGAAAACAAAAGGGAAAAAAAGACAAAGGGGCCTTTGGGACAGGCTTCATATCTAAAGAGGAAAAATAAAAGAGGATTGGAAGAAAGGAAAAAACCGGGGGGGGGAGGCTGAGGCAAAAAGAAGCAGACCCCGAAAAAAGCGCACAATAGAGTCCAAAATGAGTTAGGTGAACACTGTGTCCAGGGAAGCTTGTCCTCCAAGGAGGAAAAGGGGGCGCCTGCGCAAGGGAAGAACAGGAGACAAGGATTGCATTGATCAGGAGTGGACCGCGGAAAAGGAAGAATCAGGAAACGCCAAGCTTGTCACCCTTGGGGGAAGGGAAGGGAGGCGAAAAAGGGAAATCTTCGCTCACCACTCCGAAGGAATTCTGAAGAAAAAAGAAAGGGCGTTCAGCGAATCGCAACCCGAAGTGGGGGCTCTTTCAAAGAGAAAAGGAGAACATGACATCCGGCGCCAAGTCGAGCACGCAAGGAAGAAAAGGGTTCAAAAAATTCTTTGACACGGGGAGGGGCGCTTGGAAAGGAAAAGTTGGAAAGGTCAGTAAGAAATTAAAAAAAACTAAGGAAGCGTTTGAAACAGGGAAAGAAAAATCTGGGTAGGTGAGTAGGACCCCGGTCCAAATAAGGCACATCAACGTGGAGAACAGGGGGGGGACAGTTTGGGGGGGCAAAGGGGGGTGTACTTGAAAAAACAATCCAAAACTGGGTAAAAGGGGAGGATTGCCACGCAAAAGAAGGGGGTCCAAATGACAATCAAAAAAAGGGAAGATAAAGAAAGAGAACCTTATGTCGGACTGAGGGGGCAATCCAATTCCACGAAGTCAGAGAAAAGGGGGGAAACTCGAAAACAATAGGCGAAGGCAGGGGGGAGAAAGGGAAAAATGCAACCAAAGAAGTTGGGTTGGTTCACAGCCCTTGCGGAAGAAAAAAGGATCTGGAGTCCGGGAGGGGCGGGCCGTGGGACCAAATTGAGCGATCAAAAGGAAAAAAAGTCGAACAGTATGCCATATAGGAGGAACAGTCGTGGTCGCCCCTAAATCAACAAGGCAGAAAAAGGATGAAACGCGCAGAAAGGGGAGGAAAACCAAGGATTGTTATACTCATCTCAACAAACAAAAGGAATTGAATACGAGTCAAAAGTCGGCGCGAAAAAAAAAAAAAAGCTGGTAGAAATGCCATGAAAAAAACTGCACGCAAAAAAGGGAAAAAGGTAGGACTTAAGACCAAATCAGATGGTTGACTAAATGAAGAAGGAAAATGGCCGCGCCGGAAAAGGGAAGAAAACGCCACGGGACCCAATGACTTGGGAAAAAAAAAAGCCAGCAGCTAAAAAAAAAGAAAGTCAGACAAAGAAGGGGGACTTGTTTTGAAAAAAGAAAGGGGGAAAAGGGGCTGAAAACTTGCTCATCAAAAGCGGGGAAATAGGGGTGCTGGCCGATGACGTAAATGGAAGTGGTGGTTTGGGGGAGTACCCCCGGACAGCCAAAAAGCCAGGTGAGTCCTGAAAAAAAAGGGGGAAATGAAAGCGGGGCCAACTTGGGAAAGAGGACGAACTCCTGTAAAAGGAAAAGAAAACTGGGGAAGAGGCTTTGCTCAAAGGTACCAAAAAAAACGAAGAATAATACCACGTGTACAAAGCCCACGGAGTGGTGAAGAAAGATGCAAGGAAAAGTAAACAGAAGGCGACATCGGGAAAAAAAAAAATAAAAAAAAAATGGGGTTTACGAATGGACGGCGGAAGGTGTTCAAGAAGGAGGGGTTAACTGAAGGAAAGAAAGGCAGCCAAGCCCAAAAGAAAAAAGATTTCCTAACAACCATTGGAGGCAAAGGAAAGGTCACTAAAAAAGGGGAACGAAGGCGCCGGCATGGACAGGTGTTGGCATCCAAAATGGACTCCGCGGGGGAAAAAAGCAACGAAAAGGGGACGGGGGGAAAGAAAAATCCATGAGACCTAGGGGCAACTATCATAATTAAGCCCTAAAGGGTGGTTCAGAAAAAAAAGAAACGTTCGATGAATAAACTGCAAAAAGAGAAGGGCAAAAGAAAAGAAACAGTCGTCAAAAGTAAAGGGAAAAAGTAAATTCCTTAATACTGGAAGAAAAAGTTCAGAGGTGGGAGAAAATACAAGAAAATAAGGTAACTAAAAAGGTCCCTCCAGGCTGGTAACCTCGTTTCGTGGACACATGGCAAAAGAAGAAAAAGGAACGCAAAGTTATATGCAAGAAAAGCGTTTGGGGGTGGGAAAAAATGTCAAAACGGATGAACAAAAATGAAAACATTGGTTCCAGTAATCTGGCGGGGGAAAAGGGGGGGAAGAGGACGGATCGAAGCCAAGAAGGGGAAAAAAATCCCGGTTATCGGTGATTGGTGGCTGGACAGGGGGGGGGGGGGGGAAACGTGGGGAAGGCCCACAAAAGGGGGGGGCTTTTCCGGGGATCTGAAAAGAAAATGGAAGCGGCCTATACGGGGCGGGAAGCAGGCCACACCTAAAAACCCTAAGGGAATAACAAAAAAGGTCAAATGGGGGGGGGGGGCAGGGGGACGGAAAAAAAAAATCAGACCGCGGCGAAAAAAGGAAAAAAAGACCAATCGGGTGCAGGAGGGGAAGACGGAACCGAAGGGACGTTGGGGGGAAGAAAGAAATGTGATCAATGTGGGTGATCAACAAAAAACAAGGGGGGAGCCACGGGAAGCTTTTTGGGCAGGAAAAAAGGGACATCTCACCGAATGGGGCGGGGATGCAATTAAGTGGAGGAAAAAGGCCACTTACAATTGAAAAAAAAAAAGAGAAAGGAAACAACTCAAAACAAACGGTGCTGCAGCAGAAGTAAGGATTGGCCTGGGAGGGGAAAAACTTGAAGGACAAGTTAAGGCGGGAGGGGGAAAGGAAAAGAGAAGAAAAATAAAGGGGGGCCGTGCAGGGGCATTACCCATGGCCCCGACAGGAAAGAGCACCCCCAACAAATTAGGAAAAAAGAGGGGTAAAAAAAGGCTAATCGAATGAAGGAATCTGACTTGAAGCGCGTGAGCACAAAATGGGGACCTCTCAGTTGGGGGTTAGCAAAAACAATTGACGCCATAAAAAAACAGCAGAGAAAGCTAAAAAAACAAACTTGGCGCTCAGGGGCTTGCTCTCAACCGGGGCGTGACTGGGGTCCAGGAAAAGGAGCTCAGGACCTCGGGGGAATACCAAAAAGGGAAAAAAAAGAAGGAAAATTCTACCAAGTGGCAGAAAAAAGTACAACAACGCGACTAAATCGGCGCCCGAAAGAATTCACAGGACAGAGGAAGAAAATACAAGAATGGGGGGGGAAAAAATGAAAGTAATGAATTGAAAACCAAACTGAAATTCCAAAAACGTGAACAGGAGGGAAGACGACCTTGCAAAACCCAAGCTTCGTCGTTTGAAATTCTGGGGCAAAAAAGAATTAAGCTCGGTGGAAAAAAGGGAACTGAATTGGGTGCAACAAAGGGAATGGCGGAGGAAATGGGAGGTCTGACAGCCCCCGCCACTGACAACAGCGGGGAATAGTGGGTACGCGCAAGAACCGACAACGTGGGGGAAGAAAGGGGGGGCAATACTGAGACTAACAAACCACGTCAATTTGAAGAGGCTGTGGGAAAACAGACCACGGCCCGTCCGAAAAAGAGTTGCCGTGCGAAAATGCACCAAAAAACAGGGCCAGTTCGGAAACTGGGGGGGGTAAAACCGGGGATGGGGATAGAATTAGAGGGGACCACCGGACCGGGTGGGGGGGGGCCGTCCTGAAATGTACAAAAATAAAATAGGGGGACTACAAAGGGGGCTGGGTCCAAGAAGAGGGGGAAAGGTTGGGAAAAAATAGAAAATGACAGGCGAACGTCAGGTAGCTCCGCAAAAAAACGGAAGGAAGCGATAAAACAAAACGCGTCTACAGCAACAGAAGGAAGGGGACCAAGTGCCAGATCGGAAAAAAAAAGAAAAATAGGATCCAACACATAAAGGGAAAAAAAAAAAAGCAAGACCTTTGGGGGCTGAAAGAAAAAAGCAAAAGGGGATCAAACGGGGGGGCGGACCTATAAAAGGAAGAGGAGTTTTGGACGTCACACTCAACCATCGAGGAAGCAGGGGGGGTGAAAGCGACCAACCCTGGGTAAGGAAAACTAAGAAAAAAACACTAAAAAAAAAAAATCAGATGCAAGTGGGAGGAACATTCCCGCGGAAAGAAATCCTGGGGAAGAAGTGGAAGCAAAAACAAAAGGTGAAGAGAAGGACTCAAAAAACAAAAGACAGAAAAAAGAACAAAGCATTCCCCGGGGGGCCGCCTGCAGAAAAGGAAAAATGACACGGCATCATTTTGCTGGTGGAAAGGAAAAAGGGGTCACAAATTAAAAGGGACATGTTCACAAAATGGCTGGCAAAGGAAGAAACATGAAGCTGTTCAACAGCCAGTCAGCAAGGGGACAAACAAGCGCACTGAACCCAAAAAAGGGGTGGGCGGACGGCAATGTGTCCGTCAAAAAAGGGGGGGTGTGAGTGGACAGGAAGACCCGAAAGAACGGAACGGGGGGAAAACGGTCAAGGAAAAAAGATCCAGGAGAACAATAGAAAAAAAAAAAAGACCAGGAAGCCAATTCCTCCCTGATGTAAAAAGACAGGGAAAGGAGGAGGGGGTGTGGGGGAAGACGAAAGCTTGGGTGCGAGAAAAAGAAAAAGTTTGAGAGGGGAAATGGGCCTACGTTGTGGTTGGTGGAAGCAAGAAGGTAACCAGTTTCTCAAAAAGGGAGAACTAGAAAAACAAAAAAAAAGGAGGGGGGAGGAAAAGAGAATCGTGTCAGGAAACCATGTATAGGGGCCGCAATGCCCAAAAGGGGGGGAAAAAGGGAAAAACCGAAAAGACCGCATAATCGAAAACACCGAAGACTTTGGGGATCAACACAGGAGAAAACGGGAAGGTTACAGAGAGGAATCCCTCAAGTCGGGAGGGGTGAAAGGGGGTCGTGGCGCGGATGAGGGACATTCCACCAACCATGTCAGAGGGGAGGGTGGAAAGGTTACACTACGCACAAAAAGGGTGACAAAGGGTGAAGGACAAATTACAGAAATCACATTTCCGGCAGCAGTGGGTGGGTAGTGGAGGAAGGATCGATTCACGAACAGCAAAGGAAAAAAAAAAGAAAGGTTATCAAGGGCAAAGTGGTCGGGAATGGGGGGGGGGGCAAGGGCACCATTTGAGAATACAAAAAAAAAATAAGTTGACGCAGATATCAGGCCCCGCCTCTGTTGCAAAGGAGGAATTCCGCTGGAGTTGAAGTAGAATGCCAGAGTAGGAACTGGAATTGGGGGGCGCAAAGAACCCCCAGAATCAGGGGAAAATCAGGGGGCTCTGTGCGAGAAAAATTGCAGATCTGGGGAGGAAGGCGGTGTAGCGGACTGAGACCCTGAGTGGCCAGGGATTGAGGTTGGGACAAAAAAAAAATTCATGGAGGGGTGTAAAAAAAACTTACCATAAGAAGTGCGATGTAGGTAAAGAAGAGTGAGACGCAGCAAAAAAAAATTACCTGTCAAAGGGGGGGAAAATGGGGGGCCTTGGATTCTTGCTAATGGGGGAAAGGACGGAATTCGGCAATGCAGGTAACAAAAAGGGAGGGGAAAAGAAAAAGGGGTGGGAGATAGGAAGGGGGTCGTGTGGTTGGGGGGTGTAAGAGACGGGACCTAAGTCGCGGTCAATTGTCTGGAGAAAGAAATAGGGAAAAAGGACGGAGACAGGGAAAAAAAAGAAGTCAAGAATTGAAACCGTGGAAAGCACAAAAACCCGGGGGGGGGGAAGGGAGGCGAAAAGTTATCAAAGTTAACACTAAACCACGGAAGGTAGGGGGGGACCGGAAAAGGAAAGTGCGAAAAGGTGCCAAATTCTTGGGGCAAAGAAGGCTAGGACAAAAAAAAAAGGAAGGTAATCCACGATCTCAGGGAAGTGGGGGGGCCGAAAAAAGGGCAGAACGGATTTGCCTACAAACGAGGCGAGCCGACAAGATATATCAAGGGGGGAAGGGATATTGAAACTAACGATACACTGGGAAGGGGACCAAGCAGGGAAAAAAAAAAGGTGAAAAAAAAGGTGAAGTACTCACCCTCTGGGGAAAAATTACAGTTCCAGCCCCCTCAAACACACCAAACTCCGAATCTGAAGGAAAAAAAAAAAAAAACAGTAAGGTTTAAACGAAAATCAGTGGTACCCCAGAGAAAGAACAGGTCCAAAATCCTTGGAATGCGATATCGCCAGGTGAGCAGAGAAAAAAAAAGATGGAGCGGGATGGACCGAGGGATAAAAGGGGCACACCAAGTATGGAGGAAAAACTGAAGGACCAAAAAAGCCTTGGAAAAAAAAAGCAGTTGCAGTCCAGACCAGAACACGCAAAAAGAGAAAAAAGGGGGCTTGTTGTGGGAGGAAGGGATGGCGGCTGACATAAAAGAAACGGAGGCAATGAGCAAAAAGGAAATGTGACAGGGGCCAATGCCTGGCGTGGGCTGAACGGGTTCCGAACGGAATAACAATACATCAGGGACCCGAAAAAAAGGGAGGGAAAGGGCCGCCAACTCCGAAGAAAAAAAAAGAGCCAGGGGAAATCAGAGCGTCATTCGGACCGCCAAACTAACTTTGGAAGGTGGAAAAAGAATTTCCGCCCCACTAAGGACTGGGATGCGCATACCAACGGGTGGCTTAAAGGGGGGGAGCATTGGAAGGTGGAGAAAGGGTTTGCAATGGGGGCAGCAAAATACAAGGTGTGGAAAGGGGACCCCAGGGAAAAAAGAGGGCAAATGGTAAAGAAGCAAAAAAAGAATCAGAAAAAACGTCAAAAACGACGGGGGTATCACATCGCGGTGGATGCAATGGGAAGAAAAGAGGTCTGCAGCACGAGAAGGGGAGCAGTCTCAGTTGGGGCAGGAAGCTTCGGAGGGGTTTCACAAAAAAAAAACCAGCACAACAGGGATGGCAAATCCGGTACTTGATCAGACGGGGACAGGGCTCACCTTACGAAGGGAAAAAGGCAAACCGCTGCGGTGATCAAAAATCACAAATGGAAAGCAGGGGAACTAAAGGAAAGACACGGAAAAAACACCACGACAAAAAAAGTCAACACGAATACAGTGACAAATGGGGGATGGACAATGCTTCCAAAGAGGGAAAAGAAAAAAACCCAAAATAAAAGTAAAGGGTGGGACGGGGAGGGATGCAACGGAAAGCAAAACAAAAAGTGGCGCGGAAAAATCTCAAAAGAAAAGAGCACAAAAAATGAAATGTTGCCGTTTGACCTGGGGGGGGGGGTGGGCGATGGCCGCAGGAAAGCCGGCAGGGGGGAACCAAGAAAACGGGAATCTTGGAAAAAGGCACACCTAAGAGGAAACTTATTCACGGGCGGGGTAAAGCGAAGCTTCAAGAAGGAAAAAAAAAGGAAAAGGTTGATCCTTGGAATCAGGGTGCCATATCGCCACAAACGAGAGGAGGAAACCAAGAGGCAAAAAAATTCCGACAAGCCTAAAGGGGCTTTTAGGCCGAAGCGCCAAAAGGAAAAAGAGGTGGGAAAGGGGGGTTCACAAGCGAAAGGAAGGACACGGCGAACCGGTAAAAGATAAGGAAAGTTAGGGGGAAATGGTTCATCTCTGCTATGTGAAAGGTGGGTGGGCCTGCGTGAAAGGGCAGTGACAATCGGAACCAAGGCCGCAGGAGTGAAAAAGTGAAGGAAAACTTCTTTTGGGGTATTGGGGAAAATGTAGGAAAACCAACGTCAGACGCTGATTCAGACGGTCAAAAAAAAAAAAACAAAAGAAGGGGTTTTGAAAAAGGGGAGGCCGGAGTTTGTGCATGAAGAAAAGAAAAGGAAGGGGTCCACAGGTTGTTCCCTTGTGTACAGGAAGGGGGCAACTTGCCATATTCAAAGACAGAAAAAGGGAGAAAATGAAAAAAGGGGCTGAACCGAATGCACGAGGTGAAACAAAAGTCCAACTACTGAAGAGGGGAAACCGCCAAAAAAGAGCTGACACAAACTAAAAAGAGATAAAGGCAGACGGAGGGCAATCAGGGGGAAAATGTTTAAACAAACTTGGAGAAAGGGAAGTCAAGGGGGAAGCTGCAAAAAAAGGGGTCTTTGATGAGACTGGGGGTGAACGGTGATCCTCGTCCTGGGGAGAGAAAAGGGTCGAAAAACGCGAAATGGGGGAATACGAAAAGTACAAAGGTTTTTCCAATAAGACAACAGGCAGAGAAGAATGAAATTGCAGAAAAAAATGAAGGGAAACAAGGGAAATTT
>Ga0179593_1461086_pt1 | contig 21302 bp, 16 predicted proteins | sample CZODoug2_1_08_16_FD_185931 | JGI IMG/M metagenome (GOLD analysis project Ga0179593, IMG submission 185931) | Vadose zone soil fungal communities from Angelo Coast Range Reserve, California, USA - CZODoug2_1_08_16fungal (PacBio error correction) | ecosystem: Environmental > Terrestrial > Soil >...
GGAGTGTGACTAGGACGGGGAAGACCAAGGGTCTAAAATCGATATTATCTCCGAAGTAGCCGGAGTTAATACAAAAACTTGGCTAGCAAATGGAAAACCGAGCATACACGATAAATTCCAACAAGGGAAGGCTCCTCTCTGGAGAATGGGAGGGGCAGCCGTGCCCCAGCATATTAATTCTGGGTGCTGGTTCAGATCACAGAGTTCACATAATTACGAGAGGGTTGAAGGGGGGAGGAGGGGGCGTGATGTTGGGTTTGACAAGCGATTGCCAAGGAATAAGGAAGGTACCAACTACGGAGCACAAACCATATAGAAAGGGAACGGCCTCGAGCTGGTCATGGCTTAAAGGCACTTTCGGGAGAATCTGCGTGGAGACGGCAAACAAAGGCGGGGGTCTAATGTTCAAAAAAAATTGGGACAATAAGGGATGAAAAAACAAATACGCTCTGGGTTTTCCTGGAGGAAGTGGAGTTGAAAAGTGGGCAGAGTAGACGCATGTGAAGGTGGGTTCTATTGGGGGGGGCCAAGCTGTGACCAGTGAGGATGTTTGATGTTCCTTCCCCACTATCAGAAATCGCTTAACCCCTTCTAAAAGGGACGTGGGGTCACATGACGAGTTCCGAAGCTAATCATCGCGTTCTAGGACATTAAGTTGCGAATACGACAGGAACTAGCAGGGGGGGAAATTGTTTCTTGGCTCTGGGTGGGTGGGCCCGAAAACACTTCGTCGCCCATCGTGACCGAGATAACACAGGGAGAGTAGTTCAGCGTGAAAGCCGGATTCACCAAGGAGCAGGACGGATCACGGGGGGAAACAGGGTCGCAATCGGGGTTGGCCACGGTGGGGTAGTACACAACTGTAAAATCTGGGAAAGGACTGAGTGTAAGGGGGACGGGGGGAGGGGTCGCTATGGTGGGTAATTGCCAGAATTATTGGGGGAAAAACGTAAAAAGATGAGGGTTCACACAACTGTCGGATCATCTGACCCTTAATGAGATAGTAAAGATGGGACACAAAAGTTGATGGCTTCATGTCTTTTCACAGAATGAGGAAGCGGGGAACTGGTCAGAGGCAAATCCGGAGTAATACAGCTCCAGAAAAGGTGTGGCGGAGTAGGCATGTGTATTCTAAACTCCCGAAAGCGAGAAGGGGGATCCGGATAAGAAGATGTCGTCAGGGGGGGAGGAAGCCTGCAATAAAGCATGACGTATCGACTACTTTAGAGTTGTAAGAGCCGTCCCGGAGCGGACGGGGATAGGGGTCAGCGCCAGCCGAACGTGGCCCACTTAAAAAAAGACGGCTGGGAACAGCCGGAAGGTCGGACAAAAGTCGCCGCGTAGGGGCGGGTCTGCCTAAAGCGTACAGCCGCCGGGGGCATTAATCAAGATTGGACGTTCGAGACCGCAGAGAAACGCAACTACCGCTCATCGGCTAAGCAGTCCATATAGCCATAAGAGTAGGGAGTCGCGGCCCTAGGGGGAGCGGGTTTTCCCAGGGGGGAGGATTTCCTGTCTCGGGGGGGGCCGACGGCTGGAAAGGTTTTCGAGATAGTGGGGTCTCAGCGTATGCTGATCACCCACGAAGGGTGTTACAAGAGTAGATAGAATAGGGGTGTCAAACAATAGGGGGTTACAATATGCTGGGACAAAGGTCGAGGATGCGTCGAACGGGTGCGTGAAAATCAAAGGGGGCAGTGAAAGTATGTGCCAACATGTGAATGTCTGTGGCATGGGTTCTCAGAGGGGGGGGGGGGTTACGGGGACGACGGGAGAACGTGGCAAGTGTGTCTGACGGGGGGGCCTGCGTCCATGAAGAGAAAACCGGTATGGAAAAAGAAAACAGGTCACCTTCAGCTGTGACGAAAATTCATTCTTAGTGGGCTACCACCAACACCGACACTGCTACAGGACAAAAAGGGACGGAACTGACATCACGCGTACTGTTTTAAGTGGGAACACCGCCTCTTCAGAAGACATGTGGAACACCGGGCGGAAACGCTGCCTCAAAGGCCTTAAGGGTATCTGCAGAAAAAAGGGGGAGATGGTTAAGACGGCTAATTGATCGGAGACGGGAATGCGACTTAGCATAAGATGCGAGGGGGTGGTACCTACCCGTACTTAGAATAAAAGATAGAACAAAAGGTATAATATTCCCCAACACACACGGACGGAGATCCTTTCAACTGGCAAAAATTGACACCCGAGGCGGCTCCCGAAAACCAGGCAGGGGAAAAACGAGGACTTGGTGGTGAACACATCACGACTAGTGGTGCCGAAAGGTGGATCAAGAGACGATAAATGGGAAAAAGGGAAGAGCGGCGCAAGGCAGAAGTTCGTTCTAAGAAAATACATTTAACTATTTTGCTACACCAACAAATAAAAAAATCATGTTGTGCGACCGGAAAAAAATTTGGTCTTCAGCTCTCCGTGATATACCCTGCCTCTTAAAACAGACAAAAATGGCGCGTATGGGTAAAAAACAAAGCAAATCTAGTTTTTGGTACCGGGAAGACTTGGGGTTCTTACCAACTGGGAGCGAAACTCGGCAGTCTTTAGAGGGGACATCCGGCGAAATGGCTAAGGTCCACCCCTTAAGGACCATGGGACTTGAAATGGGGCGGGGTTATACTACTTCATTCTCGCTCAACAAAAAACTATTTTAGAAAAAAAAAGGAAGGGATCTTAGAAACTACCAAGAACCATGGGGACAATTCTCCCTTTTGCGGGGTCGTCCTTTCAGTACCATGAGATCAAGTACAGAAGAAAAGACCTATTTAGCCAAAAAAACGCAACAAAAGCAATAAATTGCCTGCGTAAAGACCAAAAAAGCACTATGTTAAAGGGGGAGCGGGCTTCGGAGGGGACGGGGCCTCCCGCCAGAAAAACGTGGGTCCGCGGAGAAACCCTGGCCCAAGTGGAAACAGGGATGCAAAAATTTCTTTACGTAGCAAACCATCAACTTGGGCCGGGGTGGGGGAAGAGTAAAAAAGACGTTGTCTGCTACGCTCCTGTGTTCTCTCGATGTTGAAACACTGTCCCGAAAAGGCTGTTTCCCCGTCCGTAAAATTCCATACTGTCCTGCAGCCGTCTTTGCAAAGCTGGCTGCATGGCCGATGGTATATTAAGGGCACTCGTCCTCCGGCAGTAGGCTCTTTTCTGGGATGGGGATCCCGCGTACGAGAAGAAGATCGGAGATCCGTTTGTCTGGGCGAGTACAATAGCTACGCCGGCGCACTGGCGCGGATTTGGATCTCTCGTGTGCTCGTGGAAGGAGGGGGCAAAAGGGGGCAGCCTGCAATAGAGATATGTGAGGGGGCGTCAGAACTCCGGGGTAGGGGGGATTCCGTACAGTAGTTAACAAAAGGAGGGGAAGAACTACAGTGCGAGGAAAACTGAAAAAGGAAAAGAAGAGATAAAAAGGTGGACTCGAAGAATCAGGTGACCAGGGGGGAGGGTCAAGGGGGGACGCCGGAAAGGACACTGCGAACAGAATGATGAACACCGGATTAGAAAAGGGAAAGGGCGTTCTCAGGTACGTATACAAAAGAAAAGACAAAATAGTCGTCACACCCGAGGGGAGCGAGGGGGATTGTTCCCGAAGGGTAGTTCTTGACGATAACTTTGAGATTACGGGGGATCGTCGCAAGCTATTCTGAAAGGGACCAAAACGTGTTGAAAAAAAAAACCGAAAAAGAGTTACGACAACGACATAACTCCAAGGGGTACCTGAAAGAAGAATGCGTGAAAAAATTGAGGAGAACGGGGTACGGGGGGGGGTTGCTGGAACAGAATTACAACGCGAGGAAAAAACTTTCTTCCTGGTTAATAAAGGACAGTGAAAAAAGGGAACGGCCTACCCTGAGGAGCACCTAATATATGGGGTAGACGGGAGCGGGAGTCGTCGGGATCCTTCGTCAATACAAAAGAACCCGTGCCTGGCTTTTAAAGGGGCCACACTCGGCAGCAGGGAAATGGGGTGAAGACGTCAGGTTCGGTCAAACACGAGGGAGGGTTACCCGTATGGGGGGGGCCAAGACCAGCGAAAAAGCGCGCCCGGGGAGGACGTAAAGAAAGCGTAGTCGTGAAAATGAGGCGACGTCGCTAAAATGACCGACCGATGATAAACGCACACGGGTCTCGTTTTGAGAGAAGGTACGCGACCAAAGGGTCTATCGTCCTAAGGAATATGTTTCCGGGGCCCGTGAAATCGAGTAGAGCGGGAACAAGAAACCTCCTCATCAGTAAAGAAAAGGTTCGAACGAGAAACGGGGATCCAAGAGAAGAAAATATCAGTGGCCAAGGAAGACATTCCCACGGGGAAAAGAGCGGAAAAGACCCGTCACCCAGCTACCCTCTTCCCACCAGACAAACCTTAGTGCTCTCCGGGGGTTACCACCGTAAGAAACGGATGGAAAAGGGGAGGGCAAACGGATTCAATAAAAAAACCGTGTAGGGATGGAAAGCTAGAAACGTCTTCCTGAGAAAAAATAGGAAAGGAAACTAGCACTAGTGCAGAACACGGGTTCCAGGAGGGAAGAAAGGGAATATCTAAACATGAAAGGAAAGGACCCGGCCCATTAGAATCAAAGGGTCAACCAAAAATCTCGCTTAAAGAAGGGGAAGTATCAAGGAGCCTGAAAAGGAAGGTCTATTTTTCTCTCAAACCTGGAAAACTCAACCTCCTGGTGGGGGGGAACATGACACGCAAAGAAAGCAAAAAGCCCTGAGGGACTCATAGGTTGTTTAAAAACAGGGGAATACAAGTAAACAAACATAGCTTCCTGACTGGTATCCATTGGAAGCAAAGTGTACCGATCCTGGACACAGGACTCCACCCGCAAAAGAAGGGCCAAAGCTAAAACCAGCTTAGGGGGAAACTAACTACCAATAGGAAGTTATTCCACAGTAGGAATATGGGGGGAAAAATGTCCCCCAGAACAGGGCTATAACTCGAGATAGGGAGAGAGGCCCGAACAAAAAAAGACCCATAACTGGAAAAGGAGACTCCTCTGGATGCTGCTAGCACGTGGCAGGGAAAGAAAGATCGGCTGAGGTTGCGAAGAAAGGGGCAAAAAGGTACTCTGACCAAAAAAGATCACCCGTACTCCCTAAATTCGTTTCATGCCGCGACTGACTGTCAATTAATCTAAAACCAAAAATAGGAAAGTATGTTAAAAGATATATATGATTGAGAGGCGTTGGGAAAACTACGTCCGAGTTACTTTTCAGTAGGGGAGATTCCAGGAAAACTGGGAAGCCAAAAATAAAGGAACGGAGAAATGCACATCAGTAGCCTCATCGGGGGATAGTGAAAAGTAGGTTTGTACTTTTTCGGGCCGAAAGGTCCATTCACATCTGCGAGGGGAGAGGGCTCTCTGGGAGGGGGTGGTGGGGGGGAAGAATTGGAAATGATGGGGAAGGGTTTCTGACCAAGGATAAACTGCCACTTGAAAGAGCATGTCAACTGGAATGGACGCCTGGTCATTTTAGGGAGAAGGTTTCATTACGTCAGAAAAAAAAGGTGGTTCACCGAAATAACATTTAGTGATACGCGGGCCTTGAGGATCCTTTTGAAGTCCAACCTGGGAAAGGGGGGAACCGCTATGTTGTTTTGAATGGCAGACTGTTTCCAACGGGAGGTTGGGAAGCCCCCGGGGTACAAATCCCAGCCAGGCCTCGGGTAAGTCGGCCCATTAAAACGAAAGTCCTCGTGGGGGGGCACAGAGGAGGGGAGGGTAGCGCGGGGGTGGATGTTCCCCCCGGATGAAGAGAAACACAACTGCGAAAAATTGCAAAGGAAGGGACATCACGCAACAAAGGAAAGGAGGAGCCAAATCACTAGTCATGAAAATTCGAAGGCCAATCGGTGGGCTGATGTTTCAGGAACAACCGATATCCTGGGAAAAGTAAGGTCAGTTAAGGGTTCAAATTGGGGGGGGGGGACTGAATGTGGGGGAAAAAATTACTATTGACCGAATCTTGTTGTAGGATGAATCCTGTCCTGACTTCGAGTAGCGTAGTTGTACACAAGTAGGATTTCAGGTTCTGGAGGTCTTGTGAAGAGTTCTGACGGGAAAAAAAGGAAGGAAAGGGGGAGAAAAAAGACTTATTACAGCAACTATAAGTGGTGGGAATGGGAAGGTTCAGACGAAGATTCTAAACCTTTGGTATTACGGTGACGAGGTTCAAGATTACTGAGGAGAACTATTTCAGAGAGGACACGCCCGAGAAAGGGATAGGTTCTCTGGAAACCAATAGCGTTTCACACGCAAAAGCAACTACTGAGTGGAAACTCGGAGGTCTCCCCCGGCAGGAGACACGGGACTATTTCGGCGTCATAGAAGGGGAGCATCCCTGGAAGGGGACGGATCGTTTAACGGGGACGTTGCGACAAGATGCCTCCTCAGAAATTCATTTCAAAGTAGATCGGGAACGTTTACGTCAGGTGTTAACCGACTTGGAGAAAAGGGAAAGGAAGAACGGAATTTTCCCGCGGGGGGGAAGAGTCTGCAAAGGCGGTCTAGACCACCCCTATGTGAAATGGGACCAGAAAAGACCTTGGATAAGAAGAGTTCAAGTACGGTAGGGGAAGTACAGAGAAAAAGGAACGGGGAAGATTCCTTCAGGGACTGTAAGGGTCCGTCTCGGCAACAGGAGGGGGGGGGTCGGTAAAGGGGAGAATGGAGGGACATCGGAGGAGGCCTCTTCAAGAACCCCTTGAGGGTACACATTATACAGTGAAAAGAAAATGAGGGGTTTTCGGCGTCGACAAAACTAGAACGAAAGGAGGAAAAGGGAAAAACAAACGCGGGGGGAAAAATATGGGCTAAGAAACCTGTTCCCCCCAGATCTACACCTTTCCCCGCCCCTTTCAGGGGACTATTTGGGCTCGGTTAAGGGGGGAAATTTCGAGGCGATCGAATGTTCTGTCGGATGAAGGGTTGCGTTTTTTCATGAATGACGCCCCTATAACACCGGAGTAGGACGAAACTCTGAACTTGTATATGGGGGGGGCAAGATTGCAAGCATAATTGATATAACAAAACCAGCCCCCCCCGATGGTCGTTCTACTGAGTAATCTGGGCGTAAGCCTGGGGCGGAAAGGGAAACAAGCTAACGAATTTAGTAATACTCCTTTCTTTGTACTAGGGGGGAGTATGATACCGGGGGACACAGGGCGAAGAATAAAGGAGGGGGGAATGCTATAAACACTGGCAGATCACAACGTATAGCGGTACTGGAAAGAAAAGAAGATGGGTCTTCCGTTCTTAGGGGGTACTGACCCTTTATACGAAAAGGGGAGACCGAACCCGGAAAGTTAAGAAAAAAGGGACAGTAGAGAAGGGGAGAGGAAAATAAACGAGGAGGAAGGATATATGAGTCAAATACAGTACAAAACCGGTAAAGCATAGAATGGCAATGGGTCCCTGTGTTAAGGTCTGGAAAACTTGGAAAAAAAAAGGGAAGAGAAAGAACAAAGTATAACACGGGGGGGAAAAGACAAAGGGCTTCATTCCACTGCCGTACAACCTCCTGGTCCAGATGTGTAGGGAGCTTAGGTATCGGGAAATGGTTTCTCTCCATAAAGCCTGTCACCGTCGGTAGACCCCTAGGGGACAAAGAGCAACAAAAAGAAAGGGCTCAAAAATCCGGGGAGAGGGATGCTTTCGCAGCGTCCCTTTCCCGGAACACGCGTGCGCGGGCTCCAACTCGCGGCTGCTAAGGAAGAAGTGGGGGTTGTCGCCCCGTCCGAGAGCTGGGATTGGTGAGTAAGGGAGCGTGCAACAGGAAATAGGAGGATATCTCCTGTTGGTAGGGAAGGAACGGTCCTTAATGTTTGGAACCAAAAAAAGGAGGGAACTTATCCTAAGTCGCCCTGAACGTAAAAAAAAAAAAAAAGACCCCTCGAAGGCCAGGGCTTGGGGGGAAGCAAGGGAGACTTTTCACTCAAGTCACCGAGGGGGGTGCCCCGGTAGCATGGGGGGGTTCGTGGCTGGAGAACTACAAAATCCAAAAGGGAAAGTCACCCTCTGGCTACCAGGGCTGGCGGTCGCATCGAAGAAAGAAGGTGGAGGAAGTGTGGAAAATGAGTATCGTACTCAAGAAAAATAGCAACACACGAAGTGAAAAAAAAGAGCCGTTACAGAAAAGAGAGATCGAAGTGTCAAAGAGAAAAAAAGGGACCTAACTCGCGGACTGATATGAAGGAGGGGGAGGGAGTCCAGCAAACTAAAGGGGGGGGGGCAATTAGAAAAAAAGCACCATAGTCGACTCTGAGAAGTTTAAAAGTCATTGGGCCAACCGCCGAAAGAAGGAAACCGAATAGGTTGCTGGATGCGGAGCAAGTTCAACTGGATAGACTCGTCCTTGACGCCGTCACGGGAAATCGCTTGTAAAGGTGGAATACATCGGAAAAAGCGGGAGGGGCGGGGATTGGGGGTCCCCCTGGCTCTGGAACTACTAAGTTAGTTTATGGTAGGGGAAAATATTTTTGCAGCGACTCACCGAGAACTCGCAACTGGAACACTTACTGCAAGATATGGACTTCAAAGGGATGGCATACTGAAGGAGAAATCACCAGAGGGTACCTCCACGTGGGGGCTAAGACACTGCATCCTAACAGTCCATTCCATACGGCGTTGTCTTCGTAACGTAACGGGGAGGAGACGAAATCACCGCACATCAGAAAAAGACACACGAAGGAACGGGTCTCCCATCAAGAACATAAGGGAGTAACGTCCACCGGGCGGCAAGCAGTACCAGGGAAAAACAACCAAATAGAAAAACCCTACTAAATGCCTCTACATGGGGGGGTACAACACAAAAAACGTTAAAAAAAAGGGTCCTGCCGGCTTCGGTATACGTACGAGGAACGCTGGGCGGTAATCTCGACGGCGGTGAAGGGCTTGAAAAACTAGGGCCGATCACGAGAACAATTTTGACTTCAGGAAGAGGGGAGAGAAACGCGAGGGAAACTTATGCTACGTCCTGGAAAAAAAAAAACGACAGAGTTCGTTCTGGATAGATCAACCACTTCCGGGAGGAAGGAAGGAGGGGGTGTACAAGCCAAAAGGGGTCCCCCATAAGAAGGGGGGGGGGGACGAAAGATACAACAACAGCACTCCAGTGATGGCCAGTACTCAAAAATCAAGGCAACATAGGCAATCAGACCTGTTTGAGGGGACTCAAGTTGGTCGAGGGGAGACAGAAAAAGTCCACGGCAAGGGAGGTCAAGAGGCCGAGGCACAGGGGTTCAGGAAAGAATGGGGGAACGATTACTTAAGTCCAACCTGAGGCCACCCATACATGTTTAAGCGAGTCAACAAAAAACAGGCAAAGGGGGGAGGACCACTATCCCTCTGATCTCGGGATGACGGGGGCGTTGCTATAGAAATAAAAAAGGGAGGGCCTAGCTCCGCTTCGAGCGGCAGATCGGTAAGTCTAGGTGGCGACCACGTTTTGAACAAGTGGGGAAGAGGAAAACGAAGGACACCTTAATCAGTGAAGGGTAGGTCCGAAGAGGACAAGACAAGGTCTAAAAAAACGAGGAAAAATAATAGATAAGGTGAATTCGGGCTCCTTACCAGGAAAGGGGGGGACGGGGGTGATTCGTCGGGAAGACTCTTGGCAAGGGAAAAAAGGGTCGGGAAACTTTTAGCCACTCTGAGAAAAAGCAACAAATGGACTACCAAGCGGCTAGGGAACCCGCCAGGATATGGATGAAGGTAGAAACCTGCAGAGCTTAATGAAGGCGAGGGCTCGTCTGTGCGGGGTGGGGGGGGGAAAAAAGCTGGGCAAACAAGGGGACGGGGACTAGTTTGGCCTCAACAGTCCTCAAGGAGGAAAAGAGGGAAACCGGGATCGGGTCTGGGAGAGGAAACCTTAACTATCCTCGTAATGGAGCAGGGGGGTATTATCATAAGCAAAAACAAATGGGGCAAAAAAGAAAAAGGCTTTGGTTGGACATGAGTCCAACCGGTCAAAAAAGAAGAAAGGGGATTATGTTGGTGTAGTGGGAGAGGGCCAACATTAGGTTGGGTTGGCTCCTGTGAAAAGGGTTACAACAAGGAATGACGGGGAAGACGTGGGCAGGTATCAGAGGGGGAAAATGCGGATCTCTTTGAGGGGGAACAGGAACGGTACGAGGGGGGAGGCAAAAGGACAGCGCATCGGGGGAAAATGGGTCTCGGAAGGGGGAGACACAACGTGAGGAGTCGTGGCCGCTTTACTAGAGGGAGGGAGGCGAAGGTAGAGAGGCAGACAACAAAGGAAAAATGACTGAAGGAAGATCTGAGAAAATCGGGGGGGGACTCATACCAAATGAGGGACTGGTCTCCGGGCCTCTTTATGTCTGGAGGGGGCGAGTAGAACTGGGTAATTCTCAGGGAGAGGGGGGGGGGGCCATTTTGAAAGGGAAGTCCTCGGCGGGCGAAAAATGGAATTAAAGTAAGGATGGGGGTCGAGGGAGGGTGGGAGGTTCCGCTCATGAAGAAGCCTAAGAAAAAAACACTAGGGTCCCGGGCTGGCGTGCCGGGGGGAAACTGATTGGGCCCCCACGTGACGTTCGGGCTAATAAGTTTCGTCAGAGGGAATGAGCACTACGTCGCTAAATACGAGACTCGGGGTGAAATTCGGAAACGAATCAAGGGAGGGGAGCATTTTGAGGGGGACAAAGTACGTTCAAGAAGCAAGACTGAGGTGTACGATAACCGGAGGTCCCAAGGAATGCAGTCGGGGACGAAGGATACCCTAATCGAACTCCTTACGTGTACTTGCTATGAACGAGAAGATATAACATCAGGTATTACCTAAAGGAGCAACACTAACAGGTGCGGTCCGTTTTGGGGAACGGCTGCCAAAGGGGGAAAACGAGTTTGGGGGGGGGGGAAAGGGGACATATTGGTTGAAGATGGTTTTCACGACTTAACCGATTTTGCATGGCGGAGACTGGTAAGAGAGAAAGGAGGGACCACGAAGTTGGAGACTCTGCATGAGTAACCTTACAGGGCTCTGTGGGTGTGTCACGCGCATTAGTAGCAACTAAAAAAACAGTTTTATTTGAGAAATCATATTTCTCCCTACTTATGGGGGGTAGTCTACAAATGGGGGGCCGACTAAGAAAAGGGAATGGGAAACCTGTCCGAGAACCTAAACTTAGGGGAGTCGTCTGTAGAACGTCACCGATAAGAAGGGAAACGTGGTACTGCCAACCGCGGGGTGTTATCCGGCATCTTCAAACGGCTCGGGAACTTCGGGGAAAAAACACTGAAAAGAAAAGGTCACTGGATCGGAAAGGGAAGGAGAACGGGTGGCAGTGCTGAGGCGCAAGGGGCGAAAATGTCCGTGGAAGGGCAAACCGGGTGTTCACCTACCTGAAAAGGGGTGAAAAAATCCCCCACAAGGGGGAGTCACATACACGACGGAAAGAGTCAAAATGGGAAGAGATGCAACGAAGCCAAGCAACTCACGCTCTATAATTGTCGCCACGAAAACCAAGAGGTGGCGAGAAAATCGAGTTTGGGGATGAAAGGGGAAAAAATCGGGGGAAAGTAAACCAAAGCAGCGGCACTTCAACCGTGGCGGTTCCGTAAAAAAGAGGCGTAAAAGAAAATGGTACACCAATCAGGGGGCGAAAAAAGACTGGCCCTTTGGCTGAAAGTTACCCTAGAGAAAGAAGAAGGCACCTCAAGAAGGGAGCTTGGGGGGAACTACCTCTTAAACGGAAAAGAGGGTGAGCCAAGGAAAACGGATTTTCCTTCTTTCTGGACGCGACCGGCGACAGGACCAAAAAACATTGAAAGGGAAAGTTTTTCGGAGGTAGAGAGACTAAGACTCTCACAAAAGAGGGGGTGAAAAGAGAGAGAGGAGGGAGCTCTACGCACCTCCCCTGAAAGGAACCGTCTACCCTCACCTGGTCAGGGTGGATCTACTAACGGTCTAGGGGAAAAAGGGGGGGGCATATAAAGGAAGAACAAGAAGGGACAACAAGGAAGAAAAACAAACCTTTCCTAACGGAAGCGGAGGGACAAGATTTTAAAGTTATTGCGAGGATCGCGTCTAGACTAAAGACGGGGAAAAGCGGTCCCCATTCCGGTCATCAAGCCTCGGTCGAGAGCAAAGCACGTCGTTGGTGACTGGAGAGGAGGTACCGAAAAGGGCTAAAGCGGAACAATGGATCTACAAGAAGGGATCGGAGAGGCCCTCCTGGGGGGGGTCACATCGAATCCTGGAGGCGTGTCTTTAAAGAGTCACGGGGAGATAGAAAAGTGATGGGCAGTACCTTCGTGGGGGGTCCTGCTTCCCGGTAGTCCAAGGCTAACTGACCCGGGGAGCCAAAGGGACTAAACCTATGAAGAAAGAGAATCAATCCGGGAGGTGAACGTTGAAGCCTATCATCGTTGAAGGGATCAGATGCTGGTAAACCCACTAAGGGTGAATGAGAAAACTTATGGGAGACTGTCTTGAAAAACTACTGAAAAGGAAAGAACAGATGGAGGGAAAAAATAGGCTACGATTCGAAGAAAACACATCTAAAGTGAGTGAAGAATGATCATTCGTTTGGGGGGTCGATAACCAAATTCAAATAACGGTGGGCCCCCGAGAAGCTCGCCCTAAGAAGCGACGAAACCTACCTTGAAGGAAGGAGACCATTACTCATTGACCGACTGAGAATAAAAGGTCGGCGCCCCAACCAAAGTGTTGCATAGGGGAGAACTCAGGACGAGCACCAAAAAGCGCGTGTTAGACCACCGTTTTCAACCCAGTCGGGAACAAACAGCCGACCCAGCGGTAAACTATAGGTGTAAACTGGAGTAGGCGGCCGGCTTTTGCGGGTGGTCGCAAGTGAACATTCACTCTTAGTTATGCCCTTAGTATTACTGTAGCAAACGACCCCCCAAAACCAAAGAAAAAAAAAAATTCTTCTTTCATGGGGGAGACCTGTTATGGTGAAACCTAATTCGGGGGGCTCCACTTATTTCAAAAACTGCCATTCAGACCCTTACTTCCTAGAGGGAAAGGGTAGGTGGTAGTCGAAATTAAATAGGGGAATGGGACATCAAAGAGGGGAATCGTGTAAACGGTGGTGGTTGCCCGTAAGTGGGGGGGGGTGCTACAGCCACACAAAAAGTACTTGCGTCCTCAGGGAGAAGGTTTCGGACGGCAGTGAAGGAAGAGAAGAACAGACCGCCGACCGGGGTCAGAAAGGGGTGAGCAACCATCGACTACGAAGTCAGAAAAGGAACACGGCATGCGGAACAGCATTAACCCTCACCAAAGAAAGAAAAAACTCCTACCACGCACCGGAAAGATGGGGGCACTCATTTTCAAAAAAGAACAGCCCCCTGCTTGACGAGGACCCGCATGGAAATCTCTAACGGGAGGGCGGAAGCGGCTTCTTTCAAAAGGATGAAAACAGACCGTGTCCTCGAGGCAAGGGTAGGGAAGGTACCTTCGGCATCCGGGTGACGAGGATCCAAAGAACTAGGACGAACTGTCTAAAAGAAAAAAAAGGGGTCCGTCAGAAAAAAGACTTTCCGATAAACATGAGCAGGCGTAGGTTTCTTAAAAAAGGGGGAAACGGACCAAATTACCGACACGAAGGAATACACAAGCACGCTCAAAGCTAAAAAAGGAAGTTGACTCAAGATCTACAATTAATAAAACCAAGTTGTGGTTTCACCCAAAAGAGGTGTGAACCAAGTGCTGACTGGAAGGGAAAAAGGATCAAAAATAACACTGACGGTTCAAAAGAACAAGCAAAAGGGTAAAGAAAGGTGTGCCATACTTTGGAGCAGCACTCGTCAAATGGGTGGGAAAAAAGAGGAAAACAACCCACCCTAAGAGACCTACCGAAAAGGAATATCTCGCGCGTGAGCAACAACCCAAAATTCTAGGAAATAGCGTCCGACAAAGGGAATAAGAGGAAGACATGGGAACTCCGTTGGCGAAAAGGTAAAAACAAGGGAGGAAGGAAAAAACGAAGATCAAGGTGAAGGACTTTGGCATGGGACCACGAAACTCTCGAAACAACAAACTGGAGGAAAGAAAGAATGACTTATGGCTCTGAAGACGTCAAATATGTGAGGGGGGGAACAGGGGGAAAACTTTCATGAAAAGGGTACCGGGAGACATGGAAAGCCAGAAAAGTTGGGCGTCGAAGAGCCGCGTGCGGCTCCAGTGCCACCCAGGATGATGGTCGTTCTGACGCGAAACTAGAGGAGGCTTTGCGGAAGAGGGGGGGGTGTGAGCAAGGGCAACATGAAGGAGGGTTACTAAATTTTCCGCAGACAGGGCCCGATAGAACCCGGCGCAACGGTCTGGGGAGTTGAACTCGGTGGATGTTAAGCAGGTGACATGATCAAAAAATTGGGAAAAAAAGCGAAACATGGAAAAGGGAGACGGGGTAGAATTCCTTGATGGCAATAGAGAGCCAAAAAATTTGGTTAGGAAGGGCTGTTCAAACAAACAGGAGGTTTTGCCTTTAAAGGGGAAAGCATCAAGCCCTGCCAGGTCATAAAAGGGGGGGAATCTGGACATCCTTAGCGTGTCGACCAATGCGAAGAAGACACTCGTTGGATTCAACCTTGAACAACACTTAACCCATCGTGGCTCAGAGTCTGAGACTCCTCGCTTCAGCAACTCACGATGTAATCCTAGGAAGGAAAAGAAAGGCGAAATCGGGGGGCTAAAGGGGGGTCTCCAGCTCGTGCAAGGGAAGGTAAGAGTTAGGTAACCGGAAAAGATTGGGGGGGGGGGATTACGAGTCGGGTTGGACCGGGGAGGGCTTATGAACCTGAGGTGAGGTCTTTCGTCCTGCTGTCAAAGGTTTGGCGGGAGGCCCGGAAGAGAGGAATAGTTCAGGCCGAAAGGGAAAGGGGAGCGCATCAGATTTGGGGCGGAAAGCCGAAAAAAAAAAAAGAGGTCGGCCCAAGTTCTTTAAGAATAGAGGCCAGATCAGGAGAAAGGTACGGCGCGACTACAGTTAGGTCAGGAGACGGAATCAGGTATGGGTGCTGGCCACACCATACACTCAAAAAGGAGGGGGGGAAGACCTTGAAAAAGTCCACCCACTCGAGAAAAGGACATACTATTTTCAGGGGGCGGATAACCTAGAAGAGGGAAAATGTGAAGGAGAGGACGTTGCGTCGTACTCAGAAAAAGAGGAACTTCGTAATTAATAAAAACCAGAGATAGAACGCAAGTTGAAGTCAGGTTCCAAAATCAAAGCCTTACACGATGTTCGTAATGGGGGGGAACTCTCTGCCACGAATGGTCAGAAACAACGACGAGGCTTGGACGGCTCAACTATCGAAAAAACATTCAGGTCTAGACGAGTCTGGGAGAAAGTGAAAACGGGGTCGGAGGAAAGCCGGGCTGCCGGGGGGACTGATGCAATACTTAGGTTGTGCGCATAGGGAGGCGCGGACACGACGTCATGGTCGGCTCCGTGGATTCCCAATAAAACCAGAGGGGGTCCATCTCGCCCGAGGGAAAAGACATGACCGTAGGGTTCGTCGACCCAAACTCCAGGAAAAAACCTTTCTGCTGGTTATAAACAGAAGGCGCAAACGTGACCGGGGGCCGTGGATGAGAAAAGGGAAACGGGAAACCTTTAAGGGGATTGCACGACGGACGTCTACTTTAAAATCTAAACCGGCTAAGTCGGACGCTGATTGCGCGGTTCGGGGGGTACCGCACCTTCGGGGCCTTCAAAAGGGGGGTAGAGAGCAACTAGCATCTACTCTTCTGATATCAGGGGCAGCCCAATGAACAGTCCAAAGACCGGGAACGAAAATCGAGTTGTTCCAAAGGGGAGTGGTTTGTTGGGGGGATGTGAAAAAAACTAGGCGATTTAAATAATGAGTGAACCAGTAGTGGGTGAGTATCTAAAGGGAGGGGGGGGCGAACTTTCGGGTAGACGCTAGGTCCACGCTGGGGCCCGAAAAAAGCAGTAGAGATCCACCTCTCATCCAAAGAGAGGGTTGTTAAGGAGAGCTTTCGTACAACGGGTGGAGGGGAGTCAGGGTTTCAGGATTCTGACGGAAAGTAGACACCCACCAGGAGGGAGATGGCATTTATTGTGTAGACCAAGAGACTCCACAAAAAAAAAGTAGTAGTGAAAAAGGGGAGAAACCTCAGGAAAAGAAAGTCTCATCAAGAATGGAAGGGGTGGGGACTGGAGAAAACGCGCCTAAAAACGAAGAGGACCACACGTGGGTACAAAAAAGCCCCAAATCTTCCTTGCTGATCAGGACCCTTGCGCAGACTCTTCTGCGGGTCTAGACCGGACAGAAATTTCCGCGAAGGAGAACCCGAGGGGCAACACTTCGCTCAAATAGTAGACCCGAGTGAAGTACGGGCTTTCACGCGGGAAGAAAAGACAACACGAGAACTCTTGACTCTAGTGACGCAACAGAAACCACCTGGGGAGGCTTCCTTCAAAGCTGACTGGATTGCATCTGCATCAAGAGACGATGTCGGGCGTGCAGTAAGAACAGTGTTTAATTCATCCCGGAACAGGGAGGGGACCGGCACTCGTAAGATTGATCATGAAACGGGGTAGAAAGCCATGCCCTCGAAGATCCAGGAGTTAGGGGGAAGGGGTAAATCTCTTTACGTTTGGAGGGCAGGGGCTATAACCCCCCTGTTAGAAAAACCGATGTTGTACGGCGTCTAAGATACCTAAAAGGGATAAACCTCGGGCTTTGCGGGAAAAAGCAGAGTTTGCTTGAGAATTGTATCGCCAATACGTAGAAGACTATCCACCTCAGAACGTGTTGAAATACTAAGAGTAACGCAAACCGACAAGCGACCGTGTAAAAAAACGGCAAGCGCACTACGCGAGGCGTGGCAGATGACAGGGAGTAGCATCGGGGGTGTTGGAAAAGAAAAAATCCGATGGCAATAGGACGAACAAAAACGGCACTCGATAGGCTGGGAAACAACCGGCCGACATCTGAAAGAGGGGGGTCATTTGGTCCGAGGTGCGCTGACGTGGGATAGAAAACACGAAATCTGTCTTCCCTGGCCCTCTTCCTGTCCTCCGACTAGAGGAGGTTAAAACTAAAGGAGTCTACCGGGAGTTGGAGGCTTTCCATTTGGAAAATCTGGGAACACGATCCTCAAAGGGAAGGAGTACGACGAAAGACGCCTCTTAAGAATGCGTCTCCAGACCTCTAGTATAAAGAAACGTGGGGAAACCTCTATGGGGGGGAAGAAGGAGGAATCAGCACATTCAGGCATACGGAAAAAAACAAGCAGAAGGATTCACGTTACGACCGCCTCCTCCGAATCGAAAAGGGGAAAATAACGTACAGGGTCGTAAAAGAAACGACGCAGAGAAAGGGAAAAAGTTCCGGACAGAAGTGAGAACACTACAAGCGCAACGGAAAGACATAATAACCTACTCCAATATGGGGAACAGGGCCGCAAGATTCGAAGTGAAGATCGCATTCGTGAAGAGAAGGAGTGATTTAAAAGATAGGAAGACGGGGGGAAAGGGTCGGAAACATCCCTAAAGCACGAAACGTCAAATGTTGTCTCAGAACTTTAACATCCAGGGGAAGGCCCCTGTCCTCCATTCATACGTCACTTTGGGAAAAAAGAAAAATCTTCCTTTCGATATGAAGGGCAGAGAAGGGGGTCAGGCCGGAGTTGATCGCAAAAAGGCCCGGCGAAACACCTTTTTTTCACCCTCTAACACAAATAGGTTCTATAGCGAAGTTTGGAATCATTAGTCTAGAGAAAAAAAAGACGGTTGTAATGGTTTCCGTTGAAAAAAACCTGCACCCCCATACCCTATAGATCAAAAGAACGGGGAATCTGTCCCAGAAGAAACGATATCGAGGTGACCGAGGACGTTGGGCAAAACTTAACGGAAAAGGAGGGGGGGGGGCTGTCAACACACCAGCAAAGGGACGAGCCGGCTCAAGAAGATCTTCAAGAAGGGCCAGTCGGACAAAACAATCTGCTTGAATCCGAAAAAGAAGGGGGAGCAAAGGTTGCTTTCCTCCGAGCAGCTCAGGGATCCCCTTGATAAAAAAGGGGAAAAGGGAATTTCAAGCTCTACCCACCCGACGTCCGTCGGTTTGAAACACAAAGCCCCCCCAACCCCCCAACGGGATCGATCTCAAAAAAATTCGAGAAGGGGGAAAGAATGTTGAAGTTTACGTGTAGTTTCTGAACCCTAAAAGGGGGAAAGGAGGGAATTACGGGGAAAGAAAAAAACCCTTCCGTGGAAAGTGGGAACAGGGACTGAAGCTTATAATTCATGGCTCGGACACTGTCTCCTTCCCAAGACCTTTGCTCGAGGCGAAACAGACAAGAGAGAAAGGGCGGGCGTCGGAGGTTTTTACCGACGAAAAAAAACTGGACTAGTGGCCGACAACGTCCTCGGGACCGCAGATAACACCGGCCTATCGTAAGTGCGGGAGAAGGGAAGACGCAATCAGGAAAAAAAAAACGTAAAAGGGGGGAAACATTGAGTCTAGCGGGTTGGAACACAAGGGGGAATCCTCCCACAATGGGGGACCGGAAGAAAAAAGTGGTTGGGTCCACTCTTCTTTGAAAAAAAAGGATTGGGGGAACGCCAAGGCCATAAAAATAAAAAACAATGAATCAGAAGGGGGGGGATGAGATCTGGGCGGGATAGTGCAGAGGAGGGCCAAGGACATCGCATTTAGGCAGTTCATTGACTACACAAAACACGACTCGGGCCAAAATGGAAAAAGAGTGGGTGGGGGGAAGGTGGGGGGGGAAAAGGGGATAAGAGAAGAAGACTGCATCCAAGATTACTTAATGAAGGAACCGGTGGACGATCTTGGGGGGGGGGGGTTCGACCAATGAGGATTACGGGGAAAAGGAAGGGAAGACGGGTAGGATATTTGGCCGGGGTTGCTTGGACTGAGGGGCAGTTCATGTCTTCCTGCACTTCTTCTTGGGAAAATGGCTCTCGAGGGTGGAAAGGTTGGGGGGAGAGGAGGGCTTCATCAGAAGAGACCCTAACAGGGAAAGGGGGACTCGAAGGGTGTGCAGGAAAGACAAACATCGTCGCACCGTGGCCCGGGCGACTCAGTCAGAGAGCCTGTGCGAACGAAAATTAGGTCGTACTCCTTCACCGAACGATTGGGATAGGTGGTCACTGAAAATAGACACAAAACCTACTTCGGGGGGGGACAAGACCAAGATCTTTCGCAGGAAAGCTGCGGCCTTCGGCAGGGAAAGGGAAGCTCTCGTTCCTACGCGGGGGGAAGGAGAACAAGGAGGTAACGCCGCGCATAGGTCGCCATCCAAAGACCATCTATAGGGGGGAAGAAAAGGTCGTGCCCCTACTGGGGGGGAGAGGGACACGTCAAGTTTCCTAAGCTCGAAGGGGTTATGATCGGGAAAAGGGGGGCGGGCGAAAAAACCCCTATTCCCTGGCCAAAAAGGATCACGTTCCACGGGAAGGGATGCGTACACGTCAGAAAGGGGGGGGAGGAGGCCTTGGTCAACGAGGGCTGTCTTCGGTAAACAAAGATGCAGGTCATGAAAATCAACGGAAGATGGGGAGAAGAAGGAGTGAAATACAACGCTTTTGGACCCGACGAAAGGGTGAAAACTATGGTCTGATGTCGGGAGTCGAAAAACAGAAAGGGTCAAACCGCGTCAACACATGATGGGCCTCACGACGGGGGGGGAAGCGCGCTGACAAAATGGAACTGTAACTTATGAGTAGGGAACCGTTGATGCGAGGGCGCCGGCGCGAAGCGTAACTATCTTGAAAGGGCGTGGGCACCTAAAGGGAAACGGAACGTAAAGGGGACAGATAAATGAGAGGACGGCAAAACATCTACAATGCGGGAAATCCGTTCCTAGACAGAAATTCACAACGTCAAAACCCCCCCCAAAAGCGGGCGAGCCGAGAGGGGTTTTTGGGGGGGGGGGTTGTTTGTGGTTGGGGGGGTGGGTGTTTGGTGGGGGTTTTTTGGGGGGGGTGTGGTTTTTTTTTTTTTTTGGTTGGTTGGAGTACATAAAGAGGAAAGCGACCGAAGGCGATGGGGGACGCAGGAAAGGGGGGACAGGTGTAGAAAGAGGCAGACCGTGGTCACATCGGGTCCGTGTCCAAAATGCCGGGGCGAGACCCGCAGATAAGAAGAAAAAGAAAAGACGCTCGTGGGGGACCTGAACGCAGGAAAAAAGATTGGGTGTGCGGACCAAGTGGGTTTGGTGGGGATCGTGGGGGTTCAAACTAAAAGATCGACGGGCAAGGGGGGGGAAATGTGAACACGCCAAGGAACACGAGGAAAAAGGAATTTTGAATTCATGAAATCCGAGCCTCAAAAAACAAAACCACGGAAGAAAAAGAGATTATTTGAAAGCAAGCCACCGGACTTCTCTCTGTTGGGCCAGGGGGGGAAAGAATGTAAAACCTGGTCTATGCAGGAAAAGTGAACACGACTTTTCAAACTGGTCGCCCCAAGCAGTTGCGACAGTCAAAACCCGACGTTTTTCATGATTTCTCTAATGAGGGGACTCGAAAGGAAATCCCTGTCAAAAGTCGGGAAGACCCGATGTGACATCGCCTCACCAAGAAGCCCGCTTGGAAGGTCAAGACATCGCCTCGGGAAGACGCAGAAAAGACCTGAACAAGAAGGTACTCCAAACTAGGGCACGGGTCTATTGGGGGGATAAATCGATTTAAGTCGCAAATCAAAATCTCTAAGGAAAGAGGCCTCCTCTAACGGGTTGTGGGGAAGGAACGGTAGTACGTCAGGGAACGAGAGGACCGACAAAAAAACAGACGCCGGGAACTAAAAAATTAAAACCGCCCTCGAGATCCTGAAAGGGGGGGGCGGGAAAGTTAGTCCTAACAGAGAAAGGTGGAAAGGCAATGCGGGTGTAAAACCACGCGGTTCAGAGGGAAAAACGGTCATGCTCGGGGGGAGCGAAGACAAGGCACCTGGTCGAACAAAGCAGGGTGTTTTAATAAGGCCTTGTGCCGAAAAGGCTATCAGCTCGTGGCACCTGCCACACGACTGGGAACGAAAGCAGAGTGGACCGAAAAACCGGAGAACTGTCAAAGGCAAAGAGACCATCACATGGAAAGATACACCTTTCACTCCTCGAGAAACAGTTAGGGAAAAACCAAAACGCTAAACAAAGAGGGAGGGGAGGGAAAACATGAAGTCCATTCGGAAGAAACGACCCGGCTAACAAAGAGAGGGTGAGGGAAACGTTCGTTTGAGGGGGGGGAGAGGGGGCTCGCCCCGTCCCCGGGCTGGGAGGGAAGGGAAAGTAGTGTACATTTAAAAAGCCGA
>Ga0179593_1641359_pt1 | contig 21301 bp, 30 predicted proteins | sample CZODoug2_1_08_16_FD_185931 | JGI IMG/M metagenome (GOLD analysis project Ga0179593, IMG submission 185931) | Vadose zone soil fungal communities from Angelo Coast Range Reserve, California, USA - CZODoug2_1_08_16fungal (PacBio error correction) | ecosystem: Environmental > Terrestrial > Soil >...
TCTCTTGTCCCCTTCATGGGGGGGGAAAGGAAAGAGAAAAGGGGTGTTGGTTGAGTGTAGGGGTAAACTTCTTTCCCTTACCATAGGAAAAATGACAAGGGCCTTTTCCCTCTCTAATAAGGAAAAACATGGCCTTTGCTGTAAGAAAAGGGGGGAACGCTTGAGGAGAGGGGAGAGTTTCAGTGAAGCTATTGCGTTCCGGAGTCGGCCGAAAAAAAGGAAAGGGGAAAAGGGGGGGAGGAGACATAAACCGGAAAGAAAAGGCCTCCGCCATCACGAAGAGTTACGCACTTTTTTCCGTCCTCGGGAGAAAAAAGGGGGGAATGGGGGGGGAAGGAAGAAGGGAAGCATTGCAGGATTTCACTCTCGAGGACGGAAAGGGAGAAGGGGGAAAAAGGTTGCGATTGGTGTATCTGCAGGTTTTCAAATGGGAAAAAAGAGGGAAGGGAGCGGGCGAGATTTTACCGGAAAGAAAAGGGGGGGAAGGGGGAAAAAGGGCCAAAAAAAAATCCCCGCCCCCTTCACCCCTTTTTTGTAAGAGGGGGGAAAAAAAGGGAGGAAGATTCGGGAGGGGAGGGACACTGCATCTGCAAATATTTCCCCCTTGATTGTTCCAGCTCAGGGAGGGGGGAAAAAGGGGGGGGAGGAAAAAAAAAAAATAAGGAGGGGGAAGGAGAGGAAACTCAAAGGGGGGGGGGGGAGGGAGGAAAACTTTCTGCCTTCCCCTCCTTTCACACGAATTGAACAATCAAAAGAAGAAGAGAGCAAAGATTGCCCCTTGGGTTTTTCCCGGTTTTTCAAGTCTTCCCTCTCAGTAGCTTGCCGGCCCTGCGGAAAAAAGGGAAAAAAAAAAGGGTGGGGGGGGAGGGTTAAGAGGGGAAGGAGAGGGTGCAACAATCCTAACCTCATTTTACTCCCCTGGAAATTGAGCGTGGAGAGAGGGGGGGGGGGGAGGAGAAAAAAAGGGAGGGCAAATTCTTGAAGAAGGGAAAAAAAGAGGAGGGGGGAAGAAAAAAAAGTTGATAAATTCACAAAAGATTGTTTTTTCCTTAACCTTCTTCCCGATCTTACCTAGGCGGGAAAAAAAGAAAAGGGGGGGGAGGAAAGAAAGAAAAAAGAAAAAAGAAATCATGAATGTCCCCGCGGTAAATCGCTTACCTCTTACATGTACCCAACTTTCCCTGCAGGAAGTAACCTGGAGAAAAGAAAAAGAGAGGGGGAGGAAGAGCACGCAGGGAAGGGAAAAAGATTCTGCGCAGACGGCGGAGAGCTGACTACTGTTTTGGACCAACCTGAAAAGAGGGGAAGGGGGAGGGAAGGGGGAAAAGGGGGAAATACCCAAGGGAAAGAAAAAGGGGGAGTAAAGGGGTTTTGAAACCTTTCCCTCCAACGGGCAGGAAGGGCAAAAAAAAAAAAAGGGGGGGAAAAACTAAGAGGAGGAAAAAGAAGGGGACGTTATACCGTTTTTTTTTGCCCTTCTCTTAAGACGGCAACCAAGGAGGGAAAAAAAAAAAGAGGAAAAGAAGGGGAAAAAGGAAACCCGGGAAAAAAAAGAGGAAAAAAAAAAGGGAAAAAAGGCCCGACGTTTATTATCTCACACTCTTTCCACACAATTAAGCACGAAAAGAAAAAAAAGGGGGGGGGGAAGGGGGAAAAATCCTTGGAAGGGGAGGGGGAAGGAGTGCGGGGCACGTTGGCTGCTTCCGATTCCTTCCCTAAAACCAAACACGCCGCGAACTTTTTCCAACAGCAAGAGGAAAGGGGGAGGGAAGAAAAGGGAAGGGGGGGGGGACGTTGAAGAAAAGGGGGGGGGGAAGAGAAGCGCTTGTCGAATGGCCCAGATCTAATTCCCTGCTTTGCAGAACCTCGAAGAGGGGAAAAAGGGAAAAGGGGGGGGGGGTTTGAAAAAAAAAAGGAGTCTCGAATTTAATTTCCCATCACTTTTCCTTCCCTGAGCGGGGTTGAACCGGGACAAAAAAAAAAAAGAAAAAAAAAAAAAAGGAAGGGGGAGAAAGATACTCTCACAAAAAAAAGGGGGAGGAAGGCACTGTTTGGAGAAAATATGCTCGGAACGCCGTTTATTTTTTCCCGGCCGGACGTGTCAAGAAAAAAGAGGGGGGAAAGGAGGAGGGAGAAAAAGAGGGGGAGGGGACAGGGGTTTATTTTCGGAAACCCAACATCTCCGTTTTTTTTCCCTTTTTCTTTCCTAAATCGATTTGCAACCCGGAAAAAAAGAGGGAGGGAAGGAAGAGAGGACCATGAGGAAAAAAGAAGGAGAAAAAAAAGAGGGTCAACTAACAAACCCACATCCATTTTCTCGCCGCGCTTCGAGAGACTGGGGAAGAAGGGAAAAAGGAGGGGGGTTTGGGGGGGGAGGGAGACGCCCACAAACTCCCTCCCCCGTTTGGCCCGCACGCCAGGCAGAAAAAGGAAAAAAAAAGGAAATGGAAAGAGAAACCCTTTTGGGGGGGGGGAGGGGGGAGGAGGTTCCTTCTTTCTCTTTGGCTTAATGTGTTTGGAGGGAGGGGGAGAAGGGTGAGGGGGGGGACCGGAAAGAAAGGGGGGGGAGGGGGGAGGGTTTGAAGGGAACCTGAAAATTGTTTAATCTTTTTTCCTTCCCCCTTGGGGATTGGAGGAAAGGGGAAGAAAAAGTGAAAGAGAGAAAAAAGGGAAGAAGGAAAGGGAACTTCCACCGACCTTCTTTCTTTTCCCTTGAAAAAAAAGGGGTCGAAGATGGAGAAGGGGGAAAGGAAAAAAGGGAAAGGAAAAGGGGAAAAAAAAACCACTTCCATAGGAAAGGGGGAAGGGAAGGGGTTTATCTTCACCTCTCTCTCCTTACCCTTCATCCGAAATCGAGGGGAGGGGAGGGAAAGTTGGGGAAAAAAGGGGAGAGAGAAAAGTATGCGCATCTTCCGTTTGGAAGCGCTCCTTCGTAGAGGAAAAAAAGATCAAAGGGAGTGCGCCAAAAAAATCCTTGAGCCGTATTTTGTCCAAGGGTGGAAAAAAAAAAAAGGAAAGGGGGGAAAGGGGGGTGGGAAAAGGACGAGTAAGCTCTTTTCCCCTCGGCGACAAACAAAGGGAGGGGGGGCGAAGGGGGGGGGGGGGGATTTTTTTTCTTCGAATAAGCCCCGACAAGGAAGGAGGAGGAGGGCGCATCAGGGGGGGGAGGGAACCCATCTTTCCTGTGAATTCTCAAGTTGGGGTTCCGTCATTCAGGAAAAAAAAGAAAAGAGACCAAAGGAAAGACGAGCCAGTTTTTCGTTTACCGCTTCCTTTTCAACGAGAAAAAAAAAAAAACAATCGCGTCAAAGAAAAAGGAAAGGAAGTGAACGATTTGTAAAGGGGGGGGGGGGGTGTTTTTGTTTTTTTTTTTTTTTAGTCGGAAAAGAAAGGAGGGGGGGGGGGGCCGGATTCAGGGAAAAGGGGAAAAGGAAGGGCGTGTTTCAAGCCGCCGCCCTCTGCCCTTTCGCGAAATTCCTTAAAAAAAAAAAGGGGGCCAGAATTTAAAAGGAGGGGAGAGGGGGGGTGGACAATTCGTGTGCGAGTTCCCTCCCCTCCCCTTTTTTTTCCGAGCGCATCAATGTTTTAAGGGGGGAAGAGGGCCAAAGGAGAGAGGATTCTGGAGGAAAAAAAGAAGAAGAAAGGGGGGAATCGTGAGCAACGTTCATTTCTCCTTTCCACCAACTTTCCGGGAAAAGGAAAAGAGAAAGAAGGAGGAGAAGTACTAAAAAGTGTCTCTTCCCCCCAAGCCTTTGGAACACTGTGGAAAAAGAAGGATTTTTTGGAAGGGAGTTCTCTCCTCCTCCTCCCCGGAGGAAAAGAAAGGAAAAAGAAAAAAGGTAACATTGAAACCCTAAATCTTCACCCTTCTAATCATCAAGGGGGAAGAAAAGGGGGGGGGGGAGGAAAAGTTGGGAGAAATCGAGATGAACTCATCCATGCGTTCAGCCGGAAGAAAAAAAAGAGGAAAGGAAAGAAAAAAAAGGTTTGCCCGTACCTCTTCGGATTGCCTTTTCGGGAAGCCGAACAGGGAAAAAAAAGGGGGGAGGTTTTGGGAAAAAAAAAAGGGGAAAAAGAAAAGTGGCTCAATAATTGTTATTCCCTCAACTTAACCGCGTTGACCCGAATGGAAAAAGAAAAAAAAAAGAATTCAAAGGGGGAAAAGGAACGAAACATCTCCTCTCTTAAACACGCCCTTGAACGAAGAGGGAAAAAAAAAGGAGAGGCGCTTCCAATCCCGCCGGTCCGTTTGCCGTCAAGAAAAGGAGGGAGAAAGGAAAACAAAAAAAACGCGTCTCAAAAGGGAGGGGGGAGGGGTGAAAGAGCCCCCTATTAAGACGGAAGATAATGATTCTTTTTAACCTTTTTTGCTCCCCCCTAAAAGGGGGAAAAAAGAGAGGGACCCTTTTAGGAAAAAGGGAAGGGGAAATTTCTTGTTTCCTCTCGAAACGTGGGGATGGTGGAAGGGAAGGGGGGAAAATCCCCGGCTTCCGAGCGGATTTCCCTTTTCCCGAGCCCACGAGAGAGGCCGGAAAGGGGGGGGGGAGAAAGAGAACAATGGCGGCCCTCCGCGAATTTGGCGTTGCGCCCGCACGACGAGGGAGAAAGGGAAAGCACTTTGGGGCGGGGAAGAAAAAAGAGGGGCCCCGCCCGCCTGTTACATCTACGCCACGCGCCACTCAAAAAAAAAGAAAAAAGAGGGAGTTTACAAGAAAAAGGGAAAAGAAAAAAAAAGCCGCCTTTTCTCTCCTTTTTCCGTGCCGTAAAAAAAGAAGAAGGGTTGAAAAAAAAAAAAAAGAGGGGAACGCAATTTTCTTCTCACTTGGAGGGGGAAAAAAGCCGAAGGGGAAAAGGGGGAGAGAAACGGCCCCGGGCTTTAGTCCAATTTCCCCGCTCCCGAGGAAAAAAAAAGGAAGTTGAAAAAAGAAGAAAAAAACGAGAAAGCCCCTGGTCCCCCGTGTGCTTTTCGCCTGGAAGGGGAAAAAGCAAGGGAAAAAAAAGCCCCTTCCCCCTACCGCAGCGCCAAAGGGAAAAAAAAAGAAAGAAAAAAAATCGGAGAAGGGGGGAAGGAGCGCGTCCGCAAACCAATTCTTCTGGCAAATTTATAAGAAGGGAAGGAAAAAAGGGGAAGGGCCCGGTGAGGGAAAAAAAGGACGAATCAGAGCATCGGGAAAGGGAAGAGGAGGCTGTCCCTCCTGGAAGTTATCAAGAAAGGGGAAAAGGGAATTTTTTTTGTCCTTTTTCCCTTTCCCCCGGGCGTGGTCGCCCACCGGTAAAAAAGAAAAACACACCGTAAGAAAGGAGAAAAAAAAAAGGAAAGGAAGGAAAAAAAGTGCCTTTGTGGCTCCGCCTGTCCAATCTCTCATCAAAAAATCGTCTACACAGGGTAAAATTCTGGGGAGAAGAAAAGGAAAGAAAAAGAGGGGGGGGAGGAAAGGGGTTGGAAACACCTCGTCCCCAGGAAAAGGAGAAGGAAGGGGGAAAGAAAAAAAGAAATAGAAGAGCTTTAAGGGAAAAGAAAAAAAGAAAATGAGAGATTGAATTCCACTCGCCTCTCCTTTTTCGCATGCGCTGATCCACCAGGAAAGAGGAAGAGGGGAAAGGGGGGGGGAAGGCCTGGGGAAGAGGGAAGGAGAGAGAGCTCCGTAATTTTCTCTCACTTCGAAGGGGGGGGGGAAAAAAGAAGAATGGAGAAAATCTCTCCTGAAAAGAGGGGAAGAAAAAAACCGTGCTTTCTTCACTCCCCGAGGGGAAGGAAGAAAAATAAAAGATTTCAAAGGGGGGGAAAGGGGGGGAAGCAAGAAGGTTTTTTTCCCTCTTAAACTCTTGGATGCAAAGAAAAAAGGGAAAAAAAGAAGATTGCTTGCGGTTTCTAATACCCGCATAAAGGAAAAAGAAGAAAAGGAGGGGGGGTCGAGAAAAGGGGGGGGGGGGGGTTCCGGGGTCCCCCCTCCTCCCCCATTTCCTAAGAAAAAAAGAAAGACCCACGGGAGAATGGAAGAGGTTCCAAGTAATCCCCAGTTTTACCATAAACTCCCCTTCCTGGTCCCACCCCCATGAAAGGGGAAAAGGGAGAAAAGAGTCCAGGGAAGGGGAAAAGAAAAAAAAAAAAAAAAACACGACCCCATCTTTCATAAAAAAGAGGGGGTCGGGGGAAGGGGGGAAACCACGCCACGAAAGAGAAGAAAAAAGGGCTTGAACCGTCAATCATGGAGTTACAACACCCGTCTCTTCACCAATCTTTTCTCTTCTCAACTTGGGTCCAACTATTTTTTCCGGGGAAGGAGAATAAAATCCCTTTCAAGAAATGAAGAAGAAAAAAAAAAGGAGAAGGAAGATTAAAATTATATTATCTTCCTTCCTGTTTTTAGGAAGAAAAAGAAAAAAAAAAAGAAGAAAGAAGAGGGGACAATCTTAGCGCCCTCTTGGGGGGGGAAAAGGGAGGGGGGGGGGGAACGAAATTATTTTCCGGTTCCACTCACACTATTTATATGTATTGGGATGTTGACGGAAGAAAAAAGGGGGAAGAAAGATGGGGAAGGAAAAAATTGTTGAAAGGGAAGGGGGGGGAAAAAGGGGGGAAAAAAAGAAGAACATTTATTGTGGACCAGTCCCTTCCTTTTCCTTTTTCCACTGGGGATTACGGGAAGAGAAAAGAAGGGGGAAGGAAAAAGGGGGAAAAAGAAAAGGACAAAGGAGGGGGAGGAGAGGCGCCGGCCTTGGGGCCTGAAATCGTTTCTAACCTGCAGACAAGCGGATTAAAAGAAAAAGAGGGGCAAGTTGCAAAGAAAAAGGGAAGAGGGGGGAAAAATCATGCTTTTCAATCACACTTCAAAGGGGAAAAGGGGGGAGGGAAAGGGATGAAAAAGAAGGGGGGGGGGGGGGAGCGGCCCGTGAAAAGCGCGATTTTTCCCTCACTCCCTCTATTGACGGAACATTAAAAGGGGAAGGGAAAAAAATTTACTAGGAGGGGAAGGGGGAGGGAGGAGGATGCATTTCCCTTAAAATCTTACCCTCAAACCGGGAGCGCTGAAGGGGGAAAGGGGAAAGGAAGGGGAAGACATCGAGAAAAGGGGGGGGGACAGGGGGGAAGGAAGCGCGGCCTAGTGCTTTTTTACCTCTTATTCCTGAAACACCGATGGCAAGAAAGGAGGGAAAAACGTCCCAGGAGAAAAAAAAGGGTGGGAAAATCCATTGGATCCTCCCCGAACAGAAATTGTGGAAAAAAAAAAAAAGGGGGGGGGTGGAGGAATCAAAAAAAGAAGGGGGGGGGGGTCGAAGTTGCTTTAATTTTTTTCTTCTGCCATCGGTGGGAAAAAAAAAGGAAGGGGGAGAGAAAGCAGGGGACCCTATCAGAGGGGGGAGGAGAAAGAAAGGACCGTAACCCTGAAATTCTAAAATTTTTCCCTAATTATAACGGCGGGAGCAGAAGGAGAAGAAAATCTTAGGGGGGGAAGAACTGCCTGCCTTTTCCCCCGACCCGACGAAGGTCCGGAGAAGGAGGGGGAGGGAAAAGGAGGGGGGAAAGGGGGAAAAAAGGGTCCTTCGACGATTTTGTTTTACGCGGTGGGGGGGGGGGGAGGAGGGGCGGGTTTAAAAAGAAGGAATGCCTTTCGTTACCTTTAATGCACTTTCCAGCTAACACCCGGGGGAAGAAGGGAAAGAGGAAGGGGGTCCAGGGGAAGGGAGGAGAGGAAAATTTGTTCTCGCCGTTTTTCTTTTAACTCAGGCCTAGAAAGAAAAGGGGAGGGGAGTAAGAAAAGTGTACTAAAAGGGGGAAGGGGAGAGGGGAACAAATTCTTCCACCTCTTTCTTGACGGCACGGAAAGAATAGGGGAAGGGAGGGAGAAAAAGGCCCTTGGGGGAGGGGGGGAAAAGGAAAGGCTTTCATTTCCTTTCACATTTAACTCTTGCGGGCGCTGGGCGGGGGAGGAGAAGGAAAGGAAAAAGGGAGTTTCTATGACGAAGAGAGGGGGAGGGAGGACGCAAATTCCTTCCTTTCCCATTCCCCGCAATGTTTCCTTATAGAAAGGGGGAAAGGAAGAGGTAAAATAAATCGAAAGGAAAGAGGTCCGCATATCTTGTTATACCCATAAATTCTCTATACTGAAAATAATAAAGTAGGAGATGAAAATAAGGGGGGAAGAAAGAGGGGGGATGGAAAAGAAAGGGTCGCGACAGAAAAAAAGGGAAAAAAAGGGCAAAAAAGAAAAAAAAGAAGAAGATTCGTCCTTCATGGCGCGGCACCGCGAACAGAAATGTCTTTTCCTAATCGTTTTTTTTTGTTGCGGGAGGAAAAGGGGAGAAGAAAAAAGGAGGGAAAAAAAAGAAGCGTGCGGGGAAAAGAGGGAGGGGAGGGGGAAAAGGGATGACTGTGAATCCTCCCGTTTTTTCATTCTTTTTTTCTCGCGGGAGATTGTGAAGAGAGAAAGAAGGGAGGAGGAAAAATTCGCAAAAAGGGGGAAAAGGAGGAATCAATATTTTTGGATCACTTTTTTTTATATTCAACTAAAACCGACAAGAGGCGGAGAAAAGGGAAAGAGGGGTGACCTTCTGGGAGGGGGGGAGAAGGAAAGGGAAAAGGGATTTTGTTCTCTTTTCGAAAGAGAAAAAAGGGAAGGAAAGTTTTGAAAGGGGAAGGAGAGGAGGGAAGATTATCTTCCTTTTAAATTCAGAAGAGGGAAGGGTGAAAAGGGGTAACTGGAAAAAGGGGAGCCCGATCTTTGTCCGCTTTCGAGGGGGGAGAAAAGGGGAAGGGGTTTTGGAAAAAGAATCAAAGGCTTGGCCGCGCCCGTGATGCAAGAAACGGAGGAAAAAGGGAAGAGTTGGAAAAGGGGAAGGGGAAGGGGGCTCACCGGAGCGGAACCCTTTTTTCGGACTTGATGTGAGGAAAAAAAAAAAAAAGGAAAAAAAGTGATGGGACTCTCGGGGGGGAAACAAGGGAAGACTCGCCCACACTGACAATTTAACCATCCTCCCTCAACCTCCCGTCCAAGAGAGGGAAAGGAGATGAGGGAAGGAGGGAGGGGGGAGGGGGAAAACCTCCCTTTCTACTTAATATCCATCTACAACACCTTGTTTGAATTGAAGAAGAGGAGGGGAAGGGGGGAAGACAAAGATTTATCCTAGAGAGGGAGAGGTAAAAGAAATTGTCTCTATCATCACGTATCGTTTAAAGTCCTTTAATATTTTTCCTGCCAAAAGCCCTCGCGGAAGAAGGAAAGGAGGGGAAAAAAGAGGGAAGAAGGGAGGAGAAAATTCTCGGGGGGGGGGGAAAAAAGAAAGGAAGATGGGAGATTTATTCCCGCGAAATCAACAACCATCTCACAACCTAATCATTTGAAAATTGTAGGAGGGTGAAAAGTGAAAGGAGGGAAAGGAGAGGAGAATACCTGGAAGAGGAAGGGGGGGGGGGGAAAAGGAAGGAAAAATGGCGTATTCCCCCGTTCCCACTCGGAAATTTACGAATTATCTCTTTCCCCCCTCCATCTGCGGCAATACGGCGGGAGAAAGGGGGGAAAAGAAAAGAGATAGATTAATGTGTAAGGGGAGAAAGGGGAAAAGGGGGAAAAAGCGTGCATGTCCTTGACTATTCCTTGTTTAAATAAAAGACACAGGGGCAAGGAGAAAAAAAAAGAGAAAAAGGTGTTTAAAAAAAAAAGGGGGAGGGGAAGAAGGTGCCTGGTGGAAACTTGATCCTTGTGCCCTTAAATCGTAAAGACGCAACCACGGATTGAAAATAGGGGAAGAAAGGAAAGGAAAAGGAAAGATGTCCAAAAGAAAAAAGAAGGGAAAGGAAAGTATATCCTAAACTTGCGAAAACAGAAAAAAAAAAGAAAAAAAAAAGGAGGGGGGGAGAATTAATGTTGGGGGAAATGGCGATACGTTGGGTCCCCCCCTTCTTTTCTTCCTTTGCCTGGAGTGGCGGAAGGGAAGAAAAGAAAAAAAAAAAAAAAAAAAAGACTAAACAGGAAAGAAGAAAAAGAGGAGGGAAGCCCCGCTCGAGCGCTGCTATCAATTTATTTTTTTTGTTTACTGTGACCAAGTTGGATCTCGGGGAGGGGAGGGGAAAAAGAAGGAGAAGGAGCGGGTGCAAAACCTCCGCAGCTCCTGTTTTTTTCATCGATTTTGGAGGGGGGGGAAGAAAGAAAAAAAAAAATTCTCTAGAGGGGGGGAGGGGGAAGGGGTTTTTTTTCCCTTACCGAGCCGGCAAAGGGGGAAAAAAAAGGGAGAAAAAGGAAAGGGGGAGGGAAAGAGAAGCAACAAAAAAAAAGGGGGGGAAAAGGGAGAGAAAAGGGAAGGATGGTCGTTGGGGAGATATTTCCGCTTAACGCCTTTGATTTCCCTCCTTACTTTTTTCAAAGCAGAAATAGGAAAAGAAAAAGAAGGAAAAGGGTTGAGGGAAAAAAGAGAGGGGGGAAACAGGGGGGATTATAAATCGATATTCACACCTTCTCTTGTGAGTTTGCTGAAAAAGAGGGAGAAGAAGAGAAAGGACTACAAAAAAAGGGAAAAAGGAAAAATCCATGCTTGCCGTCCGCCTCTCTCTAATCTACCTGACGGAACCTCGGGGATGAGGAAGAAGGGGAAAGTTGTTTTTTCAGACGAGCTCAGAGAAAGGAAAGAACTCCAGGCAAAGCCAGCAGATTTACCCACTTCAAATCCTCCCATCTTCAAAATTCTAGAAATAAGGGGGGGGGGAAAAAAAGGACCTGTGGAGGGAGGAGGGAGGAGGGTAATTGGTTGTTCTCAAGTTTTCTCTCATACTTCTTACCCTTTTAGTTTGGGAAAAGGGGGGGGGAGAATAAATGGGTGAAAGAGTAACCCCCCTGGGGAAAGGGGAAGGAAAGGGAAGGAAAAGAAGTGTGTTCCGTCCTTAACGATCCTCCAACTTTAATCCATTACACAAGGAAATGACGGGGGGAAGGGGGGAGGAAGAGAGGGGGGGGAGGGGAAAAACTTTCCGGAAAGGAGGGAAGGGGGGGAAGGAAAAAGGGAAACCACGGCATATTTCCATTTTCCTTTTCCACTTTTTTTTTTTGTGAAAAAAGGAGAGAGAGAAGGGAGGTTTCCGGGGGGGAGAAAGGGGGGGGGAAAAAAAACCTTATTCAAGCTCTCCTCCCCTTATTCTCATATGAGGGGGAAGAGAGTAAAGAAAAAGAAAAAAGAGGGAAAGGGGGGATGCTGTGGGGGTGTCCTTCAAAAATCCTTGTAAAGAGTAAGTGGAAAAAGAAAGGGGGGAGAAGGAACGGAAAGAGGGGAGGGTGGGGGGGGGGTTCCCCATGTACTAAATTAAGCTTCTTTACAGCGGAGAAAAAGAAAAAAGGGAAAAGGGGGTGAAAATTTCGGAGGAAAAAAAGAATAATTCATGATGGCCGCAACTCGAATGGAGAGAAGAGGGAAAGGGAAATTGAGAAAACTTTTGGGGGGGGAGGAAGGGGGAAGACCCTTCCCAGCGGTAATCTTTCTTGAAATATTTAAAGAAAGGAAAAAAAAGAGAAAGGGGGGGGTACTTGAAGGAAGAGAAAGAGAGGGAAAGTAGGCTCAATCCATGTGCCGTCCCCCCTTCCTGTTTCGAAAGTGGGGGGAAAAAAGAAGGGAAAAAAAGCGGGGACAGCCAAAGGAAAAACTGTTTTTAGCGGAGAGGGAAGGAAGGAAAGAGGGTTTTTTCAAATCAGCCTGCAATCTCCTTCGCGAAGAGAAAAAGGGAAAAGAGGAGGGGGAGGTCTGAAGGGGAAGGGAGGTGGGGGTTCAAATTTTCTTTGTTCACTCATTCCCAGAAAGGGGTGAAGGAGGGGGAAAAGGGGCGAGGCATTGAGAAAGGGAGGAAGGGGGAGACATCAAAAGTCCCCTACATTCCCCGCTCTTTGAGCAAAGGAATGAGAAGGGGAAGAAAGAAAGAAGAGAAGGCCGCGGGGGAAAGGAAAAAAGAAAAAAAAAAGGGGAGCAGGGAACCAAGGCCTTTTTTGTAACTTTTTTTTTCATCACAGGAACCCAGGGAAAAAGGAAGGAAAAGAGCAGACAGGACACCAGAAAAAAGGAGGAGGTGGTAAAATGGGAAAAACCTTCCGAGGAAAAAATAGATCCATCACCTTCATATATCTACCTCTTTCTCCTTTTACCGAGGGAAAGAAGAGGAAGAGTGGAAATCATCCATGAGTTTTTCCAGCTATCCCCATCCTCAAATCCTCTTCATTGAATGGCAAGAAAAAAGGAAAGGGAATGTGAGATGAAGGTGGCAGTATCAGGAGAGATTATTTTCTTTTTCTTTTTCCCCTCTCCACCCCAATACAGGGGGGGGTAGGAAAAAGAGGTGGAAGGACGAAAACTGAAACCTCTTTTTTCTCCTTCGCCGACAGAAAAGAGATAGAAAATCTGATGAAAAAAAAGAAAGGGAAAAGGAAACCCCCTTTTTTCCACATCCCCATTTTTCCCTCTTAATTCAAGCAGGATAAAGAGGGAGGGAGAAAGAAAAAAGAGAAATAAAGGGGGAAAAATCCAAAAGGAAAAGGGAAAAAAAAAAGGATTTCGCAAGCCATTCTGGTTCGCTTTTTTCCTCTCCCTATTTAAAACGAAGAGAATGATTACGTGGGAAAGGGGAGGGGAAAGGGCGGACAGAAGTGAGGGTAACCCAAAAACGGAAAAAGGGGAAAGGAAATGTTCTGTTCAGTCTCACTTTTTATATTTTTCCTTCCCCTCGCGATCGGGGTCTAAGAGCAAACCTGAGTGGAGGGAGAGGGATGGAAAAACCCCTCTCAACTACAATATCACTTCTCCCGACCTGCGGTGGGTGGAGGGAGAGGGAAGAAATGTGACAGCAGCAAAAAGGGAAAGAAAAGAGCCCTTGCCCCCCACTTTTTCGGCTTTCCTATCATTTGCCCGGAAACGAGTTCCTGCAAGGAAAGGGGGGGAAAGGGGAGGGGGAGGTACTAAAACGCCCCCTTTTGCGAGAAAAAGGGAAAAAAGGGAAAAGAAGGAGGGGGGGGGGAAAGGAAAATCGACAACGCAATTTTTCGTTCCGTAAAATGGGAAAGGAGACCAAGATTTTCAATCCGAAAGGGGGAGGGAATGAGGGAAAGGACCCTTGCTATTCCCCAATTTCTGCTCCCCTCTCAATAGAAAGGAGGGAAGAAAGGAAAAGCACCATCCAAAGGGAGGAAGGATGTCCAATCATCACGTGTACTTCCATCCCACATTTTTAAGGAAGAAAGAAAAAAAGAAAGAGAAAAGTATACCAAAGGGGAAGAAATAAAACCTATCAAACCAAATCTTATAAGGAAATTGGTCGGGAAAGAGGAAGAATAGAATCGTCCAAGGGTTCGTAAGAAGGGGGGAAAGGGAAGTAGGAAAAAAGCTAAATCTAAAATCTTGGAAAGGAAGTGAGAGGGGAAAGAGAAAAGTTGGTTTAAAGGTTCCCCTGGGGGGGGGGAAAAGGGGAAGGGGGGAGGTACCTCCACTTCAAAGAAGCGATCATTTCAACCTTTATTTCGCTCCCAGAAGAAGAAACCTTAATATCTCTCCTACCACTATTGGACAGAGAAACGGGGAAGGAACGGAGGAAACACCGGCTTGTGGCTTTCTCCCTTCCAAATCTCTGCAAAAAAGAGGACAGGGAGAGGGGGAGGGGAGAGAAAAAGGGGATTTCAAGCCAAATATTGGGTTTTAATCCCTTGCCTGGGAGGGGGGGGTGTGGGAAGAAAGCGGAATCGGTTGGGCCACAAAATAAAAAGGGGACAAGGACAGAAGCTCTTCCTTAAAAAAACTTCAATGAACAATGAAAAAAAAGATCAACATGGAAGGCCAATTCTCCCTTAATCCACCATTAATAGAAGAAAAGGGGAGGGAAGAGATGGAAAAGGGGGGGGGGAGCATTCCTTTTGGCACGGAAGGGGGGAAAGGAATAACGTTTTTTTTAATTTTTTTTTTCCCTCATCTCGCCGTTGCGCAATCGGCGCCAGAAAAAATCCCGCGTCGTCACCCCTTCAATAAAAAAAATGGCACTGAGACAAGACAAGCCTACTTTCCCCTTTCCTTTTCTTTCAATCTGCCGGAAAGGTGTTCCCCAAAAAAAAAAACCGAGTTGGAGGGACCTGGGTCTCCCACTTCCTCGGAAAGGGGGAAAAAATCTAAGCCACCGCCCGAGGGACCAGAGCGCGCCTGCCTCCTTTTTTGGGTTCGACGGTGAGAAAGAAAATTTCTCTAAGAGTTTCCACTCCCGCCACTGGCAAGTCCCCTACAGAAATGAAGGAAGAAAAAGGGGAAAAAAGAAATGCGAAAAGGGGGAAAAGGACAAGGAACGTAAGTGGCCAATCACAAACTAACCCAGATGGAATTGCAAAAGGGGGGAAAAAAAGTCGGTTGCCCAAAAAAAAAACTTCCAACATCCAATTCCTCTCCATCTTTTTTGGCGGGAAAAAAAAAAGGAAACAACACCTCTCGTGAAAGAGGGGGGGAGGAGAAGAATTTTGCCACGATTTCTTCCCCGTGGCAAAAGGAGGAAATAAGAAAGAAGAAAAAGTCACTGCAATCTCTAAAAAAAAAAAAAGGGGGGGGGGAGAGGAAAAAAGAGAGGAAAGACTTTAAGGCATTTTTCGCAGCAATGCAAGAAGAGGGGGCCAATATCAATCAGAGGGTTATAGCGGCCGGGGGAGGGAAACAGAAAATGGAATTGAGTGGAGGGGCCGCGGGTCTTTTTTCACCCGAAACCAAGGGGTTTCCAGGGGCACACGCTGGTCTTTCTTTTTTCCCCTTTCCCGTGCGGGAAGAAAAGAAAAAAAGTGATGGGGAAAGGGGAGGGACCGGTTCCTTTGTTCAACTTGTGAATGAATGGGATGACCGGGGAGGAAGGTTGACACCTCTTCTCCCTTTTCCGACTCCGAACACCGAAAAAAAAAGGGAGGCAGGCACGCGGGCGCGAAGAAACGTGGGTTCCTTATCTGTTTTTCGAACCCTGCAGCAAGAGGGGGGGAAAGGGAACCAACGACTCCCCCTCTTTTTCCCTCTTGCTGTCAAGAGGGGGAAGAAGGAAAAGGGGGACGTAGCTGGTAAGGGGCCATTGGGGGGAAAATGGACAGGGAAATACCGACTCTTATTTTTGTTTTCTTCCCTTTTTATCTCTTATTTTGACAGGAACAAAAAAGAAGGATAGTGAGAGAAAAAAAGGAAAAGGAGAGAGACGCGCTGCAAAATCTCTCTTTGCATTTCCCTGAAAAAAGCGGAAGGAAGGAAAGGGAATTCAAGAGGCAAAATGCAGGAAATGAAGGGGCCAGTGGAATTCATCGCGGAATTTTAATTACCTTTTTTTTCCGGAGCGCGGAAAAAGGGAAAGTGAGATCAGTAGATCAACCACCCATTGATCCACCACTATTTGATGGAAAAAAGAAAAAGGAAAAGAAACGAGGGGAAACAATGTTGGCTAGAAAACCTATTGGGGTGGGGGGGGGGGGGGTTCTGGGAGGGGGAGGGAGGACACAAGAAAGGGGGTTTCCGAAAATTTTTGAAGGAAAAAGAGGCTAGGGGGGGTTTCGTCCGCGCAGAAGAGGGGTGGAGGGAGGCTTGCTCCGGTCATCTGTTCCCTATCTCTGGAAGGGGAAAAGGGGGGAAAAAAGGGGAGACAGAACGGAGAAGAGGGAAAAAGAAGAGGGAGAAAGGGGGGAAAAGGAAAGGCCCTTTCCTAACCGAACGATTTCCCCTGGAATAAGGGGAAAAGGGTGGTTTGAGGAGCGAGAAAAATGGGGAAAGGAGAAACGATTTTGTTGAATCGTTGGGAGTGCCGGACCGGCGTGACTTGGCAGAGGGGGGGGAGAAGAAAGCCACGTGAGACCTTGAGGAAAAGGGAAGAGAAAAAAAAGGGGGGGGACAGGAACCGGGGGGATGAGTTTTCTCTTATTGAGAACTTAAAGAGGGGGGGAAAGGGGGAGAGGATTGGCTCGCCGGAACCCCGTTGAAAAGAAGAAAAGAAGAAAAGAGGCGGGGAAGTTCTGGCGCCCCCGCAATAATTTGGACGAAAATTTGCGTGGTCGATTGCGAAGAAAAAAATAAGAAAAGCACGCGGGCTTTCAACGGGAAAGGAAAAGGAAGGGAGAAAAGGAAAGACATGTTTATCGCAACAGGCTTTTTTTTTTCTTACCGTCCAATCCTTGAAAAGTGGAATGGAGGGAAAAGGGAAGAAGAAATAAAGGAAAGACCCACGTGAAGTTCGATGAAGAGAAGAGGGAGGAGGGAGGCAAAAAGAGGGAGGGCCAGCCGCAAATTTTTGTTCTTTCTCGCAACAAGAGAGGAGAGTGAAAGGGGAGGCGGGAAAGACTCGAAGAAGGGGAAGGGGAAAAAAAGAGGGGAAGAAAGATTTCCGCTGAGACGAAAATACACTTCCGATCTTACCAGCCAGGTCAGTGAAGGGGGGGGGGAGGGAAAGGGAAAAAAAAGAAAGGGGAGAAGAGAGGGAAAAGAACGCAAAGGGGGGGAAAAAAAGAAAGATAGGACGGAAGTCCAATCGGCCGTCCGGCACCGTCGAAACAGAATGAAAAAGGGGGGTTTGTTTTGTTTCGGAGGGAAAAAGGGGGAGGGAAGCATGAAAAGGACCATCAACTTTTTATTCCTTACTTTCCAAAACGCCCCCTTCTTTTCTTGGAAGCGAGGAAAGAGAAGTAATCGAACGGACCCCTATGGCTTTCTTTAATCCCCTTCTTTTTCCCAATGGAGTGTGTGGTTGAAAAGAGAGGGAAGGGGGGGGGGGGGGGAGAAGGAAGTGCGTCCGGAGTCGAAAGTCCGAAAAAAAGAGGGGGGGTGGAAGGTTAGGAATCAATTTTTTTAATCACTTTTTTAATATTACATAAACAAAAGAAAAGCAGGAAAAAGAAGAGGAAGGCAAATTTTGACTTCTTTCGAGGGGAAGGGAAAAGAAAGGAAGGATTTTTTCTCTGTCCCTGAGGGAGGAGCATTCAGAGCCGAAAACATGGGTAGGAGGGAAGAGACCTCGTCCCTATTCTCCTTAACGTTTATTATAGGGGGGGGGGGCAAGGGGGGGGGGTGGTTACCAAGGTTAAACAGTCACATTCCGGAAATAGCCAGATCCTTTTTCTCTTCCGGGCTTCGAGGGAAAATGGAAAGGGGGAGGGAAGGGTGTTGTAAATTTAAAGAAGGAAAAGGGCAAAGGCTTGGGCCGCTCCTTGATTCCATAAAAGGAGAGAAAAAATATTCCCCCCAGGTTGGAAAAAGAGAAGGACGGTTGAGAACAGAGCCGACTTTTTCGACCTGAATTTCCTACCGGAAGAAGAGAAAAAAAAAAAGTGATGGGCTCAATCTGCCCAAAAAAGGGAAGGAAGGAAGTCGACACTCTTTAACAATCCCTCTTCATCCTCCTTCCCCTCTCGGAAGAAAAAGATGGAAGGGGGGAGTTACCAAAGATATTCTGCCGGTAATTGAGAAAGGGGGAGGGAGGATGAAAAACCCGTGAGACGGCAGATCAGCGAAACACCTTGTGTTTTTGATTTTATCTTGAACGCTGGGAAAAAAAAAAGAGGGGACAAAAGAAAAAAGGAAGTGGGAGACGAAATCTTCTAGGAAAAGGGAGGGAAGAAAATGCTTACAAGAAGCACGGTACTCTTTTACTTCCCTTACTATTCCCCCACCCACCAGCAAAAGAAAAAAAAAAAGGGAAAAAAAGGGCCCACAGGAAAACGATGGGGTTTCTGGAAAAGGAGAAAGATACCAGACAAGAGCGTTTTGCGGCCTCAGTGAATCCATGTTTCGGGGCTGGTAGCGCGAAAATGAAAAAAAAAAGACAAGGGGGGGGGAGGAGACTAGTACATTGGGAAAAAACTTCCCTTCCTAAAGGAAAAAGAGAGGAAAAAAAAGGAAAAGGAAAGGCCAAGATTTTTGCGCAAACCGCATAAAACTGGCCCTGTAGTCTTCACGGCGGAAGGAAGAAGGGGAGCAGTACAAAAGAAAAAAAGGGAAAGTTGGGTGGGGACCAACCTGATCCGGGAACCAAACCATCGAGGAGGAGAAAGGGGGTAAGGGAAGAGTTGGTTTTACAAAGATAAAAAACGTGCAATGAACTTTTTACTACTTCCCCGTGGGGGGAAGGGAAAGAGAAAAATACGCAGCGAATCTTCGACCCACGGGGGAAAAAAGGAAAAGAAGGGGAGGGGGAAAGGAAAACGTGCCCTGGGACCTTTTGATACCGTTTGCCCGTATCTGTAAAGGAGAGAAAAAGACAGAAAGTGGAATTCCCAGAAAGGGGGAGAAAGAAACAAGAAGCAGGCCCTTCAACAGCCCGCGTTATTCCCACCCTCTTTAAAACTAAAATGCCCGAGGAATTAAAAGGAAGGAAAAAGGAAAAAAAGAAAAAAAAAAAAGAGGAGAGAATGTTTGAAGAATGGGCGAAGATTTTCCCCAATAGGAGGAAGGGGGAAGGGAGGTGGCCGGCAACTGTTTGGGGGTGCGCTATTAGAAAAAAGGAAAAAAAAGAAAAAAAAAGTTTAAAAAAAAGAATGAGAAGCTCCCTTAAATTTCAGGTAGGAGAGAGAGGAGAAAGGGGGAGAAAGGGGGGGGGGAAAAAAAGCTAGCCTTAGATGTTCGAATTTCCCCATATCTAATTTCCCGCTGTTGCAAGAAAGCGAAGAGGAGAGAAAAAAGGAGGGTTGGGGTTTTCCCCGAAAACCTGCGCGAAAAAAAGAGCGAATTAAATTCACTTTTTTCCTTAACCGAGCGCGTTTTGAACTTCCAAGGAAAGACAAAAGAAAAGGAAAGGAGGATGCTTCCCCAACCGAAGGCGATAGATCTACTCAAAAAAAAAACTTAATGAGTACGTAAAAAGAGCGAGATGTCCCCCTGTCTTTCGTGGGTGGGGGAAAAAAGAGGAGAGAAAGGAAAAAAAAAGGAAGGAAGGGTTTCAAACGCGCTCGGGAGGAAAAGGGGAATGTGTAAATCTCTAATCCGCGCCCAGGGGTTCGGAGGGAAAAAAAAAATAGAGGTGGGGAAAGGAGGGGGGGGCGCCACCGCCGAATTATCTTGGCCATGGAAAAGCGAGCTTTAGACGTATGTACAAAAACTTCGTTCAAACGTAACCCACAATCCATTTCCCTCCGCCTCTCATCGGAGAAATGGGAAAGGAAAGGGGGGAGGAAAAGGGTTGGTTTCGACGAAAAAAATCCGCAGAAAGAAAAGGGGAAAAAGAAAGTAAAGAAAAAAAGGACCAAAGGAGTGGACCCCCACGTCACGCCATCTCAAACATTCTCGCATCCTTTGTATTGTGGGCTGGGGGTGGGGCGGAAGGAGGAAAAAGAAGAAATTGTCGGCCTTTTTTCGTTGTTCGAAGGAGGGGGAAAGACGGATGTTTGGGGAAGGGAAGCCTGAATGGTGCTCTGTTCCCCTTCCCCCTTTGCCCTGGGAGTAAAAAAGGAGAGAAGCAGGGGGAGAGAAAAAGGAACCCGTGCCTTCCACCTTCTTTAAGGAGGGGGAAAAAAAGGGGGGAAAGGGATGACAGAGAAGTGGATTTTTCCTTCGTAATTCCTTTCCCTTTTTTTCTGTAATGGAAAAAAAGGAAGAGGGAAGGGGGGGGGGGAAGCGGTAAAAACTAGCCCCTTACCGTCATCGATCCGGAAGGGGGGGGGGAGGGTGGGGGGGAGGGGATACAAGTTTGTTTCCCAACCCTTATTTCATCTGAGAAGAAGTAGGAAAAAAAAAAAGGACGTGTACTTTTGGAAAGAGGGAAGACTACGCCAATTTTTTAAATGCGTTTGTTTCTCAAAATCCCTTGAAAGCGGGAGTGGGGAAAACCAAAGGAGGGAGGGGGGGGGGACACCATGGTACGAGGTAGCCGAGTTACCGAGGGGAAAAAGGGGTCACGGATCTTTTTTTTTGCGCTTGTTTTGTTTGGGATTGGAAAAGAGGAAAGAAAAAAGCGATGTAGCCTGCAACGGGGGACATTTCGAAAAAAGAGGTGAAGGTGGGAATTTCTTCAAGTTTTTGGTTTTTCTTCAATTCCGCCGGTGCACAGGAGGTGGGGGAAGGGGAAAAAAAGGGGAGAGGAGAGCCAGTTCGGTACGCGCGCCAAAAGCGATCAGAGAAGGAAACAAAAGGGGACGGCCCCTGGCCCCCGTCCTATTCGTGCAACCTCTTTTTTTTTCCCAGCTTTTCAGAGGAAAAGGAAAAAAAGGGGGGGAAGGGGGAAGGGAAGACCGCAAGGCTCACTTCGCAATATCTTGAAAAAGGAAAAAAGAAGGAGGTTCCGCAGAAGGAACTGCGGCTGCAGCTGGATTTGTTTCAATTCGGGGGGAGAAAGGGGGGCAGGAAGAAAGGGGGGATGTTGCGTTTTTCCCAGGGGGGGAGAGGGCCACCGGCCTCGGGATCTGTCTGACAACTCAATTCCCCCCGAACCCAGTCGCTCGGGGAAGAAAGAAAAAAAAGAGAGGGAAAGAGAGGGAAAAGAAAAATCATCTCGGTCAAGGAAGAAAAGGGAGGACGGGGGAACAAGCCTTTGGGAACTGTTTTTTAAGTCGTGGAAAACGGGAAGGAAGGAGGGAATAGGAGAAAAAGATCGGGCGAAAATCAAGAAAATGAAAGGGTAAATGGGAAACCCTGCAGCTCACCCTCTAATCAAATCAACGTCCATATAAGAGGAAGAGGAAGAAGGAGGTAGGAATAGAAAGTGAAATCATCAGCGTGGAGGAAAGAGGGAAGAAGAGGGATTGGGCACATCCGCTGAAGACTGAAACTTTTTCTTTACCTCTTTCGAGGAGGGGGGAAAGGAGGGTTCTGAATCGGAAAACAGGGGGAAAGAAAAATTTGTGCACGAAAACTGAACCTCGGTTTTTTTGGGGAGGACGGAGAAGGGAAAAAGAAAAAAGAAGACCGAACTCTCAAAAGGAGGGAAAAAGAAATGGAAAAAAGTCTTCCCAGCCCATCCATTTTTCCCCCTTCTATTAGAGAGGAAAAAAAAAAAAAAAGGGGGGGAAAGGAAGAGTATGGTCCAGGTCAGAATGATTCCCCGTGTAAAAGAAGAAAAAAAAAGAATCGCAATCCATTCTTTTAATGGGTGCCGCGTCCGCTGAGAGAAAGAGTGATTCGGTTGGGAAACCTTTGGCTTCTCTCCTCTCGTTCGCTCAACTTTACTTTAAATAGAATGACAAGACACAAAAGAAAAGTCAACTGACCGGGTCTGTGGGAGGATCGACGGGTAATATTTTTTCCGTCCTCGCGAATCTTTTTACCAGAATTTTGCTACATCACGGATTGCGAGAGGGGAACAGAAAAAGAAAGAGAGGGTTGCACGAGAAAGACTTGCGCCTGGCCCCCT
>Ga0179593_1647253_pt1 | contig 21299 bp, 28 predicted proteins | sample CZODoug2_1_08_16_FD_185931 | JGI IMG/M metagenome (GOLD analysis project Ga0179593, IMG submission 185931) | Vadose zone soil fungal communities from Angelo Coast Range Reserve, California, USA - CZODoug2_1_08_16fungal (PacBio error correction) | ecosystem: Environmental > Terrestrial > Soil >...
ACTGACTAAGCCTGAAAATGGAGATATGACCCAGGGGGAGACAATTACCGAAAACCGTGGGGGCAGACGACAACCGCGTGCCACGGAACCTGTTTTCCAAACACGTGGGCCAACTTCAAACAAACTGAAAGAAAACGTGACAAAGGACTACTAAAGTTGGGTTACTGCCGTAGCACAACGTCAGGGATCCGGGAAAAGGGGGACTAAAATGGCAGGGTCTTCGTGCGGGGAAAAAGGTGGCCCGACCCTCACTCGAAACGTTGACAAAAGGCCGACGCGGCAAAAAAAGGGGATACAACCTCGCTTCCCGAGGAAAAAAGGAGGTTCGCCAGCCCCTGCCCCTTTTGTGGAGGGGGGTGTCAAGCGTGAGTTTACCTCAAACTCCTTGGGCCCTCGGAAAAAACCGCGTTGAAAAAACTGGGGGGTTTTGGGGCCTCAAGAGCCGTGATGAAGGTCTTCTAGAAAAGGGAGGTTCATGAACCCTCACAGGAAACAAAAAAAAGGGCAAAGGTCACACAAAGAGAAGAGAGCCATCAAAAAGGAAACACGAGACAAGTGGGCGATTCCCATAGCGCAAGCCCACGAGAAGGTTAGTGGGAAGGGAAGCCACGTGACTTAAACCGGGCGTGGAACAACCGCAAATCGCGGGAAGAAAGAATTCGAGCAGGGAAATGGTTGTTCATTTGGGTGGGGAAAGAGGGGGGCCCGGAAAAAAGAGGGTGAAAAAGGCCATAAAAAGCATGTGGGGCTCATAAGGGTTTAAATGCTAGGGCTGTGCCACGAAGAGAAACAAACTGAAAAAAAAAACAACCCCTCCACGGTAATATAAAAAAAAAAGGTCGAAGGACCCGTCAAACCTAGGGCGACATCGAACAAAACAAACATTGGCACCAACTTTTCAAGGCGAAACCCCTGTGTAAAAAAACAGACTTGTAAAACCTAACCAAAAAGAAGGTTGGACAGGCGTTGCCGACTTCAAAATACTTAGTAAACAAATTTGGGACGGGAACCGCAAAGTCACTCAAGAAAAAAAAAAGGGACATAACGAAGAACTCAGGAGACAACTGGGGGACCGCGTGTTCTCCACAAAAGGTAGGAAAAGAGAGCTCAAAGAAAATCGGGAACGATAGCGTTAACGGAACTTTCTCAAACGAGAAAAAAAGACGGCAATGGTGGGGAAAGCCACCGGTCTCCGCGAATAGGACTACGCGTCAAACATTCGCAAAGGAAAAGGAAACGCCTTCCTCCCATCCAAAAGGGAAAAAGATTTCGGCGCAGAGCCAGCCTCAGAAGGCACTGTGGAGTAGAAGGGGGGAAAAAGTAGGACAAACAACAAGGTGAAGAACAGAATCAATTGGAGGAACGTTTGAAAAAAGGTTGGGGGGAACGGGAATCGTTTCAAAGAGTGGTCAAGACGATGTCAAAAAAGCGAGGGGACTGTAGGAGGGAAATAATACTTGGAAGGGGGGGGGAAGGATTGGAAAAAAAATTACGACCACTAAAGGATTGATACACGGACGGACGCAACAGAGTACCGGACCAAGGGTTTGAACTCCTTGGGCGAAAAGAAAGAGTGATTACGCAATGCTGAGCAAATGGGAAGAGATCACTTGAAGCAGCAGCGTATCGGGTGGATACCGGGAAAAAAGTGGGGCTGTTAATGCAAAAATGGTTGGGGAAGGAAATGATGGGCTCGGTTTCAGATCCAGGGGGGCGGGAAAGGCGCAAGCAGTGGTTGCTCGAACGGTGATGCGAGCCAGGAGGGACGACACTGGCAGTAAAGAAAACCGGTGTTTGGCTCGACGGGGGGAAGGTGAAAAGAGTAGCGAAAAACGGAACCTTGAAAGGGGGCGAGGGGGGACGGGGAAAAGAAAAGCGGGGAAGGGGGGCTCGTTTGCATCGGAGAGGCGGAAATGCGAAGCACGATCCAAGGAAAAAAGAAAAAAAAGGGAGGGAACGATTGAGGCAACGAGGAGGTGTAACCTTGGAAAAAAAAATAAAGTTTAATTAGTGTGGTGGAAGGGAACGCGCCCAGAAAAACAGCTGGGTATGAGAAACTGGAGGGCCACTTTCTACGTAACCCACGCAACCCACGAGTACCTAAAGGAATAATAGTCGTGGTAAAAGGGGGCAGAGGACGTTTTTGCAAAAAAGGGGAAAAAATAGAACCCGACCACTGCAAGCAAGAACTCCGGGGCGAAATGCGAATCAAGGCTCAGGGGGGGAAAAAATCTGATTCTGCCCAAGCAGGAAAAGCGTTGGGCGGCCGGTAGAGAAAAAAAAAACAAAGAAAGAATGGATAAATCTAGGTGCCAAGTCAACAACGGGGATGGGGGAAGGTAACTAGAGAGTCTCATCTAAAGGGGGGAGGAAAGGGGAGGGCTGGCAATCAGTAGGGAGACTGGCCATGCGGGGGGGTGAGCCTACCACATCGAAAAAAGTTTTTTTTCCCAGGAAATGGAAAAACAGAGGCAGCCGGCCCTGTAGGGAAAAAGGGGAGACCTGGCGCCGTCACGACATCACAAAGTCCTACAGACTCGAACCCAAAAGGTATATCTTTTGACAGGGTGAGTAATTTTTTGAACGGGGGGGGGGGAAAAAAATGGCAGCGCTCATGGCCAGCAACCTTGCAAGCTCATCCATCCAAGCCCCAAAACATCCAGTCAAGGGAGGGGGGGCAAGTGCCTAACAACGAAGACAAAACAAACGAGGAAGGAGCCTTTCCTACAAAAAGGAGGAAGCCGTGCTTAAATCGACTGAAAAAAAAGAAGCGCACTTCCACCTTCCCTAGGTAAGGCATCTTGGGTTGGGAAACAACCTGGGCAATCACTCAAAAGGAACAAGGCATCGCATAAAAGTATCCGCAAAAAAAAAAAAAACCCAGAGAAAAAAATAAGACCAAAATGTCGAAAATGGGATCTTCTACCTAAAAAGGAAAAGAAGTTTCCAGCAGCGGCGGCAAATCCCATTTCGTTTATCCGGGGGGAACCAGAACCAACCCTGGTCAGAAAGAAAAAACTTTGGGGAAGGAAAGAAGTATAAAAACGAAAAGAATATCTCTGGCACATGTGCAAGTGGAAGAGGGAATTCAAATAGCAAGCATCTGCAAGAAAAACGGGTCTTTCTGAAACTTCAGGGAAAAATCTGGCAGTCACAAATAGGGGAAAGAAGACAACGGTTCTACGTCGAAAGGGAAGAAGAAGAAGCGACTACCTCAACCCAGGCCGGTAAATGAAGTCCTAACAGAGACCAAAAAAACAAAAAAGAAAACGCGGGAAAATGGGGGGGACGAGAAAAAACCAACCCTCACACCGGCGAAAAAAAATCGAACAAATTCAAAAAAAAACCGTTGGGAAAAAAAAAGTGAGGAGGGGGCAAATAAGGGGGGAAAAACCTGATGTAGAAGGCAAGTGCTATAATGGTTATGCTGGAGAAGGGGTGGGGAAAGGCGAAGGATTGGGGGAAAGAGGGGGGGAGGAGCGAGAGAGGTGGTTGGGTGGGATTTGTACAGGCGTCAGATAAAAGACCCCCTGGGCGTAAAGACAATTGCCCAGAGCCGGGTAGCTGGCGCGCGGAAACTAAACTGGACGAACGGTGGTTTAAATCGCGAGGAAACACCTTGAGAAAATCCACGGTGCGAAACCTGAAGATTTCCCTGGGAGTGTATGGGTTGTCTGGGGGGGGGTCACGAAAAACCAAGGGGGGCGTTCTTTTGCTAGCAACAAAAAACTTTGGGAAAAATCCCCAAAAAAAAGGGGATACGAGGGAAAAGCCATGTAACCGGGGGGGGGAAAAAATGATTTATCGGTTTTTGTGAGGGAAATGTTGGGGGCTTGGGGGCAGGGGGGACATGGATGAACGAGAAGAATGGTTTCTCTGGAAAAAAGGAGTCAAAAAGGGGCAAACAGGTGCGGTGGGTTTTATATAGAAGCGGTGTGGCAGGGAATCGGGGCTGTGTTCAAACGGATTTGAGAGGCAAAAGGTCAAGGGAGCACTCGTTTTAAGGTAAAAGCCAGGGGGGGGGCTCTTAAAGGGCAAAAAGAAAAACCAGAGGCGGACTCGCAAACCAAAAACGAACCCACGGGTTGAAAGGAAACCCTCTGCAAAGCGGGGTCCAGGGGGGAATAAGCTAATACATAAGAAGGTATCATCGGGGGAGGAACGAGAAGGATGTGCCTCGTGGCCTTTTAGGGAATTTGGCACCGATTTAAAAAAAAGGGGAAAAAACCATAAACCTAAGTATTCATTGGGGGGGAAGGGACCTAAAAGTGAAGCCCAAGAATGAAGAGTAGGCAAACCCACAGGCAAAGCGGCGAACATAAATGTTCCGTTCAACCTCAAAAAAAAAAAAAAAGCTTTTTGGAACCTACAAAAAGAACAGGGGAAGGATGCTAAAAAATGAAAGACGACAGGCAGGGTTTGTATGCGCGGGGGTGAAAAAAAAGAAAAAGTCAAAAAGGCGCAGGGATAAAAGGGGGAGAAGGGGGAGAAAACAAAGGAAGAAAGCCAAGCAAATACCTTCCAGGAATTTCGAGGGCAAGTTGAAGGAAGCGACGCCCTCACACGCAAACCCTCAAGTAAAGTAAATAGGGTACCAAAGGGGCAAAAAAAAAGGGCCGGTGGTTTAACGCCAGCGGTCAAGCACCAACCCGCTGCAATGGGTTTAGAGGCCCAGTAAAAAAGGGGGGGGGGGTATCCCGGTATTTTATCGAAAAAAAAACAAAAGTGTTATAAATTTGTACTCTCTCAAAAAAAACACAGTTGCTGAGAAAATCTCCAATCCTTAAACAACTCAAGAAGAAAAAAAGAATGCTTTCTGAACCTACACAAAGGGGACCCGTCAACCCAAACCAGGAAGAAGACGAGGCGCTGTTGCAAAAGGGTCCCTCCTTGCAAAAAACTGCAAAAAAGACGGAAAAACAACGGGAACTCCCCCACCGACCAAGGTTGTGGGGGAAAAGTCGGGCCCGTCCGAACGGAGGAGGGGCACGGAAAGGGGTCTTCCTTCCTCTCCTAGTTGGGGAAAAAGAACCAAAAAAAGAAGACGTACAATCGATCCCGTTTCATCCAGGAACAAGAAAGGAAAAAGAGAACAAACCTCCGAAGCAGTGACACGTCTTCAAATCGCTGTGGACCAAAAGGGGCCGACAGTGCCTCCCATTTTGCAAACATGGATGTGTGGGGGAAAGACGGTGGGTTGAATAAAAGGGAACCTATAAAAAAGCCAACTGTTGTGGCTTTGTTACCCCCATCCGGACACGATCTCTCTGATTAGGGAAAAAGCCGGATAAATCACTTCAAGACAGGAAAGGGAAATAAAAGAGCCCAAATCAAAACCCCTCAAAGGGAAAGTTAATCGGAAAGGAACAAAAAAAAAATCCCCCTTGATATCGGATGGGACGACGATGAGGCTTTTTGGCACGAAAGAGACGCATCCCACCGGGGGCCTATTCAAAAGAAAAAGGTTGCGCTTGCCGGGGGGGAAAAAAAGAAAAAGGGAAGTGTAGAAACAGAAGAGGGGCGAATACGTGTGGGAGGGGGAGGGGGTGCAACACTCGGTCACCCGGAGACAAAAGGAAAAGCCAATAATCCTAAAAAAAACCGAACCTCACCGCCTCTCCACCCGCGACAAACAAAAAAAAGGGAAGACGCAGAGAACCTTCTGGACGTCACAAGGAATTGACCAAATGTTGAAACGAACAGGGTTTTCAGGTCCCATTGAAAAAAAAGCGCAATTTGGGCCCCGTATACTGGGAACCAGTTGGAAGGGGCCATGGCGCGGAGGCCTCATAACGGGAAAACCCTTATACCGCTCCAGAAATCGGCAAAGGACCGCGGGGGGGGAAGAACACAGCGCCGGTAGCATAGCGCACTACCACTGAAAAGGGTCTGGGAAAAAAAGAGTCGGTTTCGCGCGCACAGGAAGAGGGATAAAAAATGGGTCAAATCCGGAGGGAGGAAGTCAGACGCTACCGAAGAATTTCCTAAAAAAAAAAAAAGGCCTGGCTACCTCACCTCAAAGGGCTCAAACAAAGGGGCAAAAGTTCGCGCAAAATCCCCAAGAAAAGAAAAAAATTAATAGAGGGTCAAAAATAACTGTCACCAAAGTGTAGAAAAAAAAAAAAAAGACAATTGTGGGGGTTACGAACGGGTTTGAAGTGGGGGGGGGTCGCTGAGAAAAGTGAAGCAAGGGGTGAAGAAAGTAACTGAAAATGGTAAGGCCTGGGAAATGTTTTACAAGAAAATCGGGGGGGAGGCGGTTACCGGCAAAGGGGGGGATTAGATGTATAGATATCGGAGACGGGGGAATAAGAAATTTGGTGGACCGAACTTGTGTCCAATTAGAAGGGAAAAAGTCACATCGCAAGGTCGGAAAAGAAAGGGGAAAGCTCCCAATGACAGGCCTAGGTATAAAGTTGGAAATGAGAGTAATGCTGGAAGCAAAATTTGGGGGGAAGAAAGAGGTTCTTGGTGCGTGTTGGGATAACAATTACTTCCATCACTCATGGGCTCCATCTTTTTGTAAGAAGAGGAGGCGAGTAGAAGTATACCAACGTTTCGCAGAGACCCTGTTTGGTAAATAAAAGTATGTTGCGGTGCGTGGGGGGGGACCTGAAAGGGGGGGTCGGACTTTGCACGGTGCACCAAGGAAAATAAAACCGGCCAATGCGTAGAAGTAGAAGCAGCTCGCGGAAAGCAATCCTAGGTATAAGAAAAGCGGCCAGTGGTAGTGATCGAGGGAATGGGGCAAAAAAAATGGGAGGGACACAACCAAGGTGGAAAAAAGAGGGGGGGAAGAGGCACCGATAAGATCAGAGTAGGGGCAGCAGGTGAATGTCCGCCACCCCGTCAAACAGGTGAAAAACAACAACACGGGACGACAGAAACAGAAGAGGGCAGGCGCGTAACTTTCTTCAGATCAAAAAAAAAAAAGGCTTGCCTTCTCAAAACGGCAACGGGACGGGGAAACGATCAGGCTCAGGAAAAATCGTGCCAGGAAAAAAGCGTTGGCAGTGGCAAGACAAAGGGAAATGCTCTCAAAAGACTGAAAGCCAATGTATAATCGAAAAAACCAAAAAAAAACCCACGGAAGTATAATTAAAAGAAGGAAAGGGTATGAAGAGCGTGACAAATCGCAGGATTTCAGAATAGGCCATGCACCCAACTGCGGTCACTGAACAAAAAAAAAAAGTTAAATGGGGAAGTGTTTTGAAACAAGAGCCCCCATCAAAAAAGCCCGGCGTTGGTTCGACAGGAGGGAAAAGAGATTCAGAATGCTGTCAAAAAAAAAAACTCGGGGAAAGAAAAACGAAAAAAACCTACACAAGAAGCTGTGTCCGTAAAAAAAGGGCCGTGGGGGGGTGCAGACAAATGGTCCTCAACCATCAACAGGCATACGCTTTTAGCTGATCAGGCAAAAAAAGGGCAATAACGGTCACAAACAACTTAGGAGAAAAAGGGGGGCCGAGTGGTCAATCACTCCGATCAAAAAGAAACTAAATACAGGGGAAAAAAAGGACACCGTGCTAACAATGCGGGGGGGGGTCAAAGACGTCGAAACGCCCTATAACGATCAACGGATCTCGTCAAAAAAGCAGGACAAAACACGTCAAAAAGGAAAATTTGAAACGTGGAAGGGCGGGGCAACGGCGCCTAAAATGAAACTTAGGGGAAAAAAAAAAACCAGGGGTCGATCCAGGGAAAAAGGGGGGACTGAAAAAAAAGGGGGGGTAGGGGAAAAAAAAACTTATTATTTCCCGAAATCGCAACAAGGTTGGCTAAATGCAACAGGACCTAAATCAAAAGCAAAAGGTGTAAAACCGGCCACCCCCGTAACAAAACCTCATTTGTTGGGGAACAACACGGGATGATAAAAAAAAAGACGAAATCACAGAGAATAAAACGCGCACCCCCCGCTGGCAAGGGAAAATCGGACTTCGGGGCAAAAAAACGAAAAGCAAAGCTTCACCTTCAGAACTGGAAGAAAACGGCGGGGGCAAAAACAACAATAGGGAAAAGGGAAAAGAGTTTTAGGGCACCGTCAGAAAAAGGCGAACTGCAGACTAAAAAACGCCATTCAAGGGAAAGAAAATAACAGATCTGAAAAGAATGACCATGGGGGACGTTGTCAACTAAAATGATTGCCCCAAAAAACGTCAGAGAACAAAAAGGAAACAGTTTTCCGATAACCCATTGGGAGAGGAAGGGGAACCCAAACAAAAAAGCGATTTAGATAAAGCTAAGGGGTGATCATGGGGAGAAGTAGATGCGAAAGAAAGTTGGGAAAAGGGCCCCTTTGAAACGGATCGGGGAGCCGAGGGGGGGGGTGTACGAAAGTAAAGGGTACCGCATCGAGAAAACAAGGAACGATGACTTGCCCATATTAGCCTTGAAAGGCAATCCCTAAAAAGTGTCAAAAACCAAAACTGGGGTCAAGGTTGAAGGAGCTATTGTGGAAACGTGTGAGAGAACCAACGTTCCCAGAGGAGGGGGTTACGGGGTCTAAGGCCTTATGGGGTGGGGAGGGCGTCTTACGACGCAGTACCTGGAAAGAAAAAAGGAGATAGCGGTTCGCACAAAACGTGACCTGTGAAAACTAGCCTTTCAAAAAAAACAAAATTGGGGGGAAAGTGCGGAAAGAAGAATTACGCAGGGGGGTGTCACCGCTTCTTCTTCTAAAAGGAGGGCGAAGGGTTTTTAGGGGGGAGAGGGGAGGGTGGGGGAGCAGAGGGGCGGGTTGCCACGGAAAAAAGGGGGAACGTCAATGGGGGAGAACATCACCCCTCTCACGTCTACAAAGATGGCAAGGGCCAGTCTGGGAAAATGAAACCAAAAAAAGAGGAAATCGCCAACTCCCCCACACGACGAAGACCAGCAAAAGTCACGACGTTCAGACACGGCAAAAAAAAACGGCTGGGTCAGAAGTGCATAACTAATGGAAGAAAAAAAGGGAGAGAGAAAGCGAGCAGAATTTCACCCCACGGGGTTGTTGGGACCGGAAAACGGGGATTTGAGTTCGTATTTCACGAGATACCCAAAAAAAAGGGAAAAGGATTGATAAAGTGCTAGAAGAATGAAAAAAATCACAGAGAAAAGGAGGGGCAGCCAGGAAGAAGAGAGTCGGGCCAAGAGGGGGGTACACCTCAAAAAATTTGGGACAAAAAACATCGATGGATCAAAATGGAGCGGCGAGGTCTAGTCGGGGATAGTGAAGCGCGTAAAAGGGGTTTTATGTATGTTCAAAAGTGGCATGAATAGAAAAAGGTGCGAGACATACTTAAGGAAGAGGAATGAAAACGATAAAGGATGTGCGAGAACGTTCTGAAATGCAGGTGCCTAAAATACTTCAAAAAAAGGGGAAAAAGAGAGATAGGCGGAAACGAGAAGTTGTTGTGAAGTACACTAACCCTGAAAACTCTGCAAAAGTGGAACAGGGGGGTTTTTGATCCATGGGGTGAGAAAGTGAATAGGTGAAGAAAGAAAAACAGGAGTAGGATTGTAACCAAAAAGGGATCTCTCTAGAAAAAAACACACAAAACCTGGAGAGGAAAAAAGGGAGAAAAACAATACTAAACAACTGCATGAGCTACACGAAAAAGCCCCTTCCAAAACGAAGGTCCCTCCGACCCCAGGGTAATATTCACGGAGGGGGGCCCGCGTGGCCAAACCTCGCATAAAAAAAAGCAATACCGGACTAAAGGAAAACTAAACACTATTGTGGGTGAGAGCATGAGGTTTCCATCAAAGGCCGCCTGACCAGAAAAGGGGAGGCGTCATTCAGGGGGAGGGGGGAAGCAAAGGTGGGGGTCCATGCAAAAAGAAAAGTCAGTCCTCAAGGGTGCCCGACAGGGGTCAACCAGACCTTCCCCCCCAAAAAACGAGGGACAAAACTCCCACGTACAAAAAGAAGGGCGGGGTCTCCTCCAGCAACGCCTTGGCGAAAAAAACATTTGAAACCATGGATGTTGGCAGGGGGGGAGGTTGAAAAAAAAAATCCAGGGGATTGACGGGAACCTCCCTCATTCAAAAAAGGGAACTGGTTGCCACAACGGATCTCAAGGTATCTTGGGGAAGACCTTAGCCGGAGGTTCTCCCCGCAAAGGGGCCCTTCTCTTGATATCGGAGACAAAAATAAAAAATGCCCACTTAAGTGGGCGCGTCCCGAGAGGTCAGCGAATGAGCCGTTTCGTGGAACGCCCTGGAGGTCTCCCACGGCAAAGCGGGGTGGCCGAAAGGGAAAAATAAACCACCCACTACCCGGGAGGACACGAAGGGGGGGACGGTGACCGAAATCGCCACGAGGCACGAATTATAAAAAAACCGATAGTGAAACGGACACCTCCATAAAGTGGGGGCGAAGTAGCCAAGACGCAACACCGACACACAGAAAAAAAATAGAAAAGAACTGAACCTACCACTGCAGGTATCAAGCAACTGCGAACAATTTGGTTAAGCACAGTTCCATAAGGGTCAACGACGCGCCCCAAAGCAACGGGGGTAAAATACTGAGTTGGGGGGGGGGGGGAAGAAAAGGTAACACATGGGGCGCAAAGCCGGCGTAGCGGATCCATTGAAAAGGGGGTGGGGTGCCAGCGTAGAATCCAGAGTTTGAAACAGGGTACCCCTAAGGGCAAATACGCTCCCAACGTAAAGCGCAGGGGGAAGTGACCAGGACCTTAATTAAAAACGGAAGGGAAAACACAACGTTGAGGACAGAGTGAATCCCGTGGAACATGACATTCTCCAGTCTACTAGGGAAAAGGGGAAGGAGTACGCGGCCAGTGTGTCTACAGGACAAATACGCAAAACCCCTGTAAATTCGGTCAAAAAAAAACACCTCGGCAGGGGGCACCCGGAAAACCCCGCAAGGGGAAACAACATTTCCAGGCATCGCCCAGCATCTAAACCAGTTAGTAGAAGGGGGAAAAAGATAAAGCCGTATTTGTGGAGTTCAGAAACAGAAGCAAGGGGGGTGGGGGGAAAAGAAGGGTGGAAATTTGGGCGCTGAGGAGTGCGCCAAAAAAAGTCGTGATCCAAGTGGGGACACATGGGGGAAAAGGGGATTCAGGGAAGGATTTGAAAAACCATACAAGAAGAAAACGACTGCTCAGCCCCTGACGGTGGGGGAGGGGGGGGAAAAAAAGAGGAGCGAAAGACGCAAACACGGCCAGATGGGGGGACGGAAAACCTCTTGTTTTGGTTTTTTTTTTTTTACATTCCGAAAAGCAGGGGGAGGGCAGGACATTGGAGATTGAAAGAACTTCAAATGAAAAAAACTTAGAGTTAAGGGGGGATCACACCAGGTGGGGTCCTGTGGTTTGGTCAGACAAAAAAAAGGAGGGGACTTGGCGGTGGTTAAAAAGGGACCTTTGAACGGCGTGGGGCACGACGGGTCATGCCAGTAATGCGTGCAGCGCCAGAAAGGGAAACATTGTTCCTCATACAAAAGGTTTTTGAAAAGCGACGGGGGCTAAAAGGCCGGTGGGAAACCTGTCGACGGGCCCCAAAAAAGTACCACAAACGAGGGATGAAAAAAGTCCGCGTTTTACGCCATAGAGGAGAAACATCGGGGAGGATACGGAGACGCCACGGAACTAAGGGGGTTGATCGAGGGGGTGGGGGGTAAAATCTTTCACGGGCACATCAAGGAAGGGGAAGAAGGGGGGGGATTGCCGCAGCAGATCAAAAAGACAGGGGGAAACTGAAGGCTTGGGCAGGGGCCAGCGAACAACGAACCACGAAAATACCGCATACCAGAGCTATATTCAAGGGGGTTAGAGCGCGGGGGAAACTAAGTTGACAGAGGAGAAGACACGGAAGGCATCCACAAGACAACGCACGACACCCCGATCAGCCGCAGGGCAATCGGCATAGATGCAATCCAGGACGCACGTCACAGGAAAAAGTTGGCATGTTGAAGTATTGAGAGCCACAAAGAAAAGACATGGAGCTCTCACAAAACAACTAGGGGAGGATGATCCATCAGAAAGGAAATGCTCTTGGTAAAGGATGGAAAATACAAAGGAAAAAGTGTCCGGAACTGGGCAGAGAAATGCCCCAATGGTGTGGAAAAGGGGGAGGACATCTCCAGGGGAACTCCCCGGGCGGTAGGAAGTCAGGAAATAAACCGACTACAGATCCTCAGGGAAACAAAAATCAGATCTGGTGGTGTCCCTGCCGTGGTCAGTGTTCCCAAGGAAACGGAACCAAGAAAATACGCCAAAAATCTGCAGTCTACTGCCGGCAAGAACCCAGCTATTGGGTTGGTCAACACGAAAAAATCGAAGAAAAAAAGAAAAGAAAGAAAGCAACTGCACCAGAAGTCAATTCAGGAAGGACGGTGGGAACCAAGCAACGTTGAAAGAGCTGGCATAGATGGCCCTCAAACTAGCCGAAACCACGGAGGGGGGTGAGCCTTAAGAGAACCAAAGGTCAAAACACGAAAAAACGAAAGTCAAACAGACGAGCCCTTTGAAGAAAAAAACTGACGGGAAAAAAGATGTTTCTTCAACGAGAAACTGGGGGGAAGGGGAGAAACAAAGCAATCAATGTAGAGGCCAAGCTTGCCGACGGGAACATTCAGCTTTACAAAAGATTGGGAAACGCCCCAAGAAAAAAAAACGTCAAGGGGAACCAAAAGACCTTACCAAAAGGGGTTAATCCACCGACTAGAAAACGGAAGATGGGAGTCGTCTTCTCAAAGGGACGAAGGACGAATCAGCTTGGTTGGCGTTGACTTTGAGGCGGGGACATAAAACAAATGTCAAGCCGGGTCAGCGGGGAAAAAAAGATCCGCCTTAGGGTGGCTAGTCGGGGGGGACAGTCACGAAGCGAACTACGAAAGGAAAAAGATCCTGTATGAAACAGAGATCCTAAAAAAAAGGAAGACATGGGTTACGAGGAAAGCTTGAAATCCACTCTTAAACGGGCGGAGAAAAACAAAAAGAAAATCGAATCAAAGAAAACCATGGCCCATAACATTGTTGACAAAAGGTTTGGGACACGTTTGGAAAAGGGTTCAATATAAGGGGACTGGGGGGCTGGCGATGAGAAAGAAGGGAAAAAATTGGGGGGGGGGGAACGGGGGATTGAAGCGGAGAAGCGAGGGGGGGTGCACGGGACGCGGAGTAAAAAAACGCCGGAAGGAGGGGGGGGAGACCAGCAAGATTTGGAAAGGTACATGTCGATTAAAAGAAACGACGCGCTCCGAACTGGTGCCATAGGGGTTAAACCGTTTTCGGGGAAAGACACATGTGTTGACTAACGCAGCCCCATAAAACTGGGGTAGTAACCGCTTGGGACCAGGTAGGTGGGATCTGGAGGCTTGGTAAGTGCCAATAGGGCAGGGAGGAGCCATCCATAACTCATCACCAAAGTAGAAAACGGTAATTAGAAAGAAGAAAGGGGGTTACCGAACAGCCGAAGGATTTCAAAAAGGGTGCTTTGGGTGCATAGGTAAACTGATGGAAACAGAGGGGGAAAAAAAATGGGTTGTCTCTTGGGAAACTTGGCGTCGGATGGACGACACTTGGGTTATAGGAATGTGAGGGTGAGGCGGGGTCGAGGGGACAATTGACTGGGGTAGGATTCGGATTCTACAGGGGACGCACGAATACGGGTTAAAGGGTGACAATAAAGGCAGAAGAGCCCAAACGCCGACAACCCTCGAAGCTACTCGCAACCGTTAGGGGGGCAGAGCCGCCAAGGCTTGCCAGGGAAAAATCAATACAAGGATCATCGTCTGAATCCGGTAAGGGGCCGCCTCAAAACAAAAAAAAAACCTGTCCCTGGTGGAGTTTGTTGTATGGGTGGCTCCGGGGGGAAGCATCAGGACCAGCACCGGGGAGGGAACTGCGATAAAAGGAAAAAAAAGAAAAGAGACTATGATGGGGACCCAAAACAACACTGGCATATGCAGGCGGCAGATGGAAAAAAGGAAAGTTTCACTTCCCACGTAAGGGGGTACAAACATCAAATCAAAAAAGGGTTATAACTGGACTTTGGGGAGATAAACAAAGAGGAACGGCGTTGGTTTGGAATAGTTTTGGGAACAAGGCTGGAGGTGAGCAACTAAACGGGATATTGCAGCATAGAATGAGGAAACTACCACCAGGGAATGCCCGGAAGTTCTCCATCCCCGGTTGAGTAAAGGGGCGGTACGGGCCCGAAAAAATAGAGAACGCCACAACATGACTCGAGAAGAAGGAAAAAAGACTACGAAGGTCATTTGGTTGGGGGAAGTCGAGCAAAAACCAGGAAACCTATCCATTGAACGGGTGGGAAGATCTTGGGCCGGGAGGTTTTTGGAAGGATTTTTATTTGGACCCCCCCATCATGCCACTAAGATTTTCGTAAAAAAATGAGCTTGGGCAGGAAAAGGCATCTCAGACCCCAACACGGCCGGCGGAAAGACCACCTACGGCAATAACCCCCCTGCATGTTGCCATAGAGAAACCGACAACATGGAAAAAAGAAATGCCCCACAAAAACTGTCCCCTCGCGAAACTGGCGGGCGGCTTTTGTCCCGTCAAGGGAACCCGTGGAAGCCAAACCGGGAAAAAGGTAGCCCGTAAGAAAGGGGGAAATTCATAAACACAAACTCGATTGGGGGACTCGTATGGGGTGAAAAGTCAGAAGTCAAACACTTTTATTAATCACACTTACTGTTTCGGGTTCACGTTCACTAGGGGGGGGGGGCCAGCCGGCTCGACACGGCTTTCGGTAGAGAACCACGCACAGGTAAACCTCCCGCTCCCGGGGGTGAAGACGAGGTTAAAAAATACGACCGCCGAAAAGCTTTAGACCATTGGCTCTGACGGTTCAAGCTATTGGGTAACATGTCACCGGGTTGTGTTTTTGTTCAACCCGGCACGCGTGCCTGGGAAGGTGATCTCGGAGAGACGGGAAAAAAATCCTGAAGTCAATAGGACATAAAAAAAAACGCTCAAAGAGCGGGGGGACATCTAGGAAGTCAAAAGCAAAAGGAAAACTAGGCAAAGTGGGACGCGTCAAGGCGACTAATCCTTGGGGTAGATCTTAACTTTGCAGGCTGACTGGGGTTCACGGACCAACTCTGTGGGTGGGTGGGAAACAGTAAGTCACCAAATAAGGGAGAGTATCTTCCGGTCAGGGGGGGGACTGGTGGGAGAATCTGTGGTGGAGCCGCTTGTAAAAAAAAAAAAATGGGACTGAATGACATGCTCCTCAAAGGGAAAACTGGGGTTAAAAGTCAGAATACCTCCTATTGCAACCCTCGTAACACATTCCCGCCTCAAAGAAAAACAAAAAAGAACCTAAAACGAGAGAAGCAAAGGGCGGAAAAACAAACCAAAAAGGGAAAAAAAAAAAAGAAAAAAACCAATGGTGATAACACTGGGGTGGAACAAGGGAAAAAAGAAGGGTCCCCCAATAAAACCGTTGAAAAAGAAAGAAGGTTTTTCCAGGCTCAAGGGCCTTGGAACAATGGACACGAGGGGTTCAAGTTGAAACGGGAGGGAAGAAGCCTCATGCAAACGGGACAACAAAATAGAGAAAAAAAATGGGACTCGAAAAGTTAAGTCGGGGGAACAAACAAGATGAACATGTAAAAAACGCACACCAAACCTAAAAAAAACGTTTTTACGTTGAAAAAGTAAGCGGGAAGAAAAAACACTTCGAAAGTGCGACTTAAGGGCAATTCACAGCGCAGGGGCGCCTCCAATAAGTACTCAAACAGGGATTTGGAACATGCGGCAAAAGAAAAGGCCTCTCCAGACTCAAAGCAAAAATGGCCCCCCATGATGTTACCAAAAAAGGGATCGGCAAGCAAGACCATCGACCCAGATATAGAGAAGGGTAAAAGTCAAGGGTTGGGGGCCAAAGGTTTCTAAAAAGAAGGGAGATGTGGTTTAACGGAAACGGGGTTGAATTTGTGGCGCTGAAGTGAATTCTTTCTGTCCAACTGGGGGGGAAACAAAAAACTCAAAAACACACCAAAAGAAACAAAAAAAGAACACACACACAAAAAAAGATGGTCTATGATACAACTAAAAAGGGGGTTAAAGACTGCTGGAGCCTTTCCAGGTCCCTTTGAAGAATTTGCAAAGAACTAAGCTGAAAGCGGGGAATATACATATGGACGCGGTTACAAAGAAATTGTGAAAACCTTTTATTACTCCGGGCTGCTGAAGGAAAACATTGAGAGAGCACTCGAATGCCAGCCGGCGAGATTGGTCACTGAGTCAGGTGCAAGGGGGGTAAGGGGGGGAGAAAGTTGTGTTTCCCTAAAAATTAGGGAGTCGTGTCCCATGACCTAGCGATAGCGCACGGGGGTCCAAACCTGGGGACTAGTAAAAAGGGGGAAGGACTAAAGATTATCAGTACAAAGGGGTCTAATCAAAACAAAACTGAAGGAGAAAATTAAAAAGCCGTTTACAGGGAAGGGTTGTCTACCGGGCACGCATAAAAGCTTGGATCCCTGGGGGTAAAGGAGAAGAAAATCTCTCTAATGGGGGGCTTAAAGCAAGATAACCATGAATGTATAAATGGGGCGCATTCAAGGGGAGTTATCTAATTGGGGCTTGTCCAAAGGGGGGCAAATCTAATTTTGGTAAGTTGGGGAGGGGATGAGGACGTTGAGTTCTGTCCTCCTGAGGAAACAACGCCCAAAGGAGGAAAAACATCACATGGATAAGATTGGTCAGAGGCGTGGGGGTTTGGGTCAAAGCTACGCAAAAAGGGAAAAGGTCTAGAAAACTAACAACGCGGCCGACCTAAGAGAAACGGGGGGGGTGCAGATGCGAATAGATTCTCAAAAACAGTGGAAAAGTATTGCCATAGTGATTTCTCAAAACATCTAAAGAAAGCCGGGGAAAAAAAGGGGAATAAGAGCTCGAAACAAAAAAACGGAAGGTAGGGGGGGAAGAGAGGAAAAAGACGGGGAGCGTGGGACCTTGCCGAAAAAACCAACAGCTGGCAAAAAGTAAACAAAGCTTGGGAAGACCGCTTGAACTTCCAGGAAAAATTGTTGGGGGACCAAGAATACTGGATAGGGGAAAATCCCCAGGGAGTAGATAGTCCACGTGAGGGGGGGGTCGTATCTTCAAAAAACCTTAGAAAAACACTTCTCAGCCCACTCCTATCAAATGCTGGGTTTGTCGGTAATTTCCGTGGGGACCTCAACGCCTACTCAAGAACCCTTAACATACTCAAAGGACTAGCTGAGGGAAAAAAAACCCCAAAAAAAACGTGAACTATGGGGGTGGACGAAGGGCACACTGAACTATCCCGAGGCAACAAAACGTCGCAAGGAGGGCTTTTCCTCAGGACCGCGCAAATCAGAAGCTCTTCCCGAGGAACGTGTAACCCTTGGAAATAAAGGAAGGGAGGATACGCGCACCGGTCGACAAAAGCTGATTCTGCGACAGGGGCTACTTGCTCACTCAGCAATAAAAGAAAGGGGGTAGGAGAGAGGAAAAAAAGCGGCTCATACCTCTTTCAGGAGAGTAAAACCCAAATCAGATTTTCTTACAAAACTGGCCTGAAAAAGTTGAGCACCGAACTATACGGAAAAACTGCCGCTGGCAAGTTGGAGCTCCCCTGGGAAAAATGGATGAAGGCAGCTAGAGGGGAAGAAAAGCAGTTCTTGAAGTGAAAAAACTCAGGTCGGGGGGGGAAAGGATACGCCGTCTCCGAGGCGTGTTCGTCTCAAGAAACGAGGGTCACCCCAAGGAAATAAAACTACCAGAAAACAATCACCAGAAAAAAAATTGAGATGAAAAAGAAAGTTGGATAACGACTGGGGGCAACTATCAGCGAAATTTCCACGGTTCCATAACCAAGTGGTCTGGTTCGCATAAACGTTTGGGAATGCAAAGGAGAATCAAAAGGTCTATAATGTGGTGGGGGTCGGGAGGCACGGGCGAATGCAGCGAAGGAAAGTGGGGGTGAAAAAAAAAAAGTGGGGGGGAAAAGAGTCAGAGTCGGGGGAGGGGAGGGCATGGTTGACAAGGGGGGTAGACGGGGATCCCCGGCGCTATGAAGTAAAGAGTAGCAAGGGGGAAGGAAGGGGGACCGAACCTACTTCACGAAACGTTAGGTAATTAGTTGGGAAACAGAAAAAAGGCTGCGTTATAAAGAATTGAACAAGAGTGTCCGGGAGCGTATTTTGCGGGGGTAGGACTGGAGGAGGGAGACGCGCAAAAGCAAGAACGGGCATCAGTAGTACGAAGTGCCGCACGGTGCAGGAAAGACGTTGGGGAGTCTTGTAAGACGGGGGGGGTAGTTGGGACGAGGTGACCTGTAGAAGAAAGGTCAAAAGGGGTGTCGCGGGGCGAGGGCATTTCAAAAAAGGAAGGTTAGGGGGTGTATATAAAAAAAGTTCAGTGAAGTGCCGTTGCAAACGCTGCCGATTAAAGTAACCTTCGAATAACATCGGTCTAAATGCCTCCAGAAAATGGCAGGACCAGAATGAGGCAAAACCGAATCACTGAAAAAAAATCAGCACCCACAGTTATGCAAGGCATATTCCAGGGTCATGCAAATGACGTGGAGAAAGAAAAGCGCAATACATATAAAGAATCAAGCAGGGGGGAGAGAAAGCATGGAACCATGCCGAAAAAGTTTTTGAATCGTCTTGGTTTGGTGACACCGCGCGGAAAACACACCGAAAAGGGAAGAGATTATAAGAATTCGCGGAAGAAGTTACAATAATCCAGGGGAGATCGACTATGGGCCACAAAGGAAAGCTTAGTGCCATAAAAGGGTGGGACAACAAGAGGAGGTTCAACGGAAGCATCTTGACCTCCCATAGATAAAATTGTAAGGCGTCTAAACATCAGGGGAAGGAGAAAGGGGTAAGGCCAGGTGTTGTTTTAAGTTTTGCACCGTCGGCGATAAGTCCTTGGCGACTAGGCGTAACAAAGTAGCTTAAATCACAACTAATACAGGTAAGTATAAAAGGTACGTGAGGGTCAAACGGAACTCTTCAAGGGTAGGAGCGACATGACAGAAAATCATGGAAGGGTTTATAGGGAAAACGCGGGAAAGGCAACTCTTAAGTAGGAAGGGACCAGGGTGTGGGTGAAGGGGGAGGGGTGGGGAGAATATCAAGAAAGATTTGGGAGTGATTAGGTGGTCAATCGTCCTTCTACAAAAACTGAGAAGGGAAATTAATAAGCGCGACCGAAAACAAAGAATCAAAAGAAAAAGAACACTTCGGGTGAAAAGGAGAAGACTAACCAGTGAAAGAACGTCAAACCACTAAGGGCACAGCTACACCCGGAAGACGTGCCGGTACTTTTAAAAGGGTCGGGGGACACCGCGCTTGAAAAAAACAACGGCAATGGAACTCAGACCGGGTAAGAAATACTTCCGAAACTGCGGCGGATCTGGTTTGCAGTAAATTTTCCCAGTCAAACGCAAGGAAAGGCGAAAAAAACTTTTTGTGAGGCAACGGTCATGGTGCAGGGGCCGCTCTATTAGTGTCAGAATGGTCCGTCCACGAGGCACCAACGGACCAAAGGAGAAAGGGAAGAAGGGACGCTGGGGAACCAAAAGATACAAAAAAACCCTGCCCGTCCCAGGGACTTCCCTCCGCTGGGGGACCTCCAGACCTCAAGGGGGGGGTGTCCCCAGGTCATCAAGGTAAGGGGTGTAAAAAAGTCGGGATTAACTCTTGGACAAAGTTCTTTAGTCCCAGTTCCCGGAAACTGGTTGAAAAAAAGATCCGGGCGAGGGGAGCATGATTCTTGGAAAAAAGGGGAAGAATTTCTCAAGCCAAGGGAGCGGGCCCTGGGAAGCCAAAAACATAGAAATGCCACAAGAAAAAAAGGGGCCAGTCTAAAAAACATCGAGACGAACAAACATTTAAATATATCCTTGCGATGGAATACACTTGCAAAAAAAGATTGGGGGGCCACATTTAATCGAGGAACCGGTAGCTAAGTGGCGGACCGAAAGCGGAATGGGGGTGAGCTGGGGGTTGACCTATAGTTCCGCCACTGTGCAAAGAGGCCGACATTGTAAAAAGAAAAAAAGTGGCGCCCCCAAAGTTTTGAAAAGACAGTCTGCAACAGAAAGGGGCACACAAGGGGAAACGGGCAGCAAAAGCCAAGCGTACAACACGCACCGCCCCTCTCCCAACTATAAAAAGGAAAGAGTGCACCTCCCCACGAAACGGAGGAAAACCGGAGGAACACAAACCCCGAAAGTTTCTCTGGTAGATGTGAACCGGTTGCCCCAAAAACGCAAGGGTGGAAAGGTCCGAAAGGTTTCCAGGGGAACAGTTCGCTCAAGGGCCCGTATACGCCAGGTTGTCCTGGCCACGGGAAAGAAAAACTTGAAAGGAAATCCGGATAAATATCCCAGGAATCGAAAATGGGGAGGGCTCAACGGTAGCAGAGCGCTAGGAAAAACGTTTGTTTAACAATATACAGGAAAAAAATAAAAATTACCTAAAAAAAAAAACCTGTCAAGTTTTCAAAAGTAACGGGGGCGCGAGGAATCTTATAAGACTCCGCATGTCAAAACAGAAAAAAAGAAAGGATGCCGGGAAAAAAAACTACACGCCAGAAACGCAAAGGGCCCACCCCACGGGTTCAGGCGGGCACCAGGCGGAAGTCACAAGTATAGAATGTATAGAAAGGGAGGAATTGGGTCCCAAACTTGACGTAAAGAAATCTCAAATGGTGGTTTGGAGCGAAAGGGGGAACATTCTTGGGTGCCTGAAGTTGCAGTTTTTATCCAACTGGGTAATGGTTAGCCGGAACAGGGTCCGGGGGGACGATAGGTAGGGTAGATGGCCATGACTGGCACGGGGAGCATGGAGATTTCGATGGGAGAGAAAGTAAGCGGGAAAGGACGATCCAATTTGGGGGGAAATGAACAAGCTGTGGGGGCCGAGGACGAAGAAAGAGTGATTCGAAGAGGTTGCTTACAAGTTTGACATACAACAATTTTAATCGGGGCGGCGAGGGTAGGTTGATAACGTGAGTGCCTGGTGAAAGGCCAAGGGGGTTTCAAAAAAAAATGAGGTCAGGGGGAGTTGGTCTAGCCGCAACCAAAAACGGAGGAATCGGAAAACCGGGATTGAGAAACCAGTTTAAGAAACTCTGTAAAAGCAAAAGTTGGGCCCGATCGGCGAAGGCGAGTAGCACAGTTTGGGGGAAAAAGTGGGGACGAGATTGTACCACGGAAAAAAGAACACTCAGAACTCGTGAAGCGGAGGCGGCGAAGAGAAACGAACAAAAATGTAGACTGCGCAGGCGCAAAAGGGCAGTAGTGGGAAAAAAGCGAGATGGTTTACGTGGAACTTTGACCAC